>OMEP01000068.1_pt1 | contig 22550 bp, 23 predicted proteins | sample 1645411 | NCBI WGS metagenome assembly OMEP01 (sample SAMEA103958158, study PRJEB25191) | human gut metagenome | reverse complement strand
GTCTATGATCTTTGGATAACATGATTATATTGCCACGGACTTATGCAACTGTGCCCATATAATCCATAGGATGTGCATCGGTGTCTGTTATCAAGACGCACGCTCCTATCTTTACATTGTCGCCAACCGCAACGCTGTCGTGAACCCAAATGCGTGTGCTGCTCATACCAACATTATTGCCAATGGTAAGCTCTGCACCTGGCTCTACGTACACAGCACCCTGCAGATTGCTCGTCATCGGGTTCACCGCATCACCAGAGGAGAAGTAAAAGTTATCCCCTATTGAAATCCTTGCCCCCCCAATTAGCCATGACACTTTGCCGGGAATTTGGAGATTCTTGCCGAACACGACGCCATGCGCCTTTAATATCATGCGATTTATACGAGGGTATAGCTTGATGCGAAGGGTTGTGGGGAGGTTGAGGAATTTTATGAGAATTTGTTTCAGCATTATTTACAATCTATGTATAATAGTCTTCTGATAAAAGACTTGAATTGGTTGTATAAAGACTTTAGAGACCTATTATGGTTTGAAGGCAAGAAGTAGTTCTTGAATATTTGATATACACGTTCGTCCTCTCTTACCTCAATGTCTTTAAGCACTATCGGAGTCTGCGTATTGTGGGCATCAAAAGAACGCTTCAGGTCGGCACCGCAATGCGTTCCAGTGCCATCAAGTCCGTCGTTTGCTGCTACAGATCGTCCTGGGTATAACGAGAGTTTGTCTTTAAGGAACAATGAAGCATAGTATCTCAGGTACCAAGAGTCGACAAGACCCACTTTCTGACAATACAGATTGCCGTAGTTACCGACTCCGCCTCCTACGTCAAACTTCTTCACCTTAAATCGCAAGCCTTTAAGCAAAGGTCTGGGGTCGGTTTCAAGCAAATCCCATGCGCGCTTCCATGTGGCCCAGCCCCAACACTGGAAATATTTCAAGAAGAAGGTCTCTGGCAGTGTTTCTTTTATCGGTGGTACAAAACCGGTGATTGTTCCTATTCTATCATCGTCCTTATACTTTTCCAAACCGTCGTTCATAAACTTCAGGAAATAAGGAGACAAGATGAGGTCGTCTTCTACGACAATCACTCTGCCGTACTTGCTGATGACGTCCGTGATGCCGGCAATCAAGCTGTTTGCCAAGCCCCAGTTCTTCTCACGTTCAACAATGGTGACAGACTTGAAGCCTGTGACTGTATGTATATACTTGCGATTGTCCTCAACCCCTTTTATCGCCTTCTCGTTCTTTGCTCCGTCGGAGAAGATAAAGAGGTCAGAATCTTTTGCTTCAGCGTTCTGAAGCAAAGACTCAACCGCTCTCTGTGTATGGTCAGCACGATTGTATGTGAAAAGTGCTATTGGTGCGTATGTCATTTCTTGTAGTTTTTAGGCAATGGATTTTTCAACATCTTAGAAGGAATCTTTGTCAAGTCCATGAACTTGCCTATTTCCATTCTCGCCTCTGGTGTTAGAGAGTCGCCATTAAATCCGCTTGGGGTGAATGTCATTTCTCCGATATACGGTCTGCCATTTACATCATAGAAATCCAAACGAACAAACGGGAAGTCTTTTGTCAACACACGACAGATGTCATACATCGTAGAAAGCGACTTCGGACATTCGAATTCCTTTCCTTTATGGTCTGTTGCTAAATAATGGTCCAAGAGTTTCCAATCCGTGCTATACCAAGCGTCAATGCAATGATGGGTTTTAGAATCGCGGTCATAGCAGATGTTTACAAGGAACGGTTCGCCCAAGAAACAGAATATCTTATAATCAACGATTGTCTTCGAACATGAACAGGTATTCTCCAACAATTCTTCCGCTACAATACGTGGGCTTATCTTAAGATAGTGAGGTTCTGCCAACTCGTAGCCATAAGGAGTATGCAGATACTTGTTCATTCTCTCTCGGATGTCGCTCTCGTCAATCTTGCTCTTATCTTTTACAACAATGACTTCGCCGCTTCCGTGGTTAGTCTTCAACACGAAAGACTTTGGCAACAAAGCGAAGTCGATCTTCGCTGCATCATCCCAAACTCCATAGAGCTTAGGCAGGTTCTCGCCAAATCCTTTTTCTTCTATATACTTGCGAACCCGATACTTGTCTGCCAACTCAGCCCAACGGCTTGTGTCGCTGTTGAACTGAAGCCAACGTCCCTTCTCTGAATATTCCTGAGGATTGTCCCAATTGATTTTACGTCCAATAAAATCCTCATATATACGACCCGCCTGATACATCGGGTGTGTCTTTATATAACGATAGTACGCCTTTTGATAAAGCACGTGAACCCACTTTGGAAATATGCGGTCACGCAAAAAAGTTTTTACACTCATATCCTTTACTTTTTAAGTTGTTCTAAAGATAAATGTATATATTATAATAGAACATTAATGATTAATGTTTTTTATTTTAAGTGCTAAATAGTGTAGAGCCTCAATGCACCACATGCCTGTGGTCTCGTCTTCATCATCCAGCAGATGGTTGTACTCAACCAAATCGGTAGAAACCACCTTGTTGGTAGCAAAAATACTATCAACGAACGTGTAGAACTGACCATTATTAAGACCATCTTCTACTTTGGTGCCTGTGCCACAAATGATAGATGGGTCCATACCATCAATATCAATGCTCAGATGCACCTTGTTGATGTTTTGGGCTTCAAGAGTTTTTATAACCTCACTCATAACGACAGCCATGCCCTTTTCTCTAACCATATCCGCCGTATAAATGTGCAGATTGTATTCTTTAGCAAACTCCACTTCTCCGGGGTCGAGATCACGTGCTCCAATCCAAAAGAAATTCTGAGTTGGGATACGCTTTGTAGCAACCTGAGACAAGGCTGACTTGCACCAACCCATCAGGGCAGCACAAGGCATACCATGAAGATTTCCACTCGGCGATGTCTCTTCCGTATTGAAATCACCGTGAGCATCAAACCATATTACGCCTATATTGTCGCAAGCAAGCGCAACACCTGCTCCGCTGCCCAATCCTAAAGAATGGTCGCCACCAATAACAAGCGGAAAATAGCCTTGACTAATGACTGAACAGACCTTATCGCGCAACTGAGTAGTCATATCTACCACAGTGTCGAGAAACTTTACTTCAGAATTGGCAGAGTATTTCTGTTCGGCTATGATTGACGACTGAACATTGCCAAGGTCATAACAACCGGCAATGTTATGCAACATCTTTACAATTCCTTTATTTCGGAAATAGTCGGGGGCTTGCTCCACACCTTTTCTATCTGCACCAAGAGCAATAGGCACTCCTATAAACGCTATTTGCATAATTGATATCAAATTTATGTCCCAAAGTATTGGGACGAGTTCTTTTTCAGAATTATTTTCCGAGTTTTGCTTTTGCTCTCAAATAATAATAAATGAGTTTTGTGAATTTATTAATTAAAACATGCATAAGTTTACTTTCACGAAAAGCCCTTCTAAGAACAGTATTGAAAGGAGACAATAAGAATTCAAGATCGTTTCTGCCAACTACCATTGAAGGAGAAAAAAACGTATTCTTGCAATCTTTAATTAAAGAAGCTATCTCTGGAGTTATATCTTTGTTTTGTTTTACCTGTTTATAGACATACTTACTCGTAAACGGAGAATAGCTTAAGTCTAGGAAGAAATCATCCTTCATATGCCAGAAATGCAAGATCTTTGCCTCATAGAGGTATTGGATACTTAGAGCTACTTGACAATTGAACGTATCTGGCAAGCACTCGATTATGTACCCATAATCGTGATCGACCTTTAGCAAGGGACGCTGGTCTGAACTTGCATTTTTCTGAAATGTCGCCACTTTCCACTCTTCATTCCATTTCTTGAAAAACTCTCTTGTAAACTCATTATCACGAACCAGCATACATCCTGAATTAAACCAATATGGTGCATCAGAGACGTCGGTTCCGTAAATACGTTTCAGTTCGTTCGTAATAAATTTATAAGTGATATGGTTCTTGAAAGGTCCATGCATCTCTGGAACCATACCGATATTCTTAATAGGTAAGGAATCGACCTCATCCAAAGGCTTACAAATAACCGTATCAGTGTCAATTGTAAGGAAATCGCCGTCGATTATATTTCTTACTGTTGTTTTTAATGTTCTTGAACGTAATCTTCCATTATACTCGTTAGGTAAAGGAACGATTATCACCTCAGAAATCATTTCCTTTAATTCTGGACGGTCATCAATTCTGTGTGAAGTCGGTTCGTCTGTTACGACCATAACTTTGTCTTTGGGATGGAATTGTCTTAATGAAAACAATGATACCCAAAACTCTTCCAAGAAATAGTCTTGTTCAGAACTTATAAGTACATATACAAATGGAGTCTTCATTTTTTAGTCTCTTTTATTTAGTTCATAAATTCTAGATAAAACCCAACGATGAGTTTCACATCTTACACTATTGATAAAATGTGATAGGTTTACGGACGAGGTTTGTCTTAATACTTTCCTCTTTATGTATCCCAAACAATGCTTGACAGATAGCTTGCTGTATCCACTCATCTCAAACAACATATCATAGTACTGCTTCATTGATAGACAATATCTATTAACAGTTTCTACATAGTCTGATTGATTAGTGAATAATTTCATGTCTTTAGACAATCTGATATTAATATTATCATCATCAATGAAATCAACTATTCTTTGGTTTGTATCAAAATGCAAAGGGTAAATTTGTAAACGTATATCACCTTCTGTAAGAGATAAGGTAGCCATTAAGCCTACATTCCATAAAGGTTCGTTACATTCTTCGTCGAAACAGAAATTGCCTAAACTATATACTATAGGCTTATCGTTACACATCTCCCAAGGTTGTGGCACGTGTGGATGGCCGCCAATCACAGCATCGGCGCCCATATCTACAAAGTGACGATAAAGTGTCCGTAATTCAGGAAGAGGTAATGTGAAATGTTCTAACCCTGCGTGAGGTAATACTATCAGATAGTCACATTGTTGTTTAGAATCAACAATAAGTTTGTCAACACACGGGTGTTCCATCCATGCAGCCCCCTTCTTATTCTCACAAAATGCGATATCATCAAGAACGCCAAACTCAAATTGAGTTATTGCCAAGAAGCCGATTTTTTTCCCTTTTATCTCTAATATCTTAACCTTATAGGCTTCATCCCAAAGACCAGCTCCAACAATACATTCTTCGTTTAGACATTTTATTGTTGCATCAAGTGCCTGTACCCCATAATCCATAGAATGGTTGTTGGCTAATGAGAACAACTTAAAGCCATGTTCTTTTAAAAACACGGGAGCATCTGGATCTTGGGAAATATTAGGACCACTTTTACATATAGGTTCAGATTTGTTTGTGTTTATTGGACCTTCAAAATTTACGACATTCAAATCTGCACTATTTAACTTATCTTTTATGGGTTGACTAAACTGAAGTCCATTTAATTGTGGAGAAAAGAAATCGCCAACTATGTTTAATTTCAACATATTTACATCTCATATTCAGAGAAATCATAATTCGCTATTTCTTTTTATAGTAAAATACTATTTTATTTATGACCAGACATTTTTTCTTTTATTCTATCAAACATATAAAGAATGCGTATAAATCTATCAGTTATTTTTCTTACTGTAGAATTTTCTATATATTTCCGTCCTAGAATATTGAAAAAAGAAGAATATAACAAATAAATTTGTTTTTTCCCAACAATCATACTTGGTGAACGAAAACTTGACTTGCAATGCCGTATCGTATAAGCAATGTCATCTGTTATTCCGTTACTATTTCGTATTGCTCGATATATTTCTTTATTGCAAAATGGAGAGTAATCAACATCTGAAGTAAATCGAGATCTCATATGCCAAAAGTGAACAATTTTTGCATCAAAAAAATACTGGATAGTCATTGCAACTTGACTATTGTAAATATCAGGCAAGCATTCAATAATATATCCAAACTCCTTATCTGTTTTTAGTAAAGCACGTTGATCCGATGATTCTTTTTTCTCAATTGCAGAATAACTCCAATTCTCTAGCCACTTTGTGAAGAACCGTCTTGTGACTTTGTTATCCTTAACCAACATACATCCAGAATTGAACCAATATGGCGAATCAGAAACATCAACTCCAAAAATACGTTTTACATCTTGCCATGTAGATTCAAAATATATATGTTCTTTGAATGGTCCATGCAACTCTGGAACCATAGCAAGATTGGTCACATTTAAATTATCTATACTCTCCAAAGAATCACAAATAATAGTGTCTGTATCTATAAAAAGAAAGTCACCATCTACAAGATTTCTTATATTTGTTTTTATTACCCTTGAACGTAATTCATTTGAATATTTACTAGGCACTTGAATTACATTCAATTCATTAATCATCTCATATAAAGCAGGACGACATTTAATGCGTTCTGCCGTTTCTGCATCAGACAATACTACTACCTCACATGCGGGGGGGGTAAATTGCCTTAATGAATACAGCGATGCCCACAATTCTTCTAAAAAGAAATCATTATGTGAGCTTACTGCAACATAAACTACTTTTGTTTTCATAACTAATTACAATAAGTTTTATACCAATTTATATAATTATATACAGCCCAAAATCTTCTTGCATCCATATCCTTGCCATCCATGAAAGCATCACGCAAAGCTACATATTTATGTGCATTCAATTCTGGCAAAAGTTTTTGCACATTTTCTTCAGTGACAACATCAAGCAACTTTTCTTTTAAAGAACCTCTAAACCAATCATTTGTAGGAGGCATGAAACCTTGTTTTTCTCTATCTAGTAATTGCCTTGGTACTATATCATACAAAATACTCTTGAGAATACTTTTAAGTTTCAAATCAGGCGTGTACATATACTCATACGGAATTAAGCGAGAATATTCGGCAACACGATAGTCCATAATTGGGTTACGCAATTCCAAGCTACAACGCATCGTTGCTCTATCTACCTTTTGGTTAACTGCATTCATAAAGAATTTCATGTCATAGTCAGAATATGCCAATATGCCTCTTTCTTTTTTGAATATCTCACGATCAGGGAGTTGCTTTGCTAAAAGTAGACGGTCAAACTTCTCTGCTCCACCAAAATCATATACAAATATACCTTCACTTCTAAAAACATCTGCATAGTCTCGTTGAGTTGCAAAAACCATATCAGTATATCCTTTTTTCCATAAGAAATAAGGCGAAGCTAGTTTTCGTAACCAATAGGGTTTTTGGTATTGCTGTAAACGAGCCTTTATGTATTCATACTTCTCATAACCGAAGAACAATTCATCACCGCCATCACCGCCTAATACTACAGTCACATCCTCTTTTGCCTTTTGAGCAACCAATGAAGATGGTATCATTGATGGGTCGCAGAACGGCTCATCAAAATAATTTATATAATCATCAAAAATTTGCTGCTGGTCAGCACCAACACACATACACACTTTTATCGGAATGCCTAAAGACTCTGCAACAGCTTGAGCATATTTGCTTTCGTCATATCTTGGATTATCGAATCCAATCGTGTAGGCACAAATGTTTTTGTTTATTTTAGAAACAATTGCAGATGTCAATGAAGAGTCAATACCACCAGACAAAAATATACCTACAGGTACATCAGCACGCAAACGCATACGAACGGAGTCGAAAAGGAGTTCTTTGACAGTGTCCTTAGCTTCTTCAAAACTTTTTGGAGCAGTAAATCCACAAGAGTTATCAAAGATGTTCCAATAATTGCTAATTTTAAGTTCGTTACTATCCAAATAATAAACAAACTGTTCGCCAGCACGCAATTTATTTACACCTTTAAATATGCAATATGGATCAGGTATGTACCCTTGTAATACATAGAATTTACGAGCAAGTTCGTCAATTTGCAGGTCATTACCATACTTGATAACCTTTATTTGCGAAGCAAATTCAAAGCCTTCTTTTGTATGCCAATAATAAAATGGCTTTTTCCCAAGGCGATCTCTTGCACCAGTTAGGATATTCTTGTCTTTGTCATAAATGACATAAGCAAACATACCATTAAGATAGTTCACACAATCTTTTCCGAATTTCTCATACATAGCACAGATCACCTCTGTGTCGCTGGTGGTACGCAAAGTAACATCCGAAAGATACTGCTCTGCCAGTTCCTTATAATTATATACCTCTCCATTAAAAACAATACTTATGGAGTCGTTATATACAAATGGTTGATTGGATCTAGCGTCCAAATCAAGAATGGATAAACGAACATGGCCCAGTGTCAATTTTAAATCAGGATAGGCATCAAATTCTTTAATGCCAGTATGATTTGGACCTCGGAAATTCATTTGTTCCAATTTCTGTTTTACGACGCTACGTTCGTAACGGCGCGTCGTTCCGAAAATTCCACACATATTACTTCAATCTAAGTTTAAACCAATTCTTTAATATCGTTAAGTTCGGGCGCAGACGTTTCATGTATCCACGTTTCCTAAACTTATAATAATAGATTATCATTTTTACAAATGATAATCTAGGCATATGGAATTGTTCAATTCCAACAGCAAAATCTTCATACGGATAAAGTTGATGATAAATTTGCTTGTACCAATCCAAAAACATCAGATTGGCTAAAACACCCTTTTCTGTATTCTTTGAATAATTTTTTGCACAAGATAGATTTTCGTTAGAAATGCGGAAAGTAAACAGTATTTCCTTTGTTGTTGCAATTCCATTTTTACTCAAATAGATTGCAGCTGCACTATCACTAAAAGCTGCTGTAGGAAAATCAGGAAAGCATTTCATTCTTTTCAAAGCATTGGTTTTGAAAACATAGTTAGCTAAACAGAGTACCATTTCTTTAACACCAAAATATTGCAAAAAATCGGATTGGTTCTGCATTTCTGGTATTGCCTCATCAGTCAATACTTGTTTCCCGTTCTCCACACGCCTTGCTTTTGCCCGCAGAATATCAACCTTAGGATATTTCTCAACGAGGGCGTCTATCTCTTCCAAGAATTTTGGTTCGTAGACATCATCGTCACTTGCCATAATAAGATATTCGGTATCACACAAATCAACCAAGAGGTTCCAGTGTGACACAAGGCTTTTGCCACCCATGTTTGCCTCGTTACGACGAAAAGCGAAACGTGGGTCGTTGCCGCAAACCTTTTCATAGATTGGCTTGAGATTCTCGGGTGAGCAATCGTCTGAAACCAACACTTTAAAGTCGGTGTATGTCTGATTCTTGATGCTCTCCAGGGCTTCCTCTAAAAACGAAGCCTTGTATGAGGGCACAAGAAACGTGTATTTTGTTTTATTCATAATTCAATGTATGTGTTTATGCCTTATTTCGAAAAGAAGTTTCGTATCCATTTCAATGGCGACAACAAAACATGTCCCAATTTATACGTTGGCGATTTGAGTAAGGCAAGATAAGAACCTTTATAATGCAACAATTCATTATGCCATTCGATCATATCTCCCAAGAAGGGTGTGTAAACATCCAAGTGATTCAACACCAACTGGCGATTAGTCTCTGAAAGGCGTTTGATTGTACCGTCAATCATTGAGACTCCGTGTTTTCTATAATAGAATTGAACATCAGGGATACGATATACTTTGTCGTTTGGCGACAAAAGCGAAAGCCAAAAATCCCAATCTTCATGACCATGTTTCATGTTGGGATTATAACCTATTGTCTTGTCATAATCGGAGCGGCGATATACACAAGCAGGGAAAAAGACATTTTGCCATAATATCGTCTGGTAGCTATAGTCTGGCAATTTTCTAAACCCATTTATATCGCCAAAGAAATGGCATAGACAGTAAACAAGCTTTGTGTCAGAGTGGTTCTCCAAATAATTGACAGCATATTCCAAATACTTCTCTCCTATTTTGTCATCAGAATCAAGAGGTAGAATATACTTGCCATGAGAGTTTCTTATACCTACATTGCGAGCATTTGCCAAACCACCATTAGGGATGTCTACAACCAAGAAGCGATTGTCTTTCTGCTCGTATTCCTTAGCTATAGAAAGTGTCTCGTCTTTAGAGCCATCATTCACGATCACACATTCCCACTCTTTAAGGGTGGAATTGATAACACTGTCAAGAGCGTCACGCATGTACTTTGCTTGATTATAGCAAGGTACGATTATAGAAATAATCGGGGGCATATTCTCATTTAAGTTTAAGCGCATAACCAATCTTCAAATAATATTTATAAAGTCGAGAAATTATATGGAAGTTACGAAAATGTAAAGCATTACATATTGAAATTTCTTTTTGCTCTAACGGAATTATATTTGTTCCCTCCCAAGATGCTCTATAATGATGTATTGAAACAGTTTCTTCGGTTTGCATCACCTCATGAGTTTTCCAATTCTTGGCACAGAAAACATCCACAGGAAAAATTGACGGCATGTCATCCTTTGGAATTTGAGGCATAAGTTCTGTTAGTATTTTAGTGTTTGGCACTAAATTCATCACACCATACTTAGAAACAAATTCACGCTTATTATATTGATCAAGAAAAATTTTAATCCATTTAGCATTTTTCTCAGCTCCTATAATTCCTGTTCCAAGAAGACCAGCAACCTCAAAACCAACAAAAGAGGACAAATTAAGATACTTGTCAAATGGACCAACCACTTCAATATCTGTATCAAAATATAATCCTCCATAATTGTAAAGAGCATGTAACCTACAAACATCACTCACATAAGCATACTTCTTTACTTTGTAAGCTTCATATGAAAACTTGAATTTCTCATATGAGAAATTGTTCTCGTTCCATTCCATTATTTTAAACTCTGGAAGATGTTTCTTCCAGGTTTCTATATACTGTAGAACTTCTTTTGGTTTTGACTTACCACCAAACCAACAATAGTGAATTATTTTAGGTATCATGATTGTTTTATAGAATTAATGATTTTTTCGAGATAAGTTAACGATGACAATCTTTCACGTTCAAGTATTTGATTGGCAAATGTAAAATCAACACTACCATTATCATCAAAAGAATCCGCATCAAAAACAAATCTATCATCCAACTTGAAAAAAGACAACGTATCTGTAATGCGACTATTATCAGCGATTTCGTATCCACCTTCCTTTTTCATAAAGGAATAAAAAGGTTTGTTATAATTTATACAAAAAGCTGTACCATGAAAAGAATCTGTTATGCACGTATCACATTTGTCGATTAAACCTAATAACTCTAAAGGACCGATACCATTTGTAACAAATCTATGATACTTCTCTATAATATCTGATTCTATAGTAACTAAGACTAAAGGCAATCCTTTTTTATCTGCAATTCGTTTAGCAAATTCAACAATAGTAGATCGATTACCAAGCAAATAGCATAAAACAAATTGACCTGTTCGAGGAACCACTTCTATTTTACGCCAATCTTCAGCTTTAATAAGTAAAGTAGGATCTAAGACTTGAGTTACCGATTTCTTCAAACAGCTACAAAGTATATCACAGCCACTTTTTTCTCTACATGATATGTAGCTAAAACTTGACAGATACTTTTTGTATTCATTTGTAATTTCTTTGCTTACAACAGAACGGCCTATACTAGAAGCATAAGAACCCTTCTTGCTATTGTCTTTAACAAAATCAAGAAGGAAATTTCTGAAATATTTTATTTCACAACAATCAGGATTCCAAACCTGATCACTACCAACCAAAAATAAGGAATATGAATTCTCGATGTTGGCCAAACAATTTTCTTTCAACAAAGGAGTTTCTTTTATGAACTGCTTCCTGAATTTATCGAATTTTCTATTGTTTGTCAATAAAGTATAATCAAGACGTATTTGTGGTAGAATTCTCTGCTTTCTTTTAAGTAGGTGTATGTATTTTCTTAGATTTACATAGAACAATCTCAAAGGGTTGATTCTTACATTCTTTTTCCAAAAATGCAACAAATAGACATCATCACTAATAGGATATTCCCAGCCAAAATTTAAATACTCGGCCTGGACTCCCATCTTGTCTAACACCTTCCATAACGCATAGGATTGATAACAAGTTCCATAGTTATACCAAAAATGATATGATACTAACGCAACTTTTTCCATATCTTGTATAAATTAAACTTAATAAAACCTTTCAATGAGTTGTCATAATATAGAGACATTTTTACAGAATCATCAACGGAATATCCATTTTTTATCATTTTCCAGAACAAAGACCTGTTAGGATGTTGAGGAGAAGACTTTATATAATTTGTATTACCTATATACGACTCTGCTAATGTTATAGGAAATGCATCAAACTGCGATAAATCAAGACTACCAATAAAATCTTTACCTTTTGGTGTATTAACTACAACCTGATTACATCCTTTATTATCATCTTTCTCAGGATAGAAAGTGCTGATTGCCCAGAAATCTCCTATAGAAATATCACTATCTGTTGCAAACTGACGAAAATGGCATGTTGAACAAGTTGGACGACAAAACAAATTATTCAAGAAGCCAAGCATATAACTATTCTCGTTCTTTCCTTCTGAGATAGTCTTGCCATCTTTGCTTTTTATTTCTAATGTGTAATTAGAAACCCCATTAACCTTGCTTCTAAATGATACTGATTGGATATTTGAAGGTTCAAGATTATTGTCTTTCAGATACTCGCTCCATATTTTCGGGCTCGGAACACCATGACAACATAATTCCACCTTTATCAAAAGAGATTGATCGACCTTTTTTACTTGAAGAAACCTTGAAAGTCCTGCTACTTGGCATGGCGTTCCTACAAACAAGGTCTTTCTTTTAGCTTTAAGAAAAAGAGATATTTGTTTGTAACAACATTCCGTTCGACTTTGAATATATTTGCTGCCAATTAAGTCTTTAAGTTTTGTGGAATCTTCAACACATATGTGATGTGTCTCAAAAGAATCATCAAACTCAACAGCACAAACGACTCCATTTTCCTCTATTATTTTTGCAAACATCGCAGGAAAGAATCCTCCAGAAGAACTGAGCATTCGTGTTGGCTCTTCATTATGCTTGATTGCAAAACTATTAATAGGATTTCTTTTTTCATATGGCTCTAAAATTGGACAAGCCTTTTCACATAGTCCACATGACACGCACTTTGCTTTTTCTATGTAAGGATACAAGAAACCCTCTTCGTCAGGTTTCAATGTAATGCAATGACGTGGACAAACATTAAAGCAACTGCCACATCCAGAACATTTTGTTTTATCTATAATATCAATCATAACGTTATATATCAATGTGTTATAAAAGAATTATTTAACTATTCTACTCATTTTTTGCCTTACTATTAATTTTAACTTTTCTCTGTAGTGGGCATTTATGCCTATATAATAGATTACTAATGATGAAGTTAAAACACTAATGATGCTGACTAGTATAAAATCTATAAAGGTTTCACTTTTTAGAATATTCAATGAAAAGAAAAATGGCACCATGAACATCATAATAGCCATAACAATTGTTTTAAGATAAACTTGAACAAAGTACTTGTGAGCAGAAAATTGATTGTTGGTACATTTCTTCAACAAGTACACACGAATTAACGGAACTATTGTCCAAGGTATGACATTTGCTAACATTACCGTTTCTGGCGTAAAGCCTATTTTAAATAAAAAATAGCTTAAGGGCAGAATTAATAATAAGAATGGAGATATCACTATATTTAACAATTTTGCTCTTCCCGTAGCATGCATAGCTGTAACCGTAAGGACTCCCATCGTCTTAAAGAAAGTTTCTAACATTGCAATTCTCATCAATGCAATAGTATACGGAGGACATTGGCCTAACCATATGTTTAGAATAAAGTCAATCTTAAGAAACAAAGGAATACCTAACAGTAAGAATAAATAGCAACCAAAACGTGATCCATTTATAACTAAAACACTCATTCTATCTATGTCACCGGAAGCATAACTCTTAACAATTTGAGGATTAATTGCAGCCAGAAAACTGTTTACAAATTTGTTTGCCCAACCATTAGCTTGCAATGCAATACCACGAGCGCCATTAATCACAGTACCACAAAAAGCATTGAGAATAAGATTGATACCAGCTCCTTGTCCCAATCCAGACAAACATCCCAAAGTATTCCATCCAGAAAAGCCCACCATATTCTTAAATATCTCTTTATCATAGCCACAGCGGAAAGCACATTCTTTAAAATGTTTACGACAGTAATAGTTATAAAAGAAAGTGGGCATAAAAGAAACAGCAAATGTGAAAGAACTATACATTATAATTCTATCCAAAGGTATTATCTGTATCAGATATGCTACCATTAGTGCACCAACAGCATCGTAAATGCTCATATAGGCGTAGATACTTATTTTTTCATGTGCAATAAGTGCTGACTGAAAAGGAATTTGTATTATGCCTATTACTGTAGAAATTATAGATAACTGATAGCACCAAAGCGCTGCAGTGAATCTATTGGGGTCTACTACCAATTTGTTGCAAACATACCATAAGCCAATGGTTTCTCCTAAAATAAAAATGAGAGTTGCTATCAATACATGAATTGTAAATGCACACCTAAAAGTCTTCTTTAATTTTTCAGGGTTGCCTTCACCTATGGCAAAAGACAAAAAACGCTGAGTTCCAGTAACAAATGTTTCATTTATAAATGAGAACATTGCTAAAACCGATCCTGCGACATTAATAATGCCTAAATCGGATATTCCAAGTGCTGTAAAAACTACTCTACTTGTATAAAAGCCAATAAACATCATTATTAACATACGTACGTACATTAGTAATGTGTTTTTAGCTATTCTTTTATTTGATGATATTTCTTCCACTAAATTATTACTTTTAACAAAATTAGTTACAGCTGTCCAAAGAAAAAATCTCAGACATACTTTAAATTAATTAGTAAAAAAGAGTTATATTACATTTTACTTTTGAGGATTGTCCAATTGAGATAAAGATAAAATCAAAGGATAGTTTTCTTTACTTTGTACTTGTACCCACACAGTATGTTTTTTAGAATTTTGCTCTGTATTTATATCTGAATTAACAACGATAGAAGCAAGCGTTTGATACCGGCCAAACGATGCATATACAAAAGTCTCAAATATATAGAATTTTAAAAGCAGCTGAAGAGAGTCATCTGATAGCGACTTTTTTGCCTCATTAGAGTTAACATACACTAATTCTATCTTTACTCTAGACTTTGAATGTGCACTCTAAAATTAACAATTTTAGAGATTGTCTACGAATTAAAGATTATTTCTAATCTCTTCTAAATATATCTCGTGTGTAAACCTTATCCTTTACATCGTCAAGACATGCGTCATAGCGGTTGGCGATGATGGCATGGCTCTGTGCCTTGAAAGCTGCCAAATCATTGATTACCTTGCTACCAAAGAAGGTGCTGCCGTCTTCAAGTGTCGGCTCGTAGATGATAACCTCTGCTCCCTTTGCCTTGATGCGTTTCATGATTCCCTGAATAGCAGACTGGCGGAAGTTGTCGGAGTTGGACTTCATCGTGAGGCGATAGACACCTATCACACAGTTGTGCTCTTTGGCGGTATCAAAGCTGTTGTCGACTGCATAGCTATAATAACCGGCTCGCTTCAATACTGCATCTGCAATGTAGTCCTTGCGAGTGCGGTTCGATTCAACGATTGCCTCGATAAGGTTTTCCGGCACATCTGCATAGTTTGCCAAAAGCTGTTTGGTATCCTTCGGCAAGCAGTAGCCGCCATAACCGAAGCTTGGGTTATTGTAATGAGTACCAATTCGTGGATCGAGACCAACACCGTCGATAATAGCCTTGGTATCGAGTCCTTTCACTTCAGCGTATGTGTCGAGCTCATTGAAGTAGCTTACGCGAAGGGCAAGATAGGTATTGGCGAAGAGTTTCACAGCCTCTGCTTCCTTCATGCCCATGAACAAGGTGTCAATGTTCTCCTTGATGGCTCCTTCCTGCAAGAGAGCTGCAAAGGTTTTGGCAGCTTCTTTCATCTTCTCTACGTCAGTCACAGCCTTTATTGCCTCGTTTTCTTCTGCAAACTCAGGACGCTCGATAATCTTAGGATAGCCTACTATTATGCGGCTAGGGTAGAGGTTGTCGTAGAGTGCCTTGCTCTCACGAAGAAACTCTGGTGAGAAGAGGAGGTTGAACTGCTTTACTCCCTTTTTTGCGTATTTTAAGTATAGGCTACGGGTATAGCCCACAGGGATGGTACTCTTGATAACCATCACTGCATCGGGGTTCACATCAAGCACCAGGTCGATAACCTCCTCTACATGTGTAGTATCGAAATAGTTCTTTACGGGATCGTAGTTGGTGGGTGCAGCAATCACCACGAAGTCGGCATCCTTATAAGCCGCCTTGCCATCAAGAGTAGCAGTAAGGTTGAGTTCCTTTTCTGCCAAATATTTCTCTATATAATCGTCCTGTATCGGCGAGATACGATTGTTAAGTTTCTCCACCTTTTCAGGGATTACATCTACTGCTGTAACATGATGGTGCTGAGACAGCAATGTTGCTATACTCAGACCTACGTAGCCAGTTCCGGCTACCGCTATTTTAATATCATTGAAGTTGTTCATTGTTATTTTTATTTGAAGCTATTCGCTTATTTGTATCTGATTTCGCTATTCGCTTGTTGTTATCTGATGATTGCTTTGAACATAAATAATTTATTCTTTTTGGTTATTACTCAATTTAGGGCATAGCCCTTTGTATAGGCACTTTTACAAGTTCCTACATATTGGTATGGAGGCTGTGTTCTCAAAAATTCATCTACGAAAGAGAACTAAATATGAACAGAATTTGCCTTCGCTTATGGATACTTCTTTACCTCTGAACCAGTCTTGTCGTCTGGCTCAGGAACGTGGTGCCGTTGGGAGAAGCGGGGTTCTCGTTGGCGATAGAAGAAGAATCCGTACCATCCGGTTTCATAAATTCTTTTCTACTTTATGTCGTTGGCTGCAAACATACGTGATGGTTGCAATCGTCTAGTAGTTGAAAATGATATAGCGTTCATAAATACCATTCAATTTGATGCGGTATCTTGCAAAGAGACTTCTTAATTCGCAAAGGTAGTCATTTTATTTGAATCGGACGGCAATAGTGAACACTTTTTTGACTTTCAGAGGGTTTCGAAACACACTACGCAATATCTGAGTCCATGAACAGATAGCCGTAGGTGGTCAGCAGTTCCTGCTGTTCGGTCTGGTATCTGCTGCGTGTTTCTTCCGTCGGCTCGCTGTCGATGAGGCGCTGCATTTCCTGAAGGACTTGTGTGCCAGCCTGCATGATTGGGGCGAGATGGCGCTGGAGCTTTTCGAAGGAGGGGGCGTAGTAGTAGCCAATCTCCTTGATGATGAAGCTGAGGATGAGCCACGCCTCAGCGGGAAGCATCCGGTATTGCGAAAGCTCCGTCATTACATAATTGCGGAGATAGTCGATGTTCTCGGCTTGTGGGGCGACGTCCTTTGTGGTCTTTACGGGATGAAAAAAGCGGTCGATAAGTGCCTCGCGCTCATGGAGGTTACGTTCGTAGAACGGTGAGCCGTCGAGGGCTGCACTGCCAGTCTGATCGACCTCCTCAAAGTGCTCAGCATGCACACCTGCGATAGCCACACTCATGCCACCGACATCCATGATAAGACGACGGTCGCGGTCGATGCGAATGACGTAACCTTCGAGTCCTGCCAGGTCGCCAGAGGTGATGCGGAGGAGGATGCGGTTGCGAGCATAATAATGGAAAGGCTTAAGAAGGAAACGGATACGATCGGGCTCCGTTTCGTTGATGCGCATGAAGGGTCGCATCTGCGAATCGGGTATCACAGCCGCCTTGCCCGTACTGCAGTTCTTGCAGAGATAGGTATGTGGAAAATTCCAGTTTAGATATTCTTGCAGTTCTTTTGGATTGCCTTGCAAAAAGACGAGTCCGCTGACGGTCTGCAGTTCCTGACGCTGCACGCCATGCTTCGCTCGCTTCTTGTAATAGCGCACGGTCTTATGCACAAAGTGGGGTACGTTGTCGGCGTTCAGCCTTGCTTCCACCTTCCTCACTTTGCTATGATGCACAAAGACATACGACCAAGATAAAGAATTAGTACCATCCGGTTTCATAAATTCCTGTCTATTTGTTTTTTGCAAAGATAGTGCAAACCGAGCGCAATAAAGCTTGCTTTAATTGCCGAGGTGCAGCCTATCTTCTACAAAGATAGACAAAACTTTTTATTTCCGCAAACTTCAACCTCCTTTTTACTTTTTTACTCTTTTACTTTTTATTCTTAGCTTTTTAAGATCATCCTCACTTTTAAACTTCCCATGCATCGAGTCGTACATCTGTTGTCCGTAGCGCCAGACGCCGACCAGAGCCACTATCAATACATACATAAGCGAGAGTTGTAAAGCACTGATATACACGCCGTCAGCACTTGCGCCGGGCAGTGAGGCGATAACCTTAAGCAGAGTGTTCATCTGTGCTACGGCCCACCCCACTCCACTCGCCAGCCACTGCCAAACGACCGTCATCCACGCAGCAAACCGACACAACGGCGAGAGCACGAACAAGAGCATGGCGGCATATATGATAAAGGTGGTGAGCGGCACGGCGACGATGTTAGCCAGAAGGAAATAGAAGGGCACATTGCCGAAGTAGTACATCACCAACGGCAGCACGAAGAGTTGGGCGGCGAGCGAAATGCACACAAGCGAGACGAGCTTGCCGACGAATCGGCGGTGAGCATAGCGCACGTAGAAGCGGTTGTTGCGGAGCAGCACGTGGCATATCACGATGCCCATCACAGCCAAGAACGACATCTGAAAGCCCACGTCCCACAGCATCGCCGGACTCGCCAGGAGCATCACACTTGCGGCAAGGGCGAGGCTATTCGCCGTGAGATAGTCGCGCTGCAGAAAGGTCATTGAGGCGTAGACGCTGAACATCGCCGCCGAACGCACTATGCCCGGCGACATGCCCACCATCAAGGCGAAGGTCCAGACGAGGAGAAGCGTTACGAGCAGTCCGCCCATCGTGTTGCGACGGCGCCCGAGCAGCAGTGCAATCATGGCGTAGATGATGCCGAGATGTAGTCCGGAGAGGGCGAGCACGTGCGACACGCCTGCCTTCGAATACGTATCGCGCAACTCGGCGCTGACACCGGTTTTGTCGCCGAGGGTCATTGCCGCAATAGTGGCGTACGAATCTTCAGAGAGGGCGCTGCCCTGCAGTCGGCTGAGCAAGTCGTAGCGCAGCGACTGCAGCGAGAGAGCGAGGCGGTCGATTCGCGGCATAGCTTCGAGGCTCACCTCCGCACGTTTCCACTTGTCCGAGGCGACGAACGTGCGAGCCACGATGCCACGCACCATGCGCTGTCTGCGCCAGTCGAAACCTCCGCGCTGTGCGTATGTGTCATCGAAACCGCTGAACACCGACTGCGCCTTGATGCCGTCGCCTACAACAATGTGATTCAACGAATTAGGATTCTGGAAATAAGCGTTCAGCCTATGTCCTGCGAGCCGCCCACTCACAACGGCAAGCTCGCATTTCATAGAGCGTCGCTTCTTGATAGGTTGCGACACGACAACCGCCTCGTACACTTCTTCTTCGCCCGTGAATGCACAGCGCAGACTGTTCTCGTACGACGTAATGCGCCACGCTCCGCCCGCCATAACAACGCAGAAGATCAGCAGCGTCTGCATCATTTCGAGGCGCTTGCTCAGGTACAGCAGAACAAGTAGCGAGAGCAGACCTACGAACAGCCACCGCCACAGCGCAACGGGCACAGCATCTGCCGTCGCATCGCCGATGCAGATGCCAACGAGCAGGCATATTGCGATGCGAAGGAAGGTATGAAGCTGTAGTTTGCCGTTGAATTTCATTGTTCGGTCAGTAGGTTTCTATATGCGGCGGTCGTGAAAATATCACTTGCACGTAGAGCTTGGACACACTGCCTTGAACTCGCACTTCTCGCAGTGCGCCTTGCGGCTTGTGCAGATGTATCTGCCGTGCAGTAGCAGCCAATGGTGTGCCTTCGCAAGGTCGTCAGCAGGAATGTGCTTCACGAGCTGCTGCTCCACCTTCAGCGGCGTGTCAGCCGTGCGCGGCACGAGTCCGAGGCGGTGGCTCACACGGAACACATGCGTGTCTACGGGCATCGCAGCCTCGCCGAACGCCACAGCCAACATCACGTTAGCTGTCTTTCGCCCTACGCCCGGCAAGCGCAGCAGACTGTCGAAGTCGTGCGGCACCTCGCCCCCGTATTCGCTCTGTATCATGCGGGCGAGTTCTACGAGGTGGCGAGCCTTAGCGTTGGGATAGCTCACGCTCTTCACGTATTCGTACACCTCAAACTCATCGGCTTCTGCCATAGAACGTGCGTCGGGATAATGGGCGAAGAGTTCGGGCGTCACCTGATTGACACGCTTGTCTGTGCATTGCGCGCTGAGCACAACGGCAACGAGCAGCTGGAACACGCTGCCAAACTCCAGTTCGGTAGTCACTTCGGGATGGATACCGCGGAAGTAGTCGAGCACATATTTATATAGTTCGCTTTTCTTCATTACTATTATTACTTATTATATTATTACAGATGAAGCCCAATTATAAAGCGCACATGGGCTACACGCTGCAAAGATACATCATTTGGGAAATGCAGACAAGAGAATGAGCAAGAATAATTGATGCGCATTGCTGCGTGGCTTCTATTAAGGTTTTGTGCAGCCGCTGAGCGTACTGATAAATAACCATTGGATATTACTTTTTCTGATTGTCATTTGTAATTATCAACAGCATGTTCTAAATTTGCAACCGAAAGGAGAATGCTATGATAGAGATAAACGACAAACTGGATGAGAAGCTGCGCCAACAGATGGACGGCAGACTGGAGGAGGACGAGGAACTGCAACTGCGTTTCGTCGCCAAAGCATACGCCATGTGCGAGAACTCCATCGCCGTACTGAGCAATCTGCGCACCAACAAGAGTCACATATATTATGGTAAGACGAGCGACTTGCTGGGCTTCGAGCCTGTAGGCAGCTACGAGAAGATCGAGTCGATATGGGAGGAGAAGATACTGAGCCGCATACATCCCGACGACCAACGCAGACGACAGTTGCAGGAACTGGCGTTCTGCCAGTTTGTGTGCTCTTTGCACTCGGAGAAGGCGTTCGACTGGCACATGGAGAATACTATGCGCATGGCAGACCGCAACGGCAAATATATACCTACACGCCACCGCATTTTCTACTTCAAAGGCAATGGTCAGCGCGGCGTGTGCTACGCCATCTGCCTCTTCAACATCGCAACGAAGACCAACAAGCTGGCTATAATGAAGAATTCGCTCACGGGCGAGGAACGGCAGATTGACATCGACGAGAAGCAGCTGCTGAGCGAACGCGAAATAACCATCATGAACATGGTGAGCGAGGGACTGCAGAGCAAGGCGATAAGCACCCGACTCGAAATAAGCAAGAACACCGTCGACCGCCACCGGCAGAACATCATCAGCAAGATGCAGGCGTCGAACATGGCGGAGGCTTGCCATAAAGCCAAACAGTTAGGATTATTGTAAAAAACAACGAATGATATGAAGAAACTATTTGTAACAGCCATGCTCAGCACTATGGCATTGGCTTCAAACGCACAGAGTCTGGAGAAGATGACGTGGTTCAACGAACCTACCAACTACGAAATCAATGGCAAGACGCTCACTATGGACGTGCCGGGGCATTGCGACTACTGGCGCATCTCGCACTACGGTTTCACCGTCGACGACGCACCGTTCTATTATGCTACATACGGCGGCGAGTTCGAGGCGAAGGTGAAGGTGTCTGGCGACTACAAGGTGCGCTTCGATCAGGCTGGTCTGATGATTCGCATCGACAAGGAAAACTGGCTGAAGGCTGGCATCGAGTACGTAGACGGCAAGTATAATCTGAGTACGGTGGTGACGCATCACACAAGCGACTGGAGCGTGATAACACTCGACAAACCGGTCGACTTCGTATGGATTAAGGCTGTGCGCCGACTGGATGCTATTGAGATTTTCTACTCGTTCGACGACAAGACGTACACCATGATGCGCAACTGCTGGATGCAGGACAACACACCGGTGCAGGTGGGGCTGGCTACAGCATGCCCCGACGGCGAGGGATTCAAGGCGAAGTTCGAGAACTTCCAGGTGAAGCACCTGCCCGACCAGCGCCGTATTGAGTGGCTGAACAAAAACAAATAGGCGTATATGAACGGATTTGAGAAAATGCGAAGCGGCGAGTTCTACGACTTCAGCGACAAGGAGACGACTGGTATGCCCCGGCGTAACCATCGGCGACCGAAGCATCATCGGCGCAGGAAGCGTTGTGGTGAAGGATATACCCGAGGATTCGGTTGCGGTGGGCAATCCGGCAAGGGTTATAAAGAAACTGAAGTAATACTGCATTTGTATAGAAACAAAAAAACGGATTGATCTGTTTGTGGTTAGCTGCGAAGCTGCGCAAACAGATAAATCCGTTTTTATATTATTGCTGTCCGGTAAAACTAATAATGTGGTTATAAACGGGCTGAAAGCCCAACAATCACATAGCCCAGGGCAGCGCCCTACCCTTTAT
>OMEP01000064.1_pt1 | contig 23349 bp, 20 predicted proteins | sample 1645411 | NCBI WGS metagenome assembly OMEP01 (sample SAMEA103958158, study PRJEB25191) | human gut metagenome | reverse complement strand
CTGATAAAAGTAAAAAGGTAAAAAAGTAAAAGAGTAAAAAGAAATACAAATCATAAAGATATAAGGATATAAAGATATAAATCATACATTAATTATAATCAACAAACAAGAACATGGAAAAGAAACTTCGCACCGCTTCACTTTGTGTGCAGGGCGGTTATGAACCAAAGAACGGCGAACCTATCGAGGTACCTATCATACAGAGTACGACATTCAAGTATGACAACTCAGAGGAGATGGCTATGCTCTTCGACTTGAAGAAGGAGGGCTATTTCTACACACGCCTGCAGAACCCGACCAACGACGCTGTTGCAAAGAAGATAGCGCAGCTCGAGGGCGGTGTTGGCGCTGTGCTCACCAGTTCTGGTCAGGCTGCCAATTTCTACGCTGTATTCAACATCTGCGAGGCTGGCGACCATATCGTAACATCCAACGAGATTTACGGCGGAACATACAATCTCTTCGGCGTTACGCTGAAGAAGCTCGGCATCGAGTGCACTTACGTTAATCCGAACGCATCTGAGGAGGAGATACAGAAGGCATTCCGCCCGAACACAAAGGTCGTGTTCGGCGAGACAATCAGCAACCCTGGTTGCGCTGTGCTCGACATCGAGAAGTTTGCACGCATCGCCCATAAGAACGGTGTGCCTCTCATTGTCGACAACACATTCGCTACACCTATCAACTGCCGCCCGTTTGAGTGGGGCGCAGACATCGTCACACACAGCACTACCAAGTACATGGACGGCACAGCGAGCCAGGTTGGTGGCGTGGTTGTAGACAGCGGCAACTTCGACTGGATGGCTCATGCCGAGAAGTTCCCCGGTCTCTGTACACCCGATGAGAGCTACCACGGACTCACCTACGTCAAAGCGTTCGGCAAGATGGGCTACATCACAAAGCTCGTGGCTCAGCTCATGCGCGACCTCGGTTCTATCCCTGCTCCGATGAACTCGTTCATCCTCAACCTCGGCTTGCAGTCGCTCCACCTGCGCATGAAGCAGCATTGCGAGAACGCACAGCGCGTTGCCGAGTTCCTAAAGGCTGACGAGCGTGTGGCATGGGTACACTACTGCGGTCTGCCGGGCGACGAGTATTACGAACTCGCACAGAAGTATCTGCCAAACGGCTCTTGCGGCGTGATAGCATTCGGACTGAAGGGCGACCGCGAGACAGCAATCCGCTTCATGGACTCGCTCGACATGATTAACATCGTGACCCACGTAGCTGACGCTCGCACCTGCGTGCTCCACCCTGCAAGCCACACCCACCGTCAGCTCTCCGACGAGCAGTTGCGCGAGGCAGGTATCGCGCCCGACCTTATCCGTCTCTCTGTAGGCATTGAGGACGCAGAAGACATTCTCGACGACATCAAGCAGGCTCTCGACAAGATTTAAACCGACATGAGCATGACAAACAACGAAGACAAGGAGCAGCTTTTCCGCGACGACCTCCATCAGTTTCTGCTCTCTGTAGACATGATTGACGAGCGTCTGCCCGAAGCTCCCGACCTCGAAGAGTTGTGGCAGCCGATAGCTCAGAGCTACATGCCCGACGCCATACGCGAGTTCAACGGCGAATATCCGTGTGTGGCGTTCGGCTGGATAATGTACGTGGGCATGGCGCTCGCAAAGTATTGGGATGTGGAATGGACTACCTACTCTAAGGTGACCGACCTCTACGCCTACCTGCGCGACCGCATCGACTTCGACCACATGGACGACTATATCTGCGAGAAGGTGCTTTGCCTCGACGCAAAAGAGCACGAAGTGGTGAACAACGTGGTGGGCGAATGTGCTGCACGCACCTACAACAAGCTCTGCCGCATGCGCCTTGAGGCTGGCTCAAAGGAGGCGTTCCGCACGTTTGTAGCGGCGCTGCACCAGATGTATCTGATGGGCATTGCCGTAGAATTGCGCAGCCTTGGCTATCACATGACAAAAGTACAATAGCATGACTGACAAGGAATTTGAAACCTACTGGAAAGAAAATCGCATGACGATACTCGACAAAAACGACGAGTATCGCCATGCGAAAGAGAATTTCAAGATACACTCCGGCGCCGACCTTATTCTGTTTGGCATACCCGTAGTGGCAGGCATAGTGTCTATAAACAACGTGCCGCTACAGAACGAGCTGCTCAAATGGGTGGTGAGTGCGGTTATCACCATTATCTGCTTCGCCATCAGCGTGTGGGTGAAAAGCTTGATAACCGGCACGGTGTCGCCCGACGAAGTGGAACAACGCCTCAAGGAGGCAAAGAGACGCGAGATGGTGGAATAGTGCTTACTTTCCACCACCTTCTGCGCTCTTAACGTCGTCGTTAGAGATAGATCGCGCCACCTTCTTGACGCCCGACGACAATTCGCCGATGCGCCAGCTCACGTTTATACCGACGCGCCACGGATTATACGACGAGTCGCTGTGCGTTATGAAGTTCGCGCCTGTGACCGTCGATTTATAATGGCGCTTTGCATCAAGGAAATTACTTGCATACAAGTTGAAGTTGAGCCTATCCTTGAGGAACGACTTCTGCACATTCAAGTTATAGTTGTACATGCCCTCCGTCTTCGATTGAAGATTGGGATTGCTCGTACAACCATAGAAACCAACATTCACTCTCCAACTCTTAGGCAACGTCTGCTGCACGCCCACATACGCCGAACCGTAATAGCCATAGTTGTGCAGCGACTGACGGTCGTTGTAGTCGGAATAGTCGCCCCACAGATTCATGGTCAGGCGTGTGTTCTTGAAGATATTCCAATTGACATAGCTCGACAGCGACGCGGTCTGTGTGCGTCCGATGTTGCGGTACGTAGTGTAGCTGACGAGCTTGCCCGTCGGATTCTTCACACTCTCGATGGTGTTATCTTCCACAAGTGACGTAACGCTTGAAATATTGTTGTTCGTGAAGCTGTAGCGCATGGTGCAGCTCACAGAGAACTTAGCCGCAAAGTAGCTGTAGGTCAATTGCACGTTGTGGTTCTTCTCGCTCACAAGGTTCGGATTGCCTTGTCGCAGGCTCTCAGGATTCTTCTGGTCAAGATACGGATTGAGCGACCAGATGCCCGGTCGGTATATACGCATATTGTAGCCAAATCGCAGATTGTTCTCGTCGTTTATGCGATAACCGAGACTTGCCGACGGCACCATATCGTCGAACCCGGTGGAGAAGTTCTCGCCCTCGCCTAACTCATACTTTATCTTCTGGAACGTGTGCTCGTAGCGTGCGCCAAGTCGTCCCGACAGATTGCCAGTCTTCAAGCCATAGCCCAAGTAAGCGGCGAGGATGTCGTTCTCGTGACGATAGTGCGAAGAATACTGTTCGTCGAACGCATATTCGCCGTCGGTTCCGTTCGTACGCACATAGCGGTCGTCGTCCGAACGGTTGTCGCGCAAAATATATTTTGCACCCACCTCCACGTTGTGCACCTTGCCGATAGGCGTAGTATAGTCTACCTGCAACGTGTGCTCCATGCTTCGTCCGTTGCTTTCGGTATGCTCGTCAGACAAGCGCTTCACGAACGGCAGCCACTCGTCGGTAGCTTCTGCCACATCGTAAGACGAATAGTTGTCGCCGCCATTGGTGCCTCCGCTTATCTTGTAGGAGAACGTAAGCATACGCCCCTTCCGCTTGAAGAGGCGCTGATAGTCGACATTGCCGTAGAGATACGTATTATCCGAGACACCGCGTCCGCCGTCGCTATACGAATAGAGCGTTGCGCCCGACAGCGGCGACGTAGCGTTTCTTCTTGCCAGACTATGCGAATGTGACCGATTAGTCCAGATGCCGAACGAGGCTGTCACGAGTCGCAGCGTGTCCACATCGTAGCTCGCTTCGAAGTTGCCCGAGTGCGAGTGGTTATACGAACGGCTATCGCTCGTAGCATAGCGGTTGGAAGCAGAAGGCGTTGCTGGGTCGCCCGTGAACAGACTGCTGTAGTCGCCATGCGAGTTGCGTCCGTCGTAGTAGTTGTACGAGTAGGTTCCGCTGACGGTGAGCTTACCCTGCTTCACCGTAGCATACATGCCCGCATCAACATCGGCATTCGACACTCCGCCGTTAGTAGTCACGGTGTAGCCCTCAATGCCTTTGCCTACAGTCACGATGTTTAGGATGCCGCCCACGCCCTCCGCGTCGTACTTCGGTCCGGGGTTTGTAATCACCTCTACCGTCTTTATCGACGACGCAGGCATACTCTTCAGCACCTCCTTCGGGTTGTTCGACATCATACTGTTAGGTCGTCCGTTGACGTACACCTTGAAGCCCGAGCTGCCATTCACCTTGATATTGCCGTCGCCGTCTACCGTCACCATCGGCACCTTGCGCAACATTTCCAGTATGTTGTTGGTCTTCGAGTCGGGGTCTTCCTCTATGTCGTACGTAATCTTGTCGATGTCGGCTTTCACGAGCGGCTTCTGCGCCACGATCTCCACGGCACCCAGCACGTGCGAAGCCTCCTTTATATATAATGTGTCGAGTGCGGCTACGGGCTTGCTGTCAGACACGACGAAGTTGCGCACGATGGACTGCTTGCCCATTGCGTTCACGTAGAGGCGATAGCTGCCCGCCTTCTTAAGAGTCATGCAGAACGTGCCGTCGGCTTCTGACACGGCGAGTGCGGCGGTGGATGTAGAGTCGGTTTGCGATGTGATTTTCATGGTGGCGTACTGCTCGCCTTCCTTCGTCGTAGCGTCGGCTACCACGCCCTTCACCACAAAACGCTTTGCTGTCTGGTCGCTTGCTTCAGTGGCGAAAGAGAAGAGCGGAGCTACAAGTGTTGCAGCCAATAGATACTGGCTCTTGAAAAAAGTCATAATACATCATTATTACTTGGTTCATAAATAAGTTAAAAACGCAGAGGACTTTCGTCGCTCTGCGTACTTAAGAATACAAAGTTAAGTGTTATGAATAAATCAAGAGTTATTGCGTATGTTTTTTAACCATTTTTTACTAACGGCGACTTCCGAATGGGTGCTTCTTATACCGGTCGTCCTTATCATATTTACGATACTTGTCGTGCTTGTCGTGCTTATGGTGCTTATAGTGCTTGTAATGTTTGTCGTACTTGTGATGCTTGTGGTGCTTGCACGACTCGTAATGCTTGTGGTGCTTGCAGGGCTTGCACGACTCGTGTACGACAACCACTCTTTCTGGATACCTGGTGTAGATGTTGTGTACGTAGGCGTTGTCGCGCCAGCTTATAGGCTGATAGAAGTAGTAAGCCTCGCGGTAGCGTTTCCACTGGCTGTCGCTCATCATGCGGCGCAACTCCTTGTTGCGGTGCTTCCATGCCCTGCCGTTTAAGTCGCGATAGCTGTTGATAGCGTCGAGATAGTCGAGGTTGAGACGCATGATGTTGTTGCGCTGCACATTCGTGAGTCCGAGTTCAAGCACCATCTTGTCGGTTATGAAACGTGCCTCAGCCCGTATGTTGGTGAGTCGTTGTGCGCTTGCTGATAGTGCCGTTATGAGTGCTACGGCGAGCGTCAATACTAATCTTTTCATAATCGTAAGCTATTAAGTTATTAACTGTTGTTTTTTGATGTTGCAAAGTTACGCCAAAGAAAACATAAAAGCAAGGGAATTTTCATATTAGAGCGTAGGATTTACCCTATAAGTGGTTAGTGGTTTTCCCCCGATGCCTAAAGAGAAGTCGTCGTGCAGCGAACGGAATCCGATCAGACGGCGGACGGAAACCGATCGGACGGCGAACGGAAACCGATCGGACGGCGGACGGGAACCGATCGGGCGGCGTACGGAATCCGATCGGGCGGCGTACGGAGCACGATGAGAGAAACCGAAGAAACGACAAATAAACTTAATTATTTTACACAACAAAACAACAATGTATAAAAAACTTGCACGCATGAATTATTCTGTATAATTTCGCAGCGAGTTTCCCGAAGCCTTGGGCAAACGCTCCAAAAGGGCTGCAACAGGAGACCTGAAACACACACATTATTATATATGTATATGAGAAAACTGATTTTAGCACTTATACTCGGCATCGCAACCGCCAACGGCGCCACAGCACAAACCCGTTCAGACCTGCGCGACAGCCTTTCGGCAGCAGTGCAGGTGCTGGCGTTCCACCCCGACTCGCTCGAGCTGCGCATGAAGAAGGCGGCTTGGAACATCGAACTGGAGCAATGGCGCTACGCCCAAGAGGAGTACGACTTCGTGCTGCGCTGCGACGAGAAGAACATCGCCGCGCTGTTCTACCGCGCATACGTCAACGAACGACAGGGCAGATACAAGTTTGCACGTCTCGACTACGAGAACCTGCTGCGCATTGTGCCGGGCCACTTCGAGGCAATGCTGGGTCTGGCGCTGCTCAACCAGAAAGACAACCGACCCACCGAGGCGTTTAACCAGATAAACACACTGGTGGCACAGCACCCGAACAACGCCGTGGCATACGCCGCGCGAGGCGGAATAGAGATAGAGCGCAAGATGTACACGCCGGCGGAGTACGACTTCACACGCGCCATAGAGCTCGACCCTAAAAACACCGACTACCGTCTGAACCGCGCCAACGTGCGCCTGCTCACGGGCCGCAAGAAGGAGGCGCGCGAAGACCTCGACGCCATGGTAGGGCAAGGAGTGCCGCGCGCAAACCTCGTAGAATGGTACAAAAAGTGCAGATAAAGCGGTGTTCGCTTTGCCATTTACGTAAATTGTTGTAATTTTGCCCGATATTTGAAATACAACAACATTTAGAAATGGCAGAATATTTAAGTTCAAGTAAGAAAAAAGTAACTGCACCCCTGTTTTTTGAAATGAAGAAATGTGGTGAGAAGATCTCATGGCTCACAGCCTACGACTACACCACAGCATCGATTCTCGACCAAGCTGGCATCGACACAATACTCGTTGGCGACTCTGCATCGAACGTGATGCACGGCAACGCCACGACACTCCCCATCACCGTTGACGAGATGATTTTCCACGCGCGCGCCGTGGCTCGCGCTACAGAGCACGCCTTCGTGGTGTGCGACATGCCCTTCGGCAGCTACCAGATATCAGAAGAGGACGGCATACGCAACGCCGTACGCATCATGAAGGAGGCTGGCGTCGACGGCGTGAAGCTCGAAGGCGGAGCAGAGATAGCTCCGATGATCAAGAAAATTGTGGCTGCGGGCATACCCGTATGCGGACACCTCGGACTCACTCCGCAGAGCGTTCACCAGTTCGGCGGATACGGCTTGCGCGCCAAGGAGGAGGCAGAAGCAGAGAAGCTAATAGCCGACGCAAAGGCGCTCGAAGCGGCAGGATGCTGCAGCATCGTGCTCGAGAAGATACCGGCAGACCTCGCCGAGAAGGTTACGGCAGCCGTAAGCTGCCCCACCATCGGCATCGGAGCTGGCAACAAATGCGACGGACAGGTGCTCGTATATGCCGACATGCTCGGTATGAACAAGGGCTTCAAGCCGAAATTCCTGCGCCAGTACGCCGACCTCCACTCTATCATAACCGACGCCGTAGGCAGATACGTTGCAGACGTAAAGTCGTCGGACTTCCCTAACGAGAACGAGTCATACTAAGACATGGACACTCAATACACACCCACTTACAACCGATTGTGGAACCGCGAGTTCACACTCCTCACAATAGCCGAACTGCTGTTGTGCATATCGTGCTACATGACCATACCGCTGCTGCCATTCCGCCTCACTACAGAGGGCCATGCAAGCAGCTACCTGGCATGTCTTACAATCGTCGTATTCATCATAGGCGTTTGTATATCAGGCTTTTTCGGCAGTTGGCTAATACAAAACTACCGCCGCAACAAGGTGTTTCTTATATCGGCGTTATGCCTCGGCGCAACCATCCTCGGACTCTCAGCGTTCGAGTTTAGAGAGCAGCCGATTGTGCGCGAGATAGAAGAATACACGCTTCTGGCAGTATGCTTTGCGAGCGGCGCCGTGTTCGGCACAGCCAAGCGCGTACTCTCGTGCACGCTGCTCATAGACAAGACCGAATCGTGCCACCGCACCGACGCCAACTATACGGCAATATGGATATCAAGACTGACGGTGATAGTAGGCCCGATATTGGCGCTGCTGCTGCGCGACGAGCTGCGCGGGTCGCTGTTCTACATAGTCGGAGCAGCCATGTCGCTCGCTTCAGCCGTGCTCGTGATGTGCGTGAAGTTCCCGTTCCGCGCCCCTGAGGAGGGTGTGCACCTGGTTTCGATAGACCGTTTCTTCCTGCCGCGCGGCGCAACGATAGCACTCGTGATAGCGCTCATCACAGCGGCGCTCGGCATAATGATGACAACACGCATGACGGTGGAGTTCTGCTCGTCGGTGATGGCGGGCTTCGTCGTGGCGGCGCTCGCGCTGCACATACCAGCCGTAAAGAACGCACGCTTCGCCTCAGCCGTAGGAAACGCACTGGCGATAATAGCCATTCTCGCAATGTTCGCTCACGACGACATATTCGACGCTACCTTGAAGCCGATGCTCTTCGGATTCGGCATAGCGCTCAGCTCCTCAGAACAGCTCTACAAGCTGCTCAACAGCTGCGACCACTGCCAGCGTTCGACAGCCGAGAGCACCTACTTCCTTTCGAGCGACGGCGGGCTCTTCCTCGGCATCGCCGCAGGATGGCAGCTTACGACGGCGGTGAAGTCTGCAGAACAGGTGGTGCTGGCGCTACTCGTTGTGGCTACGATAATATGCTCGCTGAACGTGCTCTTAAAGAAAAAACAGGCAAAACATCACGCCTAAAAGATTCATATTTAAAACAAGGAGGCATAATATGATTATCGATTTTGAGAAAACAGAAGAAAAAGTAGTGGAGAACTTCAAGGGCGGCAACGGCAAGCTCATCATGCGCGCAGCCGACGACGGCAAGGTGAAGATAATGCGCAACATACTGACACCCGGAAGCTCTATAGGTATGCACACGCACGAAGGCAACTGCGAGGTGATGTATATAATAAAAGGTGAGATAACCTTCGTATGCGACGGAAAAGAAGAGACCGCACGCGCCGGAGAGGTTCACTACTGCCCGTGCGGACACACACATTGCGCTGAGAACCGCACCGCAGAAGACGCCGAATTCTTCGCCATTGTGCCGGAAATGAAGTAGAACTTACGGCACGCGAAAGCCCTTTCCTGCCCTAACCGATGCTTAACAACGTGAAAATTAATGAGTTCGGAGGGCAAATATTGCGCAATAACTCAAAAAAGTTATCAAGAAATTTTCGTATAACACGAAAAACTCGTATCTTTGCATGTCCTTAGAAAAAGGTAATAACAAAAGAAATAATAATATAATACATTCAAATGACTAAAGCAGATATCATCAACAAGATTGCAGAAAGCACCGGATTACAGAAGAAAGACGTGTCAGTAGTCGTAGAAAGCTTCATGGAGAATATCAAAAACAGTTTGTTGACAAAGAAAGAGAATGTGTACCTGCGTGGATTTGGAAGTTTCATCGTTAAGCATCGCGCCGCTAAGACAGCAAGAAACATACTCAAGAAGACAACAATGAAAATCGGCGCACACGATCAGCCAAGCTTCAAGCCGGCTAAGTGCTTCATTGAGGAGATGAAGAACGCCACTATGGAGAAGTAAACCCCAACCCGCATTCATTTGAACAAGGAAAGAAAACATCATTAATATTAATATTAAACAACAAAAAATTTAAAGCTATGCCAAACGGAAAGAAAAAAAAGGGACACAAGATGGCTACTCACAAGCGTAAAAAGAGATTACGCAAGAACAGACATAAGAGCAAGTAAGAAAGCCTGCCCATAAGGGTCAGTTCCGATATGGGGGCGCGTCAAAAACCCATTGCATCAGCAATAATTTTGATGCGCCCCCATGCTTTTATATCAAAATTAAAGAAAGTACCTAAATTCAGAAAAACAAAAGAGAAATGACCAGCGAAGTTGTAATCGATGTACAACAGAATGAAATTTCCATCGCGCTGCTCGAAGACAAGCGACTCGTGGAATATCAGACTGAGCCAAGGTCTGTATCATTCTCTGTTGGAAACATCTATGTTGCAAAAGTAAAAAAGCTCATGCCTGGACTAAACGCAAGTTTCGTTGACGTGGGCTACGAACGTGATGCCTTTCTCCACTATCTTGATTTAGGCAACCAATTCAATTCTTACGAAAAGTACCTCAAACAGGTACAAAGCGACAGAAAGAAACTTTATCCTTTTGCCAAGGCTACAAAGCTGCCCGACCTCAGAAAGGACGGAAGCGTACAGAGCACACTCACCGTGGGACAGGAGGTGTTGGTTCAGATTGTGAAAGAACCGATATCTACAAAAGGTCCGCGCCTTACGGGCGAACTAAGCTTCGCAGGACGCTACCTCGTACTCATGCCTTTCGGCGATAAAGTTTCGGTATCGACAAAAATCAAAAGCGGAGAAGAGCGCGCGCGACTGAAACAACTCATCAACAGCATCAAGCCGAAGAATTGCGGCGTCATTGTGAGAACTGTAGCTGAGGGCAAACGCGTAGCAGAGCTGGATGCAGAACTAAAGGTTCTGGTAAAGAGATGGGAAGACGCACTCATAAAGGTGCAGAAAACCCAGAAACGTCCACAGTTGATTTTCGAAGAGACAGGTAGAGCTGTAGCATTATTAAGGGATTTGTTCAATCCCACCTACGAAAACATATACGTCAACGACGAGAATGTTTTCCACGAAGTTAAAAACTATGTTTCACTCATCGCCCCAGAGAAAGCAAACATCGTTAAGTTGTATACAGGAACAGTTCCCATCTTCGACAATTTCAACGTAACTAAGCAGATTAAATCCAGCTTCGGAAAAACCGTCAACTACAAGCACGGCGCTTATCTTATCATCGAGCACACGGAGGCCCTGCACGTGGTAGACGTGAACAGCGGCAACCGTTCGCACTCGGACAACGGACAAGAGGCTAACGCACTGGACGTGAACCTCGGAGCCGCAGACGAGCTGGCAAGACAGTTGCGACTGCGCGACATGGGAGGCATCATCGTTGTCGACTTCATCGACATGAACCTCGCCGAAGACCGACAGCTGCTCTACGAACGCATGTGCAAGAACATGCAGAAAGACCGCGCCCGGCACAACATTCTACCTCTGAGCAAGTTCGGACTCATGCAGATTACACGCCAACGCGTACGTCCGGCTATGGATGTGAATGTGGAAGAGGTATGCCCCACCTGCTTTGGCAAGGGAAAGATAAAGTCGAGCATCATCTTCACCGACCAGCTTGAAAGTAAGATTGACAGGCTTGTCAACAAGATTGGAATAAAGACATTCTATCTGCACGTACACCCATACGTGGCTGCCTACATCAACAAGGGACTCGTCTCGCTGAAGAGAAAGTGGCAGATGAGATACGGACTGGGAGTACACATCGTTCCGTCACAGAAACTCGCTTTCCTGCAGTACGAATTCTACGACAGCAAGCGACAGTTCATCGACATGAAGGAAGAGATAGAAACCAAGTAAAGAAGAAAGGATATATAGCCTTATTTAGTATGATGGGCTATGTATCCTTTTTTCTTGTAAAAACAAGACGGCTTTTACATAAAAACAAGCCAAACTCGCTCTATTAAAAGAAAATAAATAGAAAAACATTTCGGCGTTCGAAATAAACTTAGTACCTTTGCAGCCGCTATTACGAGATAGTAGCATAATTCAAACCACAAATTAAAATTAAATTTTAAACAATGGCAACAAAGATCAGACTTCAGCGCGGCGGTCGTAAGAGCTACGCTTTTTATCGTATCGTAATCGCTGACGCAAGAGCACCACGTGATGGTAGATTTACTGAGAAGATTGGTACTTACAACCCTAACACCAATCCTGCTACTGTAGATTTGGATTTCGACCGTGCACTCTACTGGGTAGAGACGGGCGCACAGCCGACAGCAACAGCTCACAACATCCTCAAGGGCGAGGGCGTTTATCTTATGAAGCACCTCCGCGGTGGCGTTAAGAAGGGCGCATTCGACGAGGCTACAGCACAGAAGAAGTTCGACGCATGGAAGGCAGACAAGCAGAAGGGCTTGGACACCGTACGCGAGAACGAGGCTAAGGCTAAGGCAGAGGCTGCTGCAAAGGAGCTCGAGGCAGAGAAGAAGCTCAACGAGGCTATCGCTAAGAAGGTAGCTGAGAAGAAGGCTGCTGAGGCTGCTGCAAAGGCAGAGGCTGCTGCTAACGCAGAGGCTACAGAGGAAGCTCCGGCAGAGGCTTAATCAAAGAAAATCCGTCACTAAGACACATATAAATCCTGAGAACGAGAACGTTCTCGGGATTTATTGCTTTTATACCACTTATCATCATACAGCACACTATTCCCAAACCCGTACCCCACCCGATATATTCTTAATACGCACCATATTTCTTCTAAAAACACAACTTATTGTGCAATAATTTCTTAATAAGAAAGAATTACATTAAAAAAACAAACCCATAAACGGGGTAAAACGAACAAAACAAGCGTTTTCTGAGATTTTTTTTGTAACTTTGCATTTGTGCATGCACGTATGCTTGAGCCAACGAGGCCCGAAACAACGCGACTTTCGCACATATTAAATATCAAAGCATGGCAAAGAAAGTACTTTTTATCAATCAGGAGATTGCTCCGTATGTTCCCGAAACAGCACTCTCAATCATGGGTAGAGACCTTCCGACAAAAATGCAGGAAGAAGGTTTCGAAATTCGCACGTTCATGCCCAAATGGGGCAATATCAACGAGCGCAGAGGACAACTTCATGAGGTAATACGCCTTTCAGGAATGAATCTCGTCATCGACGATACCGATCATCCACTGATAATCAAGGTAGCATCCATTCCGCAGACACGCCTTCAGGTGTACTTCATCGACAACGACGACTACTTCATGAAGCGCAAGATGGCTGTGGACGAAAATGGCGAAGAATACGACGACAACGGCGAAAGAGCTATTTTCTTCGCACGTGGCGTATTGGAAACAGTGAAGAAGCTCAGATGGTCGTCTGAAGTAATCCACTGCCAAGGCTGGATGTCGTACATCGTGCCGCTCTTCATCAAGGCTGCATACAACGACGAACCGACATTCAACGAGACAAAAATCGTAACGTCAATTTTCAAGGACGGATTGTCAAAGGACATCGGCAACAACTTCAAGAACTGTCTTGAGTTTAAGAACATCACCGTTGACAGCCTCAGCGCATACAAGGACGACTTCGACTTCATGGAGTTCTGCAAACTGGCTATCGACAATAGCGACGCTGTAATCGAGGCTGAGGAGAATGCTAATCCGGAGTTGCTGGCATACGCTGAGAGCAAGGGCTTGCCTATCCTGAAATATCCTGGAGAAAACTACACAGAGGCCTACAAGGAATTCTACGAGAAACTGTAGGGTTGACAATCAAAATAAATACATTTTGAATATGAAGCTAAAGTTTTTGGTGGGTTTAGCACTTGCCACTTTTATATTCACGTCATGCGACGATACCACTGGCGACATCGGCAGTGGTACGCTCATTGACGGCAGCGACGGCCTAAATATAGTCACAGATACCTTCGAGATAAAAACACGCTCAATCGTCGCCGACTCGGTTTTGGCAAGAACATACACCGGCTACATCGGCAAGGTGCGCGATCCGGAGACGGGCGCTTACCTCAGCAGCGACTTCATGACGCAGTTCTATCTGCCCGAAGGATTCGAGTTTCCAGAAAAGGACAGCATCAAGAGTCTCGTAAACGGCCAAATCGTTGCAGACTCTTGCGACATCCGACTCTACTACAAGGAGTATTACGGCGACTCGCTGGCACCAATGAAGCTCACGGCTTACGAGCTGTCGAAGCCTATACCGGAAAAGACATACTACTCTAACTTCGACCCTGAGAAAGAAGGTTTCGTGAACAAGAGCAACGGTGTAAACAAGGTGTACACTCTCGTAGACCTTAATGTTGACGCTGCTACTCGCAACAGTTCCGACTACATCAAGTCGATACGCATACCGCTCGACGCTTCGTTCGGTACAGACATCATGCGCCACTTCTACGACAAGAAGGAGGACTTCAAGAACGCCTATACCTTTATTAATAAGGTTACACCGGGCTTCTACTTCAAGACCCGAAGCGGACTGGGAGCTATGGCACATGTATATCTCAGCCAGTTGAACGTATACTTCAAGCATAAAACTACCACGACGACCACGGATGGCGCAAAGAAAGACACCATCATCGTCTCTACAGCTGCGTTCCCTGGTACAGAAGAAGTGTTGCAGACAACGAATATCATCAACGACAAGGCCGCCATCAAGCGACTCGCCGAAGATAACTCTTGCACTTACATAAAGTCGCCTGCAGGAATCTTTACAGAGATGACAATTCCGGTTGAGCAGATTATGAGAGGTCACGAGAACGACACAATCAATACTGCAAAGGTTAGTCTGTCGCGCATCAATTCAACTGTGAACAGTAATTATGCACTCGATATCCCCACCACTCTGCTGATGATTCCGAAGGCTGAGATGTACTCTTTCTTCGAGAACAAGCAGGTAGCCAACTACAAGACATCGTTCCTTGCTACATACAGCAGCACGACGAACCAGTACACGTTCAACAACATCGGAAGTCTGATACGCTACATGAACGAGAACAAGCAGAACAAGGATTGGGATAAGGTGGTTATCATTCCGGTCACTCCGACTTACAACACGTCAGGCGAAATGACAAACCTCACACACGATATGTCTATCTCAAGCACAAAACTGGTTGGCGGAAGCGAGAATCAGAATGGTGCCATCAACATCACTGTCATATACAGCAAATTCAAATAAGCAGATTTATGGCAGACAACTTTCTTGAACGCCAACGACGCGACTACGAGGAGCGCAAGCAACAGTGGCAGCGATCTACAAAGAAAGCTGCAAGCGTGTCAGAGATACTGAGAAAGGCGCGCGAGAAATTCAATAACGACTAATTTGAAGAGACATAATTCAATACCATTAGATTGAATGACGTTTAATTCAATAGCAAATAAATACAAAGAGCCGTTCCATCATTGTATGGAGCGGCTTTTTGTTTGTATAGACTATTACAAGAATGCTATAAACCGAGGCTTAACAGCTTTTAAAATAAATTATTCAGAAAAGTTTTGACGGAGAATTTATTTTACTTAACTTTGCGGAATAACTAATAACTATAAAAACAAATAATTCTAACCTATTAAAACTTTATGGCAACAGAAAAAAGAAACCTCCTCAAAGGAGACTTTAGCAAGAAAAACGCCCTACTCTTCGCTTTAGCGGTTCTTGTCACAACTGTGCTCTGGAACCTACCTACAAGCAGTTTCGGAATTGAAGGGCTCACCGTTATCCAGCAACGCATTATCGCCGTGTTCGCACTGGCAACAATCCTGTGGGTAACAGAAGCCATTTCGCCTTGGGCAACATCCGTATCGCTTATCGGCTTGTTGCTGTTCACAACATCCGACAATGCGTTCCACTTCTTCCGTTCAGGCATTGAAAAGGAAGAACTGCTCGACCACAGCGCTCTTATGGCTACATTCGCCGACCCAATCATCATCCTTTTCCTCGGCGGTTTCATCCTCGCTATCGCAGCAACAAAGTCGGGACTTGACGTGCTTCTGGCACGCACTCTGCTTAAGCCTTTCGGCAACAAGAGCGAGAATGTGCTCCTCGGCTTTATCCTCATCACCGGCGTATTCTCAATGTTCGTCAGCAACACCGCTACAGCTGCGATGATGCTCACATTCCTTGCACCGGTGTTCAAAGCTCTTCCGCCTGAAGGCAAAGGACGTGTAGCCCTCACACTGTCAATCCCCGTTGCTGCCAACATCGGCGGTATGGGAACACCTATCGGCACACCTCCTAACGCAATCGCGCTGAAATATCTCAACTCACCAACAGGCTTGAACCTCGGTATCGGTTTCGGCGAATGGATGATGTACATGCTTCCGCTTACGATCGTTTTGCTCCTTATCGGTTGGTTCTTGCTCAAGAAGTTCTTCCCGTTCAAGAAGAAGACCATCGAGCTTGAGATTGAAGGCGAAGTACAGCACAACTGGCGCACAATGGTAGTTGCCGGAACATTCATCGTTACTGTATTGCTGTGGATCTGCGACCGCTGGACCGGTGTTGGTGCAAACACTGTAGCCATGGTGCCAATCGTTATTTTCGCATTCACTGGCGTAATCAAGGCACGCGACTTGGAGGAAATCAACTGGAGCGTTATCTGGATGGTAGCCGGTGGTTTCGCACTCGGACTTGCCCTTAACGAGTCTGGTCTCGCAGAGAACGTAATCAAGAGCATTCCGTTCAGCTCATGGTCGCCGGTAGTTATCCTACTTGCTTCAGGTATTATCTGCTACCTTCTCTCAAACTTCATCTCAAACACCGCAACGGCAGCACTCCTCGTGCCAATCCTTACCGTTGTATGTAAGGGTATGGGCAACTCGCTTGAGAGCATCGGCGGCACACCTACCGTACTTATCGGTATCGCTGTAGCAGCATCTGTAGCAATGACTCTGCCTATCTCTACACCTCCAAATGCTATCGCCCACTCAACAGGTTTGGTAAAGCAGAACGAGATGATGAAGATTGGTCTGACAATGGGTATTATCGGTTTGGTACTCGGCTACATACTTCTCTTCTTCCTCGGAGAGATGCACGCATGGCAGTAAAACATGCATATTAAAGAATGCGTGCAATAATATCATAAAACGTATTATTGCACGCATTATAATATAATGATATTAAGAACACACATGTCTTTTTCACAGGAAACACTTTACGCAATAGCATTAACACGCATTAGCTATTTCAATACAGCCACCTGCTTGCAACTATACCGCAAGCTCGGTTCGGCAACAGCTATTATGGAGAACCGCAATAACATCAAGGACGTTATCAGCGACGCTTCTCCACGCCTTATTAATGCGCTGAGCGATGTTTCCGAAGCCCTGCATCGTGCAGAAGCTGAATTAGAATTTGATAACGCGCATGCCATCCGTCCATTGACGATGGCATGCGACGATTATCCAGAACGAATGCGCAACTGCGACGATGCTCCAATCGTACTTTTCTATCGCGGCAATGCCGACCTCAACCAACGTCGCATCGTGTCGGTTGTTGGCACACGCCATTGCACAGCCTACGGACAAGATATCATCAACAACTTCTGCCGGTCGCTTAAAGAGCTTTGCCCAGATGTGCTCATCGTGAGCGGTCTGGCGTATGGAGTGGACATCTGCGCACACCGCAACGCTCTGAAGAACGGGTTCGACACGGTAGGCGTATTGGCTCACGGCTTGGACATGCTTTATCCTTCCACCCATCGTGACACAGCAAAAGAGATGCTCTCGCACGGCGGACTTCTGACGGAATTTCTTACGAACACAAACCCCGACAAGATGAACTTCGTGAGACGCAACCGCATCGTAGCAGGCATTTCCGACGCCACAATCGTGGTGGAGAGTGCGGCACGCGGCGGCAGTCTGATAACAGCCGACATCGCACAAAGCTACGCCCGCGACGTTTTCACCTTTCCCGGCAATGTGAATTCGCCATACAGCGAAGGCTGCAACAAACTCATACGCGACAACAAGGCAGCCTTGATAACCTGCGCCGAAGATTTCGTAAACGCAATGGGATGGGAGCAGGATAACAAAGTAAAGGAAGCTCGGGCTAAAGGCATCGAACGCCAACTGTTCCCCGAACTGACAGCCGAAGAAACGCGCATAGTAGAACTGCTGCAAAAGAACAACGACCTGCAACTGAACATCATCGCCGTGCAGACCGGACTGCCTATTGGCAGCATCTCGGCACTCTTGTTCAGCCTCGAATTGAAAGGTGTTATCAAGCTATACGCAGGAGGAGTATACCATTTACTTGGCTAATATTAGAATTTTAGGTATAAAAATTTTGCACTTATTTCTAATTGTCGTAACTTTGCATAATACTCAAAGAAATAATATAACAATAAACAAATACGCAAATGCCAGAAATCTCAACACGAGGACTTGAAATGCCCGAATCGCCGATTCGCAAATTAGCGCCTTTGGCAGTTGACGCCAAAAAGCGTGGTGTGAAAGTCTACCACCTCAATATCGGACAGCCCGACCTGCCCACTCCACAAGTAGGACTCGACGCATTGAAGCACATCGACCGTAGTGTGCTCGAATATTCGCCGTCGCAGGGTTACTATTCTTATCGCGAGCGACTGACCGGTTATTACAAGCGCTTTAATATTAATGTGTCGGCAGACGACATCATTATTACAGCCGGTGGTTCTGAAGCGGTGCTTTTCGCGTTCATGTCGTGCCTTAACCCGGGCGACGAAATCATCATCCCTGAGCCAGCTTACGCCAACTATATGGCCTTTGCTATTTCGGCTGGCGCAAAGATCCGCACAATCGCCACAACCATAGAGGAAGGCTTCTCGCTGCCTAAGGTGGAGAAGTTCGAGGAACTCATCAACGAGCGCACACGTGCCATCCTGATTTGCAACCCGAACAACCCTACAGGCTATCTCTACACACGCCGCGAGATGAACCAGATTCGCGACTTGGTGAAGAAGTACGACCTTTATCTGTTCTCGGACGAGGTTTATCGTGAGTACATCTACACCGGTTCGCCTTACATCTCAGCCTGCCATCTTGAAGGAATCGAGGACAACGTGATACTTATCGACTCCGTTTCCAAGCGCTACAGCGAGTGCGGCATCCGCATCGGAGCCTTGATTACGAAGAACCCGCAGGTGCGTGCAGCCGTAATGAAGCTGTGCCAGGCGCGCCTCTCTCCTCCTCTGCTTGGTCAGATAGTAGCCGAGGCATCGCTTGACGCTCCAGAAGACTACTACCGCGACGTTTACGAGGAATACGTAGAGCGCCGCAAATGTCTCATCGACGGTCTCAACCGTATACCGGGCGTCTACTCGCCGATACCTATGGGCGCCTTCTACACCGTAGCCAAGTTGCCTGTAGACGACAGCGAGAAGTTCTGCCGCTGGTGTCTTGAGGAGTTCCAGTACGAGGGCGAGACCGTCATGATGGCTCCTGCCGCAGGCTTCTACACCACACCGGGTGCAGGCATCAACCAAGTGCGCATCGCCTACGTGCTGAAGAAGGAAGACCTTGAGCGTGCGCTCATCGTTCTGCGCAAGGCTCTTGAGGCATATCCAGGTAGAGTGGACAGCAACGATTAATACATTCATGTTAATCGGAGCATCAAGAACATTCAGAAATAAATATATTTAGATATTAAGACAATAGAACATAAGAATTGAGGAGTTAAGAAGTTAAGCCCATTGTTTTTACGGCAGATACAACAAGCCATAACAACGGCTCAACTTCTTAGCTCCTTATTTTTTAACTACCAAACAGAAGACTATGAACTTTCCGCTTTTCGTAGCCCGCCACATATACTCCAACCAGATAAGCGACCGCCAAAAGGTGTCGAAGCCCGCTATACGCATAGCCACGATGGGCGTAGCAATCGGACTGGCTGTGATGATTATCAGCGTGTGCGTAGTGCTTGGCTTCAAGCATACCATACGCGACAAGGTTGTAGGCTTCGGCAGTCATATACAGATAGCCAACTTCTATGCGTTGCAGACATCAGCCACCGACCAACCTATCGTTATCAACGATTCGATGGTAAATGTGCTGAAACACATTGACGGCGTGAGCCATGTGCAGCGTTTCGCCATGAAGCAAGGCATACTTAAGACCGACAACGACTTCCTTGGAGTTGCATTCAAGGGTGTTGACGAAGCCTTCGACACCACGTTCATCCACAGCAACATGGTGGAAGGCTACATACCGCAGTTCTCTGGTGAGAAGAGCGGCAACAAGATTCTCATATCTAAGTCGATGGCAGACAAGCTGCAGACAAAGTGCGGCGACCGCATCTTCGCCTACTTCATTGACGAGAACGGAGTGAGAGCGCGCCGCTTCAACATCACGGGCGTCTACGAGACCAACCTCTCGCAATACGACAACGCTATCTGCTTCTGCGACTTGTATACAGCCGTTAAGCTGAACAACTTCAGTCCCGGTCAGGTGTCGGGAGCCGAACTTACCGTAGCCGACTTCAGCAAGCTCGACGACACGGAGCACATCATCGTGAAGAAAGTGAACCGCACAATGGACTGCAACGGCGCCACCTACTCGTCGAAAACGATACGCGAGTTGTCGCCGCAGATATTCTCATGGCTCGACCTTCTCGACCTCAACGTGTGGATAATCCTCGCCATCATGACCGCCGTAGCCGTTGTCACAATGATATCCGGTCTGCTCATCATCATACTTGAGCGTACAACGATGATCGGTATACTCAAGGCGCTCGGCGCACGCAACAAGACGGTGCGCCACACGTTCCTTTGGTTCGCCGCCTTCATCATCGGCAAGGGTCTGCTTTGGGGCAACTTGTTGGGCTTGGGTCTTGTCATACTGCAACACTTCACCGGCTTTGCTAAGCTCGACCCCGCGACCTACTACGTCGACACCGTTCCGGTGGAGATAAACTGGCTGTTCGTCGTGGCGCTCAACGTAGCCACAATGCTAATAGCCATCGTGATGCTCATAGCTCCGAGCTACCTCATCTCGCACATCCACCCCGCACGTTCAATGCGTTACGAATAATACACACGACGCAGACAATGCAATACGAATAACAATTCATTCACTAAAAAACGAAACACATAGAATATGGATATAAAGAAATCAGAATTCACGATATCGGCTGCCACCGTGAGCCAGTGTCCTAAAGACACAAAGCCCGAGTTCGCGTTCATCGGACGCTCCAACGTAGGCAAGTCGAGTCTTATCAATATGCTCTGCAACCACAAGGGCCTTGCAAAGACATCTGCCACACCGGGCAAGACTCTGCTCATCAATCACTTCATCATCAACAACGACTGGTATCTGGTAGACCTTCCGGGCTACGGTTTCGCAAAGCGTTCGAAGACGGTGCAGAAGAAGCTCGACCAGATGATTACATCGTACATTCTGCAGCGCCAACAACTGGTGAACACCTTCGTGCTTATCGACATCCGCCACGACCCGATGAAGATAGATACCGACTTCATCAACTGGCTCGGCGAGAGCTCGGTGCCCTTCTCCATCATCTTCACCAAGGCCGACAAGCTCGGACCTGTGCGTGCCAAGCAGAACGCAGCGAAGTGGATGAACTCGCTTAAGGAGCAGTGGGAGGAGCTGCCGCCCTACTTCATCACCAGTTCGGAGAAGAAAACCGGCCGTGACGAGGTGCTCGACTACATTGGAAACATACTGAACGAAATTAAAGACGCAGAATAAATGACTCCATTACTTGACGTTCAAAACATATCGAAAGCGTTCGGTGCGCACGTTCTGTTCGAGAACATCTCGTTCTCTATAGCCGAAGGCCAGCACGTAGGTCTGATAGCCAAGAACGGCACGGGCAAGTCTACCCTGCTCTCGCTGCTCTCGGGCAAGGAGAGTGTCGACTCGGGCAGCATCATCTTCCGCCGCGACATCAAGGTCGGCTTTCTCGAACAGCAGCCAAAGTTCGACCCCGAGGAATCGGTGCTCGACGCTTGCTTCAACCATCAGGGCGACCCCGACCGCATATTGAAGGCAAAACAGATACTGACGCAGCTGCACATCACCGACCTCACGCAGCCTATGGGCCAGCTCAGCGGCGGACAGCAGAAGCGCATCGCGCTCGCCAACGTGCTCATCACCGAGCCCGACCTGCTCATCCTCGACGAGCCTACAAACCACCTCGACCTCGAGATGATAGAATGGCTTGAGGGCTATCTGCAGCGCGGCAACAAGACGCTGCTCATGGTGACGCACGACCGCTACTTCCTCGACCGTGTCTGCAACATCATTCTCGAACTCGACAACCATACCGTCTATTCATATCGCGGCAACTTCCAGTACTACATGGAGAAACGTCAGGAGCGCATCGACGCCACACGCGCCGAGATAGAGCGCGCCAACAACCTCTACCGCCGCGAACTCGAGTGGATGCGCCGCCAGCCGCAGGCACGCGGACACAAGGCACGCTACCGCGAGGAGGCGTTCTACGACCTTGAGAGCAAGGCGAAGCAGCGCATCGAGGAGCGACAGATGCGCCTGAAGTCGAAGAACGTGTACATCGGTTCGAAGATATTCGAGTGCCAGTACGTCTCGAAAGCGTTCGACGAGAAGGTGATACTGAAGGACTTCTACTACAACTTCCAGCGCTTCGAGAAGATGGGCATCGTGGGCAACAACGGCACGGGCAAGTCTACATTCATAAAGATGTTGCTCGGCGAAGTGGCGCCCGACAGCGGACGCTTCGACGTTGGCGACACCGTGCGCTTCGGCTACTTCTCGCAGGATGGCATGAAGTTCCGCGACGACCAGCGCGTCATCGACGTGATAGCCGACATCGCCGACTACATCGACTACGGCGGCGGCAAACACATCACCGCAACGCAGCTTCTGCAGCACTTCCTCTTTACGCCCGAGCAGCAGTACGACTACGTCTACAAGCTCTCCGGCGGCGAGCGTCGCAAGCTCTATCTGTGCACGGTGCTGATGCGCAACCCCAACTTCCTCGTGCTCGACGAGCCTACCAACGACCTCGACATACAGACGCTCGAGGTGCTTGAGGAGTATCTGCAGGACTTCCCCGGCTGCGTGATAATCGTGTCGCACGACCGCTTCTTCATGGACAAGATTGTAGATCACCTGCTCGTGTTCCGCGGCGAAGGCGAGATAAAGGACTTCCCCGGCAACTACACACAGTTCCGCGAGTGGGAGTCGTTGAAACCGAAGGAACAAGCCGACGCGAAGAACAACGCTGCCGATAACGAGAAGAAGGAGAAGCGCGAATTCGTAGGCGAGCAACGACGCAAGAAGACATACAAGGAGAAGTGCGAGTTCGAACACCTTGAGAAGGAGATTGCTGTGCTCGAAAAGGAGCAGAAGACCATCGAAGAGGCACTATGCAGCGGCACGCTCTCCATCGACGAACTGACAGAAAAGAGCAAGCGTCTGCCGCTCGTGAAGGACGAGCTGGAGGAGAAAGAGATGCGCTGGCTCGAACTTTCTGAAATCGACGGATAATCAGTAGGAGGCTACAGCATACCTGCCGTAACTCTTTCATTTTATTGGCATACTTTTTGCCAAGACGATATTTGCACGTTTTGACCGCTCAGGAGTGCCCGAAAAATCAAAAACAAAATACGTTGTCGGTTTTTCGCGAGTTTTGAGCGTGCAACCGTAAATACATGGTTTACAACGCCTTGCGGCGATAAACGCTAAAGTGTGCAATTTTTTCTTATGTAAAACCAAACTTATCGTGAGACTTTACCATGTAAAAGCTATGCTTTTACAT
>OMEP01000057.1_pt1 | contig 24939 bp, 16 predicted proteins | sample 1645411 | NCBI WGS metagenome assembly OMEP01 (sample SAMEA103958158, study PRJEB25191) | human gut metagenome | reverse complement strand
TTGACCACATTATTAGTTTTACCGGACAGCAATAAAAGAAGTTATCGCTCCCTATGGTCGTTAGAAGTTCTTGCTCTGGCAAGCGGCAAAGCCGAGCGATAGCCATTACTCCCTTTGCTAATTATTCAGCAATAGGACATTTGGCTTTAACTTCTATAACTTCTTTAAATTCTTCGACTTCTTCAAACAATGTATAAAAAAACTTAATATCACGGCGAAAAGAACAAAGATAAGCGAATAATTGACTAATTTTGCAAGCGAAATAATTAAATAAACAAAAGAGAGTTATAGCAAATGTTAAACTGATGTGGTGCTTTTACGACCAAAAGGCATCGCACGTCGTGTGCGCCTAAGCGAAGTAAAATAATGATAAGCACCGCTGGTTTACGTTTGAAGTTATGCAAATAAAAATAAAAATAAACTAAAACAATAATTTATGAAGAAAAAAAAGTACGACCGACCTTTTGTCGAAGTATTGACGCTTGAGACAACCAGAGGCATGATGGACACAACCTCGACAGACAAAGGAAAACCTGGAGATCCGCCAGTAATTAATTCTATGAAGCGTCCAGGAACAAATAGCTCTAAATGGGAGGACGACCTTGACGAGGCTGTTGACGATTGCGATACAAGCGATTTTGGTTATTGCAATTAAACCCATCGATTTTTGTGGTGAACCCCAATTGGTGTTCCCATTCTATTTTGATTTTTCTATTAAACCTTTATTAATATGAATTTGTTATACACATTGGCGCTGACTTCCGTGTATATCTTCAACTCACTGGGACAGTACCTCTCGGTGGGCAAAGATGGCAAGCCAGCGATTTCAGACAAGCCGGTTGCGATGGAGGTCTCTAAGGCAAATGAGACTCCATCTAAAGACGCCAATCGCTGGAATTTTGGCGGCAAAGACATCAAGTGGATATTAAAGTCGTCTGCCGACGGCACTTACACATTGGGCTATCAGGATAGCGACGCCTACTCTACAGCCTTTGTTTACACACTTGATGGTGCAATTGCCATTTCATACGAGGAGCCAGCTGCGACTTTTGAGTCTGCACAGTGGAAGGTTTCTACAGAGGCTCCTAAGCAGCAGACAGTGACACTCGACGAGGCGCAAAACTATGTGCGTCCTACATTCACCGGATCTTATGTAGACGTCACTTTGAAGCGCAAATTTAACACAAACGAATGGAACACGCTTTGTCTTCCATTCCCTTTGTCGGCTGCACAAATTGCTGAACTTTGGGGCGCAGGTTCAAAGGTGGCAATACTCACCGGCGATTCTGAGACAAAACTCTTCTTCTCTACTTGCGACAACATTGAAGCAGGCAAGCCTTGCTTGTTAGATCCTAAGAATGTTAACGCTGATCACACTTATGAGATAAAAGACATCGAGGTCTCTACATGGGAGAACAACAGCGAACGTCAGTATGTCGCAGGAAAGACAAGAATGGTAGGCTTCTTCTCGCCGACAATGGTAAAGGAAGGCTCTTACGTTTTTGGTGATGCTAACAAGATGTATCATCTCGTTTCAGACATGGAAGCAAAAGGTTTCCGTTGCTATTTCGAAGACGTCGCAGGTGCAAGCCGTGTGCTCACATGGGGCATCGACGACAACACAACGGGCATTGACGGCACTTTCGTAACGCCGCAGGCTCCTAAGGTTGGCAATATATACACCGTTAACGGTCAGCTTGTGCGCCGCAACTCTACTGCTGCAGGTCTGGCTCCGGGCGTATATATCATGAACGGCATTAAACTCATCGTTAAATAAAAAAATACGACCCTATGAAGACATATATAAAACATCATTTTGCTGCGATAATAACGCTGCTCGTACTCGCTGCGACGCAAGCGTTCGCAGCGGAGACGAAGACTGACATCCCCACCGACTATACGCCAAACGGATCGTCGTTCTCTTATCAGACTGCAATTGACTTCCAGAAACAGACATTCAAGGTTGTGCTCGACCTCAGCTCTTGCCAAAGCAGCACAACTTACGAGAATGTGCTCTCTATCGGCAATGATTTGCAGGACGCAAGTGGATGGGGAGGATCTGGCGTCTACGTAATCCACATCTTCTACACTAAGAGCAGCAATACCTTGCAGGTGAACTGCTTCAACGGTGATGTAAATGAGAAGAACGAGGGAGTTTTTACTTACCGTGAAGACTACACCAGCATCTCGGGCGAAACTACTATCGAGCTGAACTCGAACGGTCTGTATCTTAACAGCAACAAGATTTGCGATGCGTCAAATATCAGCAATCTGCTTGGCCTTTCGTCTATTCTCTACGGTAGCACTCAGGGCAGCACACGCTCATGGGCTACATATAAGTCTGTAAGTCTTGTGACGGAAGAAACCACGGGTGGCGGCACTAAGCCTTCAACAACACCATTCACAGCTCCCGTATACGGCTCTACATATTTTATTTGTCCAGCCGACTACTCGACAAGATGCTTCACGGTTAATACATATAACAATGATGAGCAGATTACTGTGACAACAAAGTCAGACAGCAACAACGGTCAGAAGTGGATAACAAAGAAAGGCAACTATTCTACAGTATACCCTTGGCACATCGTAAACATCATGTCGTCTAAGGCTCTCGACATGGCAGGCAACAACACCAAGTTAATGCCACTTCAGTGGACATCTGAAAACGACGACAAAAAGGGAAATGCCAATCAGGAGTGGAAATTCGAGGAGGTAGATGCAACAAATCATACATATAAGATTTACGCTTATACACAAAACAAGACATATTACCTCACATACGACGGAACCAACGGTGGCAAGCTTGGTCGTACAACGGATTCATCAAGCGCTACAGCCTTCGGCTTCATCAGCACGGATGGCACTTCTGGTGGCGGCACCACTTCTGGTGGCGGTACTGGCGGTGGCAGCTCAACCTCTCCTGACCACGGTTCTTTCAGCGTTAACTGGATTAAGGATCAGAGCAAGGTGAGCGACCATAAGGAGGACGCTCACGCTACATTCATCCCTTACGCTTCTGTAGACCAGATGAAGGCGGACGCTAAGCACTACGCAGAGCCGTGGCAGCAGCCCGACGAAAGCAAGGCTGAATATATCAACCTCAACGGAACTTGGAAGTTCAAGTATGTTGCAGGTACATCATCTTGGTATTCATCATCTCCAGGCTCAAGCGAGTTCCAGGCAAAGGACTATGACGACAGCGGTTGGGGCACCATCCGCGTGCCGCTCTCTTGGGAAATGGCTAACCACGGCAAACCGGTATACACCAACGTAGGTTATCCATTCAAGAACGACCCACCAAATGCAAACACTGGCATGTCACAGTATGGCGTAGTAGACCATAACGCAACGGGCTTCTATCGCCGCACCATCACTATCCCTGAGACATGGAAGGACAAGCGTGTGTTTGTACACTTCGACGGCGTATATAGCGCAGCCGTGGTATGGGTGAATGGCAAGTACGTAGGCTACTCGCAGAGCTCTAACACCGACGCTGAGTTCGACATCACCGGCTTCGTAACTACCGGCGACAACCAACTCTCGGTACGTGTATATCGCTGGTGCGACGGTTCGTATCTCGAAGGTCAGGATATGTGGCACCTCTCTGGTATACACCGCGACGTATATCTCGTGGCTACTCCGAAGGTGTTCGTGTCTGACCACTACATCACATCTTCGCTCAACAGCGAGGCTACAAGCGGCAGCATGTCGGTGAAGCTGACTGTAGACAACCGCAACACCGTCTCTGCTAACAAGACTCTGCAGGTGTCGTTGCTCGACCGCGACGGCAAGCAGATTGCTACCGGCACACAGACTTACAGCGGAACAGCAAAAGCTGAAAAGACCGTTACACTCAACAGCCTCAGCAACCTGCACCCGTGGAGCGCAGAAGACCCGTATCTCTACACAGTCGTTGTAAGTCAGAAGGACGAGAACGGAGCAGAGGAGATGGCGTTCTCTACAAAGTACGGCTTCCGCAACATTACAAAGAGCGGCAACCTCATCAACATCAACGGTAAGCGTGTCTACTTCAAGGGCGTGAACACTCAGGACACTCACCCTGAGTATGGTCGTGCTATAGATATGGAGACCATGATGAAGGACCTCACAATGATGAAGAAGGCTAACGTGAACACCGTGCGCACATCGCACTATCCGCGTCAGCCGAAGATGTACGCTATGATGGACGCTCTCGGCTTCTACGTGATGGACGAGGCTGACGTGGAGTGCCACTACAACCAGAACTTGTCAAGCAACAGCAGCTGGATAACAGCTATGGACGACCGCACAAAGCGCATGGTGCTGCGCGACCGCAACCACCCGAGTGTAATCTTCTGGTCGTTGGGCAACGAGTGCGGCGGCGGTAGCAACTTCTCTACTACATACAATACGTGTAAGAACCTCGACTCACGCTTCGTTCACTATGAGGGAGCAGGAAGCGGAACAAATTACTCCGACCTCGGTTCTAACATGTATCCAACCGTTTCGTCAGTACGAGAAAACAGAAGCGGACTGAACGGCAAGCCTTACTTCATCTGCGAGTATGCTCACGCAATGGGTCAGGCTGTAGGTAACTTGAAGGAATACTGGGATGTGATTGAGAACAGCACCGGCATCATCGGCGCTTGTATCTGGGACTGGGTAGACCAATCGGTTTACGACCCTGCAAGGCTTGTTAACAGTCAGAAGAAGAGCGAAAACGGCTTCAACTATTGGGTGTCTGGCTACGACTACAACTCAACAAGCGGTATAGACTATGGCTTCCAGGGCAACTTCCTCAACAACGGTATCGTTACACCAGACCGCACATGGACTGGCAAGCTCTCTGAGGTGAAGAAGGTGTACCAGTATGTGAAGTTCAGCGACTTCAACACTTCAGCGAAGTCTGTAAACATCGCGAACAAGTATGCGTTCATGCCTATCTCGCAGGACAACTTCGAAATCGGCTATCGCGTGATGAAGGATGGATACTTGGTGGAGAACGGCAAGCTCGAAAGCTTCAACTCTATCGCTGCAGGTTCTTCTGCTACCGTAACACTGCCTATCCGGACATCTGTTGAGGGCAGTGCAGAGTATCTCGTAAACGTAGAGTTGCGCGTAAAGAAGCCTACAAAGGCGAACGTTGCCGACTGGACATCATGGGCAGAGGAGGGCTACAGCATCGCTGACGCTCAGTTCTCGCTCTCTGAGCAGAACATCTCTAACGGTACTGCTATGGGTACAGACGGCACAATGGGATTCCCAGTGCTACCAAGCTACACTTCTGCAGGTGGATCGTTGAACGTAAGCGGCAATACCGTATCTGGTACAGACGAAAACGGCAAGAAGTATTCTATCGTATTCGACTCGTCTGGTAAGATGACCTCATGGACATACAACGGCAAGAGCCTTATCAATGCAGGTCCTGACTTCAATAGTTACCGTAAGGTGGACAACGACCGCAACTTGAATGACGTATCGTTCACCAAATCAACAACAACAAGCATCAGCAGCGAGCTCACAAAGAGCGGCAACAATGCTACAATGACTGTCAAGGAAGGAAGATATTCATTTTTAGGTAGTAGCGCCCTCTACACCATCAACTACACATTCTACCCTGACGGAACTATAGACATGAATGTAACCTTCTCGCCAAGGAGCAAATACGCCCGCATCGGCTTGGGCATGCAGTTCGCTTCAGGCTTCGAGAACGTAGAGTTCTATGCTCGCGGTCCTCGCTCTAACTACAGCGACCGCAAGACGGGTTCTTATCTCGGACGCTTCACCACAACGGTAGACGACATGGTTGACGAGATGATTCACCCGCAGACCTTCGGCGACCACGAGGACTTGCGTGAGCTGATTCTCACAAACAAGACAGCAGGCGTGCAGCTCGGCGTAAAGGTGGGCGGACGCGCTTCGTTCTCGCTCTCTCACTACGACGAGACTAAGTGGTGTATATTAGAGAAGAGGAATACATCAGCCGACACGATGTGGAACTCAAAGCTCCACTGGTACGACCTGACACGCAACCCGCAGGTTTACGCTCACTTCGACTATATGCAGCGCGGTTTGGGCAACAACTCTTGCGGTGGCGACGGATGTCTGTCACAATATGAGTGTCCGTCAAGCGGCAGCTACACCTACACACTGCGCTTCAAGCCACAGTCGGCAGAGAGCGTTAATGTGGTGGCAGAGTAAATCACCTGAAACATATTTATATACAAAGACTCTCCCGATAGGTAGCAGGCAAATATCCTGAGCCTATCGGGAGAGTCTTTTTTAAGTTTATATAACACTAATTCTGCGCCTCGTTTATCAGAAAACATGTATTTTCGCAGCGTTAACTTTTAAGCTACTAAAGAATGAAAACGACCGACTATCAACCTTTATTGGAACACATAAGAGAAGAGATTGAGATATACGCTAAAGAGGGCAAGCAAGCTGACTATATCCCGGCACTGGCGAATGTAGACCCTGACCAGTTCGGCCTCAGCCTGCACATGCTCGACGGCAGGACATACAGCATCGGGGCTTCAGACGTGAAGTTCTCGATACAGAGTATCGCAAAAGTGTTCTCGCTTGCCATCGCTCTGAGCATCTTAGGCAAGGATCTGTGGACGCGCATCGGAAAGGAGCCTTCGGGATCGGCGTTCAACTCGCTCGTGCAGCTGGAGTACGAGCATGGCAAGCCGCGCAACCCGTTCATCAACGCCGGCGCTTTGGTGACTGCCGACGTTATTCTCTCGCATCTGGAGAACCCGAAGGAGTTCTTCCTGCGCTTCGTGCGCACCATCGCCGGCAACGAGGACATCAACTTCTCGGAGGAGGTGGCGCAGTCGGAGCTGAGTTGCAGCTATCTGAACGCTTCTATCGCCTATCTGCTGAAGCATCACGGCAATCTGCATAACGACGTGACCGATGTGCTGCAGTTCTACAGCACCATTTGCTCGTTGGAGATGAGCTGCGAGGACCTCTCGCATGCGTTCATGGCGTTCGCTCGCAGCAACGAACCTTTCTCGCATGCCGGCGTGAACCTTACTATCTCGAGGGTGAAGCGCATCAACGCCATCATGCAGACGTGCGGCTTCTACGACGAGGCGGGCGACTTCGCCTTCCTCGTGGGGCTGCCTGGCAAGAGTGGCGTGGGCGGCGGCATCGTGGCGCTCTACCCATCGCGCTACTCGATAGCGGTGTGGAGTCCGAGACTCAACTCGAAGGGCAACTCTATCATGGGCATGAAGGCTCTGGAACTGTTCACATCAGAAACAGAAGAATCAATATTCTGATGAAACAAACCGAAAATCGAAAGATTTTGACTAACTTTGTCAATCGGCAAAACGTGTATTAAAAGAGATAATGACAGAGAAGATTTATTATAAATTCATACAATTCGCCCTGGGCACGTACGAGGGAAAGGAGTTTCTGGACGGGTCGGCGCTGAACGGCTTCGACTGGCAGCGCTTCTACGACTTCGCCAAGAAACAAACGCTGGTAGGAATCATCATGGAGGGCATATCGCGACTGCCGAAGGCGGTAGCACCCAAGCAGGGACTGCTTATGAACTGGTTCATGATGAGCCAGAATATAAGCCGCATGAACTTTATGCTCAATGAGGCTACGGTCGGCGTATATAATAGAGTGAAGGCGGCGGGCTACGACTGCTGCATTCTGAAGGGTCAGGCGAACGCTGCTATGTACGCCAACCCTGCGGCGCGCACACCGGGCGATGTGGATATGTGGGTGGACGCGTCGCGCGAGGAGATTAGACAACTGGCGCAAACGTTGGCTAAGGAGAACGGACGGATTGACGAGGAGAGCTACAACCACATTGCGCTCACGACGAACGACATATCGGTGGAACTGCACTATACGCCGGGCTTCATGGCAAACTTCACGTACAACCGCCGCTTGCAGCAGTGGTTTCGCAAGAGCATCGACGCACAGTGCCGCAACATGATAGCACTGCCCGACGAGGCGGGCGAGGTGGCTGCGCCTACTGCCGACTTCAACGCTGTCTACCAGCTCTACCATCTCTATCACCATTACTTCTACGAGGGTGTGGGACTTAGACAAGTGGTGGACTATTACTATGTAATTTTGAATTTTGAATTAGGAGTTTTGAATTGTCGCTTACGCGATGAGGAGTTGAAGAATTGTGAATTGGAAAGTCAAAACTCAAAATTGAATAATTCAAAATCGGCGAAGCCGACAATTCAAAATTCAAAACTCAAAACTCAAAACTCTCTGACTCGTCTCGGCTTATGGCACTTCGCCGGCGCAATGATGTACGTGCTGCACGAGGTGCTGGGCTTGCCAGAGGAGAAGATGATTGCGCCGATGGACAAGAAGCGCGGAGAGATGCTGCTCAACGACATCCTATGCGGCGGCAACTTCGGACATCACGACGAACGCCATGCCTGGGGACGCGACACCTACGACGGCAACGGCTTCAAGCATGGCGCACTTGGACACAATCTGCTGCGACTGCACCGCGACCTGCGACTGCTAAGATACTATCCGTCGGAGGCGCTGAGCGAGCCGATATTCAGGCTGTGGCATTATTACTGGCGCTGGAAGATACACCAATTATAATGGAAGATGGCTGGAAGATAACCCACTTTTTAGAGTTATCTTCCAGCCTTTATTGCTCTCACCACCAACCTATTACGCCATTTCTGGAAGATATGGCAGATTTTTTCACGTACTGGTTTATATATTAGACTCCTACGGTCTAAACCTTAAAATAATCCTGCAACTCGACAACAGCCTCAGCATCGTGGTTGTCGAGGTCTTTTATTATCACGCCGTGCTCAAGCAGCGCGATGCGTGTAGATATCTCCGTGGTGTGCTGCAGGTTGTGGCTCGACACGATAACTGTTGCACCCGTCTCCTTGTTGTATTCAACAAGAATCTTCTTCAGCATATTCTGGCTGCGCGGGTCGAGGAAGTTGAACGGTTCGTCGAGAATAACCAGTTCGGGACGGTTAAGCAGCGCCGCTATGATGCCCACCTTGTGGCGATTGCCCGCAGAGAAGTCGCGTATGTACTTCTTCTGATTGAGTATCTCGCCGCCCATCAACGGCTCGAAGTAGACAAGGCGTTCCGCAATCTGCTCCTTCGTCATGCCCGACACACGACCGATGAAGTCGAAATACTCCTCCGCCGTGAGGAAGTCGATGAGGAAACCATCGTCGATGTACGCACCGGTATACGCTTTCCAGTCCTCGCTCAGCGCCGGATTGATAGGAGAGCCCCCTCCAACTCCCCCATCGGGGGAGAGCTTGAGGCTGCTTGGAACAAGTTCAACGTCATCCGCAGACGGATGCATAGTAACAACGCCCTTGTCTGCCTTCAGAAGGTCGAGCATAAGGCGGAAAAGCGTAGTCTTGCCGGCACCGTTGTTGCCCACAAGACCAAGAATATCACCGTTGTTGATGGTGAAACTTTTAATGTCCACGGCAGTGTTCGTGCCGAAGTGTTTCTCAAGATTACTGAGTTCTATTTTCATATACTTCTAATTATTTACATTCTAACTCTTGCTTCAAGAACTTCGCCGTGTAGCTTTCCTTGCATTCAGCCACTTCCTCCGGCGTTCCCTTTGCAAGCAAGCGTCCGCCACCGCGTCCACCTTCAGGTCCCATGTCGATGATGTAGTCGGCAAGCTTTATCACGTCGAGGTTATGCTCGATAATAATCACCGTGTTGCCACGGTCGACCAGCTTCTCTATCACCTCCATCAGAATCTTTATGTCCTCGAAGTGCAGACCTGTTGTCGGTTCGTCGAGAATATAGAGCGTCTTGCCGGTGTCGCGCTTGCTGAGTTCGGTAGACAGCTTCACACGCTGACACTCGCCACCCGAAAGTGTCGTCGAAGGCTGACCCAACTTGATGTAACCCAAGCCCACCTCCTTCACGGTTTTTAATTTCTGCAGAATGTTAGGCACATTCTCGAAGAACTCTACAGCCTGATTGAACGTCATATCGAGTACGTCGGCAATGCTCTTTCCCTTGTAGCGCACCTCAAGCGTCTCACGATTGTAGCGCTTGCCGTGACACTCCTCGCACGGCACGAGCACATCCGGCAGAAAGTTCATCTCGATAGTGCGGTAGCCGCCGCCCTTGCATGTCTCGCAGCGTCCGCCCTTCACGTTGAACGAGAAGCGCCCCGGCTTGTAGCCGCGTATCTTCGCCTCGGGCAGATTGACGAACATGGCACGTATGTCGTTAAACACGCCGGTATATGTAGCCGGATTGGAGCGTGGCGTGCGACCAATCGGCGACTGGTCTACATTCACCACCTTGTCTATATTATCTATGCCCTCGATACTGTCGTAGGGCATCGGCTTCTTCAGCGAGCGGTAGAAGTGCTGCGAGAGAATAGGCTGCAACGTCTCGTTGATAAGCGTCGACTTGCCCGATCCGCTCACGCCCGTCACCACGATGAGCTTGCCCAGCGGAAACTCTACGTCAACATTCTTCAGGTTGTTACCCTTCGCACCGCGTATCACAATACTCTTGCCGTTGCCCTCGCGTCGCTTGGCAGGTATCTCTATCTTACGCACTCCGTTAAGGTAGTCGGCGGTGATGGTGTGCTCCTTCAGCATCTGAGCGGGCGTTCCCTGGAACACCACCTCTCCACCACGAATGCCCGCCTTCGGACCAATGTCAACGATATAATCGGCATTGAGCATCATGTCGCGGTCGTGTTCTACCACAACCACGGTGTTGCCCATGTCGCGCAGCTCCTTCAGCGAGTGGATAAGACGATCGTTGTCGCGCTGATGCAGACCGATGCTCGGCTCGTCGAGGATGTAGAGCACGTTGACGAGCTGCGAACCGATCTGAGTGGCAAGGCGAATGCGCTGGCTCTCGCCGCCGGAAAGCGTTGCCGACTGGCGTGAGAGCGACAGATAGTCGAGACCCACGTCGAGCAGGAAGTTGATACGTGTCTTTATCTCCTTCAATATCTCCGTAGCGATAGTCTTCTGACGAGAGTCGAGGTGGGCTTCTGCCTCGTCTATCCACTGCTTGAGCTGCTGAATGTCCATCGCAGACAGCTCCGCAATGTTCTTGTCCCAGATGCGATACGACAGCGCTTCGCGGTTAAGGCGTGCGCCGTGACACTCAGGACACTCAGCCATAGCGAGGAACTGGTCAGCCCATTTCTGTCCGGCCTGCGAGTCGTCGTTCTCCATGACGGTGCGCAGATACTTGATGACACCGTCGAACGTGCAGAAGTAGTCGCTCGATGTGCGCACCACGTCCTTGCTGATGCGTATCGTTTCGAGCGAACCGTACAACACCTCGTTGAGCGTGTCCTCAGGTATCTCGCTCACCGGTGTCTTCAGCGTACATTCAGCCGCTTCGAGAATGGCGCCAATCTGCCAGAATATCATTTGGTTCTTGTACTTGCCCAGCGGAACAATGGCGCCCTCGTATATAGACAGCGAGTCGTCGGGGATGACTTTCTTCATGTCAATCTCGTTGACATAGCCCAAGCCCTTGCACTTGCTGCAGGCACCCTCGGGCGAGTTGAACGAGAACATATTGGGTGCAGGGTCGCGGTAAGAGATGCCCGACGTAGGGCACATCAGTCGCTTGGAGAAATTCTTTGCCACGCCCGTGTCCTTGTCGAGAATCATAATCTGTCCGTCGCCCTCGCGCATTGCCGTAGCGACAGTCTTGCGCAGACGATCGTCGAAGCCGTCGCGCATCTGCATCTTGTCTATCACCACCTCAATGTTATGGTTCTTGTAGCGGTCGGTCTTCATGCCGCTTCTTATCTCCGTAATCTCTCCGTCGATGCGCACGTAGAGATAGCCCTTGCGACGAAGTGTCTCGAAGAGTTCGCGGTAGTGGCCCTTGCGCTGCCTTACGAGTGCAGCGAGTATGTATATGCGCTTGCCGGCATAGTCGGAGTTGATCATCTCGATGATGCGCTCCTCGGTATACTTCACCATCTTCTCGCCCGTAACGTAGCTGTAAGCCGTTCCGGCGCGAGCATAGAGCAGACGCAGATAGTCGTATATCTCGGTCGTTGTGCCCACGGTAGAGCGTGGGTTCTTGTTTGTTGTCTTCTGTTCGATTGATATAACCGGACTCAGACCGGTTATGTTGTCGACATCGGGGCGCTCCATTCCGCCAAGGAAGTTGCGTGCGTATGCCGAGAACGTGTCGATGTATCGGCGCTGACCTTCGGCGTATATCGTGTCGAAGGCAAGCGACGACTTGCCCGATCCGCTCAGTCCGGTGATTACCGTGAGCGAGTCGCGTGGTATCTCCACGTCAATGTTCTTCAGGTTGTGGACGCGTGCGCCCCAAACGTTTATCTTTTCTCCCATAGAGAGTTGAGAATTTTGAGTTTTGAGTTTTGAGTTTTGAATTATCGGCAGAGCCGATTGTGAATTAATGAGTTGTGAGTTGTGAATTGTGAGTTGTGAATTGTGAGTTGTGAATTCAAAATTAAGAAATTCAAAATTCAATAACTCCTAATCGGCGGAGCCGACAATTCAAAACTCAAAATTCAAAATTCAAAACTATCATTCCGTTGGATTCACCCCATTGCTTTCGGTATAGCCACGCAGCAGGTTCACATCCTTCTTGATGTTATACTTTCTTCCGTCGGCTCCCTTTGCCTTCACGAGCACGAAGTAGACGCCCTGCTTCACATCCTTGCCGTTGAACTTGCCGTCCCATCCGCCAGCAGGGTCGTGCCATTCGTATATCTTCTGTCCCCAGCGGTTGAAGATGTAGGCGTCGAACTCCACGATGCTCTGGTAGTTGTTCTTGGCGCGATAGATGTCGTTGATGCCGTCGCCGTTGGGCGAGAAGGCATTGGGCATCTCGAGCTTGCTCTCGGATATCTGTATGGTTATCGGCTGGGCGTCCTGCCAGTAGTCCTTGGTGTAGGCTACGGTGTCGTTGCCGTTGATGAACGTGGCGTAGAGCACGATGCGGTGCGAACCCGCCTCGGTGAACGTGTACTCGGTCTCTTCTTCGTAGCGCACGAGGTAGGGCTGTGTCTCGCCCTCCTTGGTGAAACGCCACTCGTAGTGGGGCGTGTACATGCCTACGTTCTCGGCATTGGCGTGGAACACCACGGTGAGCGGAGCCGAACCGGAATAGCTCGTGCCGGTCTCCTCGCCTTCGTCGGTGGTGAACGTAGCTTGCGGGTCGATTGTCGGCACCTCGTCGGCGTATGCCTGCAGCGTGGTGCAGAGAACCAACAATAAAAGTGTTCTGATGTATCTCATTGTCTACTCGTTTACTTATCGTCTTGTTTACTTGTCTACTCGTTTACTTGTAATGCAAAGTTAGTTATTATCTCGCACACAGCAAAACGCTGCTACCTATTTATAACGTTATTTATGAACAAAGATTTTTGCAAACAATATATTTTGTGTACTTTTGCAATGTTAATTTTAATAGAATGATAGAAATGAGACGTAGCATTAGAATTCTTTTCTTGTTTTGCGCCATGCTGCTGGCATCGTCGGTGGCAGCGCAGACGCCGAAGTGGCAGGACTTGTATAAGGTAAAGAAGAAAGACACGATATATGGCATCGCCCAGAAGTTCGGCATCACCATCGACGAGCTGATGCAGGCAAACCCCGACATGCAGAAGAACGACTATGTGCTGAAGAAGGGCGAGCAGTTGCTCATTCCGTTCCCGAAGCAGGTGCAGACCACTGCTGCAACAACGGCGCCGAAGTCTTCTGCAACACAGCAGCGTGCGGCTAACACGGTGAACGTGGGCGTGATGCTGCCGCTGCACAACGTGGACGGCGACGGACAGCGCATGATAGAATACTACCGTGGCGTGCTCATGGCGTGCGACAGTCTGCGCAGTCAGGGCATCAACACCAACGTCTTCGCTTGGAACCTGCATAAGGATGCCAGCGTAGCGCAGGTGCTTGCCGACGCCAACGCCAAGAACTGCGACCTTATCTTCGGTCCGCTCTACACCAAGCAGGTGAAGCCGATAGGCGACTTCTGCCGCAAGAACGGCATACGTCTCGTCATCCCGTTCTCTATCAACGGTGGCGACGTGGAGACCAACGACCATATCTTCCAGGTTTATCAGAGTCGTGTGCTCACTGCCGAACTGTCTGTGAACGCGTTCATGGACCGCTTCAAGGATGCGCATCCGGTGTTTGTCGACTGCAACGACACGACAAGCGACAAGGGTGTGTTCACAGCCGCACTGCGCCGCCGTCTTGAGGCTGAGGGCATTGCGTACAACATAACAAACCTGAAGTCGTCGGAGCCGATGTTCGCCAAGGCGTTCAGCACAAAGAAGCGCAACGTGGTGATTCTGAACACGGGTCGTTCGCCGCAGCTTAACTCTACGCTTGCAAAACTGAACACGCTGCGTGCTTCTTACCCGAACATACAGATTGCGATGTACGGCTACAACGAATGGCTGATGTACAAGCGCGTATACCAGAACTACTATTACAAGTACGAGGCATACATCCCGACGGCATACGTCTACAACGAGTCGGCGCCGGCTACAGCAAGTCTGGAGCGCCACTATCGCCAGTGGTTCAAGTCGGATATGCGTTTGGCTCTGCCGCGCTTCGCCCTCACGGGCTACGACCAGGCGCAGTTCTTCATCCGCGGCATAAACAAGTACGGCAAGCAGTTCAACGGCACTCCGCAACAGAACACGTACAAGCCGCTGCAGACTCCGCTGAAGTTCAAGCGCGTAACGAACGGCGGTATGCAGAACAACTGCTTCGTGCTGCTCCACTACAAGCCGACACGCACGATAGAAACAATTACGTATTAAAAGTAAAAAAGTAAAAAAGTAAAAGAGTAAAAAGCTTTTACTATGGCTTAGAGAGGCTTAGAAAGGCTTAAAGAGGCTTAGAAAAAGGCTTAGAGAGGCTTAGAAACAGAAAGGCTTAGGAAGGCTTAGAAAGGCTTAAAGAGGCTTAGAAAAAGGCTTAAAGAGAAAAAGAACAAATGATAAAGACAATAAGAAAAGCACTCCTCGCTCTGCTGCTGACGGCAGCCGTGTGCGCAAAGGCGCAGGTGGGCGACTACCGCAACGACCTTGCGCTCGGCTTCAACGGCGGCTTCGTGATGAGCAGCGTGAGCTTCGTGCCGAAGGTGACGCAGACACAGCACCCGGGCTTCACCGCCGGACTCTCGTTCAAGTACACCTGCGAGAAATACTTCAAGACCTACTGCTCTGTGTATGCCGAGCTGAACTATGCGCGCATCGGTTGGAAGGAGAGTATTCTCGACGTCAACGACAAGCCCGTGATTAATCCTACTACGGGCGTGGCTGAGGCGTATCAGCGCGACATCAACTACATACAGTTGCCGGTGTTCGCCCACTTGGCGTGGGGAAAGGAACACAAGGGCTTGCAGTTCTTCTTCCAGGCTGGTCCGCAGTTCGGCTATATGCTCAACGAGTCGACAAAGACCAACTTCACCATCGCCGACCGTAACACTACAGACCGCGCCAACCAGACTTGCGCGCAGGACACAATGGCTGTGGAGAATAAGTTCGACTACGGCATCGCTGCTGGCTTGGGCGTTGAGTGGCGCATACCGCATGCGGGCAGTCTGCTGCTCGAGGGCCGCTACTACTACGGCTTGGGCAACATCTACGGCGACTCGAAGCGCGACTACTTCGCACGTTCTAACCACTCGAACATCGTGGTGAAGCTCGCGTGGCTGTTTGATATACGTTAGGGGTGCACCCCCTGAAGTTACTTCTTTAACTTCAATCCGGTCCACAAACACCACACAACCGCTATTCCGAAGAAGAATATGAAGACGTATGTTGCGGTGTTTTGCATGTATATTCTGCAGGTGTGCACTTCGAGCGCCGCGTTCCACAGCGACATGGGCAGGCGGCGCAGACTTTCGGGCTGCACAATCTTCGTGGTTCCATCATAGTAATCAGTCACAACCTCTGTGACTGATTTTTTTGCATCCGTACCATTCGTACCTTTCTGGCCGGCGGCGCAGACACGGAAGTCGGAGCTGTAGCCGCTTATCGCCTTCTTGCCGAGCGGCGGACCCGGTTTCTTCGACACCGGAAGGCCAGTGAAATAGTCGGTAGCCATGCCCGTGCGGCGGTTCCAGACGTGCATTCCGCCGAACGAACCGCAGAGCCACATGCCGTCCTCGCGCTGCTGCCACACGTTCAGCCCCATCACGTTCTGCGGCGGAGCGTCCATGATGCGCGTCGGACGCGGTTTACTGATGTCGCTGCCCAACGAGAAATAGCCCTCGGAAGCTGACAGTAGCCAGTCGCCTACCCTACTGTCGTAGCGCACGAGGCGTAGTTTGTCGTGCCACGGGTTAGCGCTTTTCAGCGTTGTGAACGGCAGCGTCGGCACCTTCGTCAGGGCGAGCGCCACCATCACCGGCGGGCGCAGACACCAGCCCGTAGCACATATTAATATTGTGGCGACAATTGTCTTGCGCCCCACGAGGTTATGCCAGCGCAGCGTGTGCTTCATAGTGCTGCCCTTGCTCTGCCAGCGGCGTTTCGTCTTGCGCAGACAGAAGAAGGCGAAGCCCGTAACGATAAGCACTATGAGCACCACGGCGACAGCATCGACCAGAAGGCGCCCTGCGAAGCCAAACAGTTCGCCGCTGTGCAGCAGCCACACCGTGCGGAACGCCGTAGTGCGGTCTTTATAGTCGGGCGGCGCAGGCAGGTCGATGCGGCGAAACTGCGTGTAGGGCGACACGGCGATGTAGGCGTGCGAACGGCTCAGCACTACGAGCGTGTCGCCGTGGGCAGCGATGTCGGTAAGCAGTTCGTCGGAGTCGGCTAAGGGCAGCGCTTCGGTGTGCCACTTGCCGTGCGTTCCGAAGCGGTAGAGCGCCAACTGCGACACGGCGAAGAGTTGTTTTGCCGAGCTGCCCACGCTAACCACATTGCGTATCTGGCGGTAGTCGGCACCCGTGGGCAGTCCTTCGTTGAAGTCGGCTATGTGCGCAGCGGTCGAATCGGTAAGGAAGATGCCCGACGCGCCATATATTAATATGTGTGAGTCGACGGGCAGCGTGCCGCGCAGCAGTCCGCCGTTCCACTGGCTGTACTCGTAGCGCGAGGGCAGCAGCGTGCGCGACACGTTGATGTCGCTGATAAGCTGGCGGTGGTTGAGCAGGATGCCCGAGACGCAGAACATCAGCAGGAAGAAGCTGAGCACAAGTCCCAGCCATTTGTGATGTTGTATGAGTTTTCGTTTGTTCATATTGTTTTGCTTTATGATGTGCTGTGCAGGGGGTGCAGTTAGGGGGTGCAGTTGTCTCAACTGCACCAATTAATATAATTGTGCATTCTACATTGTTGGTGCAGTTGAGACAACTGCACCCCTTAAGCAAGTGTTCCAATGTTTTAGTCTGCAAAGTTATTAAGAAAGTTTCATACTTGCAATCCCTATTTGTTATGATTCTTCAACTTTTCTCACCGTTCGCGTCCGCCGTCCGATCAGATTCCGTACGCCGTCCGATCGGATTCCGTCCGCCGTCCGATCAGATTCCGTACGCCGCCCGATCAGATTCCGTACGCCGCCCGCCGCACAACGACGGCTACATATCGCCCGAAAGCCTTCCATATAGCCCCATGAAAGCCGCCGCAACTGAATAATTGCCATATTTTGTTACGAAAATGTTACATACATTTGGTTGATAGAATTATTCTTCTTAAATTTGTAAATTGTGAAATCAATGCTATGAAATAATAACTTAATCAATAAAAACTCATTTATTTATGTTTGAAAATCAACCAAAAGGTCTGTGGGCATTAGCCTTGGCAAACACTGGTGAGCGCTTCGGCTACTACACCATGCTTGCTGTGTTCTTACTCTATTTGCAGGCTAACTTCGGTTTCCAAACCGGATTGGCAAGTACTATCTATTCAACCTTCCTGATGATGGTTTACTTTCTCCCCATCATCGGCGGTATCGCAGCCGACAAGTTTGGCTTTGGACGTATGGTTACCACCGGTATCTTCATCATGTTCATCGGCTATCTCGTGCTCTCGCTGCCTCTTGGCAAGGACACCGTTGCCATCGCTGCAATGGGCACTTCGCTCATCCTCATCGCTCTCGGAACCGGTCTGTTCAAGGGCAACCTGCAGGTTATGGTAGGCCGTCTGTACGACGAGCCGAAGTATTCGCAGAACCGCGACTCGGGCTTCTCGCTCTTCTACATGGCTATCAACATTGGCGCCATGTTCGCTCCTACCGCTGCCATCAAGATTATGAAGTGGGCGCAGGAAAGCCTGCACGTTTCGGTAGAAGACTCTTACCACTTCGCGTTCGCCGTGGCTTGCGTATCGCTCATCGTTAGTATCGCCATCTACTATATCTTCAGCTTCACATACAAGCACGTTCTGGCTTCTGAGACAAAGAAGAAGGACGAGAAGACTCCGGCTAAGGAGGTGAACGAGCTTTCGCCGGCAGAGACAAAGGAGCGCATCGTGTGCCTCTGCCTCGTGTTCGCCGTGGTTATCTTCTTCTGGATGGCGTTCCACCAGAACGGCAATACGCTGACACTCTTCGCTCGCGACTTCACGCTGAAGACTTCTGAGGGTCTGCAGTCGATGGCGTTCGACGTGACGAACCTCGTGGCTTGCATCTTCGTGGTATACGGCAGCTTCGGTCTCGCTCAGAGCAAGACCGGCAAGGGCAAGGGCATCTCGTTCGGCGTAATCGTTGCAGCCATCGCGTTCCTCTTCTACAAGTACAACAACCTTGAGGGCGCTGTAGCGGTAGAGGCTCCTATCTTCCAGCAGTTCAACCCGTGCTACGTTGTAGCGCTGACACCGGTGAGCGTGGCTCTCTTCTCTTGGCTCAACAAGATCGGCAAGGAGCCGACATCGCCCGAGAAGATCGGTCTGGGTATGCTCGTTGCAGCTCTCGGCTTCGTATGGATGGCTGTAGGCTCTATGGGTCTTGAGTTGCCGCTCACACAGGGCGACCCGGCTACTGAAGGCACACGCGTAAGCGCAAACCTCCTCATCTCTACATACCTCATCCTCACCTTCGCAGAACTTCTGCTCTCGCCGATCGGCATCTCGTTCGTAACTAAGGTGGCTCCTCCGAAGTATGCTGGTCTTATGATGGGTCTCTGGTTCGGCGCTACAGCTATCGGCAACCAGCTCGTTATGGTGCCGGGCATCATGTGGGGCAAGAACTTCAACCTCGTTACTATCTGGGGTGTTCTCGCTGGCATCTGCCTCGTCTCTGCCCTCTTCATCTTCTCTATCATCAAGAAGCTGAATAAGGTTAGCTAATGGCTTAGTAGCGGAGGTCTCTGGCCTCCGCAGCAAGCTGCGAAATCTTTGCTATGCACTTGGTGCTGCGGAGGCCGGAGACCTCCGCTACGAAAAAAATCGCCCACAAACTCGATTGAGCTTGTGGGCGATTTTCTTTATTTATACCTTATATTATAAAGCGCTGTGCCTTCCCGGCGTAGCCAGCGTAATCACTTCGCAATCTTTCATTGTTGCGCCGTCGATAGTGAGTCGGACGAGGGTGCGTTCGGTCTGCCATCCCTGCAGTCCGGCGGCTCCGGGGTTGATATGCAGCAGTCCGAGCAGCGGGTCGTTCTTTATCTTCAGTATGTGCGAGTGTCCGCTGATGAAGAGTTTCGGCGGGCGCTCCATAATCTGCCGGCGTATGCTCGGATCGTACTTGCCCGGATAGCCGCCGATGTGCTTCATCAGTACCTCCACCTCCTCGCACTTGAAGCGCAGCACCTCGGGGTACATAAGGCGCAGGTCGCCGCCGTCGCAGTTGCCGCAGACGGCACGCAGCGGACGAAACTCTGCCAAGCGCTCTGCAAGCACCGTAGAGCAGATGTCGCCGCAATGCCATATCTCGTCGCACGGCTCGAAATACTTCAGATAGCGGTCGTCCCAGTAAGAGTGGGTGTCGCTGATTATGCCTATCTTCTTCATCGTTTCATTCTCCTTCTTATGAAGTCGGCAATGAACTCCTTCGTGCCTTCGGCTCCGAGGCGCGACGCATTGACGCAGAGGTCGTAGCTGGCGCTGGCACCCCAAGTCTTGCCCGAGTAGTAGTTGTAGTAGGACGAGCGCGTGCTCTCCTTGTCCTCTATCAGCTTGCGCGCCTCCTCAGCCGAGCAGTTGCGGCGCTTGCAGACGTTGCTGATGCGGTCGGCGAGGTCGGCGGTGATGAACACCGTCACCATGTTCGGGTTGTCGCGCAGCACATAGTCGGCGCAGCGGCCCACGAACACGCACGACGACTCGTCGGCTGCCTTGCGTATGGCGTCGCTCTGTATGCGGAACAGATTCTCCTGCGAGAGTCCGTTGTCGTAGAACGACGAGTCGGAGATGAACGGCACGTGCATGTGGAATATCTGGTCGAGGAAGCCTTTGCGCTCGTCGTTCTTCTCGAAGAACTCGGGGCTGAAGCCGCTCTCCTTGGCTGCAAGGCTGAGCACCTCGCGGTCGTAGAACTTGCAGCCGAATTCGTCGGCGAGCATCTTCGCTATCGTTCTGCCGCCGCTGCCAAGCTGGCGACCGACGCTGATTATCAGTTTATCGTTGTTCATATCTTTATGTCTTTAGTTGATGAATGTGGCTTTAGGTTAAATGGTACATTCGTCGGGCTGCGCCGTCTTGAACTTCTTTATGTACTTCGTGAGCAGCACTATCGCCACAACGAACGAGATGATGTCGCTGATAGGCTGCGCGAGCCACACGCCGTCGGTCTGGTAGAAGTTGGGCAGAACGAGCAGCGCCGGCAGGAAGAACAGAAGCTGGCGCGAGAGCGAGAGCAGCATGCTTATCTTCGCCTTGCCAATGCTCTGGAAGAAGCCCGTACTCGCCATCTGTGCGCCTACCAATGGGAAGGTGATCATGGTGAGTGTGATAGCGCGCTCGGATATGCTGATGAGCGTCTGGTCGGAAGTGAACAGACGTGCGCACTCATGGGGCATCGACTGGGCTATTATCCAGCCCACGGTGGTGATGAGCACGGCGCCGGTCATGGTGTACTTCAGCACGCGCAGCAGGCGGTCGTAGTTGCGTGCGCCGTAGTTGTAGCCCGCAATAGGGAACATGCCCTGGTTCATGCCCATGTTTATCATGATGAAGATGAACGCTATCTTGTTAGTGATGCCGAACGCTCCTACAGCGAGGTCGCCGCCGTGGAAGGTGAGCGCCTTGTTGATGAAGATGATGACGATGCACGAGCAGGCGTTCATGGCGAACGGCGATATGCCTATGGCTATGATGTTCTTGATGATGTGCGACACGGGACGATAGATGCCGCGCTTGAAGTGGACGATGCACTGCGGATTGCTGAATATCCTAAGCTGCCAGCAGAGCACCGTGGCTTGCGCAATGATTGTAGCAAGGGCGGCTCCGCCTATACCCATGTGCAGCGGCCAGATGAATATCGGCGAGAGGATGGCGTTGAGCACCACCGTCATTATCGACGCCATCATAGCAGAGCGTGGCTTGGACGCCGCACGCAGTATGGCGTTCAGTCCGAAGAACATGTGAGAGATGGCGTTGCCGGCGAGTGTGATGACCATATACTCGCGTGCGTAGGGCAACGTGGCGTCGCTGGCGCCGAAGAAGCGCAATATAGGGTCGAGGAAGAGGAGCGATATGATGCTGAACGCAACGCCGATGATGACGTTAAGCGTGAACGCATTGCCGAACACACGCTCGGCTGTGGTGTAGTCTTTCTGTCCCAGCTTCACCGATATGCACGTAGAGGCACCTATGCCCACACCGGCTCCGAACGCCGCCGCGAGGTTCTGCAGGGGGAATGTAACGGCAAGGCCGCTGATAGCGAGTGCACCGCAGCCTTGTCCGATGAATATACTGTCTGTCATGTTGTAGAGCGACGCTGCCGTCATGGCAGCGATGGCGGGCAGAGCGTACTGCATCAGCAGCTTGCCCACAGGCTTTGTGCCCAGCTCAAGAGTAGCCTGTTTGCTGTTATCCATAAAAACCTTTTGTGTTGTGAGGGGTGTTTCTGTTTGTTCACTACTCTTTTCTTACTCTCCGTAAATTTCCTTCAGCTTAGCCTCAAGCTGTTCGCCTCTGAGGTCGGCTGCGATGATCTTGCCCGTAGGGTCGACGAGGTAGCTCGCAGGGATGGAGCGTATGCCGTATACCTGACCTGCCTTGCTCTGCCAGCCCTTAAGGTCGGAGAGGTGTACCCAGTCGAGCTGCATGTCGGCGATTGCCTTCTTCCAGTTCTCGAGTTTGTTGTCGAACGAAAGACCAACGACGTTGAAGCCCTTCGACTTGTACTTCTCGTAGGCTGCCTTCACGTGTGGCATCTCAGCACGGCACGGACCGCACCATGAAGCCCAGAAGTCGATGAGCACGTAGTTGCCCTTGCCGCAATACTCTGAGAGCTTGTGCGGATTGCCGTTCACGTCGTTCTCGGTGAGGTCGGTGAAGGGCTTGCCGATGATGGCTGCCTTCTTGGCGAGCATGGCGAGATACTGGCGTGCGGGGGCAAGCGCCGGGTGATTGGTGTAGGCGTACTTGTCGTTGAGTATCTCCTTCAGTTCGGGATACTCTACGTAGTACATCACGTTGCCGACGAACGCTACGGGGATGAGGTTGTCCTTGTTCTCCTTGATAATCTCGAGGCAACGGAGCGTTCTGCGCTCAGATATGTCGTTCAGCTTCGGACCAAGCTCGTCGGCGAGCTTCTGCAACTCGGCTTCGCTCATGCCGCTCTGCTGTGCCTTCGTAAACTGGGCGTAGAGCGCCTGTTCCTCGTTGCTGATGGCGTCTATCTCGCGGTCGTAGGCGTTGAGCTTCGTGTTCTGCTCAGAACCGGTGAGCAGCTTCTTAGCAAGGTCGGCTACGAGGGGTGTGCCGTCGTTGATGAAGGCGCAGTAGTCTTGCTTGGTGATGGTGAGTCCGAGCAGAGCGTCCTTCTCAGCGTTGCCCTTCAGCGCAAACTTGCCGTCTTTCACGGTGGCGCTGTCTATGAGCGCCGGGCGACTGCCGTTAACGTCTATTACATATACTTTACTGACACCTTCGGGGCATGTGCCCTTGATGCTGTACTCAGTACTGGGGGTTGACTGTGCGCAGGCTGTCAGGGTGATGACAGCGAATGCGAGTGTTGACAGGATTGATCTCATGTGTGTATTAATTATTATGCATTTTTATTATTATATAATTGTTGCAAATGTACTTATTTTATGTTGTAACGACAAATATTTTACTCTGCATTTTTTCTTTCTTCGCCGATGTGTTGTCCTACAACATATCCCATGGTCCATGCCGCCTGCAGATTGAAGCCGCCGATGATGGCTATATGTAATGGTGTCATGGTGTGGTGGTGACAATACCTTTTTACTCTTTTACCTTTTTACTCTTTTACTTTTTTACTCTTTTACTCTTTTACTTTTAAAAGCTCCCTGCCACGTGTCGAGTTCTTTCATTCTGTTCACGAGGCGGTTAGTGAACTCGTGGTTCTTTATACCCCACTTCGGCGCTATAAGCATGTCGGCGGGCGACTGGCTCACGAAGCGCTCCACGATGATGTCGCTGCGCAGACGCTCGAGGTAGGCTATGCAGGTGTCGATATACTCGTCGGGCGTGAAGAGTTTGAAAGGCTGCTGCATGTATTCGTCGGCAAGTTGCGTGCCACGGACAATCTGCAACTGGTGTATCTTCAGAATGTCGAGCTTCAGATCAGACACTATCGAGGCTTGGCGTATGTTCTCCTCACGGTCCTCGCCGGGCAGTCCGAGGATGATATGTCCGCCGGTGAGTATGCCGCGGTCGTGCGTCAGCTCAATGGCTCGTCGGCTGCACTCTAAGTCGTGCCCACGGTTGATGTGGCGCAGCGTGTCGTCATTCACCGACTCTATGCCGTACTCCACGATGAGGAACGTGCGGCGATTCAGCTCCTCCAGATAGTCGAGCAACTCAGGGCTTATGCAGTCGGGACGGGTGCCAATCACCAGTCCCACGACATCCTCAACTGCCAATGCCTCCTCGTAGCGACGCTTCAGCACATCGAGAGGTGCGTAGGTGTTGCTGTACGCCTGAAAATAGGCAAGGTATTTCATGTCGGGATACTTGCGACGGAAGAACGCCTTCCCCTCCTCCATTTGCTGCGCAATCGACTTCGACGGCTGACAGTACGACGGATTGAACGTGCGGTTGTCGCAGAAAATGCAACCGCCGTGCGATATCGTGCCGTCTCTGTTCGGGCAGGAGAAGCCTGCGTCCACCGAGATCTTCTGCACACGGAACGGAAAACGCTGACGTATCCACTGTCCGTAGTCGTTGTATGGTTTGTCTTTATATTGATTTGTCATTGTGGTTTATCGAATTATTGCAAGTTTCTTGCGCTTTTAATTGGCATGGTGTAGTTTTACCCCACCAATTCTATGCAAAGTTACTCGAAATTACTTACATCACGATTATTTTTGTGTAATTGTTTTGCATTATTCACACCTTTTTTGTACTTTTACGACCACTAATTCTCTGTTTGCACCCTGACTGTTTCAGTCAGTCTTTCACATTATTAAATAAAAACTAAACCTGTCTAAACTTCCAATCTCTGAGTTTTGACATCAAGCACTGATTATTATGAGAACGAAACACGATGTAAAATGGTTAGCTCATTACAATGAACTCCGTATTTATCTCGAGGAGCACCACCAGCTCCCCGACAAGAAACGTACAGAAAACCGCGCATTGCTCAACTGGTGGAAGTATAACAAAAAGCTGTTCAAGGCAGGACGGCTCACCGAAGAACGCCTAAAACTGCTGCATCAACTGAACGAACTGCGCCACAAGAAGATTCTCGAAATATAATTTTCAAGCCTTTTCAGCATCGCTTTTTAGCCTTTCAGCCATCGCTTAATAGCCTTTCTGCATTGTTTTTTAGCCTTTCCAGCATCGCTTTTTAGCCTTTCCAGCATCGCTTTTTAGCCTTTCCAGCATCGCTTTTTAGCCTT
>OMEP01000053.1_pt1 | contig 26874 bp, 29 predicted proteins | sample 1645411 | NCBI WGS metagenome assembly OMEP01 (sample SAMEA103958158, study PRJEB25191) | human gut metagenome | reverse complement strand
ATAAAGTTATATAAACTTAAATATCAGAGAATTATAAATTATTCAGTAAACACTATTTAAATGCAAGATAGAACAGGCAATACCCCCCCATTATGACAAATATAAACCATGAATAGGGCAACCACTTGTCAAAACTTTGCAAGGCGAAATAGTCATACATATTAGTATGTTGTACCAACATACACCAGCCCCAATATACAACAAGGGCTATAAGATATGGAATAGCTATTTTTGAGATTCTTTTTCTTATCAATCCTGTAAGATAAACCTTGCCTTTCAACATATAGGATGCCATCAATCCATACCCCGATATCAGAAAGAACCATGTGCAGACCGTCACGCCAGCTAACTTCATTGGTCCGAGATGTGGCACTCCCATACATGCACAATGATGTATTATTATCAAAAAGGGCAAGATGGCTTTGAGCCACACACTCTTTTCTTTTTCAAAATCATAAACTCGGCTCATCATATCTGCTTTGTATCTCTTGATGTTGTTGTCGTCTTCGGGTTAATCTCTCTTTCTGTTCATGTTGGCTCAAACACATGGCTATCAACATAAAATATACCATACCTCTACCAGAAAGATATGAAGTATCACCTATATTCTCTATGGCTAAGCACAAGAATGCCATAATTGCAATTTTATAATAACGTATATCAGAAATACTATTAATAGCCGACAAACGTCGTTTCCAAAAAGCCAAAAAGAAGAAAAGACCAAAAAATCCAAACTGTGCAAGACTTGGATAAAAAGAATCCGCATTGAAAGCTCCACGGTCAGACGGAGCCATTCCCCAAATATTAGCCAAATCATATTCATAGTATAAAGGCGAATAATAATCTTTGGCTGAAGCCGAAGTTCCGAAAGTACCAAGCCCCGATCCGAATGGAAAATAGTCCACAAAGACCTTCGGCATTGTTTTATACATCATCGGACGAGCCAAATTTTCATTACTCATACCCGAAACAAAATAACCATCAAATCGGCTCCATGCAAAGAAAAGACCTGCACACATCAGCAACAATGCAAACACAATACTCTTTTGTGAACCAATTTTTATCTTCTTCTTCAACAAGAAAACAACCCCAATGAAAGCAACACACTCACCTATGTATTTAAACTTTCCACAAAGCAATCCAAACAGCACGATGGCAGTAGCTATATAGCGATTCTTGCCTGTTTCCTTAGTAAAAAGGAAATATGTCATACCGGCACCTATAGAAAGGCTACCAAAAATCACATTTTCAGATCCCCATATAGTAGAACGCTTCCAGAACAAGTACCCCACTAAAGAAGCAAGAATAGAGAACAGCATCCATTTTCGTTGACGTTTTGTAAATTGAGGCATCAATATCAGCGTACAATAGAACACTGCATACGGTCTTACCTGTTGTTGAAAGTCGATGATAGCAGCCATAGGTACATTCACTTTTAGAATCAGCGAATAGACCAGATAGAAAAGTGCTACAAAAATAAAGACACGCACCTCTTTAAGAGGTTTATGGTTTACATAACGATGTCTCAACTTCACCGCGGTGAAAAGAATAAGAATCAGCGTCATAAACTCATCTACATAATCATTCACCAAGTCATAAAACGCAATACATAATGGGAAATAAAGCACCCAAAACCACGCATAAAATCTTGCTATTGATTTCATAATCTCATTATTTTCTTTTTGTTTTTACTGCCATCACCTTCAACAACAAACTTTCTGGCAAAACTTTTTTTATCCACTCTTTAAAAGAAAAATGCTTATCTTGCCATGTGCCTGCATAATGGTGAATAGTTCGAGTATTGGGTCTCACATGAATACGTCCCGTTTTCAGATTTATTGGACAAAAATATTCTGCAGGGTAAATCCACATATCATCAACTTGCTGGATACCTTGTTGTTGTTTCAATCCCGCCTTCCGTAATACTTCTGTTGCAATATGCACTATTGTCAACTGTCCAATACCTCCAGGGATAAACTCAAAGTGACGCCCCTCATAATAATCAAGCATCTTTTTGATAATGCCGAGGCCTGGGGCCACCCCCATGCCGAGGCCTGGGGCCACCCCCATGCCGAGGCCTGGGTTGACGCTCGCTTCGCTCGCGTCTGCCTTCAACTGCGGTTTTGGATCCGTTTCAAATCCCATAAAGTTTCCCCTTTCTACTATATCATCAATAGGACGAATCACCTCGACATCCGTATCAAAGTAGATTCCTCCATATTGATAAAGAATCCAGAATCGAGCATAATCACTCACAAAGGCATATTTCTTCGCTTTATATGCCTCAGCAGTATAAGGAATGATATTCACATCGAAGTTATCCTCATTCCACTCCTTTATTTCATAATCAGGCAAATACTTCTTCCAAGAAGCAATGCACTTCTGTGCAAGTTCAGGCAATGGTCCACGCCCAAACCAGCAATAATGAATAATTTTTGGTATCATTATATTTTTTATTTATGTTCAAATAGCCATCATCTTCCCAAGCGAGAAAGCAAAATGGTAGAGGGTTAGCAAGACTACATCTTGCCAACCTATCGTTATATAAAATTGTCGTATCTATTTTCTATTTATGTTATTCAAAGTATCGGTACAAATATCTATACCACTCCTTCCACTAAATACTTAGGAGGATAGATTATTTGGTATTCTCCATTAATCAAATATGATTTATCAAGCACACAAAATTGTATCGGTGGAATTGTTTCCAAGTATGCCACATTGCCTCTATTAAACTTCAAACGAGGTACATCCTTCCAGCATCTTTCAGCTTTAGCTCTAATTGCTTTATAATCTTTGAGAAAATCAGAATGACATTTCAGCATTTCCAAGACAAAATGCACAGAAATAAACTTATTGGGATATTCCTCGGAAAGAGCTTCGCTCAATGCTCTGAAACTAACAATATGTTCAGGATTATCATATAAATCATACGTATCAGGAAGAGAAGCTACACAATAAGAGCGACAAATCACATAGTTATTTCCAAGAGATTCTTGCCCCCACCAATGAGCTAATTCCACAAAAGAGTCCCAAAAATAATAACCTTCTCCAAGCCAAGCGTCTTCTCTTCTACACTTAAATGGCCCATTTTGCTCTATCTCATCAGGATTATCCAAATCCTTTACAGCTTGAAAAAGTGTCCTTCTATCCATTTTCTACAACATGAGTATTTCTTTTCAAATCTTCTTGCAAAACAGAAAGATTATAAGTTGGCAAAACTATAGGCGGAATGCCAGCTTGAATAGAAACAGAACTAATAAATGCTCTCACATAAGGGAACACAATAGCTATGCTATTCGGATAGAAATAAGAAGGAATTTCATCTAAAGTCAATTCATTAACAAAAACGAATTGACTCAAACATTCTATTTCTATAAGTTTTTCATCCCTTTGAGTACTTGTTGCTGTAAAAACGAACTTCAATTCATACTTTCTTTGCTTCGGAATATATGTTCCAAAGGTAGAAATATCCACGGACATTTCTTCTTCTGGATTTACATTGTTGAAATCAAAAGCTATTTTTGGAAATTTATAGCCTAAAAAGCGAAAAGCTGCCTCCCCCATACTATGCTGCTAAATCTAATTCATTATTACTATCATACGAAGCACAATAACCATCATCAATAAAATTGAAACTGTTTTTGTTACTTCTTGTAATTATATCACACATGGCATCTTCTACAAACGTAAAAGCACCAATATTAGGCAAACCGAGATTAGAAATTCTATCCCACTCTGCATCCTTGATTTCCTTTGAAGTATTTCTTAAGAAATCTAATACTTGCGTTGTATATTTATCAACCACGTTGTTATTTTTGTTATTGTTATTATTACAATGCAAAGATACATCTTTTATTTTGCAAGTGATATGTTTTTTCTATAATTTCTCATGTTTTTTATGGTAATTAACTAAAAATTGCATTTTTAGCCCCCATTTCTCTTGCAAATATCCTAAATTTAAATTTGGTAATATTCCGCCAATTCACTCATCAGCCATTTCATTCTCACATCCCAGCTTCCCAGCTTCTCTGCCGTTTCACGATTCTTATCCACAAGAGACTGATAATCTTCAATATGTTCTATCACATCAGCAATCTGCTCTTCTGCCGAGATTTTATCACTCAACTCTATTACAGGATTATAACCGATAAAGTCAATGAGTTCCTGCGGAGCATGCCCCACCATCACCATACGAGAGAACATACACTCCCTATAACGCTGCGTCAAGGTCTCGATGTCGCCAGCCATCTCCGGCTGCGTCATTCTGCAAATTTCTTTTTTAATTCCTCAGCAATGCAAGCAGCCTCTTTAATATTTCTTGCTGTAGTCTGAACTACCATTCCACATTTTTGCTCAGTTTTCAACAATACAATTTCAATTTGTCCATTACAATTAACTTTGTCAATATAGCGTTTACAATGTGGCTTAAAGTCTGTAGAGTTAATGATTTTTTCAACATAAGGAGATTTTAAAAGCCTTTTTGCATGAGCCTTCAAAACATCCAAGCCATGATCGTCTCTTAGATGAATCTGTTTCTGTTCAGGCTTCAAAGACGACACTTGAATATTTGCAATGTCAATAGGGTTATGCTCATCAAGCCATTTAGAAAAGTCCCTATCCTCAAATTGTCCCACAGAAACGACACAATAAAGCACATCATCTATATTGTCATCAACAACATATCCACTGATTGTATATTTCAACTGCTTCCAAATAGACTTAACATCAAATCCAATACAGAAAGAATTCGAAAGATAAGCTGCACAAAAACACAAATCATCATATTGCTTTTCTGCACAAAGGGAGAAAGAGCCAAAAACATACTTCTCCAGCTTATCGTTCTCATCATCAGGTATATAAGGATGACATGCTGTTGAAAGCAAAAGAATACAACCTGTATCACGACTATGCTTACTGCAATAAGACTGGAGCGATTCTTCTTTAGTCAAAGGCATTTCGACAAGTCTCTTTTCGTATCTCACTTTGCCGTATCCCAATTTATTAGCATACTTGATAACTTTGACATATTTTTGAATTATGCCAGATGTATCACAAGAATTCGCGATACAATTTGTTTGACTATTGAAAAATACTTCCTTCATATATCTCACCTTTATACAAGTTGCAACAACTGTTTTGTCCACTCATCCATAAAATCATCAGGATAATCATCCAGTTCTCCATTCATATCCACATGAATATCCTTCACGAGAGCATGTCCTTCAGTATCTCTGTCAAAGTAATCTATCACGATATCTTGTGGTGTAATCTCTCCTTTCTTCACAGCAATCCTGACTCCATTTACGACATGGTCACTATGGCTTTCCACTATCACCTGAATATTTCTTTTTTGGGAATACTTGACGAGAAACTCCATCAATCTAGACTGTGCAGCAGGGAACAAATGAGCTTCTGGATTTTCCACAATAAGCAAACTTCCCTCAGGTATAACAAGCATATTTACTATAATTGGCAAAATATAACTATACCCAAAGCCCACGTTTACTGGACGAAAAGCTTCCCCATTATCCTTTGAGTCCAAGAACAAATCCACATATTCACGAGTTGCCGAGTCTTTTGCCTTTAAGGTCGCACCATCCAAAATGCCCGACAAAACTGATGATACTTTTTTCTGAAACTCCTCTCCTTTAGCTTGTAACAAATTGATGATGTTCTCACCTTTTATGCCGACTTTTCCACAGATATCATTTCTTTGTTCTGAATTAACTTGACCTTGTCGACTTGCAGACACAAAATAGATATTTTTAAAATTTTCATATCCACTATATCCTGAGATTGCAGTCAAAGATAATGTTGATGCGGAATCCCTTGTCTGTTTAAAATCTGAAGATGCCTTTTCTTCCATAAGGTTTTTACCATCCGCTTCCAATTGAATTAATTTTCCGATGGAAGGTTTTTGTTTATCTTCTTGATAAGCAAAAATCAACTTATTTTCCAATCCCTTCAATTTGAACTCGAAACGAATGATATTCTCTGAATTATTGACAGATAAGATGTCGCTAAACAATCCTAACTTAACTAAATTCCCATTAATTTGTAGATAATTAATATCATCATTTAGAAAAGTTTGCCCCAATAATAAAAAAACTTGCGCCACAGAAGATTTTCCACGACCATTTTTGCCATAGAAAACATTCACCCGAGATAGTTTAATATCCATTTGTGTAGCAAAGCATTTAAAATGGTGAAGAGATATACTTTCAAACATAATTTTACTGGTTTCTTTTAGAATTTACCCATTCCCAAAAAGACTTAGGCAACCATCCTTGATAGGTATCCATAGATAATCGTACGACCAAAATGCTGTCATTAACATCTATTTTTGGACGCAATTTATTACAAATTTCATTTGCATCTTCATCTGTATAAATCGCCCAAAGAGATTCCATCGGATGCTGCCAATCTCCATAAGCCTTAATCGCCTCATATAAAGAAGTATAATTTTGACCAGGCTTACGTAAATCGTAAGATATAAGGTATATGTTCATTGCTCTTTTTTGTAATTTTCTCACAAAGATAATAATATATATTCAAAAATAGCCAAATGCGGTCAACCGAATCACAAATATTAACCAATTTTCCGACTCTTTCGCATTTTTTAATTTCCAAATATCTAACGAGAACTTGCCACTTACCCTATTTACATTTGTACCCCAGCTTTTCTAATACTTCCATCATCTGATGGATTCTCTGTTTCCAATCACCATGTTTCAAAGCCATCTCACGATTTTTATCCACGAGTTTCTGATACTCATCAATATGCTCAAGAATATCCAAGATTTGGTCGTTGGCATGATATAAATCCAAATGAACTACGGGATCATAGCCGATAATGTCAATTAACTCTTGAGGCGCACGTCCCAAGATGACAACTCCAGACAACATACATTCCCAATATCTCTGGGTTAAAGTATCAATACCTTCAGCCAGTTCTGGCTGATTATCCATGCGAGTAAGTGCCAAGGTTATTTTAGAATCCGCTAATGCATCTGCCAGCTGTGCGCGAGTACTGAGACCAGTCTTCTCGTTTCTACTACTCAATACTTTTATGGACTTGTCAAATCTTGATGAATTCAATATTCTGCTACATCTTCCAAATTCCAAGTAATCAATAGAACGCTCGGACAATTTCTTCCCAGCATGATAAAGTTCAGTTTCTATCGCCTCTGGTAAATGAAAAATATTCACCTGTGGGCATAATCTCCTCATTTTCTCGGCAGTCTGAGAAGAAGTAAAAAACGCAGTGTGCACTTGATGCTTTTTAAACCATCTTGCCATGCTGTCCACATATCTTGGCCAACAATCCCAAATCATAGGAATCACTTCATAACTCATATAATCAGGAAATGTATCAAATCTAAGACTCGCTCCCTCAACAAATCTAAGGCGAGCTTCTTTAGAACTTTGCCTCAAAGATGGTAAGTCCAAGTGGTAGGCTAAACGCTCATAATATTTCTCCAATGGACGTATTGAAGTGACCTTGCCTCCACACTCTTCCCATTTTTGATATACTGCTAATTTAAAATTGCTGTTATTTTGATATATAAATGGCTTTACAGCCTTAATGATTTTTCCCATGACTTTTTTTATTAATAGTATTTATAGAGTCTATTAGCAGATGCTCTGATTTTTGCCTGATTGCATTCAATTTTTCTTCTTTTGATATAATAGTATCAGAATGAATCAAAGATGCAGAAACTTCAGATTTATAATATACCAACGAGTCCTTTTGGCTCAATGCATTAAGCAAAGTCTGCATTCTACCATCTTCAGACTCCGTATCCTGGACCACAGAAAACAAAGGTTTGTGGAATATGGTTGCAAAGGCAGTACCATGAAAAGAGGTCGTTATTACAAAGGAGGCACTTTCCATAAGTTGCAGGAATTCCAAAGGTCCAATATACCCCCCCACATAAGAAGCATCATCATCTGTTGGATCAACAGCATTTGTTCCTATATAAATCACCTTACAACCCAATTCTGCCTTGACTTTTCTCACAATATGATATATATCAGGATAAGGATTGTACATATAGTCCAACACATATACCAAGATATATAGCTCGCCCAATTTCAGTTTTCCCCTTGATGCCAAAACATGATACTCTTTGTCCGTAAGCAATAAAGTTGGGTCACAAACCACCTCTGCCTTTTTCCCCGTCAAGTCATGTACTATATCTACTCCCGATTTTTCTCGTACCAAGATCGTATCATACTTTTCCAATTCTTCCTTGAAAGTTTGTTGGTATTCTTTTGGAATGGAAGAACTCGCAAATGAAGAACCATAAGATAAACGAGTAGCATCTACAGGAGCGAACTTTAGCAAGAAATTGGTATCACCTTTCGTGAACTTACAATTCCACACCTGATCACTGCCTGTCATATAAGCATCAAAAGAAGGTGCTTTGCCAAACATCAATTCATTCTTTGTAAATTCGCGGAAAGTAGTCTTTAGGTATTTCTTATGAAAGAAGAAAAAGCGAGTCATAGAAGCTGGTCTTCTTAATATTACCTTTGCATAATACTTCATCTTATCATAGATATAACGTCCCCAACTTGGCTCATATCCAGCGTAAGAATAGATGTAATCAATGATTTTATTGTCTATTCCATGCTGAAATAGCTTATGTTGCAAGGCATAAGCCTGTAAGGCTGAGCCAAAGTTTGGAACCCTATGCATTGTTATGATTCCTATCTTCATATTATTTCATTTTAAAGATTCTTTTCAGTTTTGCGTATGCTCGAAAAGGCTTGCCAAACAGAGCCAATAAAATATTCCATTGTTTAAGACTCAAATAAATATTGTGCTCAAATAAGAACATGACGAGGGAACTGATTGGGACAGGAAGAGCGTTGCCTTTCATTTGCCCTTCTGCAACAACATCCAGGGGTTGAGTTATAAGAGTTGCGTTATTCAAGCTCTCAACTAACAACTTGCCTTTCTCTGTAAATGTAACCAAAGCGCTTACCCCTTTTTCGTCATCCTTATAGGTGTTTCCCCATAAATCACCTATTCTTATATCGGCAGAAGAATTGTCATATTTGTACTTACATGCCTTTACACATTGTTCACCTAAGCAATAATGTCCTAAAAACATCTTATAAAACCAATCTCCTTGAGACATTCGATTTTGTACGAAGGTTTTTTTTTCCCTTATTAACAAATTATAAGAATCATGCCAGTTTATGGCCTTGGATGTTTTATCTCCATCTATACCCATAAGCCAACTATCATGCCACCCATATTCAAATTTATTTCGCCAACTCGCATAAGTTACTTCTCCAACTATAGGCTTTAATATTTTCAAATAATTTTTCCAAGCGTGCATTGAAGGAACACAATGACAATAGAAATCCATCAAGATGAAATTATCCTCACATCTAAATTTACGAATAAATCTCCTAAAAGAATCAATTTGACAAGGAGTTCCCGTAACAAGATATTTCTGTTTCCTATCTATTTTCTTAAATGCTTCTTCTGCGTAACTTTGTATATATTTACTACCTATAGACGGAATCAGTTCTTCAACTGTTGTTGCGATATAATGCTCCGCACGCTGGAGTGTAGCATCATAGCGACATCCAACGACCTTATAACCCTCTTGAAGAAGTTGCTTACCTATTTCAAAACCAATACCACCACTTGAACATTTTTTTCTCACCTGTTCATCATTACTCCAAGATGCCCAAGAATGAATTTTCTGTGATTTCAAAGCCAAGTCATTATGACTATATGCACATACTTCACGACACAAACCACACTGAGTACATTTGTCTATATCAACAATTATAGGCTCATAAAACCCCTTCTTATTCAAACTGACTCGGATGATATTGCGATGGCAGGCAACTGCACACACTCCACAGCCATAACAATTCTTAATATCAGATATATTATTCATCTATTTTATGCTATTTTGAAAATTTTTCTAATTAAACTCATTTTAGGCAAAAATACAATTCCCAACAGTGGAATTATAAAAAGCATGGAATCAAATAATAAGCTTGCCCCTTTTCCTTCAAGCGAAAGCCTAGTATATACTATAGCTTTCGAAAAAGAAAACATATAATCTAAACTATGTACTGACAATAACAATAAGCTCAATCTTCCTATATAGGCCAACATATGAGCAAATTTGTTGTTCTTAATTTGACTGCATAAATAATATATGACAGCACAAGCTGACAGAGCTGCCAAAACATTTACTATCCAATTAGGAAAATATAATGCATAGAAATATGGTTCTCCAACCTTCATTCCTAAAGCCATTACACAAAGCATCAGAATTAAGAACCAAGATTTGCATTTACGCTTGTCAACATTCATCAAATGTACCAAATTACCGACATAATAAAAAACAAGTGCAGCCATTCCATGAGCTATATAAAAAGGAACATAGTATTTATTTCCTGCTACTACACTCAGCACCGATAGAAATAGAATCGCCCCCCGAATAGCCATATATTTGTAATTATCCTCCTTAATGCATCATATATAATGCGACACCAGAATAGAGCCATCAAAAACCAAAGAGGACCATTACCTCCATATCCGACCATGGCATTACTTCCAAACCATTCAGAGGACACGCCCAATGTTCCAAAGAAAATCTTTTGTGAATTATCCATAGACAACACCAACGAAACTCCCAATGCGACTCCACATGTAATAAAGTAAGGCACAAGCAAGCCGAAAAATGAAGATTTCAAACATTGCGTTCTATATTTTTGATGATAAAAATAACCCGAAACAACGAAAAACAAAGGCATATGCCAAATATAAATAAAGCTGTGCAAAACATTAGGAATTATGCAATGACCGCATAGCATCGCCAAAATAGCAAGACCCTTCATTAAATCATATGTTATATCTCTCTTTGCCTCCATACTTATAATTTATACATATCAGGTTTTAAACTCATCTTTGGCAACAACACACGCTTTACTCGGTAGCTATAACTCATTTCTGCAAAAGATATAGCATACTCTTCAGGCACTTCAAGCTTACCGCAAACCAAGTCTGCAAGTACATTTGCCAAACCGGCACTATCATTTTGGTTCAACTTGATTCCATATTTCCAACCATTAGAACACACATCTGCACCACCGACATCCGTACTTATCACATAGCAGCCCAACGCTGCTGCCTGACTGTAAACATTAGCAAAACCTTCATGTCGGGCAGTAGCAAGCAAAACCTTCGCCCTGTTGTAATACTCAAACACAGCTTTCTGGTCATAAACCATACCCGTAAAAATAAGTCTTTCCTTATACCACGGACACTCCTCAAAGAATTGGTCAATTACTTTTTGGAAATCACCACCCTCCTTCAAATCGAAGCTGCTGGTTATTGGCCCCAACATATAGATTTTCCAATCCTTTAAATCAGTTTTTCGCAGGGCATTAAGCAACATCTCAGTATTTTTCTGATAACAACCGATGCGCCCCACACAAACCATCACATTCTCTTTCTCAGCAAATGGCTTTCGCTTCAGACCATACGACTCAAACTTCTCGTCATCCAAGCAGGGATAAAAGTGAAGCAACCCAGTCCAATGCTTACGCTGGCACAAGTCATCCATCAGATGATAAGCTGCCGTATTCGCCACGAGGTATGTAACATGACGAAAGAAATAGTCCGTCAGCTTGTCCTTTATCCATCCAGCCAAACCTCCAGAATAGTGGAAGCCATTCTGGTTGAGTTCCTGAGCCTGTGGCTCTTCCATATCACCAAAAACGACCACCTTACCTTTTGGATTTATCTTTTTGTACAAGAAAGTTGCGAACATATGGACAGCACTACTACCAGTTAAAAAAAGAACATCTATATCCTTAGAATGAGATACAATTTCTTGCAAGAATATTTTCCACTGATTGCTATTCTTGGTTTGTATAATTTCAACTCCTCGATGTTCACTTGGAATTTTTGTATTTCCCAAATTGTGAGTATACAGATACTTACATTCTCCACCCAATTCCTTTGCTATATAATAAGGTATCAAGAAAATATCCTTAGATAGGAACATCTCTTGGAATTGGTTGGTATAAGCTAAAACTTTATTTCGTTTTTTATTTGCGTTCATTTGGTATAGATCCTCATTTTCTAACATTCACAATTTCATTATAACTTTTCATAAGGTCTTCGACGATCATTTTTTTATCATGCCTTACCATAGCAGTTTCTCTCGCAGCTTTTCCGATATTAACATTCTCTTCCTGATTGTCAATCAATCGCTTGATGTAATAAGCTGCCATATATGGGTCTGTTACAGGATAAAGAAAGCCTGTCTTTCCATGCTCTACCATCGAGTCTGTACCACCAACTCTACTTGCAACCACAGGAATACCAACTAACTGAGCCTCACCCACCGAATTGGGACTATTTTCTACGTATGAAGAATGAAAATACAATGTACTTTTAAGCAATGAATCTCGTAAAACCTCAGCTGAAGCAACACCTTTAAGATTTATATTCAAATTTTCATGCTTCAAACCTGTATGTTTCTCCATAAACTCAGGCTGTACATTACCATAGACATTCCACTCAAAATCCAGTCCCACTTCATTCTTCAAGATGTTCGCCACCTTCAAGATGACATCATATCCCTTATAGGTCGGGAATGATATAGTCGTAGTGATAACAGGGCGGTCTTTGGACATTTGGCGGTCTTTCTTCTCATAGAAGACATCACGAAGGATCTCTCCGCCATAATGATACGTTGCTTTTGGATTTAACACAGCCAATGCTTGTCTGTCCCAATCTGTTCGACCTATCACGTGAGGTACAGCTTTCAATATGGCTTTCTCACGATGAACGCTACGATTCCAATAAGCCAAGTATTGATAGTTGTGATACTTACCCTTCAATCCCTTTCCACTCATATAATACTGCCATTTTGAAATACTTGGAGGCAAGAATATGTGAACATAAAGAGAAAGAAGCCCCTGAATGTGTAGAACTGTAGGGATATTTCCTGTCACTCGAGCTGCCAATTGCTGATATAGTTCAGAACCAAATATTTGAATGATATCTGGTTTGAAATCTTCGATAACCTTTTTAAACTTTTCCTCATAATATGGCCAAAGTATTTCATCACGAGTAACATCATGAATTTTCCACAAATCAATTATTTTATCCTTTTTAGACTTTGAGTGATTAGGTACAGGATAATAAGTCACTCCATCTTGAACCACTTTGGTGGGTTCACCATCTTTACAAAAAGAGATTCCCAAAGTAATATTGTCATGCTGCATTAACTCTTTCTGAACTGATGCAACCCATCCTCCCCCATTATAGCCACTTCTTCCTTGTTGACTCGGTACATAAAGCCCCGAGCCTCCTATCCATAAAACTCTCATATAATTATTTCTTTAAGAATTTAGCAATCCAATTTAAAAGTTTATACATGATCAACCAATCATATCGCTTATACATTTTGGCATAATGCTTTTTACCATATTCTGGATAAAGCACTCGTTCCTCCAAGAAAGTACGATACACACACATTTTGCGCCAGAAGCCCTCTTTCGAGAAATCCAAATAAGCGAAATAATCCTCCATTACATTTTTGCGAGGATGACTTGCTTCTGCAAAATTTCTATTAAAAAGCAAAGTAGGAAAAGATAAAGAATATACCTTTGCGCAGGACAACTGTCTTATCAACATTTCTGCATCTTCGAATCTACGTATAGCTGCATTGTATGGGTGCTCTAAAAAGAAATTTCTTCGAAAAGCAGAGCTTCCGTTACCGGGTAGGATTCTGCTGAAGAAACACTCTTTCAAAGGGTTCTTGACATATCCTTTTAATGGATGATATGCCAAGGTTTTATTGGAACCCACTAAGATATATTTATTGGCATCAAATATATCCACATCAGGATGAGCTAATATGGCATCTGCAAAACCCTTCAAGGCATCTGGCAACAGTTCATCATCAGCATCAAGAAATACAAGCCAATCACCATTTGCAGCTTGTGCTCCAGTATTACGAGCAGCTCCAGGACCTCCGTTAGGTTGACTAACCAACTTTATCTTTGGATTATTTATCTTTTTAACTTGTTCAACACTGTTGTCTGTAGATCCATCATCTACCACTACAACCTCAAACTCACAACCTTTTTGCAGCAAAACGCTATTCAAAGATTGCTCTATTGTCTTCTCCTTATTATATAAAGGAATGACAACAGATATTAATAATTTATTCATAATCAACTTCTTTTACCCAATAACAATAATGAAAAATATCTATTTTTACATATTAAACGATATGCGAAATAAGATAATATACAATAGACTATAGGTAGCACTAAATACATAAGAAGTAACACAAATTCGTTATTGATTTCCAAATGACTCATTCCGTACAAAGTATTGACCATAACTACAAGAAACATGTGAAAGGCGAAGATAAAAAACGAGCTCTTTGACAATTGCTCATTGATTTTTATTCTTGAAGATAATTTCAAGGATAAAAGAATAACTGCTGATATTCCTATCAAAACAGTTATAGGCAAAATGCTTCGGTAAAACACATTAATAAAACTCAGTAATAAGAAGAGTCCCATACCTAAACCGCAAAGAGAATTTGAAACTCTAATGCCTTTAGTCCGATTCTTCTGGAAAGACAATTGTATATATCCGCCTATCGAAAAGAAAACAAGACCACGTATATCTATATTATCAAATGGCATAGCTATATATATTGCCAGAAGAATAAGAATTTGCCCCCCCATAAGACGTTTCAACAGAAAATATATTAAAGGCGACATGATGACTAATACTATCAAATCTCTAACATACCAAAACGGAGTATGAGCTGGGACAGCCATCATCGTTAATTCATGATTCCAATTTATATAACCGGTATCTGTATATCCATAATTAAAGAATATTTTGGGAGAGATTTTAGACAAAATCAGACAAACACTTGTACTGATACTTTCCCCATGCCGTATTGATTGTAAGAGCCATAGCCCTTCGTCATATACGAATCTCAGTATATTCCAAGAAAAATAAGGAATGAGCAAAGTATAAATGCGAGACTTTATTTTCTTTATCCAGATCCCCCAACTCCAACCTTGAATATCAAATTTAGTATAAAAGAGATAACCTGATATGATGAAAAATAATGGTACTGCAACCTGACAGAGAATTCGAGAAACCAGTATTCTCAAAAATCATATAAGTTTATATCGGCTAATGCACTAAAATTAAAACTATCTGTTTGAAACTCTCCAAATCCGCTGCTATGTATAAACACCACCATCAAAACAAGTGGGAATCTTAACCATGATATGGATTCAGATATTTGTTTTTGAAAATGATTCATCGTAAATTCTGTTTCAAAAATAATAAGCTACTTTCACGTAAAACATTCAATCGGCTACAAACTTGCTCCCAATCTATTATTGCGCTTGAAGGAGTTAATTTTTCATCTACAATGCATTCCGTGAGACCTAACTGAGATAAAAGAGAAATATACCTGTCATTGCCTCCACTCGGATTCATAACAATAGAGAATGGCTTATTAAAGATAATAGAAAAGACCATACCATGAAATGAATCGGTAACGACATATTCTGCATCACGGAATTCTGCAAACCAATCTTCGATAGTATCATCTTTCTTTACTTTTCCTCCAGCTTCTTTCACTACTATCGGCAAGTTTTTTGCCTCTGATACTTTTGATGCTACCGACATCACACTCTCGCCAACGACCAAGGAATAAACAAAAATATGCTTCTCTTTTTTCGGAATATCATTACATACTTTTTCATAATCTTCCTTGTTCAACAGCAATGTAGGATCAAGTACCAAGGCAGCATCAACCCCAAAGTGATTCTTACACAAATCTACAGCAGACGCCTCACGTACAGATATTGCATCAAAACGCTTGGCAAGCCTTGAACAAGTTTTTTCCTTATCTTTCGTATATTCCCATTCTCTACATCCAAATGAAGCTGCATACGAAAACTTCTTCACCTTGTCATCAGCAAAGTCTAAGAACATATTACCCAATCGAGGGCCAAGATTGAAAGCAGGTCGCCACACCTGATCGCTTCCCACGACATAGGCATCAATGCCATATTGTGCTGTCAGCGAAGGAACAAAGTCCTTGACAGAAACCGATCTGATATTTCTAAGTACAAACTTGATAAAATTCTTGTTACCGATGCGTCCTTTGTAAATAGGATATACAGGAAGATTTCTAAAAGATCGAGTCCTCAGTATATGCTTTATTGTTCGTAAAAGCCATCGTGTGCGGCTATAACAAGTATCATGTTCAAAAGTCAGGGGGTCATGTCCTAACTTCATAAGTACCTGTTGGAGGGCATAATTCTGAATAATCCCCCCATAGTTCAGCAAGAAATGCTGAGTTAATATTCCTATCTTCATGATTTGATTCTTGAGATAATGGTACGCATGAATTGAGCTATACGAAAATGGCCACAGAATGCAAAACTTACTATAGTTTTTCTAAAACCTGAACCATAAACCAATAAATTCTCATGCGACTTGAATCTATCGTTCCATAATTGTTTATCAAACAATCCTTTTAATAAAGTTATGTATGAAAGTTTAAAAAAATAACGCTCCAATTGCAAACGAATACTATTTGAGAGAGATTTATTCTTTAGAATGAGACTCACCCACAGGCTTTCCTGATCATAATAGCTTGGCGTTTCATTTAAATAGTTACTTGTCAATGCAGAAGTATTTCTGCGTTCATAACCATAGTAGGCTTTAGCTATATAAGCTATCTTTTGAGCATAAGGAAGGCACTGACTTAAAAAAATCAGGTCTTCTCTCATGGTCAGTTCTTGGGGAAATGAAGCCTTAGTTTTCATAAGCCATTCCCTACGCATCATCTTATTCCATAAAGCGCCATAAAGTTTTCCACAAAGTATCTCATTCAAGACTACAACGCCTGTCAGGATCGAAGGTTCCTGTTTACGATAAAGTTCTCCGTCATGTGTTAGTTCACGATAATCACATATAACAATATCAGCATCTTCTTCTATCGCTTTCTGGTACATATCAGTTATCATGTTCGTATCTACCACATCATCAGCATCTACATATAAAATGTAATCGCCTTGTGCTTCCTCCAAACCAATTTGGCGAGAATGAGCAACACCTGCATGAGGCTCATGCTTCACACTTATTCCATAATCTTTCTGGGCATATTCATCACAAATAGAAGCGGAATTATCAGTACTTCCGTCATCTACCAATATGATTTCTATAGATTTAAAAGGCTGCTTAATGAGACGCTCTAAACATCCAGGAAGATACGAAGAAGCATTATAAACAGGAATAATAATGGACAGTTTCATACTATTTCATTATTTTTATTGCACTATGGTTTGCATAAAGCAAGACACATGCAAATTCTACATTTATATGTTAAACAAAGTAATATCTTTAATGCCAGGAAACATTATTCTTTAACATTTGATTTTATTTATGATTTTGACCATCATCTTTAACAACAATGGTGAAATTCTAAGAGCCATAATCTTGACTTGCTGACATCGACTTATAGAAAAACCATTTTTTCTCAAAACATTAGCATATAATACAGATTTATCCTTATCATAGTAAAGAAGAGAATATTCCAACTTTTCTTTTAAATTTCTTTCTATACACACCCTAAGATATTTATTTCTTTCTTCATCTGACATATTAATGGAATTAATAGTATTCGATAAAATCTGAAAATATCCTTCAAATCCATCCAAGTGTTGTTCTAAGGTTTTAGTAACTCTTGAATCAGAAGAACTACTAATTACAACTGTATGCAAAGGCTCTTCTATTGTACTACATTTATAACTATAAAATATAGGTAACAACAATTGCCAATTCTGTGGATGTCTTTCGCAGTAAATACTTCTTTTAGGATTCACCTTATCAAAAGAAGACATCCTTACCATACACATGCCTGCTAAAGCAATTGATTCCTCACCATTAAAAAGTTCAACGAACATTCTTTCCTTTAAAACTTTATGGCGCTGAACAAACTTTAAGGAAAAGTCTTTTCCATCAACATAATTTGCATAACATCGAACAATACCATAATCTTCAGATAGAGTGCGGAACTTATTCACAAAAGTTGAAATCGAAGATGGAAAAGAAAAGTAATCATCACTATCTGGCCATATTAAGTATTCACCAGAAACATACTTTAAACCTTTGTCTATAGCAGCTGCTTGTCCATTGTTGTTCTGATATATGTATAACAAAGAATAACCTTTTTCTTCAAATTTACTCTTGTATGATTCGATTGTTTCTTTGCTATTATCTGTTGACCCATCATCCACAACTATCATTTCAATATGCGGATAATCTTGAACGAGTACAGAGTCCAATAACCGATGTATGACTTTTGCCCCATTATAACAAGGAGTCAAAATTGTAACTAAATTCTTAATTGTATTAAAAGTCATATAACCTAAATTTTATCTAATAATTGCTATTTTAATCAGAAACATTTTAATAACTCTTTCCAGTTCTGAACTTTAATTAAACCGACATGGTTGGAAGTATTTGGATTAGTACCATAGGCACTGTAGTAAAGCCAAAGTTTCTGATTAGCCCAAACTGCAGAAGGGCGATATATCACTCTGTCATCCCAGCGTCCCCGTTTTCCATGTGAAAGAAGGATACCCTCATATTTATAGTCCTTTTCATCAGGCGAAACAAAAGAGTATAGTCTTAAAGGGAAACCGTCAACAGATACATCATTACCAACAAGCCAATATTTCCCATCATCTTTAACAACATCTATATGCGACAAAATTCCTTTAGACAACGCATGCTTTGATTTCAACTCCATCATATCGCCATCTATCATCTCATAATAATTAATGGTGCGATACTTACCCTCAAAATCCTCAGCAGTAGAACACCACATGCGATATATACCATCTTCATAAATTAAAGCAGGGCTGATACATAACCTTGTTTCGTCGAAAGGATTTTTTAAGTCAAGCATGACTTCTTTTTCAGACCAAGTCCTGCCATCATAAGTAAAACGACGGTATATTATCTCTCTGTTTTTTCCATCATCAGTAGGATATTTATCTCGTTGAACTCTTCTCCACCAACATTCAATTCTTTTCAAATCAGAATTATATACCAGTTCTGGGTCAGAATTATATTCCTGTTCTTTTGGGAGCATGATATCATCTAAAGGATTAGCTCCTTCTAAGGATTCAAAATTTTCACCATCCTGAGAAACATAAATACAAGGGTTCTCTATGGCATCATTCATTCCTTTATATGGTGTGAAAACAAACCAGAATTTGTAGCCATTCCATCCTTCTTTAAAATAAAGACAAGATGGATGAAGCCCTTCGTTCCCACCATCATATGTTTCAAGATTAAGAGGAGACTTTGCATTCAACTTTTTAAAACATATTGGTGTATTCTTTATACGGATTAAGCGATGGCGTACTTTAAAGAAAAATTGTTTTATTGTCATTTTTTGAATTTGCTTTTAATTTTTTCAATGATTTTTAATCTCATTTCTTTATCTATCATATATTTATATCCCAATACAGCTGCTAACAATGAAGAAAGGCATACAGATAATATAAAACGAATCCAACCTTCTTCCAGACAAAAATGCAACATTACTACAGGTATGGCTACTGAACCAAAGAAAATAAAACAAGGTAATATTGTCTTGTGCATAAACTCAGATAAACGAAGTTGTGGAATATATGTTGTCATATAATAAACGTTGCACATAGTACCAGCCATATAAGCTACTCCATTATAGGCAAAAGGAACCCAAGCAGGTGCACCCATTTTGAAAGCTATATATGAAATCGGAAGAACCATAATATATATTGTACCATTAGTCAAACTTGTTTTTTTAATATTGCCTGTTGCCTCTACTATATCCATAACTATGCTGGAAATTCCACTCAAAATACAAAATATCATAACCAAATTGGTAAATATACAAGCACTTTCTGGCACAATACCTAACCATAGATTTAATACAAAATGTATTTCTGACATTAAAGGAATAGCAAGAAAAGCCATGAGTACGAAACATAAAGATGCACCTTCATGAGCAAGTTTAATCATTGCCTCATATTCTCCATCTGCATAACGTTTAATTATCTGCGGGCGTATAGCCATAATGATATTACTTGCAAAACCTCCAACTGCTCCTGTTACGGTTGTTGCTATACCAGAGGCAGCATTAAGGGCTGTGCCAAAAAACATATTTATCAAAATAGAAATTCCTGAACCTCTCGCCATTACAGCAACATTTCCCAAGACATCCCAACCCGAATAAGAAAAAATCGGCTTTAATAAAGTTTTATCCCACAAAAAATGATAATGAGTTTCTGGAAAATGACGAATACAGTAAATACGATTAAGCACCATAATAAGTGTTGAAACACAAAGGGTAAGCAAGCCATACAATATCAACTTATCCATATTACCTATTAAGAGCAAATAAATAATAACCAATTTCAACACGGTATTTAATATATCGAAATAAGCATATACATCCATCTTTTCATGGGCAACAATTGCAGAGCTATAAGGAGTTTGAGTAACTCCAAACATAAGAGAAATGATACTAAACTGATAGACACAGTTAGCAGCAAACATTCGCCCTTCAGGGATAACCAATTTATTATTGACCATCCATAAACCTATAGTCTCAAGAATTACAAAAAGTATTAATGCTATGATAATATGGATAGTTAATGTCGTCGAGAATGTATCTTTTAATCGCTTTGCATCACCACGCCCTAACTCGAATGTTATAAACCGCGAGGTAGCTCCAATCATACATACCTGAATGACACTAAACATTCCGATAACACTACCTACAACTGCATTAATTCCATAATCATCTACTCCTAATGTTCTGAGAACCACTCGACCTGTCACCAATGACAGAGCGAGAGATATAAACATACGGAGATATAAATAAAGCGTATTTTTTGCTATTCTACTATTGTTTTTTGTTTCGTCAGACATATTTTTATTTATACTAATGTTTTATTCTACCGTTACACTCTTTGCCAGATTTCTGGGCATATCTACATTCAATCCCATATCTACTTCCACATAAGTAAGTATCCGCTCAACGCCGTATTGCATATCTCAAAATAATATTGTAACTTTGCACGGCGGCATCATTTTTCTAATTTTGAGACAAGAATACGAAGTTTAGCCCTCCATCAGCACAAGCTAATGGAGGTTATACCTTAATTTGACTAAATTTGAAATTCATTTTTATTGTTCCTCATCTTCCCAGAACTCAGGAAGAAGAGTATAATACTTATCCTCAGGCGTAGAATCTATGTGCTTCAACACATAACAAAGCCAACGCTCAGGATTTTTATCTAGCACCTTACATGCTCCAAACAAGGAGTACATCATAGCAGCACGCTTACAGGCTTCCAAGTCACGACAGAACAAATAAGCCTTCTTACCCATCACCATGTCACGGATCAGGCGTTCGGTATCATTGTTGTCCAAAGGCATATCTGGGATGTCTATATAATTGGTCAGCTCTGTATAGTTGCGCAGCATATAGTTCAATGCCTGGAATATATTGCTATCTTTTGGCACATCTAAGATGGTATTTGCGGCCCATAGTTTGAAGTCCTCCCATAGCGGCTCGGCATTGTCCTTCCTGAACTGTGCCTTCTCCTCGCCCTCAAGTTGCTTCTCCTTTATCATTTCTTCAATCAGGTTAATGTTCTGGTAGAAGAGGAGACCTATCTTTGCCAGATTAGGATTTTCCTTCAAGGCTCGTTCCATTGGTCTTCGGGCATGAACGACACAACGACACAATATACGACCATTTACCTTCTTCAGCCAATCATAGCCTGAGTAACCATCGCACATCAGCGCCACACCATTCCAATCTTTGAGGTTATCCATGATGTCTGCAGGGAGAATTAGTGTTACACCATTGGGATAGCTTAATTTTAAATAAGGATTGCGACGGTTGCGAACATTTGTAAACTCACGCATATCCTTCGCCTCATTATCACCGATTACAACCTCGGCGAACTTTGGCTTGCTGTTTAATTGTTTCTTGCCTTGTACCATAATTTGAATAATTTAAAATCATGGCGCAAAGGTACGAAACTTTATCTAGGCACACAATACGGCTTTCACCGAATACTTACGAACTAATTTGCGACTATCCCTAATTTATACAATAGGCTTCATTGGTCATTGAAGCCGCTTTCATTGCTCCACGAAATAGGCTTCATTGACTATCGAAGCCGCTTTCATTTTTCGAGGAATTTCTATTGTCAATCATTGCGCACATTGCGTAGGCTCTTGTTGTTGATGTCATAGTGATCGCCCACTACATACTCGCTGTGGTCTAACTCGTCAGTGATGTAAGAGGTGGTATAGATGAGTTGATAGGAGTCCGTAGGGTATTCTTTCAACTTGTCTATCAGCGTATATTGGAATTTCTGCGCTCGCTCTTTCTCGATTCCCTTGTCCTCCATGTTGTCGGCAAAGATGAAGCGAGGGTAGCGCATCCAATCGATGTCCAAAGAGGCAAAAAAGAGGGAGAACCTTGCCACTAACTTCAAGAAGAAAGTGGAGGAGGCACTGTACTTGGCGAAACGGTCTTGGAGATAGACTATATTGTTGGAGAAATCCACCTGAAACTCGGAGGGGCGGGCTTCGGAGAAAGCTCTTTGACATTCTTGGTCGTGGTGCAGAAAATAGACACCATGCTCCTGCATTCTTTCCAACACCTTTGAACGGCGTTGGTCTTGGCTCGCCATCTTGGCTTGAATCAGATTTTTGGTCTTGACAAGTTCTTCTTCCAAGCCTTTTTGCTCTGCTACTTTTTGCTCGTATGTCGTTGCCAACTCCAACAAGGTATAAAATTGACTCAACTCACCCTGCAGCAAGCCTTTCTTATAAATAAGATCTTCTATCGCCTCTGCCATACTGCTGCGTACATTTCCCAGCATCTCGTCAAGCACTTTCCGTGCCGACTTGTATTGGGAGTGTAAGCTACGCAACTTTGACTTGAGATGCATCTTCTTTTCCTCGTCATTGCGGAGTATCAACTCCGATTCCTTGATTTGGAACGTCAGTTCTGAGATGAGACGTTTCGCCTGAGCTATGCCAGTCTTGTTCTCAATGGGCGATTTACAAAGGCGGCAAGTTCCATCCGGCACGTCCTCTGGCAATGGAGACAGACATTCGGGACAATACTCCAAGCGCAAACTACCCAATATCTCTCGGGTGTTGACGGAATGGTTCAATGCCAGTTTCTTCCTTTCCAACTCGGATATAAACATCGTGGAGTCCTCTATCTCATGCTCCAACATGTCAAGCTCGTCTTCCACCGCCGCACACTCATGGTTCAAACGACGAACCCCTGCCTTTTGTCTGTCGGTCTCTGTTCTTTTCTGCTCTTTGATTTCCTCGCCTTGCCTCTTCTTGGTGATATCTTCGGATATTTTGCCTATCTCTTGGTTCTTGTATTCAATCAGTTGGCTGATATGCTCCACCGACCGCATCTCAGGCGATAAGGAGGATTCGAGGGAACGAAGGGAAGCCTTGGCATCGATAATGGCTACCTCCAACTCCTTCTGGCGTAACTTGGCTGCATAAAGGTCGGAGTCGAAGATACCCATTAGCAGGTCTGCCACCGTCTCACGGTTGGTCTGCTTGTCAAATGGGTCGTACAAAAACAACGAAGATGTAGGTGACTCTTGGTCGATGTACAGGAGTCGGAGCAACTGGTACATGGTGATATTGTTGTCCCCTTGCACGATAGGCATATCCATGACCTCGAACAGTTCATTGCTGAAACTGCATCGGGTAGGCATGGTCTTGTAGCCAAAGGTATTCCATTCGCATGTATCAGTCAAGACCTCGTCCATCGATCCCCAATAGATGGTCATCCCCCGCTGTCCCAGGATTCTGCCATCCTTGTCTTTTTCTATAGGACGTGAGAGGGTGATGACCGCCTTACCTATGGCGACCTCCACCATCACCTTGGCACAGTTGCGCACCTCAGGCACAAAATGAGTATAGTCGCCTCCCAAAGCATAGAAGAGAAGTCTCATAACTGTGGATTTACCGCTACTGTTGGTTCCACGGATGATGTTGACTCCATGATGGAATTGCTCATCGTAAGCCACCTTACCCGTCTCGGTAAGCACATAAAGTCGATTGACAAAGAAATTAGCAGCCATCGTATTTTGATTCTAAAAGTTTGGTTCGGTATTTCAATCCATAATTTCCATTGAGGGGTGTGGTGCGAAAACAATAGCACAGCCATGAAATGATGTTGCTCTCTGCAGCTGGCATCATCTCCAACTGTGACAGAACTTGCTGCATCTTTCCGAAGTCTATGATCTTGACCCGATGCTCTAAAAGCAGAGAAGGACTTATCAGTCCATAGCTTGCCAAATGGCTGAGTGCTATCATCTGATAGGGTCGAAGACGCTCGAAGAGCCGGCGATCATTGGAGGATGTGTTATAAGGGTTCTCCTTTTTCTCAACGTACTGGGGCAGACATTTTCTGAAGTTTTCCTCCGTCCGCTTAAAACGTATCTTATAGGTCTTGTAGGGAAAGAGAAGATAGAAATCGTAAATACGAAGACGGTCAACCTCGATGATTTCGCCTACTCCGAAATGACGAAGAATATTCAGCATGCGATAGATGCCATTAAAGGGGTCGAAAGCGGGATTATACATCATAGTCGGTCCAATTGATATGACAGTTGCCTGTCAGATAATATAGCATTCCAAAGATGTCGTCCTCGTTGTAACAGAGACAAGCATCTGCTGCTCCATTTTCGTTCAGTTCATTCATGATAGGAAGTATGACCTGCTCATAGACGGCCCGCTTGATATCGGTAAGGGGTGTCGCCTGCTCGATGAGGGGCATCACGTATGTATCGAAACAGCTGCATACCTTAGCAAACAGGTAGCTGTCGATGCGCTGGGCTGATTCATAATATTGAAATTTAGTTGATTTCTTGGCAAAATACTGTTTTAAGCGACGTGCCTTCTCGATGGCTTTCTCGGAGAATCCACCATCCTTCAGTTTCTGATCCAGACCTATGGTATGGGGAAGCTTGGTCTTGTAACGTCGAATGTCGTCGAACTTCTTCTTCAGTTTTTTGTCTTGCTCAAATTCATCATTCAACTTGCGAAACCAACAGGCCAGACGACTTTCTGCTTTATCCTGATGGATGGTATTGAATATGGCCTGCTTTGCATTGGGACTGTAGTTGCCCACCTGCTGTATGTACACATCGTCAAAATGATTGCCTGTGCCAGGATCTCCATTGATATCTATTTCCATGATAATTAGTATTTAAGGGTCAGGGGGATATCAGTCTGCCAACAGGTCTCTCACCTTGGCTGCTATGGTACTGTCGGTTGGCTGTATGCCCAACTGATTGCGTACGGAATGTTCCTTGTCATGCTCCAAGGCTTTGGTCAACGTCGTGGCATTGTGCTCGTCTATGACATTCTCACTACACATTATATATATTATATTGGCAATGAGATTGCGGTTGAAGGTGGTGTTCTTCTGCTTGCCAGGGTCATAGACAATGGCTTCCACCTCGGGTATGGCAAGAATGGAATGCCACAAGGTTTCGTAACGGTTCTTCCACTCCTTGCTAACAAAGGGCTTCAAATGAGCTACATAATCCATAATCTCAGCCTTGCGCTGTTCTTTCTCTGCTCCTTCCATAGCTTTGTCGACTGACGCTGCTGGCTTTTGTTTGTCACCGTAATTATTATTGATGACAGTCGTGGCATTGGGTACGTAGTTCTGTACTGTACCTATATGTATCTCTTGAAAGGTATTGCCTGTACCAGGATTGCCTTTTATGTTGATGTCCATCATGCTTTCTTTTATTTGTTATAAGATGTTGTATTTCAAGGTGAAAGAAAGAAGAAACTTTCATGCAACTTTCTTCCTTGCTTTCGGCTTTTGGATGTTGTACCTTTGCATCGCAGTTCAGAAATAAAGTTTAACTTCTGCCGGGCGTAATGACTGCTTGCGCAAATACCAAGTCCCATACCGGCGATGGGCAATCGAATGATTAACTATTCTGTATTCATGTTGCCTAACCCTGTAGACAAGACGGCTGCTCCTAAGGCTTATGCCAAAGCTCAGGCTAACGAGGTGATGACTTTCCGCAACTTTACGCAGCACATTGCTGACCATGGTGGTTATTCACGTGGTAAGGTGAAGGGTATCGTATCCGACATGTGTGCATGCTTGGTGGAGATGCTCTTGCAAGGCAAGAAGGTACAACTTGACGAGCTGGGCGATTTCTGGCTTTCACTCACCTGCGAAGGCGCAGAGAGCTGCGAGACTTTTTCGGCTGACAACATCAAGGGAATCAACATCATCTTCTCTCCCGGTGTGGACTTCGAGAACCTCATCAACAAGGCTGAGTTTGCGCCAGTGGCAAGCCGTGCCGCTCAGGCTGCTACCTTGAAGGCTGAAAAGTTGGGTGTCAAGACCGTCGATCTGGAGGCTGCCAAAAAGAAGAAACCAAGCTCTTCCGAAAATGGTGGCAACAATACTTCAGGCGGCAACACTCCAACTGGCGGAAACACCCCTGCAGGCGGCAACACTCCAGCAGGCGGTGAGAACAGCGGAACTGAGGGAACCGAAGGCACCGGAGATGGTGAATAATCCCGAATAAGGAATGCACTGCGCCCGAGTGCACTCGGGCGCAGGCACAAACTACACTATTTTAATTTACTGAACTTTCGCATATCAGGAAGTTAAAGGAGTTAAGGGAGTTAAGGAGTTAAGACGTATGTCTTGCTGCTTAAAAAAATACGCCAAAAAG
>OMEP01000051.1_pt1 | contig 27185 bp, 20 predicted proteins | sample 1645411 | NCBI WGS metagenome assembly OMEP01 (sample SAMEA103958158, study PRJEB25191) | human gut metagenome | reverse complement strand
CGGAAATCTGGCATAGCAAGAAAAACGACAGTCGCTTATCCCGAACTCAGGTTATAAGTTCTAATGGAGGAAGTGACATTGATTATCATCTCCTTACATACGATTTTATATCAGCTATAGCTAAGTGTAATTGGTGAGTATATCAGATTAAACCTGTTAAATAAACTACTTTGGCATGTTTTTACTTGCCAAATAGTTTGCATTATCAACGATTATTCGTATCTTAGCAGCACGAGAACCCGCCAAGCCTCTCAACGATGCTCAAATGTGCGGGTCGTTTTTGTTTATATACGTTCACTCTCAAAATACGCTAATGGAAAGATTCTTACGTTCAAATATCATATTAGAGTGCATTTTTTGATATTGGTATCATATTTTACACCGCAAAGATAGCGTTTTATCTCGAAATACAGCATAAACAATGGAAAAACTGCGTCTACCAAGAAAAAAACAGCAAAACGTAGCATCGTAAACTACACAAAAATGCTTTTTAGAACAAAAGGGTATGACATGTAATAATAGATACTTCTATTAAACCATACAATATGAAAGCATTAATATCTTTTCTGATATTCATAATTAGCACACTTTGCTGCTATAGCCACACCTCTATGATGGGTGCGCAGCAGACTGTCGCAGTGCTGCGTGCGACTTTTAATGATATCATTAGCATTGGTGAGCTGATAAAGGTAGATACCACTCTTCGCCTGGAAGATAGGCTGGCAGATATCGCTTTCGGGAGCGTATCTGCCAGCCTTTATTGTACTTATACTGTGCAGGTTACGGCGATTCTGGGAGATATGGGGGATTTTTTCGCTAACAAAAAGTTCGGAGAGATTAGCTTATAATTCGAATTTTTTCTATCTTTGAAGTTAAGTATTTAGGGTATAGTATTATTCTGCAGAATGATATTTTGCCTTATGGTGGGTATTATATCACTTCGTCCAAGACCTGATGCAGATTGCCGATCAGGTAGAAAGGCAGGTTTATCAGACGGAACTCCTTGCCTTTAGGCGTCTTTACAACATTCACAGAGTATGGGTTCGACCAAACGCGGATGGCTATGTCTATATCCGAATTGTCCATGAAAACCTGGAGCGAACGCAGATGGGCATTGGTGCCGCTCTTTACTTCTATGGGGTAGAGTTTGGAGTTGTGAACGAACAGGAAATCTACCTCTGCACCATTGTTGGGCTTTGCCCAGAACGAACGATGCTGCCCCACTCGGTCTTCCATCGATAGGAGTTCTTGAGCTGTGATTTGTTCGGCAATATGACCTCGCCAGCTGTCCACCATCTCCGTAGAACCGATGATTTCCTTTCTAATGCCTGCCTGATAGTTGACCAAGCCGGTATCAAGCCAGATGAGTTTTGGCATTCGTTTGGTTTCGGGGATGATAGGCATCTGTGTGGAAGATACAGGATAGACCAATTCCAGAATCATGGCTTTCTCCAAGAGGCGGAATGCTTCGCCTACCTCTCGTGATTTATAGCCAGAGTTGGCGAAGTTGCCCAAGGTGATAGTCTCACCCGAGAACGCCCAGCCATACGATAATATGAAGCGCACTACATCTGTCAGCTTATTGCTTCTGGCATATTTCTCCGAATCGTCCTTGTAAGCTTGTACCAAAGTCTCGTACACATCTTCTATGGCTATGATGTCTTGTGTCTCTGCGTAATGCTGCACAGCTTCGGGCATTCCGCCGATAATGGTGTACTGATTGAACTGGTGCATGAGCTGTTCGTGAAAAGCAATGGAATATTCAGCTTTCTGTGAGAGAATGGTAAGAAGATTGTTTTTGCCTATGGCACCTAAAAACTCATAGAAAGAGCAAGGACGCAATGCCAAATACATAACTCTTCCTACCGGGAAACTGACATTGACGTCTACAAGGTTCTCCAACAAACTGCCTGCGGCTATGACATATAGGTCGGGCCTCTGCTCGTAGAAGTATCTGAGCAGAGCGATTGTCTTGGGAGAGTTCTGTATCTCGTCAATAAAGATAAGCGTACTGCCTTCTTTTTGCGACTTCCCTAAACTGGCAAACAGCATATTGACCAGATCGTTTAATGGAATGTCCATCTCGAACAATCTGACGCTCTCGCTTATTTCAAGGTTGAAGTATAGGTAGTTGTCGAACTGGGAGCCAAATTCGTTGACAACAGTTGTCTTGCCTACTTGTCTGGCGCCTCTCAAGATGAGTGGCTTATGCCTTTCGTCTTGCTTCCATGCTTCTAATTTGCTTAATATCTTGCGTTTAAACATAGCGTTTGTTTTAATTCATGGGCAAAGATACAACTTTTTTGTCTCAAATCAGTGGCAAAAGCTATAAATTTTTGTTGCAAATCAGTGGCAATAGCTATCTCTTTTGTTGTAAATCATGGGCAACAGGGCTTCGATTTTGTTGCATAATTAAATAAAATCATTAGTGTCCTTTTAAAATCGGGACACTAATGATTCTCATAATAAAGATGATAAGTCTATACCCAATTGCCGACAGCATACAACGGTCGGTTCTCCATCCATCCCTGGTTTTGGTATGGCATCATTGAAAGGCGTAGTCCTTTTAGTTCTGGGTGTTTGCCAATAAATGTCCGTAATGACTTGGCATGCACATTCTCTTCAGCTTTGACCTCAATAGGAACTACAGCTGTGCCTTTTTGTATTATCAAGTCAATCTCAACTCTCGAATCATTACTGCTGAAATAATATATAGGCAAGTCTTCTGTCATGAGTTGTGTCAAGACAAACAATTCGGTAAATGCACCTTTATATTCTTTAAATAGTGTATCGGCTACAATGACGCTTTCTGCAGGAGCATCTGACATTGCGCCCATCAATCCTATATCAAGCACAAATAGTTTGAATACGGACATCTCCTCATAGAATTTCAATGGTACAGAAGGTGTCGAAATACGGTTTACTTGATATATTAGTCCCGCATCCAACAGCCATTGTATTGCAATTTCGAACTCAGAAGCTCTTGCTCCTTTCTTCAGAGCACCGAAGATGAATTTCTTGTTCTCTTTGGCAAGTTGCGCAGGGATTGAATCCCACACCATGTTGATGCGAGGAACTTCTTGAGTTGGGGCATGTTTGGAGAAGTCTCTCCGGTAATCGAAAAGTATCTGCTTCTGTATATTGCGCACTTCCTGCAGGTTCTTTGTTTCTGCAAATTCAGCCACAGCAGCTGGCATGCCTCCTACATAATAATACTGACGCAGACAATCAATCAAACGAATCGATAGAGAATCGATAATGGAGAAATCCTTTGTGGCGAGAACATCCACCAACGGTTGTTCGCCAACGGCCATAAGAAATTCGTCGAAAGTCATCGGATACATCTTTATCATGTCAACTTTACCCACAGGAAACGATGTGTCACGATGAAGCGAAATGCCAAGTAGCGAACCTGCTACAGCTACATGATATTGAGGCGCATCTTCACAAAAATATTTCAAGGAGTTTAGTACAATCGGACTTTCTTGTATCTCGTCGAAGATTATAAGGGTGTTTTCCGGCTCGATGTTTACATGCAGAATGGCAGAAAGGGAAAGCAATATTCTGCTGATATTGTAATCCTGCGAGAATATCTTCTCCAACATCTTATTCTTGTCACAATTGATATACGCCATTTTCTCATACTGTGAAGTTCCGAATTCTCTTAATATGTAAGTCTTGCCCACTTGTCTTGCGCCATTGACAATCAGCGGCTTGCGGTTCTTCTTGTTTTTCCATTCAATGAGCTTTGATAAAATATTTCTCTTCATATCTACATTTTTTTGCACGAATATATATGATATTGTTACATTTATTTGCACGAGTATCTGTGGCAAAGGTACATTTTTTTGCACGAATATTCGCTCTGTACTTACATTTATTCGCACGAGACAATGCGATATTGAATAAAATTAACAGTCGAGACCTTTTTGCTTTTAACAAAAAAACTGTATATTTGTATTTCGTTACTAACGTATAACAAATAATTGATACGACATTGCAATAATGAAAGATTTTGCTGCTATAGATTTTGAAACCGCCAACAATGAGCGTTCTTCGGTATGCTCTGTTGGCGTGGTTATTGTTAGAGGTGGAGAGGTGGTGGATCGTTTCTACTCGCTCATCAAGCCGGAGCCGGAGTATTACAACTACTGGTGCAGTCAGGTGCATGGTCTTTGCGCTGCAGACACGGACGATGCGCCGGTCTTCCCCGAAGTGTGGAAGCAGATAGAGCCGAAGATAGCCGGTCTTCCACTCGTGGCTCATAACAAGGTGTTCGACGAGAGCTGCTTGAAAGCCGTCTTCCGTGTCTATCAGATGGACTATCCCGACTACGACTTCTACTGCACCTGCATCGCCTCACGCAAGGTCTGGCCCAAAGGTCGTCATACGCTTGACGTCATAGCGGCCCGCTGTGGCTATGACTTGACACAACACCATCACGCCCTCGCAGATGCGGAGGCCTGCGCAGCTATTGCGTTGGAAATATTATAGCAACTGAGTTATTGCTTGTAACTGATTTTTCTCAGCACCCACAATGCTGAGAAAAGCATTGCTATGCCTAAGATCCAGGAAATGGCAGCACTGGCGACGATGCCGAGCTGCTGTGTGAAGCCGGCTACGACAAAGGTGAGGAACGACACGGCGGCGACAGTTATGGCATAGGGTAACTGCGACGACACGTGGTGAACGTGCTTGCACTCGGCACCAGCCGACGCCATAATGGTGGTGTCGGAGATAGGAGACACGTGGTCGCCGCAGACTGCACCTGCCATGCACGCCGAGATGGAGATGATGCGCAGCGGTGCGGCTGCAGGGAATACGGCAATGCAGATAGGGATGAGTATGCCGAATGTTCCCCAAGAGGTGCCGGTGGCAAAGGCGAGCAACGCTGCAACGATGAAGATTATAGCCGGCAGCAGCATCTGCAGACCAGAAGCCGTGCTTGCCACAACGCCCGACACGTATTCGGCAGCGCCAAGTGAGTCGGTCATGCTTTTCAGTGTCCATGCAAGGGTGAGAATCAGTATGGCAGGCACCATGGCTTCGAAGCCTTTTATAAGACAACTCATGGCATTGTCGAACTTCAACGTGCGGCGTGCTACGAACATTGCTATTGTAAGAATTAAAGCTGCAAGCGAACCGATAACCAAGCCTACCGAAGCGTTGCTTGCTGCAAAAGCGTCTACGAAGTTGTAGTAGCAAGTGCTCGTTGCGTCGAAATATCCTCCAGAGTAAATCATACCAGCCATGCAGAACACGATGAGCATCAGGATAGGCACTACGAGGTCGGCAACCGAACCCTTTGTCGTTGCAGGCTTCTTGCTGTCTTGCTTGGCACCCACACCGTGTTCTACGATTTGCAGTTTTGTGTCAATCACCTCATCCACCTGACCGCCGGTGCGCTCGTACCATTCCTGCAGACGTGCGTCGTACTTGCTCATGGCCTTGAAGTCGAAGCCCGACACGACAATCATAAACATGAAGATGATGGTGAAGAAAGCGTAGAAGTTGAACGGTATAGCCTGACAGAACAACGCCAGACCATTCTCGTCGCCCGACACGAAACCCGACACGGCAGCCGCCCAACTCGATATGGGCGATATGATGCAGACCGGAGCAGCGGTAGAGTCGATGAGGTAGGCGAGCTTTTCCTTTGTAACGCCATGGCGTACGGTTATCGGACGCATCACAGAACCTACGGTGAGACAGTTGAAGTAGTCGTCGATGAAGATGAGTAGACCGAGAATGATAGTTGCAATCTGCGCACCTATCTTTGTCTTTATGTGTTTGGAAGCCCAGCGTCCGAAAGCAGCCGATCCGCCAGCCTTGTTCATGAGTGACACGATGGAACCCAAAACCACAAGAAACACGATGATGCCCACGTTCCATGGGTCGGACAGGCAGGAGATAAGACCGTACTGCTTGGCGTCAGCTCCCGTGCCAACGGTGTCGTTGAGCAGATGAGTCAAGAAGCCTTCAAAACCTGTGCCCATCGACATGCTGTATAATATAGCGCCGAGCACAATGCCGATGAACAACGAAGAATATACCTCCTTGGTCTTCAGTGCAAGCGCAATTGCCACGACGGGAGGAAGAAGAGACCATATAGTCCCGATGAAATTAAAATCCATAATATTATTATCCCTTAATCTTTTTCGGAGTGCAAAGGTAAGGCTTTATTTGGATTGTTGCAAAAAGTTGCAACAAAAAAACGGATGGCGAGCCGTTTGTGGCTTACCATCCGTTTTGTGGGTTATGTTAGCGTCGCTTGTTGGCGATGCGTTGTCTTACAGTTATGACGTCGCTTTTACTTCGCGATTACCTCGAACACCTCTACGTTGCCCTCAATCTCAGCCTTCACAGCCTTCTTGTTGAGTTCTACGTTGAAGAACGAGTTGTTGATGTCGGTAGAAGCGAGGAGCTTGCCCTTCTTGTTGTACTGGTTGAACTTAACGGCGCCGTTCTGCTCTACGTTGAGGAGCATGGTGTATGCCTTTGTGCCAGGAACGACAGAGAACGAAGTCTTGCCGCTGTTGCGGAACGATGTTACAGGGTTCTTGTCGAAGCCGAACATGGCAGCGTCGAGATCTGCTGATTCAACCTTGAAGTTGAGGCTCTCTGGAGTTGTGGGGTTAACCATGAACTCGCGCACAGCAATCCAGCTCTTCTTCTCAGACACGGCCTTGCGGATGCGGACGTAGCGTGCCTTTACTGGCTCGCCCTTCCAATGGATGATGTAGGTCTTGAGCAACTCGCCGGTGAGCTGTGTCCACGCCTTGCCGTCCTCAGAAGCCTCGAGCACTACGTTGTCGAAGTAGTCGACATCGTCTACCGAGTTGCGTCCCTGGAGAATCTTCACCTCGCGAACCTCGCGAACAGTGCCAAGGTCAGCACCCACCCAGTCGCCAGTAGACTGGCTCTGACCGCAGTGGTAGTATGTAGTAGAGTCGTTGTCGAACATCAGCTTGCTCTGAGTTGTAGCGAGTGTCGGGTAAGTGCCCATGCCCTTATAGAAAGCAGGCACCTCACCAGTGAGGTTCTTGAAGAACTCCTGCGCCATGTCGTCCATAGCGTTCTCGTAGAACGGCTGCAGCTTCATTGTGCCGAGCTTGTGCTTCTCGTAAGCGGCGCGAGCCTCCTTAGTCATGCGGTTAGCAACGAAACCGTTCCAGAAGTTAGAAGCGTCGCCGCTGCGGAATGTCTTCATCAGTTTGAGAGTGTTCTTGCCACGTGCACCGAGCTTCTCGAACTCTACGAGCCACGGCTTCAGTTCCTTCATCAGAAGCGGATTCTTGCAGTCGCGCTCCATAGTGCTCTTAGTCTTCTCGACGCGGTCGAACTCTGCATAAAGGTCGTTGTAAGCCTTGTCAGAGTAGTCGGCAAGACGGAAGGTGTTTGTCTCCCACGACTCGGCGCGGCGGTAGCCCGTCTCGGTGTCGCAAGAGTGGATGGCGAATGTGCGGTAAGCCTCGTGAGCCTCCGGTGTGAGGTCAACCAGACCGCGTTCCCAGTTGTCGATAGCGTTGTAGTCGGCTACGTTCCAGTTGTAGTCAGCCACGCCGTAGAGCGCCAGCTTCGAAGCCTCGCCGTGCTCCATCGGGTTAGACAATACGCCAGAAGTCATCTTGTCGGTGATGTCGGTCTCCAAGCCGTATGTCGGGCCCTGCATGATGATGTGGCGGGCATAGTCGGTAACGGGGAAGTTCCACCAGTAGTAAGCCGGACGCTTGATGCGAGAGTCTACGAAGTCGAGAGTCTCCTTGGTGAGGTCAGAGCAAACTACAGCACCGGTCCAGAACACCTGCACCTCAGGGTCGAGCTCGTTGCCGTAGATAGCGAGCGGTCCGTCAGGACCCGGCTTTGCCCAAAGCTGCGAGTAGTCGGTAGGGCAGACAACGAGCGGAGCAACGTCGCCCTTCGCCTTCACGAACTCTTTTGTGAGGCGGTTCACGAGTGCCACCTGCTTCTTCGGGTTTGTACCCTCGCCGTCGATGTCGTCGAAGTGGATGGCGAACGAGCGCACGCCGAGTTCGTACATGAGGTTGAACTTGTTTACGAGGTTGTTATAATCCTCCTCGTTCCACTTGATGTCCTGGCCCGGGTGGATAGCCCACACGAAGTCGACGCGGTTGCGGCGGCAAGCCTCCACGAGTTCGTGGATGTTCTTAGCCTGCTCGGGTGGGTAGGGCAGACGCCAGTTAGGACAGCTGTGATAAGGGTCGTCCTTCGGTCCGTACACATACTCGTTGAGCTTGTTGCGTCCGTAGTAGTCGATGAGCGAGAGGCGCACCTGGTGCGACCACGGCTCGCCGTAGAAGCCTTCTACCACGCCACGCAGCGGCAGGTCGGGATAGTCGTTGCATGTGAGGTAAGGCACCTTGCCTTGAGCAGCCGGACTCTCCACGATCTGGCGCAGAGTCTGAAGAGCGTAGAATGCGCCACGCTCGTCGTAGCCCACGATGTTGATACCCTTCTTGTCGACGGTGAGGAGATAAGCACCCGATACCATCTTCTTCAGACCAGCCTTCTTTGCCGGTTTCTCGCCGAAGGTGATGTTGAGCGGAGTGCCCTTAGCATTCTGCTTGAGGAAGTTGACGTCGTTGGCAAACTTGCCCGACTTGTCGATGAGCTTAACGCCAGCGCTGAGGTCGGTCCATGTCTGCAAGTCGAGGTTGAAGTTGTGCGGCGTAGGGTTTACTACGATGCCGTGGTGGTCGAGCTTCTTGCCCGGCACCATGTTCACATCCTGCTTTTCACCACGCTGCGAGTTGAGGTCGAATGTCTCGGTCTGCGCAAACGCGCTGGCACAAGCAGCTGTGAAGAGAGCTGTGAGAAGGAGGTTGTTTTTAATCATTGTTATGTTTGTTTTAGTAAAAGTCGTTAGGTCGGTGTATGCAGTGGTGCATACACACAAGTACAAAGTTAGTGATTTTGTGTTGATTGGTAAAATAGGCAGGTCTCTTTTAATTAATTTTAGTACGTGAGGAGCTAAAACGTGCGTGACAGAGAGGGCAGAATGGAAAAAAATGTGTAACTTCGCAGTTGATGATAGACCATGCAACGATAGAAAGGATAAAAGACGCTGCCAACATTGTGGAGGTAGTGTCCGAGTTTGTGACGCTTCGCAAGAGCGGCAGCAACTATAAGGGCCTATGCCCGTTTCACGACGAGAAGACCCCGTCGTTCTATGTGTCGCCGGCACGCGGCACCTGCCATTGCTTCGGATGCGGCAAGGGCGGCAACCCCGTTGGCTTCATTATGGAGCATGAGCAGATGACCTATCCCGAGGCGTTGCGATGGCTCGCACGCAAGTATCACATCGAGATAAAGGAGCGCGAACTCTCCGACGACGAGAAGCGCGAGCAGAGCGAGCGCGAGAGTATGTTCATCGTGAACGAGTGGGCAGCCTCTTATTTCCAGCACCTCATGCACGACACCGCCGACGGCGTAGCCATCGGCATGCAGTATTTCCGCAGCCGTGGGTTCCGCGACGACATCGTGAGCAAGTTCCAGTTGGGCTTCGACAGCACCGACCGCCGTGCTTTGGCACAGGAGGCTCTGCGCAAGGGCTATAAGGAAGACTTTCTGCTGAAGACCGGTATCTGCTACAAGAACGACCGTGGCGAACTAATCGACCGCTATGCCGGACGCGTCATCTTCCCGTGGATAGGCATCAGCGGAAAGGTGGTGGGCTTCGGCGGACGACTGCTCGACTCGCGCACAAAGGGCGTGAACCAGAAGTACGTCAACTCGCCAGACTCGGAGATTTACCACAAGGACCGCGAGCTGTATGGCATCTATCAGGCTAAGAAGGCGATAGCCAAGGAAGACCGTGTGTACATGGTGGAGGGCTACACCGACGTCATCTCTATGCATCAGTGCGGCATAGAGAATGTAGTGGCTAACTCGGGTACGGCACTTTCGGTGCATCAGATACACATACTGCACCGCTTCACGTCAAACATCACCCTGCTTTACGACGGCGACGCGGCAGGCATACACGCTGCGCTGCGCGGTACCGACATGCTGCTCTCTGAAGGCATGAACCTCAAGGTGTTGCTGCTGCCCGACGGCGACGACCCCGACTCGTTCGCACGCAAGCACTCGGCTGAGGACTTCCGAAAGTATATAGAGGAACATCAGACCGACTTCATCGAGTTCAAGACCGACCTGCTGCTGCGCAACGAACGCGACCCGCTGAAGCGTTCGGAGGCAATCAACTCTATAGTGCGCAGCATATCGTTCGTGACGAACCCGATTCTGCGCGACACATATCTGCACGACTGCTCGGTGCGTATGGGTATCAACGAGGCTACGCTCATCAATACGCTCAACAACTTCATACGCAGCAACCGCGAGGAAACCGCTTCCTCATTGAATAACTCACAATCGACGCAGACGGCAACTCAAAACTCACAACTCAAAATTCAAAACTCTCCTTCTCCTCTGCAGCAGGCATCGAAGGTGGAGCAGATGCTCGTAGAGTTGATAGTGCGTAACGGCGATACTGTCATATATAATAATGTAGAGACGGAGGACGGCACGACGGTGAACCTTAACGTGGCGCAATACATAGCATATAACCTTGGTGTCGACGGACTGAAGTTTGCAAATCCGCTCAACTCCCGCATCCTTGACGAGGCTGTGAACCACGCCGGCGACGAGAATTTCTGTGCCGAGCAGTTCTTTCTTCACCATTCGGATATCGAGATATCGCGCATAGCTACCGACCTCTGCATGGACAAGTATCAGTTGCTCGACGAACAGAAGGCGGCACGTGCCGACGAGGAGAAGAACGCCGACGAACTGCGCGTCGAAGAGGAGAACCGCATAGAGGCTCTGCGCCAACAGACCGAACACCTGCTCAACGACTTCCGTATGGACTATCTTGAGCAACGTCTGCGCGACCTGAAACGCGATATTTCGCTTGCGGTGAACGAACCCGAACGACTGCAGCAACTGATGGAAGAGTATAAGACGGCGCACGAACTGCGCTCGAAGCTCGCCCGGTTGTTGGGAAGTAATATTATAGCATGATAGGGGGTGAAGTGGTGAGATGGTGAGATGGTGACAATAGTCTTGCAAATCTCAACTCCTCACCATAACACCACCTCACCATCTCACCATCTCACCATCTCACCATAACAACAAATAATATGTTCTACATCCATTGGGCATTCATATTAGCTTACGTCTTCATTATTGTCAGCATCATGCTGGCAGTATTGATGGACAACCGTCAGCCGGCAAAGACAATAGCTTGGGTGATGGTGCTACTCTTTATGCCCATTGTCGGAATAATACTGTACGTTTTCTTCGGACGGAACACCCGCAAGATGACGTTCATATCACAGCGGTCGCTCGACCAACTGTCGAAGCGTTCGATGCTGGAGTTTGTGGAGCAACGCCAATTGACGTTGCCCGATGACTACCGTTCGCTCATACAACTCTTTACCAACCAGAGTCTCGCTCTTCCGTTCAAGGACAACGAGGTGGTGTTCTACACCGATGGCTACGAGTTCTTCCCCGCATTGCTAAAGTCGATAGCTTCGGCACGCAAGCATATACATCTTGAGACATACATCTTCGCCGACGACGCACTCGGACGGCTGGTTGCCGACGCACTCATCTGTAAGTCGAGAGAGGGCGTAGAGGTGCGACTTATCTACGACGATGTGGGCTGCTGGCGGGTGCCCCGCGAGTTGTTCGAGCGTATGCGCCGTGCCGGGATAGATGTCAATGCCTTTATGCCCGTTAAGTTTCCGGCGTTCACGAGTAAGGTGAACTACCGCAACCACCGCAAGGTGTGCGTAGTAGACGGCGTTGAGGCGTTTGTGGGTGGCATGAACATCGCCCTGCGCTATGTGAAAGGAATATACAAAGGGCGTCTGCCTTGGCGCGACACTCATCTCCGTATACGTGGTGGAGCGGTGTACGCCCTGCAGCGCACGTTCCTCGTCGATTGGTATTTCGTCGACCGCACACTCGTCACCAACTCAAAATACTATCCGCCGATGCCGTGGCGCATAGACAACAACTGCCTGATGCAGGTCGTGACGAGCAGCCCGATTGCCAAATGGCCGGACATCATGCAGGGGTATGTGCGCATACTGCTTGAGGCGAAGAACTATGTATACATGGAGTCGCCTTACTTCCTGCCTACTGAGCAGGTGCTCTTCGCCATGCGCACAGCAGCACTTGCCGGCGTAGATGTGCGACTGATGATTCCGCGCCATAGCGACTCTCGCTTGCTTGAACTTTCGTCGATGTCGTTCGTGACAGAGGTGCTTGAGGCAGGCGTGAAGATAATGCTTTACGAGGCAGGATTCAACCACAGCAAGTTGCTTGTGGCTGACGATGCGCTCTGCACCTGCGGTTCTACGAACATCGACTTCCGTAGCTTCGAGAACAATTTCGAATCCAACGTCTTTATCTACGACCGCACAACAGCGCTGCGCATGAAGGAAATCTTTATCAGTGATGAGCAAGAATGTGTAGACTTCCTGAGCGTGTACAGCGAGCGAAAACGCCCGTTCATGCACCGTCTGGCGGAGTCGCTTGTTAGAGTGTTCTCACCACTGTTGTAAAATATGATGTTGATGTGTTGAGATGGTGTTATGTTGACAAATGAAACATATCTCAACATAACACCACCTCACCACCTCACCATCTCACCACATATCCTAAATGATTTCAAAGTGTTTCAGCGCATTCGCGATGCCATCCTCGTCTACGCTGCTCGTCACATAGTCGGCGTGCGCCTTCACCTCGTCGAGCGCATTGCCCATAGCCACGCCAACGCCAGCCGCACGCAACATCGTAAGGTCGTTGCCGCCGTCGCCGAACGCCATCGTTTCGCTGATGTCGATGTCCATGTGCTCGGCAATGGCACGGATGCCGTTCGCCTTGTCGGCAGTGGCAGACGTAAGGTCGCAGAACGCAGGATACCAGCGTGCAGACGTTGTGCCTGGTATGTGGGGCAGGATAGTGCGCTCCTGGTCCTCGGTGAGGAACGGCGTAATCTGCAGTATGCCCTGCTTTATAACCTCCTCAACCGGCACGTCGAACTTGTTGTACGTCACCTTCAGCATGACGTAGAATACATGGTTCACGCTGTCGTTGCGGTTGATGATCTGCAGATCCTTTGTGCCTACAATCACTGCCGGCACGTCGAGACGGTTGCAGAAGTCGACTATCGCCTCTGCCTCGTGAGTGGGGATGAGATCCTGGCGCACTACCTTGTCGCCATAAACGCATTGAGCGCCAGTGGCAAGGATAAAACCGTCCATGATGTCCTCCACCTCCGTGATGTTGTTGAGCAACTGGCGTGGGCGACCCGTGGCGGTAAAGAGCTTCACGCCGCGCTTGTGAGCCTCGCGAAGCGCTTCGATTGTTGACTCCGGCACCTTGTGCGTATTAAAGCTGACGAGCGTTCCGTCGACGTCGAAAAATAAAGCTTTTATCATATTTCGTTTTTTTTATTCAGTAGGAGGCTATGGCATTAGCTTTCCGCTACGCGCCGCTGACTTTCAGTTCTTGCCGTAGCCCTGTTGTGTGATACGGGCAGGAAAGCCCATACCTCCTAAACATTGCAAAGGTACGCAGAAAAAGCAGAAGCCGAAAATTATACTACTTGATTGATGTCAAAATCAAAAAATAATTACTACTTTTGTAATTCATTATTCACACGGAACACACATTAAACAACCATTAATCAGCAAAGGAAATGACAGAGCAGACGCAACTCGCTTGGGACATAATAGAGACAACGAACACCAACCTCTTCCTCACTGGTAAGGCTGGCACGGGAAAGACCACCTTTCTGCGCCGACTGAAGGAGGAGTCGTCGAAGCGCATCGTGGTGGTAGCGCCTACGGGCATCGCTGCCATCAATGCCGAAGGTGTGACCATCCACTCGTTCTTCCAGTTGTCGTTTGCGCCGTTCATACCCAACTATAATCTCAAGGAACAGCAGTTCCGCTTCTCCAAACAGAAGATAAACGTCATCCGTTCTATCGACACGCTCGTCATCGACGAGATCTCTATGGTGCGTGCCGACCTTCTCGATGCCGTAGACAGCGTGCTGCGCCGTTTCCGCAAGAACAACCTTCCGTTTGGCGGTGTTCAGATGGTTATGATCGGCGACTTGGGTCAGCTTGCTCCGGTGGCTAAGGACGACGAGTGGCAGATGCTCTCGCGCTATTACGCCACGCCTTACTTCTTCTCGTCGCTCGCCCTGCAACGCACACGCTACGCCATCGTCGAACTGACGAAGGTGTATCGCCAGAGCGACAAGCGTTTCCTCGACATACTGAATAAGGTGCGCGAGAACCGTGCTGACGCTGCGGTGCTCTCTGCGCTTAACTCGCGCTACATTCCCAACTTTAAGCCGCGCAAGGATGACGGCTACATACGTCTTACGACACACAACTGGCAGGCGCAGAGCATCAACGACCACGAGCTCGAACTGCTCCCCGGCAAGCCCTACACCTACACTGCCACCATCGAAGGCAAGTATCCAGAGATGCTCTTCCCGACCGACGATACGCTCACGCTGAAGACCGGTGCGCAGGTGATGTTCGTGAAGAACGACTCGTCCGCCGACAAAGCTTACTACAACGGCATGATCGGCACTATTGCGGCGATAGATGCCGAGGGCTTCACCGTTACGGCGAAGGACACCGGCGAGAATATTCGTGTGCAGCCCGAACAGTGGGACAACACGCGCTACGTGCTCAACGAAAAGACCAACGAGATAAGCGAGGAGGTGGAAGGAACCTTCACGCAGTTCCCCGTGAAGACGGCATGGGCTATCACCGTTCACAAGAGTCAGGGCCTTACGTTCGACCACGCCATCATCGACGTGCAGCGTGCCTTCACCCACGGACAGACATACGTGGCGCTCTCGCGTTGCCGCACACTCGAAGGCATGGTGCTCAGTGCGCCGCTGCCGCAGTCGGCTATCATACGTGATGAGGCTGTAGACGAATACGCCACGCACGCCATTGAGCACACGCCGAGCGAGGGACAGATAGAACAGTTGCAGCGCGACTACTATCTGTCGGTGGTGAGCGAACTGTTCGACTTCCGTCCGCTGATGGATGCCTTCAACCGTGTGCTCGACTTGCTCGACGGACATTTCCGCCGTTCCTTCCCGAAGCTCATTGCCGAATACAAGGCACGCACGGGTACTATAAAAAGCGAATTGTTCGATGTAGCCGAGCGCTTCAAGTTGCAGTACAGTCAGATTGTTATCGCTTCTGCAGACTATCAGACCAACGCCCTGCTGCAGGAACGTCTGAAGAAGGGCGCCGACTACTTCGCTCGAAAGATTACCGATGTGGAGGAGCTTGTGAAGAAGACGTCGGTGAAGACTGAGAACAAGGACGTGAAGAAACGCTACAACGATGTGTTCCCAGCGCTCAAAGAGGTGGTGATGCAGAAGCGCGCCCTCCTCAACTGTGTCAAGGCAGACGGATTCACTCTGCACAGCTATCTGCGCCAGCGTGCCCTGGTACTTGCCGGAAAAACAATATCAGAAAAATAGACAAATGGTATGGTTTTCTCTTTCTTATTTTCTTTTCTACGGGCTTTATCCGAGCCTAATTTACAAGAAAGTGGTGAAAGAAGGAAACCATACCATTCTTTTTTTATACCTATGAACCATTATGGACTTGTACAGCTCGTCACTTTACCCTAACTTTGCTCTTTGACAGGTAATGCCGTGCAAACGGCATTTATAGTATAACCTAAAAACGAATTACTATGAGTAGGGTTTTTCAAGTGAAGCCTAAACGTATCAAGCGCTCCAATGGCACCGTCCTCACACCAGACATGGTTGTGACCGTTACGACTCTGCAGCACACCACCAACCCATTCTACAATGGAGCCAAGGAACTGCAAGAGACCTACCAGCGCATCTATGCTTTCGACTATAAGAAGGCATGCTGCAACCAGAATGACTTTGAATTTATAAAGTTGGACTAAAAAAAATATATAATAGTATGGAAAGTGGAGATAATAAATGGAATCAGGTAATGGTGGCAGCTATGGCCGTTCCTGGTATAAAGGTGAATAGAGCTTCCTTTTTACAAGAAGAACTTTCTAACCGTCATATTGACCAAAATACTATAAGTTTGTGCATACAAGAAAATCCAGTTAAATACTTGGACATCGCTAAACTTGATGCTATTGCAAAAGCTTGCATAAAGAATCATACGATAAAGGTTACTTCTATATCTGCAGCGGCTGGAATTCCTGGTGGATTTGCCATGATAGGAACACTACCTGCTGATACAGCGCAATATTATTATCATGTATTAAAGCTTGCTCAGAAATTAGCCTACATATATGGATATCCTTCTTTGCTGGACGAAAATGGAAATCTGACAGATAATGCTATCAATGTATTGACAGTTTTTGTCGGTGTTATGTTTGGCGTTTCATTAGCTAATCAAGCATTGTCAAAAATGTCGCAGGCTTTTGCTGAGCAAGTGGTTAAGCGTTTGCCGCGTATGGCTCTGACCAAGACAGTTTGGTATCCTATAGTTAAGCAGATAGCAAAATGGTTAGGAATAAAGGTAACAAAAGATAGTTTTGCAAAGGGAGCGGCAAAGGTGGTTCCGTTTTTAGGAGCAGGACTGTCAGGTGGAATAACATATTTAACCTTTAAGCCACAGGCAAACCGCTTGATGAAACATTTGCGTGAGGATAGTAAGGTCTTTGCTGCTGTTAATTATGATGAAGCAGAAGAGATATAGTTCTTAATATTTAGACCTCTTATTAAAGATATTGAACAGACATTTAATGGCTAAATTTCACTTTTGTACGCAGTTGACTACCACTCCCGATAAAGAAATATATGTATCGGATCTTCCCAATGAGGGGGATTTTGTATACCAGGGGAGGACACCTATTCGCTTGACGGAAAAAATAGGTGAAGGTGGAGAAGGAACTGTCTATAAGACAAATGAAAGTGATAATATTGTAGCTAAGATATATTCTAAAAAAAAATTGACAAGCCATAAGCAATCAAAGATAGAAAAGATTATTGCCGCTGGTTTGTCAATAGATGGCGTATGCTTTCCTATGAAACATTTGTATAATTTCAAAGGTGTATTTGTAGGGTATCTTATGCCAAAAGCTGAAGGTGAGAAATTGGGGACAAGTGTGTTTCATGGTGAGAAGGGTATGACGAAATTCTTTGATTCTTGGAAGAGATCAGACCTTGTCACTTTAGCAATCACAATATTGTCTACAATAAAGAAAATACATGATTTAGGAATTCTTATTGGAGATATCAATGGATTGAATATCCTTGTTAAATCTCCTACAGAGGTCTATTTTGTTGACACAGACAGTTTCCAAATAAATGAGTATCCGTGTCCAGTAGGAACATTGGATTTCACTGCGCCAGAGATTCAAGGAAAAGATTATAAATACTTCCTGCGTTCTGTTGGCAACGAAAACTTCGCTATAGCTGTTCTTCTTTTTAAGCTGTTGATGTTCGGTGAGAGTCCTTATGCACAGCAAGGAGGGGCTGGCATTGCTCACAATATTAGTACGGGAGATTTTTCTTTTCCCTTCAAAGGTAAGGGTAATAACAAAATGCCCAAAGGGGATTGGTGCTGTTTCTGGAGCCATTTGCCAGATAAACTGCAGGAGATCTTTTATCGTACATTCAAAAAAGGAGAAACAATGTACGATGAGAGAATGCGTCCGGGTGTAGAGGTTTGGCTTAAAGAATTGTCAGTATATCTGAGGCAGTTAAATGACGGGACATTAAAGAAAACAGACATTGATTCTGTAAAGCTGTTTCCTAAAACCGATTTTAATCCAAACAAGCCTAAATTTATTAGCTTTAAGGATCGTTGTTCTTCTCAAGCAGAAAGAAGGTTAATTGAAAAGGAAATATCTTTATGGAAGAGTCAAAAATTTTTATATTTTCAAAAAGTTGTCAACTCAGTAGGAGACAGTACTAATGTCAGAGAATTAAAGACGTTTCTGTCAGAGTTGTCAGTCCTGTTAAATGTATATGTCACAAATATGAACATAACGGATCGGGCTGTTTCTGACAAATATGCACATTTAAGCAATAATGATGTGTTTTACAGGGAGAAAATGTTTATATTGGCATATATGGGCGACTCTCAATTAACACATCGAGCATCAACATTTAAAGAACTTGCCGAGATATATGATTATCCTTTGGCACAGTATATCGTTAATCTACATAAAGAGGAACTAATTGATGGTTGCCAATTTTCAGGATTGTTTTTTCCTGGGCAGTTGAGTTTTATAGTTGATCACTTGTTGAAGTATTAAATGCTTTAAAGGTTAAGCGCATAATTAATTATTGAATATGGATTTAGAACAACTACTACAAGATAAAACAGACACACGTGTTTTTATAGACACGTGCACCTTGATGCATCCTAAGTTGGAGATGTTTCTTGCTAAGGTTGTTCCGTTTTTATCTTTGTATGACTATAAATTGGTGATACCTTGGAGTTGCATTGAGGAACTCAATAAACATAAAACCAATCCAAAACTTAAATCAAAGGCAGTAAAGGCATTAAAAGAACTTGAAAGATTATATCAATATATAGACATTCGTGGAAACGAAGCAGATGGTACTCATGCAGATAATGTGTTTTTGCGAGTGTTTACACAATTACGTACAAAATATCGTCTTGTACTGATTTCGGAGGATTGGGATTTAAAGGCGGATATTTTAAAGCTTAATATTTGTAAGTCGGTAAGGGGACATCATATATACGTATATGGTGTTAATGACATATTGGGAGTATCTAAAACACATACAAAAAAGAAGTCATACTTCCACTTTTGCACACAGTTGACAACTACTCCAAACACAATAGTGACCATATCTGAGCTACCAAAAGAAGGGGATGTTGTGTATGATAAAGTGAAAACTCCAATTCGCCTGATAGAAAAAATAAATGAAGGTGGAGAGGGTTGTGTATATAATACAAGTAAGTACGGAAGTGTTGTCGCCAAAATATATTTTGACAAGAAATTGACCAGTCATAAGCAATCAAAGATAGATGCTCTCATTGCTTCAGGCTTGTCAATAAACGGCGTTTGCTTTCCAACTGCACATTTGTATAATTCAAAAGGTGTCTTTGTGGGGTATCTGATGCGTAAGGCAGAAGGAAAGAGATTGGATGTCAGTGTGTTTAAGGGGGAAAGGGGCATGGAGCGCTATTTCGCTTCTTGGACAAGACAAGACCTTGTTAGTTTGGCAATTAGCATATTGACAATAATAAAGAAAATCCATGAATCTGGCATTTTGATTGGAGACATAAATGGATCTAACATTCTTGTAAAATCTCCTACAGAAGTCTACTATGTAGACACAGATAGCTTTCAGATTAATGGTTATCCGTGTCCAGTCGGTACTATGGAGTTTACTGCGCCAGAGATACAGGGGAGGAATTATGATTCGTTTCTGCGTACTATAGGCAATGAAAATTTTGCCGTTGCCGTTCTTCTTTTCAGACTGATGATGTTCGGTCTTAATCCTTATGCTCAGCAGAATGGGGCTGGAATTGAACATAATATCAGAACAGGTGACTTCTCTTTTCCTTATAAGGAAAAAAGTAACAACAAAATACCCAAGGGTGATTGGTGCTATTTTTGGAGTCATTTGTTTTTCAAACTGAAGGAACATTTTTATCATACTTTCAGAAAAGGAGAAGAAAGGTTTGAGGAAAAGAAACGACCTGGTGTTAACGCTTGGCTTAAAGATTTATTGTTCTATAAGAAACAGTTAGAAGATGGTACGTTAGAAGGAATTGATAAAGAATCCCTGAAGATGTTCCCTAAAACGTATAAGAAGGCAAAGGGTATAGTTTATCGTACTTGTGTGCTATGTCATCAGGAAAAGCCGGAGTATCTCGTTTCTAAAAGCGGATATTGCTATGAGTGTCTTCGTGGAACAACGGAGACTGTATGTACCAAATGCGGGAAAACGTTTACGTATCGAAATAGTTTGGGGTTGAAATATGGTTTTGCATATATGTCTGTTTGTGCGGAATGTAAACAACGCGAATTTGACCGAAAACGTGAAGAAGAGGAATGGCTTCGAAAAGAAAAAGAAAGAAGCGAAAGATTACGTAAAGAACGTGAGGAAAGGCAAGAAAGGAAACGTAAAGAACAGGAGTATAGAGACTCTGTCTATAAATACGAAACTTGTACAGCTTGTCATAGGCGATTTGCAATAACAAATGGTGAGCATGACTATCTCGTATCAAAGGTATTGGATATGCCTAAACGCTGCAAAGACTGCATAGCGATAGGTAATCGACCAACTCCAGAGCGTCGTTCTGATTCAAGTAGCAGCAGTGGAGGATGCTTTATTACTACAGCAGTCTGCGAATATTTCGGAAGAGATGACGACTGTTACGAATTGACAATGTTACGCTCTTTTAGAGATAACTGGCTCGCCGAGCAAAAGAACGGAAAATTGGAGATAAGTTTGTATTATGCCTGCGCTCCAAAACTGGTAGAGAAGATGAAGTCTTCTACTGACTATGCTGCCACGTGTGAGGAATTGATGAACAATTATATACGGCCTTGCGTGGAACTTATCAAGAGGCATAAAGAAGAAGAGTGTCGTCAACTCTATATAAAAGGATTACAATACATGTTGAATAAATATCAATAAAAAATATAGAAAATGGCAAATTATTTAAGTAAAGATGAGGATTTGGTAAACAATCCTTCAACAAGAGTACCTATCTGTTTGTGTTTGGATCTTTCTGGTTCAATGAACACTGTCGAAGGAGGAGAGTATAGAGATACAGGTAGAACTGAAATTATTGATGGTAAACGATATAGTATAGTTGAGGGAGGCGAAACACGTGTAGGTGAGCTTCAGAATGGTTTGGAGAGTTTCTTTGATGCCATCAAGAATGACGATATGGCTGTTGATGCTGCAGAGGTTTCCATTGTAGGTTTCTCTAATAATGCAAAGAAACTTCTTGAATTTGATAGTATAGAGAAGCAACAATTACCAACTTTGGAGGCAGACGGTGAGACTGCTATGGGAGAGGGTGTAAATATGGCTTTGGATATGTTGGAGGAGAGAAAGAGTCTCTACAAAAAGTGTGGTGTTCAGTATTTCCAACCTTGGCTTGTAATCATGTCGGACGGAGAAAACAATGGTTCGCCAGAACAACTTCAAAAGGCTATTCAAAGAGTTGAAACATTGGCTTATTCAAAAAAACTTACGGTTTTTGCAATTGCTATAGGTAAAGATGCTGATATGAACTTATTGAGCAAGTTGTCTCCAAGACGTCGTCCTGTACGTTTGCAAGGCATGAAGTTCAAGGAATTTTTTGAATGGTTGTCAAAATCAGTGAGTAGAACATCTTCTTCGCAGCCGGGTGAAAAGGTACAGTTGCCTTCAGTTGATGATTGGGTAACCATATCATAAAGAGTATGTGGAATCTTTTAGATAGTACAAGACAAGGAAGAAGCCACGTTAAACAAGGAACACCTTGTCAGGACAAAACGTATTGCCAGAGTTATGACGATGTTTACGTCATAACTTTGGCAGATGGTGCCGGCTCTGCCCGTTTGTCGCATTATGGTGCTGAATGTGTAACGAAATGCATCGCTGATGAACTTGGGTGGAATTTCGAATCATACTGGGATGAAACAGAAGGAAGGATTGCTAAAGAGCGCTTGTTTCAGGAGATTTCAGGATCTTTACAGCAAATTGCTGAGCGGCATGACTGTCAGTTAAAGGACTTGGCTTCTACATTGTTGGCAGTAGCAGTAAAGGATGAAAGGTATATTATACTGCATCTTGGTGACGGAGTTATCGGATATAGTAAAGAAGGATTGTTAAAAGTGGCAAGTGCTCCTAATAATGGTGAGTTTGCCAATACAACAATCTTTACAACTTCTTCTGATGCTTGTTCTCAGATGAAAGTGTTCAGAGGACTGCTTAATGGCATAAATGGTTTTGTACTGATGTCTGATGGTCCTGAGTCTTGTTTGTATGACAAGAAGAGCAATGAATTGGCTAATGGCTTGTTGCAAATCCTTGAGGATGCTTCTGGTGAAGACTTGAAGGAAGTAACTGAAGGCATAGAAGAAGCTATGGATACTGTCATCACCAAGCATACTTTGGATGACTGTAGTTTAGCGTTTATGGTGAAGCGGCAGGAAAAGCCTGAACCTGAAGAAACTTCGTCTTTTTATACAGATGATAAAGACACCGATGAAACAGATACAATTACTCAAAATACAGAAGGAACTGAGGAAGCAGCAGTAACAGACGAATCAGAAGATATGGGCGAAACCGAAAGTACAGACGATAAAAAAGATTCAAAGTCTCGGCGGTATTTGGCTGTTATAGTTTTTGTAGTATTGTTATTGTTGTTAATAATAGCTTTTGTATAATTGATTTAAACGACTATGGAGGATAAGGACAAAATCTTAGTTGATTATTTAGACAAATACCGTGATTTGGCTTTTAGCAAGTCAAAGGGATTGGCAATGCTCCGTGGCTCCAATCTCACAGTTGAGGATATTATACTTATACATGTAAAGCGTGTCACCTTTGAGGATGAAGCTCCCCGAAAAGAAGCCATTGAAAACGTATTGAGCTCTATGCGCTTGGAGGGAGTTAACTTCTTGTATATTATTAGAGGTTGTAAGGATCATGTGGAGTTTTATTATGGTATAGTACGAAATATCATAAGACAGAGATCGGTTAATGGCGAAGATAATATAAAAGAATCGATACTGAAGAAAAGTATAGAGGGTAATTTCCGTGGTAGTGATGTTGAATTGGTGGACAAACAGAAAACCCATGGTATATTAGGTGAACTGCAAAACAAAAAGTTTGTATCTTGTATAGACGGAGTTCCTGGAATCAATAAAGATGAGGCTGCCAATTTCCAAGGTGTCGACAGACTTGTTGACACTATGCTTGGTGAGGAATTTTTGTTTGTTGTAAGTGCTTTTTATTTGAATCAAAGAATAATTGATACTTTGAAGACCAATGTGTGTTCTTTCTATGATCAAATGACCCCTTTGGCTAAAAACACAGAACAGAGAGGTAGTTCTGAAGGATGCTCAAAATCTTCTGGAAAGACTATTGGAACTAACGAGTCGAAAAGTAGTAGTGATCAGAAGTCTAGTTCAAAAGGTATTACAAAATCTACCACAACTGCTGAAACAAAGTCAAATAGCAATATTCAAAAGTCAGGAACAGAAGGCTCTTCTAATTCAGACTCTTCTTCACATACAGAACAGCAGTCTTCTGGCTTCTCTAAAAGCGAATCAAATACTGAGGGAACCAATACAGGAAAAAGTACAACATTTTCTTTTGAACGTTCAAAAAAGAATGTTCAAGATTGGATGACGTATGCGGAGGATTTCTTGTTAAAGCGATTGGACTATGGACAGGGCAAGGGCTTGTTTATGACAAATATATCATTGTTTGCTGATAACAAATTGACACTTAAAAGACTGGAAAATACTGCAACAGCATTGTTCTCTGGTGAAGCTGGAAATAAAACTCCTCTGATCGTTAATGAAGACTTAAAAGAAGTATATTTGGATAATGTTCGTAAACTTCAGATTCCAAAGGTACGTTTTAATAAAACAATGACGGAAAAGGAGGTTGCTGTACGTACAGCATTATCACAGTATGTTGCGTCTAAAAATGGCGAAACTATGGGATATTGGGGTACATGGATGTCTGTAAATGAGCTTGGCATTATTGCAGGTCTTCCAAGAAAGGAGGTCGTAGGACTTTCTTTGAACGAGGAAGTGGATTTTGGTTTAAATTATGATAGTAACAGTATTGCTGTTTCTGACAGACTTGAACTGGGTAAACTCGTGCAAAGCGGAATTGTGAAAAACGTTCCCATTTATTTAGATAAAAATGTGCTAAATAAGCATGTATTTGTCTGTGGTGTTACGGGTTGTGGTAAAACAACAACCTGTATGACTTTATTGCACAAAAGTAAGTTGCCATTTTGGGTTATCGAACCAGCCAAGACCGAGTATAGAATTCTCACCAATGAAGACTCTACTGTCCTTGTTTTCACTTTAGGCAAAGAAGAGGCTCCGTTCCGTCTTAATCCACTGGAGTTTCTTCCGTCAGAAACCATATCCTCACATATAGATATGGTGAAGGCAAGTATAGAGGCTTCGTTTGACATGGAGGCAGCTATACCACAGATTATTGAAGCTGCTTTATATAAGTGCTATGAGGATAAAGGGTGGGACGTTATGACTGGCAAGAACAAGTATTATGACGATCCGTTTGCTGATGGTGTTTATTCTTTCCCCGTTTTGTCTGACCTTATTGAATGTACTCAGAAGGTAGTTAAGGAACAAGGATTTGACGAACGTTTGAAGAATGATTATATTGGTTCGATAAAGGCAAGGCTTCAGGGACTTATTGTAGGTTCAAAAGGAGTTATGCTTAACACTCCCCGTTCCATAAACTTTGAGACTCTGCTTAACAGGAAGGTTGTTTTGGAATTGGAGAACATTAAGAGCGGTACGGAGAAATCGCTCGTAATGGGCTTTATTCTTGCAAATCTTAATGAGGCTATTAAATATAAGTTTGCGCAAGATAAGAGTTTTAAACACATCACATTGATAGAAGAGGCTCATAGACTGCTCTCTAAGTATGTACCAGGCGATTCTCCATGCAAAAAGAACGGTGTAGAAACTTTCGCTGATATGCTTGCTGAAGTAAGAAAGTATGGTGAGTGCTTGATCATTGCTGACCAGATTCCGTCCAAGATGGCTCCTGACGTATTGAAGAATACAAACACCAAGATTGTGCATAAGATATTTGCTCAAGATGACAAGGAGGCTATTGGAAATACATTGTCCTTGACTGATGAACAAAAGGGATATCTTTCAAATCTTAATACAGGTCGTGCTGTGGTCTTTACACAAGGATGGGAGAAAAGCATTCAAGTGAAGATAGATATGGGCTATGATACAACCAATGACTTTGCACGGGATCAGAAAATTCGTGAAATATGCCTTAATTATTACATACGCAGTTATAAAAGAGGTGTGTTCCCGGAGATTCAATGTCTTAATCAAATGCCCTCTATCAACAAGTTTGAACGGATACTCGGTGATTATAGTAAATACAAGGATTTGCAGGAGAAGTTCAAAATATTATGTGATAAGAAGAAGTCACTGGCTGTGAGAAATTTCAATGATGTATGGAGTATGCTCAGTGTCAATTACGATACTAATGAAATGGCGACATATCTAATGAACACTTGCGTACATTCTACTGATGTAGTAAAAAAGGAATTGATTGAGAATCTTCTTATGGAGATAAAGCAAGGAGTTACTGAATTTTCTACAGGAGAGAAATTGGCCACTTATAAAGATTTGTTTTTTTAAATGATTAAAAGATATAATTATGTTAGGAGTATTACTTAGTGGATTGGCTGCAATTGTAAAAGTTGCAGGTCCTGTTGTTACAAGTTTTGCCACTCAACTAGTGGCGAAGTTGCCAACTATTGTTGAGACTGCATTGGAAGTCTTGAAGGTTGTAGGACCGATAGTAAAGGACGTTGCTGGAGTTATTGGTGTCCTCAAGAATGGCGATGATGTTGAAGAACTGGGCAAAAAGGCTATGCAGGATGGCACTCGTCCAAAGATGGAAGAAGAGTCTATGGAGGATTATTTCGAGTATTTGCGAAATGAGGTTAAGTTGGATGAAGAGAGATGGAAGAATATGACAGATGCTGAAAGACTTCAAGCTAATGTGACAGGAGTTTCTATGGTTGCAACAGCAATCTCAGAAAAGACTAAAGTGGATCTTTCTCCAGATTTCATTATGGCAATGAAGGAGATGGAAATGACAGCCCAGCAGGTTTGTGAATACATCAAAACATTTAGCGAAAAAAATATAGACTCGATGGATTCTTTTACAGATTATCTACGTGGTGAATTGTCTGGCGACTCTAAAAAAGAAGTGTTTAATGCGATAGAAGAAACGGAGACAAAACTTCATCCTGATTATTCAACAGGAGATATTCTTGTCGAAATAAACTCGATGAAGGATAAACTCTGTGGTGAGGAATAAAAAAGAATTAATATGGCAAAGAGTTTTGACGAGATTCTGACTTCGATGTTAGAACAATTAGAAAACAATCCTGACCAGGATATTGATGTACTGGTTAAGGATGAGTGTGAGAAAATGGGAGTTTCGGAGGAAGGCAAGGCATTGCTCTCCGAGACTAACGAGTATATAGATGGCTTTGCAGAGAGAATGGCTTCTTTGCAAAAGGCTAAGGAGGAAGGCAAGTCTCGTAAGCAATGGATGCTTGCGGAGATGGACAGAATATTGGAGGGACGTGACGAACAAGAGAAGGCTGAAATCGTCTCTGCCATTTCTGATGCTGGCGAGAATGTGAACAATGAAACCTTAAAGGAAGAGGAGGACTAAGCTTATGAAGTTTACTGCATATAACGAAGACGAAGGTCGTAATGAGTTTGGTACTCATATTGAAGGTGAGAGTCGCAAGTATTCTGCACTACAGTCATTGTTAGCTGGTCGTGAGTTGGATAAAGAAGAAGTTGAAAGCCTTAAAGAATTTAAGGTGGTTCAGCAATTCTTGGATTCACCAGTAGGTGATGCTTCTGAGGCTAAGTTGAAGAAAGTATTTGCTGCCGCTATCATAACCGCTAATGAGCAAGGCACATTACCATTTTCTATTGATGGCAAGAGTCCGATTGCTATAGCGAGTGCTGTTGACGAAGGTCTGAATCGTGTTAAGCTTTCGTATAAGCTTGCCAAGGAGGAGTTGGATGTTATTGAAGTTGCAGACAAATTGATTGATGCTACGGTAGCTCGTGTTATAACTGTTGCTGATAAAGTAATAGAGCGTGGAGTTCCTGTTGTGTTGAACCGAGTTTGTGATTTAATCTCAAAGGTGTATCCTCCTGCTTCGGTTTTCGTCCCAGTTGTAAAAAATGCAGAAAAGTATATCGTAACAGCTGCAAAAGTAGCGGTACGAAAAGGATTGAAATATGTGGCTGAAGGCGCAAAAACGATAGCACGTTCTGTTGCTAAAGGTATTGCTAAAGTCGGTAAGAAATTGGCACAGTTGCATAAGTCCGTGGCAATATAATCATGTTATCCAAAGATCATAGAC
>OMEP01000050.1_pt1 | contig 27561 bp, 20 predicted proteins | sample 1645411 | NCBI WGS metagenome assembly OMEP01 (sample SAMEA103958158, study PRJEB25191) | human gut metagenome | reverse complement strand
TGGAGTATTCTTCTTTTTTATTGTACTTATCTATTTTCCTGCAAAGTTAACAATAATTTGCAGATATAAAGATTTTCACCTCTTTATTTTTCCAAGTGCAAATATAATAGAAGGGGCAGAAGCTCTTAGCCCAGGGCAACGCCCTGGGTAATTGCGGACACAAACCTGTCGCCCTGTAAGGGCAAAAGCTTCAAAGAACCGGGCAATATACAAAGCTGTTGCCCTTACAGGGTGCCTTGCTGATTGCTACTATACCCAGGGCGTTGCCCTGGGCTAAGAGCTTCTGCCCTTTACCTTTCCCTTCGGCCGGTGACCATTGGTTCAGGGCGTGCTGCTTAATATGGGCTCCAGCTCCTTCAGGGCGTATTTGAACCACTTTGCGGAATTAGAGTTACTTAGTGATGGTGAAAAAATAAATTAGTATGATTTGAGACCATGACCTTATTGAGATGGTGCATTTTTTACCCAATTCGTACCAAGTTATTTTTTCCCGTCCACTATAGTACCTAAAGATGTACCTAAGGCAAATATCGTGCAAACGTTTGCACAACAAGAATGCTGTTTTTAACTCTAAAAAAAGTACAAGTAAGCGCAAAAGGAGTTACATTTGCATACAGAAAGTTAAAATGGTACAAAAAATGCCATTCCTACCTTATAATAATGTAGAGACCTAACGACCGACTGGATATTGAAAGTTAATAGCTAACAACACTAACTAAAAGCCAAAACTTATCCAGAACGCCACAAAAGGTTATAACTTTATTTTAAGTGCAGGATATAACTAAGCAAGATTATTCATATAAACTTAAAGATCAAACAAAATGATGAGATGAGCTATACCACCTTATAATATTTTTTAACCGCGCGGACTAATAACTAACGGCTAAAGGGAAATAAGCGTGGAATAAAAACCGACTAACAACAACATGCATATATTAACTAAAAATTAAACAGAATGATGAAGCAGGTAAAAATTAAATTGCCTCTTAGGATGTTGACCCTCGCAAGTGGTCTTCTCCTGACAGCAAGTTCCTTTGCGCAGTCAAATGCCATCAAGGGACAAGTGAAAGATGCTTCTGGTGAGCCTGTCATGGGTGCTACCATTACAGTCAACGGTAAGGCAGTAGGCATTACCGACATGGATGGTAACTTCTCTGTCGACGCAGCTCCCGGTACTAAGCTAACCTTTACTTATTTGGGTATGACCCCAAAGACAGTACAAGCAAGCAAGAACATGATCATCACGATGATCGATGACTCTAAGTCGTTGAACGAAGTCGTTGTCATCGGTTATGGTCGTGCTAAGAAAAACGACTTGACGGGTTCTGTCACAGCCATCAAGCCTGATGAGATGTCAAAGGGTATCACAAGCAGTGCCTCAGATATGTTGGTAGGTAAGATAGCTGGTGTAGACGTACAGACTGCTGGTGGTCAGCCAGGTTCTGGCGCACAGATTCGTATCCGTGGTGGTGCCTCTCTGAATGCCTCTAACGACCCTCTCTATGTAATCGATGGTTTGGCTATTGATAATAACAATCTGAGGGGTACAAGTAACGTCTTGGCGATGATTAACCCTAACGATATCGAGAGCTTCACAGTATTGAAGGATGCTTCGGCAACAGCCATCTATGGTTCTCGTGCTTCTAATGGTGTCATCATCATCACCACAAAGAAGGGACGTGCCGGTCAGAGACCTACCGTTACCTATAATGGTGATATTACCTTGTCAACCATCCAGAAGAAATATGAGGTGATGAATGCTGGCGAGTACAAGCAGGCTCTTACCTCTTTAGGCATTGATACAAGTGCTTTGGGTACAGCCGACACCGATTGGCAGGACGAGATCTTCCGCACCTCCGTCTCTACCAAGCACAGCCTCAGCATTCAGGGCGGTTTGAAAGATATGCCTTACCGTATTGGTTTAGGCTTCGAAGACAACAACGGTATCGTTAAGACCAGCTGGATGAAGCGTTTCAATACTTCTGTCAATTTGGCTCCTTCCTTCCTTGACAAGCACTTGAACTTCAACTTCACAGCGAAGTATATGTTCGAAAAGGACCGATATGCTAATTTTGGTGACGCCATCGGTAATGCGTTGACCATGGATCCAACACAGCCGGTTCGTGTTAACGATGAGATGTACAACTGTGTAGGCGGATATTTCCAGTATCTGGACAACAAAGGCGACAAGATAACAGATCCTAACTGGACAAAGATTGCCAAGAGTCAGGTTCCTCAGAACCCTGTGGCTCTCCTCAACAACCAAAAGATAATAGCCAATACTCATGACATATCTTCAAACTTGGAGGTAGATTATAAGATTCACGGCTTCGAAGACTTGCATTTGCATGCTGCCATTGGAGCACAGTACACTGATGCCAAGCAGCATAATGATATTAACAAGTATTCATCATCCAACAACTATTTTGGTTGGTATGGTACTGACCATCAATACAAATATAGCATCGAAGGAAAAGCTTTTGCTGAATATGCCCACAAGTTTGGTGTGCACGACATCGACATCATGGCAGGTGCTGAGCAGAGCCACTTCCACAGAACAACCTATGACTTCGGAAGCGGTATCGATGAGTATTTGAGAGATACCAATCCACAGTTAGTAGATGGAGAATGGAACTACGTGAATAACCCACGATACATGGCAAACACCATGTGGAAAAGTCACAACTCTTTGGTATCTTACTTCGGACGTCTCAATTACAACTTATTAGATCGCTATTTGCTTACAGCAACCTTCCGTGCCGATGGTTCTTCTCGCTTCAGAAAGGGCAAGAAGTGGGGTTACTTCCCTGCAGCAGCCTTTGCCTGGAAGATCAACAACGAGTCTTTCTTGAAGAATGTAAAATGGATTGATGAGTTGAAGCTTCGCTTGGGTTGGGGTATGACTGGTCAGCAGAATGGTATTGACGACTTCTACTATACTCCGAAATATACTGTCAGCGACAGTTATGCACAGTATCCATTTGGTGACAAGTATTATCAGACCATGCGTCCAACAAAATACAACCCTGATCTGACATGGGAAAAGACCACAACCTACAATGGCGGTCTTGACTTCACCGCTCTCAATGGCCGCTTCGGCTTCAATGTCGATGGTTACTATCGCAAGACTACCGACCTTTTGGCAACCGTTGCCATTGCTGGTGGTACCAATTTTGGCGACAATCTCTTGAAGAACATCGGTGCTGTAGAAAACTATGGTGTGGAATTGGCATTCAATGTGAAGCCTATCGTCACCAAGGACTTCGTGTGGGATGTAACCTACAACGTGGGATGGAACCACAATGAAATCACAGAGTTAGAGGCTGGCTCGAAAGACTGGGTTTGGACAGGCAGCAAGGTATCTCGTGGTAACAACACATTGGTACAGATAAACAAGGTTGGCGAACCTCTCAATTCTTTCTATGTTTACCAGCAGGTTTACGACGAGAACGGCAAGCCTATTGAGGGATTGTATGTTGACCGTGACGGTAACGGCAAGATTGACAATGATGACCGTTATTGCTACAAGAACCCTGCACCTGATGTCATCATGGGTCTCACCACCAAGTTCATCTATAAGAACTGGGACTTCAGTGCAGCCTTCCATGCATCTATCGGCAACTATGTGTACTACGATTTCCTGAATTCAAAAGCTGAGTTGATGAAAATCAACGATACCAATCTCTACAGAAACACAACAGCAGAAGCCGTCAATCTTGGCTTTAAGGGTACAACAGATCTCCCAACCAATGCCAGTGACTACTTTGTACGCAATGCTTCTTACCTGAAGTGTAGCAACATGACTTTGGGATATAGCTTCCCTGCATTGATCAAGGCTGGTGCTGAGAAGATTTGCAGCGGACGCATCTTCTTCACCGTACAGAACCCATTTATCATTACCAAGTATAAGGGTATCGACCCAGAGGTAAGCAGTGGTATCGACAGTAATCCTTACCCACGTCCAATAAGCTTCCAGCTTGGTTTGAATCTTAACTTCTAAAAATAAAAAAGGAGACAATTATGAAAAAAATATTTATAAAGACTGCAATGGCAAGTATGTTGTGCATGGGCTTTGTCTCTTGCGCAGACGAACTGAATATCAAGTCCATTGACCCACAGTCTTCCCCAACATATACCGTAGAGGGTCTCTTGGCCAAGCAGTATGCTACTCTTGGTCTAACTGGTCAGAAAGGTCCTGCTGGTTCAGCAGACTTGAGTTGCGATGAGGGTGAAAGCGGATTCATCCGTACCATTTTCAACCTGCAAGAGTTGATGACTGACGAGACAGCATGGGCATACCAGAACGATAATGCCATTGCTCCTATCACCAATCTCAGTTGGAATAGTGGTAATGACCGTGTAAACTGGGCATACCAGCGTCTCATTTTCGACATTACCCTGTATAACCAGTTCATTTTTGAACAGTCAGGCAGTCTGAGTGAGGACAAAATCGCAGAAGTTCGTTTCCTCCGTGCATTGAACTACTATTATTTCCTTGACCTGTATCGCAAGGCTCCATTCAAGGACACTTTCGACAACAATCTCCCTACCGAGAAAAGCGGCAAGGATCTCTACGAATGGTTGGATAATGAGCTGACCACCATCGAGCCTCTGATGGCTGAGGTGGGTGCTTATAATAACAGTGAGAATTTCGGACGTGCCGACCGTGGCGCAGCATACGCACTCCATGCCCGCTTGGCTCTTAACTCTGACGTTTATACCAATGGTCAGGTAAAGGATTACCAGAAGGCTATTGATTATTGCGACAGTATTATCAACAGCGGCAAATACGACCTTTCTCGTGTGGCAAAGAATGGCTACAGCGGCTACCAGCAATTGTTCATGGGTGACAATGACTGCAACCCTGAGGCTATGAAGGAAATCATCTTCCCTATCCGTCAGGATGGTTTGAAGGCTCGTGCGTATTCAGGTACCACTTACCTCGTATCGGCAGCCACTATCGGTGGTATGCCTTATGCAAGCACGGGTGACCCATGGAAATGTTTTTTTGCCCGCGAAAACATGGTTGAGAAGTTCTTCCCAAACAAAGACATCCCTATGGCTACTGTTGAAGATGTCTTGGACAATCCTTCAAAAGAACAGGTGATTGCAAAAGATAGAGAGAAGGGTATCGGCACAGACGACGTTATCGCAAAGGCTAAAGACGACCGTGCTCTGTTGTATATGGGTGTAGGTGGCTGCGAAACAGGCAAAGTTCGTACAATCAATCCTGGCGAGAACATCACAGGTCCTCTGAATGGTGCGTCTTTTGTAAAGTGGAGCAATATCCACGCAGATGGTTCCACACAGCACGACCAGAACTATTCTGATACCGACTTCCCTGTGTTCCGCTTGGCAGAAATCTATCTGACCCGTGCAGAGGCCAAGTACCGTCTCAACGGCAGTCAGGAAGGTTTGGCTGACATCCTGGAGGTTCAGGGCCGTGCCCATCGTGAGATAAAAGCTACATCAGTAGATGAACAGACCCTTATCGATGAATGGTGCCGTGAGTTCTATATGGAAGGTCGCCGTCGTTCAGATTTGGTTCGCTTTGGCTTGTTCACAGGTTCCAAGTATCTCTGGAGTTTTAAGGGTGGTGTTGAAAAAGGTGCAGGTATTCCTGCATACTATGACATCTATCCTATTCCAGACGATGAAATTAAGAACAATCCTAACATGACACAGAACCCCAAATATTAATTGTTTGGAAACCAGATTTAATTAAAAGAAATCAATTATGAAAAAGATATTCAAATTCATGTTGCTGCCAGCATTGGTACTCCCTTTGCTCTTTACATCCTGTGATGAAGACAGAGACAGCAACCCTACATTGGACCTGAGTCATCTTGCAGAGGGATTTGTATTGAACAAACCTGCTCTTGCAGAAAACAATACCTACGACCTCAACAGTGCAAAAAGCTTGGTACTGACATGCTCTCAGCCAAATTATGGTAATGCACCCTACGCAGTGAAGTATTATGCACAGGTTTCTATAGACCCTACATTCGTCAGCGATCCTGCTGCCACTCATGAAGAGTTGGCGACATACGCCGAGAATGCAAGCAGTTTGGAATTTAATGCATCCGAAGCAAACAACGCTGTTGTATCTCTCTTCCAGGCTGCCAATCCTGATACAAGTGTTCCTGAGGAGATGCCTATATATATCCGCCTTCGTGCTGTCATTAGCGGTACTTTGAATCAAACCTTGGGCGAGACCTATTCAAATGTCATTACCCTGCCTTCTGTCAAGGCTACCTACGAGGCTCCTGACGCGAAGTTCACTGACAACCTCTTCTTGATTGGAGATGGTATTCAGACTTCATGGGAGAGTTGGAAAGCTATTCCTAAGGTAGAAGGTCTGGACGGCAACTACTATGGTATTATTTACATGCCAGCAGGCGGTCAGTTCAAGTGGGGTACTGAGAACAATGACTATCGCGGCTTCAACCGTATCACCATAGACAATCAAGCCGATGCAGGTATCTCTGAAGGTGAAAACCAAAACATCAAGGTGGCCAACGCAGGTTGGTACACACTCCACTTCAAGGGTAAGATTACCGAAGATAAGAAGAACATCGAATGGACACTGACTGTTTACAAGACTCAGGTTTACCTGATTGGTGCTTGTATTGGTCAAAGCACTTGGGGCTTTGCTGACGATACAGCTCTGACACCTCCAGCTGATCCAACTGGTGAATGGGTTTCTCCAGCTTTCACTGCCAGCGAAGAACTTCGTGCTGCAGTCAAGGTCGGTAGCATCGACTGGTATCGCACAGAGTTCACTATTCACAATGGCGAAGTGTTCTGGCGTAAATATAATATGCCAAACAACTGGGCTGAAACCATGGGTGCAGATTACTCTGTTAAGCCTGCCGTTGGCACGAAGTTGTATGTCAACTTTGATACAAATAAAGCAGAAGTTAGATAATTTAAGATCAAAGCAAAATGAAAAAGACATTTTTATATAGCTTAGCAGTCTTGGCAAGTGTATCACTTGCCAGCTGCAACGGCGACTACGATGATTGGGCTCAACCACAGCACAATCCACAGGAAGCCTCAGCTGCCAAATATGGTATCACCTTTACAGCGGGTCCTGAAGCAGAATGTAATATGCCTGACGAAGATGGAGTCATCAATCTCGTCACAGTCAACTCAACAGATGCTGATGTTACAGGTTATACACTGAAAGACTTGAAAGTAAATGGCGAAGCCATTAAAGGCGAAATCGTCGGCAACAACATTCAGGTAGATGCTAACGAGTTGGAGAAGATTCTCTGCACCCAGAACAAATCACGCGCAAGCGTTGCTCGTGACATCAACGTTGAGTCTAAGGTTTCTGTCAACTTGGCATCAGGTGATGCTGTCGCCATCAATACCGTAGGTACAACTATGGCCAAACTTACGCCAACCCCAACTCCTGCTATCGACGAACAGGGCTACTACATGCTTGGCGAGGTAAACGGAAATGGATGGGACAACACTAATCCTGAATGGATGACCAAAGTGTCTGATGGTGTTTACCAACTCAAAGTCACTACAGAGAAAGATAAGAATTGGTTCAAATTCTACGAAGGCAGCAAGTTTGTTAGCGGTGATTGGGATGCCATTAATAGTGGAGCCTTAGGATGTAAGGAAAATGGTTGTGAAGATGCTTCAGGCTACATCTATTTTACTGGTGATAAATGGGGTGAACTCCAAACAATTGTTATCCCTGGTGCTGGTACATTGATTGTAACTCTTGACATGAACAATCTGACATATACAGTTGGCAAGCCTGTCCTCTATATGAAGGGCGATGCTAACGGCTGGGATGGATATGACTACCTCGCAGGTGATGATGGTGTACACTTCACAGGTTTCATGTACCTCAACCAGAACGGATTTAAGTTCACAACAGCGCCAGACTGGAGTGGTACTGGCTATGGTGAGAACTTCTCCACAGCACCTGATGCTGGTAACATAGTAATGACAGAGGATCCTGGATATTACAAGGTAGATGTAGATTTGTCCGCCAAGACTTACACATTGACTCCTATCACTACTATCGGTATTATCGGTGCTGCTGTTCCTGTTACCGGCTGGAATAGTGACCAAGATTTGACTTACAACGTGGAAGAGCGCTGTTGGGAAATCAAGGACATTGAGCTAAATGCTGGCGAATGTAAGTTCCGTGCTAATGATGACTGGGCAATGCAGTGGGGATATGATGGTGAGAAGTTTGTCTTCTCAAACAATGCTCCTGCGGTACAGTTCATACCAGAAGCTGGCACATACGACATCAAGCTTTATGCTTGGGCTAACGGCTATGTCAAGTGTGAATTTACCAAGAAGTAGTATCTCTCTAAAAATAACAATTAAAGGCGGTTTCTATTCAGAGACCGCCTTTTTGTATGCCCTGCATTCTTTCCTTCATTTTCCCCTAAAACATTTGGAGATTAAAAAGAAATGTTGTATCTTAGCGGCATCATCCTAATAAATTAAAAATATGGGACATCAAGAAGATATTGTAAAAACAGAAAGTAAAATCATAGTCGTCAGGAATATTCAAGTTATTCTTGACAGAGATGTTGCAGAATTGTATGGAGTAACAACCAAGGTGGTTAACCAAGCCATAAGAAACAATCCGGATAAGTTTCCTTCTGGATACGTTATCGAACTGACTAACAGCGAGAAAGAGTATGTGGTCAAAAATTTTGACCACCTCGAAACATTGAAGTTTTCTCATGCAACAGTAAAGGGATTTACAGAACAAGGACTTTATATGCTTGCCACAATATTAAAGTCACCAATGGCAACAGCCACCACCATTGCCATCATTGATACTTTCACTAAGCTTCGCAAATTGGCAAGAACCATCGACAAGGTGAACGAAGATGCTAAGGAGCATGGTATTTATCCGGACAAGAACACAGAGGACAAGATACAGACTGCCATGAACGAAGTCTTCGCCGACAACTTGCCACTGAAAATGCGCAAGCTTACCTTTGGTGTGAACCTGGGAATCCTAAAATTCTCTTTGGAAACAACAAGGGAATCCAAAGAATAAAAGAAAGAAAAAGGCGGTTTCTGAATAGAAACCGCCTTTTTGTATGCCCTGCATTCTTTAGACCTGTACGGTTGGCACGTCCTGAAGGGGCAGAAGCTTGAGTAAAAAAGCAATACGCTGATAACAGAAGCTTATCGCTTTTCGCCTCCTGAAACAACATGATTCTGAACTGAGGTCATGACAGATACTATGAATTTGCACAGAAAATGCAAACGTTTGCGCAAGTCGTTTGCTTGATTTAGGTCAAGAAAAGATTGCCACTACAAAAGAAAATCATAACTTTACCACCGAAAACAAAAAACAAGAAGAATATGAAGAAAATTTATGCTACTCTCTTTGCACTATTGGCCCTGTCTTTAGTGTCTTGTTCAGATAGTTCTGACCCTATCGTACCCGACCCTGAGCCAACACCTACTCCTACCCCAACTCCAGAGCCAGAACCAGGACCAAGTCTTACTTCGCAAGGTTGGCCAATCAACTATGGAGGTGTTATGCTGCAAGGATTCTCATGGGATTCTTATAACGACTCACAATGGAAAATATTAGCCAACCAAGCCGATGATATGAAAGGCTATATCGACCTTGTTTGGCTTCCACAAAGCGGAAAATGTGCTGAAACTGTACAGGTAATGGGCTATAAGCCATATTATTATTTCAATCAGAACTCTTCTTTTGGAACAGAGACAGAACTCAGAAACCTGATTACCAAATTTAAAGCTAACGGTATCGGTGCAATAGCAGATGTGGTCATCAACCATCGCAACACAGAGGGATGGTTTACCTTCCCTGCAGAGACATACAAAGGTGTGACCTATCAGATGCTGTCAACCGATATTTGCAAAAATGATGATCAAGGAAAAACTGCAACACAAGCAGCAACCGAAGGTGTAAACCTCAGCAACAACAACGATGAAGGAACAGACTTTGATGACTGCCGCGACCTGGATCATAAGAGCGCAAACGTTCAAAAAATCATGAAAGCCTATGTGGATTACCTCAAGAACGATTTAGGTTATATTGGTTTCCGCTATGATATGGTGAAAGGCTTCGACGGAATTCATGTAGCCGACTACAACGATGCTGTAGGAGTAGAGTATTCTGTAGGAGAATACTGGGACGGCAACGACAAAATAGAAAGTTGGATTAACAGAACCAACAAGAAGAGCGCCGCCTTCGACTTCCAGTTCCGCTATAATGTACGCGATGCCGTCAACGGAACTACAAACGGAAAACTCGGTTCTTCTTCTGACTGGTCAAAGCTCTATAGCAGCAACAATCTCATGCACGACGCAAGCTATCGTCGTTATGCGGTGACATTTGTCGAAAATCATGATACCCAGTATCGCTCTGCCGATTCACAGAACGATCCTCTGCGCAAAGATACCTTGGCAGCAAATGCTTATTTGCTTGCTATGCCGGGCACGCCTTGTATCTTCCAAATTCACTGGAATGAATACAAACCAGAATTGAAGGAGATGATTGCTGCACGTAAATTGGCAGGCATCACCAACATGAGCAATTATGTCAACAAAACATGCAAGAAGACATTGTATGTCAACGAGGTGACTGGTTCCAACCACAAGCTCCTTGTAGCCGTAGGTGACGAAGCATCAAACTATGCTGGCGAGACAGGATACACCAAGATTTTCAAAGGTCATCACTTCTCTTACTTCCTCTCTAACGATGCGGAAACTACATGGACAAGCATGCCCTCTGGCACATATGAAGAAGGATTCAAAACAACTCTTACTGCTGTCAGCCAAACAGAAGGAGCAAAGTTGGTGTATACTTTGGACGGTTCTAACCCAACAGTCAAGAGTACAACGGTAGAAAGTGGCAAGCAAATCACAATCAATGGTTCATGCACCTTGAAAGTGGGCTTGCTCATCAACGGCGAAGTAAGAAATATTGCCACACATCTGTATAAGATAGAGAAGTTCAAGGCATATACATTTATGGTTTATGTGAATACTGATGCTGTAAAATGGAGTCCATTATACTGCTATTCATGGAAGAAAGAAGCATCTGTTAAATGGCCTGGTGAAAAGATGACAGAAACAAAGACCATAGGTGGAAAGATCTGGTACTACAAGGAATTCAGTATCGACAAAGCATCTGAGCTGGTTAACGTCATATTCAACAATGGAGAAGATAAGCCACAGACTGTTGATATAACAGGTCTCACCAATACGGCATACTTCGAAATAGAAACAAGCAAAGAAGGCAAAAACTATAAAGTTAAGGATGTCACATCAGAATACGACAAGTAGTCTTCTACATCAAGTATTTTGATTCAAGTAAATAAAAAAACCTAACATATAATTCATCTATTCAACTGGCGGCTCACGTTATGCGAGGGTCGCCAGTTTTTCGTATAGAGTAAAATAGCCGAGAAAGAAGAAATATCATTTTTTCGGTAAAACATTTGGAAGCAAAAGAGAAAAAATGTATCTTTGCATAAGATATTCTGCACTCGGCAATCTGAAAACAAGTTTTCAATGCGCTCGTTGGTGCCATCTTTGCATAAGATATTCTGCACTCGGCAATTATCATTTAAACAAAAAGGAGGTTTTATTATGGCAGAACTGAGAGATAGATACATCCGTTTCGACTGGGCAATCAAAAGATTACTCCGTCAGAAAGCTAATTTTGACGTTTTGGAAGGATTCCTTACTGTATTTCTGAATGAAGAAGTAAAAATCATAGAAATACTGGAAAGTGAAAGTAATCAGCAGAAAGAAGATGATAAGTTCAACCGCGTTGATATAAAAGCCAGAAACAGCAAGGGAGAAATTATCATTGTGGAAATACAAAACACAAGTGAGCTGTACTACTTAGAGCGAGTTCTTTATGGAGTAGCAAAAGCTATTACTGAGCATATCAACCTCGGCAACAGCTATAAGGAGGTGAAAAAGGTATATTCTATCAGCATCTTGTACTTCGATCTCGGAAAAGGTTCTGACTACATCTATATCGGACAGAACAATTTTACAGGTCTGCACACGAAAGACCAGCTCGTGATAAGTGCCAAGGAAAAGAACAATATCGTAAGAAAATCACCTTCTGAGATTTTCCCTACCTATATCCTTGTGCGTGTCAACGAGTTCAATAAAGTGGCAAAATCACCATTGGAAGAATGGGTAAACTATCTGAAGAATGGCGTTATCTCTCCAGACACTAAAGCTCCAGGTCTGCAAGAGGCTCGCGAGAAGCTAAAATACTACGAGATGTCGGATGCAGAACGTCACGCATACGACGAGCATATCAATGCCATCATGATTCAGAATGACGTACTCGGCAATGCTAAATTAGAAGGATTGGCTGAGGGAAGAGCTGAGGGAAGAGCTGAAGGAAGAGCTGAGGGAAGAGCTGAAGGAAGAGCTGAAGGAAGAGCTGAAGGAAGAGCTGAAGGAAGAGCTGAAGAGAAAAAAGCAATAGCCCGCAACCTGCTTTCACAGAACATTCCTTTGGAAATTATTTCCCAAGCCACAGGACTGAGCATAGAAGACATTCGGTTATGTCACCCTCACTCTTGAAGAGTGAAATATACTCAACTGTTGTTAGTGCGCTCTATTCTGAGCACCTGGTCGCAATAGTCGACCACGGCAGGACGATGGGTAATGAAGATAATGGTCTTATCGTGAGAAGACAGAATGTTCTGCAACAGCTGGCGCTCGGTTTCTGGGTCAAGGGCACTCGTAGCCTCATCGAAGAGCATGATGCTGCGATTGCGCAACAGACTTCGGGCTATAGCAATACGCTGCGCCTGTCCTTCACTCAGTCCACCTCCCTGTTCGCTGCAAAGAGTATCCAAGCCTGCAGGCAACTCCATCACAAAGTCGGCGCAACTCTTATGCAGAGCCTCCACCATCTCCTCATCAGTAGCATCGAGCTTACCCAACCGCAGATTGTCGCGGATAGTTCCGCTCATCAGCGTGTTGCCCTGAGGCACATAAACAAAGTTGCATCGATGAAGCGGAGTGAGCGTCTGACTCTTCACCTTATTATATATAGAGAGCTGACCTTGCTGTGGACGAAGCAGAGCCAGGATAAGGCGAACAAGAGTTGTCTTGCCGGCACCTGTCTCACCCAAGATAGCAGTACAGCTGCCTGGTGTGAAATCGAAATCGAGGTGATGAATGACATTGCGGGCATCGGAAGCTGAGGCGTCCTCAGACTGCTCTTCCTTATAGGCATAACTCACTCCCTCAAGGCGAATGCCGCAAGGCGAGTCTATCTCTATTGGCTCACCCTGTTCCTCCAATGGATTTTCCTCCAACTCCATGAGTCGTTCGGCAGCAGTAAACACCCCCACAAAGGCAGGAACCAGCTTGGCAAGGTTGCGTGCCGGACCCTGTATCTTGTTGACAAGCTGCAGAAAGGCAGTCATGCCGCCAAAGGTAAGCGATCCTGCACTCATGCGCACGGCAGCCCAAAGGAATGCCACCAGATAGCCCAAGGCAAAGCCAAAGTTAAGAACCAAGTTGCTGAACACGCTGAATATGGTCTTACGCACCACTTTGGAGCGAAGCTCGCACTGGGTGTTCTCCAACCGTTCCACCATGACACTGTTACTCTCCAAGGTCTTGATAAGCATGCGGTGCTGGATGGTTTCCTGCAGCACACTCTGAACCTTACTGTCGGTATCGCGCACCTGACGGGTCAGGAATCGCATCTTGCCCATATACACCTTGCTGAAAGCCAGGAAGATGGGAATCATAACGACGATGACTACCGACAAGAGCTTATCCATGGAGAAGAGATAGAAGAAGGCGCTGAGGAAAAGCGCCAGGACGCTCAAGGTACTTGGAATAGTCTCGGTAAGGAAGCCAACCACTTGCGACACATCCCCCTCAAGCCTGTTGAGCACATCACCCGAATGAAAGCGCTCCCTGCCCTGCCACTCCGAGCGAAGGATGCGGTCGAGCATACGTTGCTGCATACGGTTCTGCGCCTTGATGCCCAGGAGGTTTCTTATCCAGATGACAGAGATGTTGAGTGCGAAATCGCATAATATCAGTCCACCCATCAATGCCACAGCCCAATAGATATTGCCCTGCACGGCATGCGAAGCCACATCGATGGCATGCTTCACCGCCCACACCTGTCCTAAACTGACAGCAACAGACAGCAAACCGACAACAGCATTGAGCGTAGCCTGCAGACGGTTGCCACGCCAGGAACGCCAAAGCCACTTGAGCAGGGTCTTGGAATCATACTTGAACTTGGGAACCTTGATTATCTTCATCCATCTCTTCATTTGAATTCTTCACGCTTCGTTCTTCACTCTTCATTTAAATTCATCTTCCTCTCTGATCGGCACCCCACATCAACTTCTCTCTCAGAGTGGAGAAGTATCGCTGGTTGCGCTGTTTTACTATTTTAATGGTATGGGCAGCCTTGCGGATAACGAGACGGGTGCCTTCAGTCATTCGCTCACTGCGTCCGTCGATGGCAACAAGGTAGTTATGGCTACGGCTCTCCACATCGAGTGTTATCTCTGCCGTATCATTAATGACGACGGGACGAATATTTAAACTATGAGGAGCCACGGGCGTGAGACACAAGCTGCTGCTCTGGGGAATGATGATAGGTCCGCCATTCGACAGGTTGTAGGCTGTAGAGCCCGTAGAAGTGGTCACGATCAGTCCGTCAGCCTGGTAGTTAACCAGAAACTCTCCATCCACCTGCGTGCGAATAGAAATCATGGACGCATCGTCACGCTTCAGTACGGCAATATCGTTAAGGGCAAAAGGATTGCCTGCCAAGACACCTCCCTCTGCCTCTACCTGAATGACGACATGTTCCTCTATCTGGCACTCACCGGCATACAAGCTGTCCAAGGCTGCCTCCACCTCGCCAGGCAACACATCAGCCAGGAAGCCCAGTCGCCCCATATTGACACCGATGATGGGTGTTCCCTTGGCTCCCACTCTGCTGGCAGCCTTGAGGAAGGTGCCGTCGCCTCCCATGGAGATGACATAATCCACATCGAAGTTGTAATCCTCGAACACTCCTGCCGCCTTCACATCGGTGCGCTGACTGCGGGTGAGAAACTCGTAATAGGCATTCTCCACATAGATTTCGGCGCCTTTCTGCGCTAAATAGTCCAGGATCTTCTCTATCGAAGTAGACTTCTTGGCCTGGTACTCATTGCCAAATATCGCAAATTTCAATGGTTGTCGTGTCATTTATTTTGCTGTTTCAATTATTATTCTTACTTTTGCAAAGGTAATAATATAAATCGAATAATCAGACAAAAAGAACATAAAATTATGGCAAAGGTATACGAATTTCTTGCCAATGGCTTCGAGGAAATCGAAGGTTTGGCTCCGGTAGACATACTTCGCAGAGGTGGTGTAGACATCAAGACCGTAAGCATTACGGGCAGCGAATGGGTAGAAACTTCTCATGGCGTAACACTGAAAGCCGACCTGCGCTTTGAGGACGTGAAGGACTTCGGCGATGCCGACATGCTCTTGCTGCCAGGAGGAATGCCAGGCAGCACTCATCTCAACGAGCACGAGGGCGTGCGACAGGCGCTCATCGCTCATCACAAGGCCGGCAAGCGCATAGGTGCCATCTGTGCTGCCCCTATGGTATTGGCAAGCACGGGCATCCTCAACGGCAAGAAGGCTACCTGCTATCCTGGTTTTGAACAATACTTTGCTGCCGACACCGAGTATACTGGCCATCTGTATGAGGAGGACGGCAACGTGATAACAGGTGAAGGCCCGGCGGCTACCCTGCCCTATGCCTACAAGATATTGAGCTACTTCGTGGGCGACGAGGCTGTGGCAGAACTGCAGAAAGGCATGAGGTACACACACCTGATGAGCAACAAATAATTCTTAACTCTTCACTTCAATTATGGATTACGTAATCATTGTTGCCGGAGGCAAAGGACTGCGCATGGGAACAGAGACGCCCAAGCAGTTTCTGCCTGTAGCCGGCAAGCCCATACTGATGCGCACTATAGAGCGCTTCTACGAATACAACCCCGACATCAACATCATCCTTGTGTTGCCCGAGAACCAGCAGGAATACTGGCACCAGCTTTGCGAGGAGCATCATTTCGACATCAAGCACCAAATAGCCAATGGTGGCGACACCCGCTTCCAGTCATCAAAGAACGGACTGGCGCTTATTCCCAATGATGCCGACGGAGTGGTGGGAATACACGACGGTGTGCGCCCATTCGTATCAACCTCAGTCATAGACGAATGCTACGAGACCGCCCGCGAGGAATATGCCGCCATACCCGTTTATGCTGTGACCGACACACTGCGCTATATAGACCAGCGTGGAGGAGGCAAAAACGTGATGCGCGACGACTATCGTGTGGTACAGACTCCTCAGACTTTCGACATTGCTCTTGCCAAGCAAGCCTTCAATCAGGGTTACAAGGCTCAGTTTACCGACGACGCATCAGTGGTGGAAAGCTTAGGATGCCAGGTGGCAATGGTGGAAGGCAACCGCGAGAATATCAAGATTACAACCCCCTTCGACATCAAGGTGGCAGAAGCCCTATTAGCAGAATAAGAACAAGGGAATTCTTCACTCTTCATTCTTCACTCTTCACTTAAAAAATGAGTAGTATTTTAGACCAAGACATCATGTACCTGCCTGGCGTAGGTCCTAAGAAGAAGGAGATACTGAGCAAGGAGCTCGGCATCTGCTCGTATGGTGACTTGCTGGAATACTACCCTTATAAATATGTAGACCGCACCAAGGTGTTCCACATCAGCGAGCTGACACCGGAAATGCCCTTTGTACAGATAAAGGGAAGGATCCTCAGTTTCGAGGAATTCGACATGGGGAAACGCAACAAACGGGTAGTAGCCCACTTCTCCGACGGATTCGGAGTGGCTGACTTAGTTTGGTTTCGCGGCGCACAATACATCTACAAGACTTACAAGACCGATACCGAATACATTGTTTTCGGCAAGCCAACGCTTTATGGCGGACGTTTCCAGTTTGCTCACCCCGATATCGACGACGCACAGTCGCTGCAACTCTCCGACATGGGCATGCAGCCCTACTATGGCACCACCGAGAAAATGAAAAAGATGGGGCTTACATCGCGCGCCATAGAGAAGATAGCCAAGGCGCTGATAGAGAAGCTTCCTGCCCTGCCAGAAACCCTGCCCGACTTTATCACCCATCGTCTGCACCTTGTCTCACGCGACGAGGCCTTCCGCAACATACATTATCCACACTCTCATCAGGAACTGCAGAAGGCACAGGTGCGGCTGAAGTTTGAGGAGCTGTTCTACGTGCAACTCAATATATTAAGGTACGCGAGCGACCAGCGACGCAAATACCGGGGATATGTGTTCAACCGTGTGGGAGAGATATTCAACAGTTTCTATGCGAACAACCTGCCTTTCAGTCTTACCGGAGCACAAAAGCGGGTGATGCATGAGATACGCGCCGACATGTGCAGCGGCAAACAGATGAACAGACTTCTGCAGGGAGATGTAGGATCGGGCAAGACACTCGTGGCACTGATGACCATGCTCATAGCACTCGACAATGGATTCCAGGCCTGCATGATGGCTCCTACCGAAATCTTGGCAGAACAGCATCTGCAAACCATCAGGGAGTTTCTGAAGGGGATGGACATCAGGGTGGAACTGCTGACGGGCATCGTAAAAGGCAAAAAGCGACAGGCCATACTCGACGCATTGGCTTGCGGAGAGGTGCAGATATTGGTGGGAACTCATGCCATCATAGAAGAAACCGTACAGTTTGCACACTTAGGACTGGCTGTCATCGACGAACAGCATCGCTTCGGTGTGGCACAAAGAGCCAAGCTATGGAGCAAGAGCCTGAATCCGCCGCATGTATTGGTCATGACGGCAACCCCTATACCACGCACCCTTGCCATGACTATATACGGTGACCTGGATGTAAGTGTCATCGACGAACTGCCGCCTGGCAGAAAACCCATACAGACGCTGCATAAGTTCGACACCCAACTGACCTCTCTCTATCAGAGCATCAGACGCCAGATCAACATGGGGCGACAGGTCTACATCGTATTTCCGCTCATCAAAGAGAGCGAGAAGAGCGATCTGAAAAATCTGGAAGAAGGCTTCGAGACTCTCAAGGAAGCCTTCCCCGACTACAACCTCAGCAAAGTGCACGGCAAGATGAAACCTGCAGAGAAGGAAACTGAGATGGAGAAGTTTGTGAAGGGCGAAACCCAGATACTCGTTGCCACAACCGTCATCGAGGTAGGCGTCAATGTGCCCAACGCCTCGGTTATGGTGATTCTGGATGCGCAGCGATTCGGACTCTCTCAGCTACACCAGCTCAGAGGACGAGTAGGACGAGGAAGCGACCAAAGCTACTGCATCCTGGTAACCAACTACAAGTTGAGCGAGGATACAAGAAAGCGAATCGACATCATGTGCGACACCAATGATGGATTCCGAATAGCCGAAGCCGACCTGAAGCTTCGAGGCCCTGGCGACCTGGAGGGAACGCAGCAAAGCGGAATAGCCTTCGACCTGAAGATAGCCAACATAGCACGCGATGGTCAACTTGTGCAACTGGCAAGACAGGAGGCGCAAGCTGTTATCGAGGCCGATCCGCAATGCAATCTTCCCCAGTACGCACCACTATGGTCGAGGCTCAGAGAGCTGAAGAAAACCAACATCAACTGGGCTGCCATCAGTTAGCGGCAGCCCCCTCAACCAGACAACACAGGCTATCAACATCAAGTAAAACAGAAGCAAAAATGGCAATAAAAGAACAAACATCTGAAGGAAACCTCTTCCCCGACATGCCCACCACGCCAGCCACTGTGCCTGTCTCCACACCCAAGAAGCGTGGTCGCAAACCACTGGTTCGCGAGCCAGAGCCACGGCCCGACCTGACCAAGGAGGAAATGAGAGAAAAGCTCATAGGCATCAAAGAGATAGAAAGCGTAACAGGCATCAGATACATCCGACTGCACGTCACCGCCAAGATGATCATCGGCATAAGGGAAAGTTCGGGCAAGGAATTTACCATCAATCTCGATGAACTCTATAAAGCCTATAACAGTGCAACCACTTCACAAGTCCGGAGGTAAAGAAGTACATCTTCATGGGACATTCACCAGCCGTAGCTCTGCTCAGATATCTGAAAAATGGATAAATTACAAAAGAACAGAGATATCCAACAAGAGTAAAAAAAAGGAAAAACGAGAAACAGAAAAAATGTTAAATTCTGCTTTCGACTTTTCATGCAATAATTATGCCAATTCGCCTATATATAAACTGCATTCGAAAGCTATCCGAGTGAAAACGAGCATGTTAAAGACCGAATAATTTATGTTAATCCATTAGGTTATTTGAATTATTTTTGTTATATTTGCAACGTCTATATAACAAAATCGCATCTTAGAGCACTTTGCATTGCGATTTTCCGTACAGAATTCTTATTGTTCTGTATGCTAAACGACCAACCTAAAAGAGTATTAATTTAGAATTATGAGTTTAAAAAGCAAGATAAGTAAAATCTTTGTAGGAGTATTATTGTCCCTCGCTACCATGCCCACTCAGGCTCAAGACCTTCTGGCACGTCAGGCACCGGTAGATCATCGAATGAAGTCGCTCGACACTTTAGCCATCTCTCATTATCGCCAGATGGAAGAGCGTGAGAACCCAGCCAGCGAGCTCTATGAAGATTTCTCCAATAAATACGCTCACAAAGCCACATCGCTGCCTGAGCATTTCCGTATAGACCTTCGTCATTTCTGTATGCCTACCCAGAGCCGCGTGGTAACCAGCAACTTCGGTTATCGTGCGCAATTTGGCCGTAGCCACAAGGGTATGGACATCAAAGTATATATCGGCGACACCATACGTGCTGCCTTCTCAGGAAAAGTACGTATCGTAAGATATGAGAGAGGCGGATATGGCAAATACATCGTTATTCGTCACAACAACGGACTGGAGACTATCTACGGTCACCTTTCTGCACAACTCGTAGAAGAGAATCAGGACGTAAGAGCCGGCGAAGTGATAGGACTCGGTGGAAATACCGGTCGAAGCACGGGTTCGCACCTCCACTTTGAGACTCGTCTTTGCGGCGTAGCCCTGAACCCAGCCTTGATGTTCGACTTCCGCAACCAGGACGTAGTGGGCGACTACTATGACTTCAACCGCGACACATACGAGCACGAGGGCATTGCAGCCAACTCGGTTCGTGGAAAAGTGGGCAACGGTGGCTACACACGCGAGCAAGTCAACGGAGGCTCTGTGGGCAGATACGAAGCCAGCGCAAGTGGCGAGAAGCTTTACCACAAGGTTAAGTACGGCGAGACTCTCAACTCTATCGCCGAGAAGCGTGGTGTAAGCGTAGAGAAGATCTGCCACCTCAATGGTTACAAGAAGGACAAGAAGCTTACTCCTGGACAGATTATCAGATATTCATAATTCTGTCATCATCCGACTGACTGCCCGGCATAACATAGCAAAATAAACTTTCATACAATAAATACAAAAGCAGGAATTCCCCAATAGGAATTCCTGCTTTTTCGTACACTAAACATTCCCACTCCAAGGCTGTTGGCTATAACTTTTACCGACGACCGAAGGGAGTGATAACTTCTTTAAATTCTATAACTTCTGGACTTCAGATTGATTGTGTTCTGATTTTTTTAAGTGTGCACAATTAACATAAATCTAACAATTAGCTAACAAAAGGTATTCGCAAATTATTGTAACTTTGCAGGCGACAACAAAGTTCAACAATTATTAAATTATGAAATATTTGTATTTAGTTTTATTGCTTCTACCGCTAAAGGTATTAGGGCAGGTAAAATTACAAGATGTCACGATAAATGGTAAGCAACCTAAGTTTGTAAGATTAAAGGGATATTATCGTAGTTATCAACACAATGATTCTTTGCTTAAGTATTACGAGGATGGTATCGTGGAATACTATATCAATCTAAAAAATGAAAAAGTATATTTAAGAAAATATGGCTGTCGTTATCTAAGAAATGAAGAGCTTATTAGTAAAGACAAGAAAAGAGCCTTTATGCTTAGCGATCAAGCAACATTTCGTCCGTGGCCAGAAGGAACAACTTTTATAGAGGAATGTCGTAAAAAGTATACCGAGTCTGAAAGCGCAAAGCGATAAGACACCTGTTATCAACCTGTTGGTTTTCAAATAGAATTATGCAAAAACCCTTCACCCTTCATCTATCCCTCGGAATCCCCTGTGTTTATCGGGGTTTCAGGGGTTGAATGGCACAAATCCACCCTTCATCACCCTTCATCGCCCTTCATTCTCATTGGGTAAGCGGCTCCGCATTTATGATTCAGTCCAGAGCTGATATAATGGAAGAGAAATAAGTTTCTCTTGAAGTTGAAGAAGGCTTGTCCGAAAGAGATTTTGCTTCAAAACAAGCATCATAGAAGCCTTAGCTGGGTCATCATAGAAGCCTTGACTTGGTCATAATAGAAGACAAATATTGGTCATAATAGAAGCATGAGTCAAACTTTATTAGTCAACCGAAATCTGAAAACGGCAAAAAGATGAAGGGTGATGAAGGGTGATTTTGCACCCTTCGCCCTCCCCCCCCTGTGTTTATCGGCATTTCGCGCAAATAGATGAAGGGTGAAGGGTTTTTGCGTAATCCATTTTAAAAATACTAATTCCTGCTATTTCATGTGTGAATACTGATTCTTGTAAGATGCCTATTTATAGCACAAAAGTGCCCTGCTCAAGACACTTTTGTGCCATTTAATGAGCATTTATACAGAAAAGTCAAGCTTACCATCAAGAAAAGTCAACAAAGGGCGTTGTTAACATCTGCCCACAGCGTTGGGCAACTTTGCCCATAAGGATGGGCAAACTTGCCCAATGCTGTGGGTAAACTTGCCCATCGTATTGGGCAAAGTGCATAGTTGTACGTGATGACTTTTCCTTTACCCTATAGTAACTTTGCAACAGGTTATTATAAGAACTAAGTCCACTTAAAAAAGTACCATCAAAACATAAGGATACTTTTTAAAGTGGACTCAGTTAATTTATAGTATATTCCTTAAATGATGCCGAAAAGACGCAACACATCGTTGAGGTTGGCAACGACGAGAAGGAGCAAGAGGATGGTAAAGCCCGCATACTCTGCATAAGTAAGGAACTTGTCGCCAGGCTTGCGCCCTGTTATCATCTCGTAGAGGAGGAAGAACACGTGTCCGCCATCGAGTGCAGGGATAGGCAGGATGTTCATGAAGGCAAGGATGATGCTCAGGAAGGCTGTCATCAACCAGAAAGCATGCCAGTCCCACATGGGTGGGAAGAGGCTTCCCAGTGCGCCAAAGCCGCCCAGACTCTTGGCTCCCTCCTTGGAGAAGACATATTTCATGTCGCCCACATAGCCCGACAAGACATTCCAGCCATACTTGATGCCGGCAGGGAAGCTCTCGAAGAATCCGTAACGGATGTGAGTCTCCTTATAGTCGCGTACAATGTTGTAGTTGACGAATCCCATGCGGGTGTATCCCGCTGAGGCATCGAGCTGAACAGATGTGGTAAGCGTGTCGCCATTGGCTTTCAGCACCGTCAACCGGGCATTGAGGATGGCTGCGCTGTCCTTGGCAGTAGTGGCAGCAGCCAGCTGGTCGTCGATGCGGCCCATCTCGTTGGTGAAGGCATTGAAAGTCTCCACCTTCTGACCGTTGATGCTCAGAATCTTATCGGCAGGAGTAAGACCAATCTTGGCGGCAGGTGTGCCCTTTGCCACACTGTCGATACGAAGAGGCTGATAGATTTCCACAAAACGGGGAGTAGCCTTGAACATGCCCAGCATGTTGATGTCGCCGGGCAACTGCAGGCTCATAGGCTTGCCATTACGGATAATGTCGACTCTGTGGGCAGTAGAGAGCGCACGGAACATGTCGCCATCGTAGGTCTTGAAAGCACCTTCCTCAGTACCTACAAGGATGTCATGATCCTGGAAACCCAAAGCCTTGGCCTCGCTGTTGAACGCCATGCCCTGCTTCATGTCCTTGGTAGCCACGTACTCGTCGCCCCAGTGGAAGAGAATCATCGAATAGATGAAGAGCGCCAGCACGAAGTTGACCAGCACACCACCTATCATGATGAGCAGTCGCTGCCAGGCTGGCTTGGAGCGGAACTCCCAGGGTTGCTCGGGCTGTTTCATCTGCTCGGTATCGAAACTCTCGTCGATCATACCCGAAATCTTGCAGTAACCGCCTAATGGCAACCAACCCATTCCGTAGGTAGTGTCCGAATTCTTGGGCTTGAACTCGAAGAGATGGAACCAAGGGTCGAAGAAGAGATAGAACTTCTCTACCCTAACTCCGAAGAGCTTGGAGAAGAAAAAGTGACCGCCCTCGTGGAGCAACACCAATATGGAAAGCGCCAACATGAGCTGAAGCGCCTTGATCAAGAATATTTCCATTGTTTTACTTTGAACTGTGAAGGCAGGAAACTGAGACTTTTGTGAGGCTCCTCCCGCCGTTCACCATGATTATGATTGATAAACTTTATTGATAATTCGTGATTGACAGTGTGCACACCTTATTATATATATAGCGTCTCTCACACCTTCATTATATTATGACGCACTCTTCATCAGTTCTGCAGCAATGCGTCGGGCCTCGGCATCGGTCTGCAGATAGACGTCGAGATCGGGCTGACTGTCGAAGGTGGCTTTCGCCATTACCTGCTCTATGATGTCGCCCATCTGCAAGAATCCACACTCGCCACGGCGGAAGCCGGCATTGACCACCTCGTTGGCTGCATTGACGATGCACGACATGTTGCCACCTTTCTTGATAGCCTCGAAGGCCAAGCGCAGACATTTGAACTTCTCGTAGTCGGGCTCAAAGAACTGCAAGTCCTTGGTCTTGAACAAGTCGAGACGGTCGCCCTGCAGAGGCAGGCGCTTGGGGAAGGAGAAGGCATACTGTATGGGCAGACGCATATCGGGCACACCCAACTGAGCCTTCACGGCTCCATCGACAAACTGCACTGCGCTGTGCACGACACTCTGCGGATGGATGAGCACCTCTATCTTGTCGGCAGGAACACCGAAGAGCCATTTGGCCTCAGTCACCTCGAAACCCTTGTTCATGAGCGAAGCCGAGTCGATGGTGATCTTGGCTCCCATGTCCCATGTAGGATGGCGGAGCGCATCGGCAGCAGTTACCTTAGCCAACTGCTCCATGGTGTGATGGCGGAAAGGTCCGCCCGAGCAGGTGAGCAATATCTTGTCTATCTCGTTGTCGTCCTCGCCCACCAGGCTCTGGAAGATGGCACTGTGCTCGCTGTCGACCGGCAGGATGGGGGCATGATACTGCTGGGCCAAACCGCATATCAGTTCGCCAGCCACGACGAGGGTTTCCTTGTTGGCAAGACAGATTTTCTTGCGGGCCTTGATGGCATGGATTGTCGGCTCAAGTCCTGAGAAGCCCACCATAGAGGCAAGCACCATGTCGATAGGGTCAGCCTCCACGATGTCGCAAAGCGCCTGAGCACCGGCATAGACTTTGATGTCTGGCTCATCGCTCAACAGGTTTTTCAACTCGTCATAATGTGCCTCGTTGGCTATCACCACGGCAGCAGGTTTGAACTTACGAGCCTGCTGTGCCAGCTCCTTCACACGGTTGTTGGCTGTAAGACAATACACCTCATACAAGTCGCTGTGCTGCTCTATCACGTCGAGCGCCTGTGTGCCGATGCTTCCCGTGGAGCCAAGGATACATATTTGTTGTTTCTTCATTTTCTTTTATCTTGTTCTAATTTGCAAGCCTTCGCAACAGGGCTTTTTTATTTTTCCAACTGGGAAAAATCTTCTGCCCAGTCAGAAAGTTTATTCGCCAAGGCTAACGGATAACATATCTGCTTTGTAGCTTTTCGCCGCCATTTAATCCAACTCGAGGATTCCCTCGGGCAACTGCATCTTGATGACACGCTGCCCGGCATCCACCTCGTGAATGAAATCGTTGCTGGCAGGAATCAGCAGTTCCTTTCCCGCAGGTGTCGTTATCTCGAAGAGCAAGTTGATGGTGCTGTCGTCCACATGGTCGATCGTGCCTATCACCAGACCGGTAGTGGCATCAACAAGCTGGAAGCCGATAATTTCTGCCCACGACATATTCTGCTCATCGCTGTCGGAGAGATGACGGGGAAAGAACACCTCGCAGCCCGTATAGGCACGCACCTGTTCCTGCGTATCGATGTCCTCGAACTTCACCAGCACATTCTCGTCGTTCTTAAACCGGTATTCCTCTATATAGAAAGGCACCAGGATGCCGTCGATGTCGAGAATGAGATAATCGGCATCCACACGGTCGAACACATCGTCGGTAATGGCAAAGGTGATTTCTCCCTTCACGCCGTGGGGCTTTCCCAACTTGCCTATCTTATAAACGTCGTCTCGTCTTATCATATCGCATAGAATCTTTGAAAATCATGATCAGTAAAGCCATTGAATTCTTCATTCTTCACTCTTCACTTACTCAATCCGTGACACGCGTAATCTTGGCTCCGAGCTGATTGAGTCGGAACTCTATGTCCTCGTAGCCACGGTCGATCTGTGCGATGTTCTCTATGCGGCTTGTACCGTTGGCACTCATCGCTGCAATGAGCAGGGCAATACCGGCACGGATATCAGGACTTGTCATTCTGCCGGCACGGAGTCGGATCTTATGGTCGTGGCCCACCACCACAGCACGGTGCGGGTCGCAGAGAATAATCTGTGCACCCATATCGATGAGCTTGTCGACGAAGAACAGTCGGCTCTCGAACATCTTCTGATGGAAGAGCACGCTGCCACGTGCCTGTGTCGCCACAACGAGGAGAACCGACAGGAGGTCGGGGGTAAGTCCTGGCCATGGGGCATCGGCAAGCGTCATGATGGTTCCATCGATAAAGGAATCTATGACGTAGTGCTTCTGTTCAGGAATAAAGAGGTCGTCGCCCTCAATCTTTATCTTCACACCCAGTCGGCGGAAAGCCTCGGGAATGATTCCCAGGTTGCGGACCGACACGTCCTTGATGCGTACACCGGCTCCACACATGGCAGCCATACCGATGAACGAGCCCACCTCGATCATATCGGGCAGGATGCGATGCTCGGCTCCGTGAAGCGACTTCACGCCCACGACAGTAAGAAGGTTGCTGCCTATGCCGCTGATCTGAGCGCCCATGGCGTTGAGCAGATGGCAGAGCTGCTGGATATAAGGCTCGCAGGCTGCATTATAGATGGTGGTGGTTCCCTCGGCAAGCACCGAAGCCATGATGATGTTGGCAGTACCCGTAACCGAAGCCTCATCGAGCAACATATAGCAGCCCTTCAGTTTTCTGGCTTCTATCTGATAGACATTGCGCTCGTCGTCGTGCACGAACTTGGCACCCAGATACTTGAATCCCAGGAAGTGGGTGTCGAGACGACGGCGGCCTATCTTGTCGCCACCCGGCTTGGCGATGGTTGCCTTGCCACAGCGTCCCAACAGCGGACCAATCATCAGCACGCTTCCACGCAGCGAGGAACACTTAGCCACAAACTCCAGGCTGTCGAGATAGTCGAGCTTCAGCTCGTCGCTCTGGAATGTATAGTCGTTGCGACTGTTCTGAGTTACCTTCACGCCTATCTCCCTGAGCAACTTGATGAGGTTGTTCACGTCGAGGATGTCTGGCACATTCTTGATGCGCACAGGCTCGTCGGTAAGGATAGTAGTGCAAATCACTTCGAGTGCCTCGTTCTTGGCGCCCTGCGGAATGATGGTTCCTGTGAGCGGATGACCGCCTTCTATGATAAATGACTCCATAGACTATTCTTTGGGGGTTATGAATGATAAGGGGGAATATAAGTTACTTGTTCTTTTTCTTGCCATTGCGTCCTTGCGACTGCTCACGGTCTACAAATCTCTCGAACTTGAAAGTGTCCAAGTCGAGCTGAATCTTTCCGTCGGTAAAGCGGGCCAGGTCGGAAGCCACCTTCTCGCCGTCGCTCGAACCATGGCTCCACTGCATCAGGTTGCGATGCATCTGGTTGGCAGTGAGTTTCACCAGTTCGTCGCGCTCCCTGCCAGGCTCCATGGTCTTCAGTATCTCGAAAGCCTCGAAGAGCATGGCACCATAGTGGCGCACGGGAATCTTCTTCATCGGATAAGGCATGGGCTCGGGCTTCTGGGCTATCTGCGAGGCACTTGTCACATCGAAAGGATAGTCGATGTCGAGCTGGAAACGGCTCATGATGGCGAGCTGATCCCAGAGCTTGCGCTCATGTCCCTCCACATTCTTGCTCTCGGGGAACATTCGGTCCATGATGGCAATGATGGCCCTGGCGCATCGCTGACGCTCCTCACGGTCGGGCAGGCCGACTGCATAGTCAACCATCTGCTGTATCTCTCGTCCATACTCAGGCAGCACGATCTGCTCTCGCTGGGTGTTATAGTCTAATCCGTCTATATTCATTAATCTAAATATTGAACTTTAGCAAGTTCAGAAGTTATTGAAGTTAAAGAAGTTATCACTCCCTT
>OMEP01000020.1_pt1 | contig 39853 bp, 31 predicted proteins | sample 1645411 | NCBI WGS metagenome assembly OMEP01 (sample SAMEA103958158, study PRJEB25191) | human gut metagenome | reverse complement strand
CTGCTTCTAAGAGTTTTTCCACCTTTTGGGTAGGGCATGCTGCTTCTAAGAGTTTTTCCACCTTTTGGGTAGGGCGTGCTGCTTCTAAGAGTTTTTCCACCTTTTGGGTAGGGCATGCTGCTTCTAAGAGTTTCCCCCTTTTGGGGCGTTTCAACCGTACAGCTCGAATAAATTCAATATTACCTTCTCCATCCCCTATTTCAACCTCACCAAAATAAGGCGATAACGAGAAAAGATGAAAAATATCAAAATGAAACTAAAACAGACTATTTTACTTTCACTTTGTTAACCATAACAAGTAAAATAGTTTCTTATTGAAAGTAAATTAAATATCCAATAACAAAAAGTAAGCTATCATTGCTAAATAACTATCAAAATGTTGTAATTTTGCAGTCGTAAACATACATACTGCTATCGTTTTATAAAAGAAACAGAACAAATAGTTACAAATCTATAATAATAGGAGAGATTAGTTATGAAAAAGATTGAAGCAATCATCCGTAAGACCAAGTTCGAGGATGTGAAGGAAGCATTGCTTGCAGCCGACATCGAGTGGTTCTCTTACTACGATGTACGTGGCGAGGGCAAAATGCGACAGGCACGCATCTATCGTGGCGTGATGTACGACACGAGCAGCATCGAGCGCGTACTGTTGAATATCGTTGTACGTGACAAAAACGTAGAGAAAACTATCAATGCCATCCAGGAGGCTGCCCGCACAGGTGAGATTGGTGATGGTCGTATCTTTGTCATCCCTGTAGAGGACACTATCCGTATCCGTACAGGCGAGCGAGGCGACATCGCCCTCTATAATGCCGAGCAGGAGAAATAGTGATTCATATTTAATGTTTAGTGTTTCCTTGTAAGGACTACATTACAAACAAAGGACAACACAAGTACTTCAAACGAAGGCAAGGCATTAAACGTTTTCTTAAAGTTTTTAATTAATCTTGTGTAGTGAGGGCGAAAGCCCGACAAGACAACAGTCACTACACACTAAACAGTAAAAAGATTATGAGTGTACAGGATTTAGGAATTTCATTAGATACCGTGTGGATGCTGTTGGCAGCCATGTTGGTCTTTTTCATGCAGCCGGGCTTTGCCCTCTGCGAGGCGGGCTTCACCCGTAGTAAAAACACCGCGAACATCTTGTTCAAGAACTTCGTCGACTTCATGGTCGGTTCGGTTCTCTTCTGGTTCGTAGGTTTCGGATTTATGTTTGGCAGCGACGGAGCTGGCTTCATCGGAATGCCTAACTTTGGCGACCTCACCTTCTATAAAGGCGACTTACCGGTAGAGGGCTTCCTGATGTTCGAGACCGTATTCTGCGCCACCAGCGCCACCATCGTGTCAGGAGCTATGGCAGAACGTACCAAGTTCTCCATGTACTGCATTTATTCATTCTTCATCTCATTGATTATCTACCCTGTCGAGGGTCACTGGACATGGGGTGGCGGCTGGCTTTGCAACGCTGACGCAGGCTCATTCATGATGAACACCTTTGGTGCTGCCTTCCACGACTTCGCAGGTTCTGCCATTGTTCACAGCGTAGGTGGTGTATTGGCATTGGTAGGTGCCATCTGCCTTGGCCCTCGTCTGGGCAAGTATCGCAACGGCAAGAGCACTGCCATCCCTGGTCACAACCTCATGGCTGCAGCTCTCGGTGTATTCATCCTCTGGTTCGGATGGTTCGGATTCAACCCTGGTTCTCAGCTCGCTGCTTCTGGTGAGGTAAACCGCGTAGCCATCAGTCACGTGTTCCTGACAACCAACCTGGCAGCTGTATGCGGTGGCCTTGGAACCATGTTCACCTCTTGGATCAAGTATGGCAAGCCTTCATTCTCACTGACTCTGAACGGTATCTTGGCAGGTTTGGTAGCCATCACTGCAGGTTGCGACTTGGTTAGTCCATTGGGTGCAGCCATCATCGGTCTCCTGGCAGGTATCATCCTCGTGTTCTCTATAGAGTTTATCGATACCAAACTCCACATCGATGACCCTGTAGGTGCAAGCTCAGTACACGGTGTATGCGGTATCTTCGGTACAGTGATGACAGGTCTCTTCGCCATCGACGGCGGCGCCTTCTACGGCGATGGCTTCGGATTCTTCGGTGCACAATGCTTCGGTATCATCACTATCGACATTTGGGCAGCCGTAACAGGTATCATCCTCTTCTGGGGCATCAAGAAAATTGGCGGTCTGCGTGTTGACAAGCGAATCGAGGAAGAAGGTCTCGATATCTACGAGCACGGCGAGAGTTGCTACAACTAATCTGTGGCAACTGGAGTATACGAGAAAAAAAATAAAGATTGGGCAGCTGCTGCGATCAACAGAAGATGAGCAGCTGCCACAACCTTAGGAAACTGAGTATTAACACATAAAAAAGAATGAGTATGAAAAGTTTGAAGAAGATTGGATTGTTGGCACTCACATGGGCAGCATGCGCCACGGGTGCACAGGCACAGGATAAGATTGAGGCAAATGTAGCTGCCGATGTTGTAAGCCAGTACATCTGGCGTGGTCAGGAATGCGGACAGGTGTCATTGCAGCCTACACTCGGACTGAGCTGGAAAGGTCTCTCGCTCACAGCATGGGGAAGCGTAGGACTCTCCAAATGGGAAGACACCAAGGAGTTCGACCTCACCCTGGCTTATCAGACAGGCGGTTTCCACATCGGTGTGACAGACTACTATTTCGACACAGAGGGCGAACGCTACTTCCTCTACGATGCCCACAAGACAGCCCATACATTCGAGGCTAACGTAGGTTATGACTTCGGTCCTGTAGCGCTCAACTGGTACACCAACTTTGCAGGTCATGACGGTCTGAACAAAGACGGCGACCGCGCTTATTCTTCCTATGTGGAAGCCACAGTGCCATTCCGTCTCGCTGGTCTTGACTGGCAGGGCACTTTAGGCGCTGTTCCTTATGCCACAGACTATTATGCTGACGCCTCTGGATTCGCTGTGACCAACGTGGCTGTAAAGGCAACCAAGGACTTGAAGATCACAGACAGCTTCTCAGTTCCCGTCTTTGCCCAGGTGGCAGCCAACCCAAGTTCACAGAAGGCTTACTTTGTGGTAGGCTTCACTCTCCAGCCATAATGAAAAACGCATATTGGGTTTTTAAGTTATTTCTTGATTAAATCACAAAGCCTTCACACCTTTGAAGGCAATGACAAAGATGCCGATAGTTCCCCCGAACTGTCGGCATCTGTTTTTTAAAGACTCTTTGATTTTTTCTCTTATTTTTCAAGTAAACTTTCAAATTGTAATATACAAACAGCAGAACACTTACAATATGAAAGCAAGACAGCAATAATAGCTTCAAGATTAAAACAAAGCACATAAAACTAACACAAATTGTAAGTAAATTTTTCTTTAATATATCAAATTGTAGTAATTTTGCACCCAATACTTAGCAAAGTGTTATAAATAACCGTAAAAGAAAGGAAAAGCTATTATGTGTGGAATCGTATCTATCTTCAACATTCAGGAGCAAACTCCCGAACTGCGACAGCAAGCACTGCGCATGAGTCAGAAAATCCGCCATCGCGGACCAGACTGGAGCGGCATCTACTGCGGTGGTTCAGCCATCCTGGCTCATGAGCGCCTGAGTATCGTAGACCCAGAAAGCGGTCGACAGCCCCTCTTCTCACCCGACAAGAAACAAGTACTTGCCGTAAACGGCGAGATCTACAATCATCAGGACATCCGCTCACGGTTTGCCGGACGCTATCAATATCAGACAGGCAGCGACTGCGAGGTGATTCTGTCGCTCTATCGCGAGATGCGTGCCGACACCGACTTCGCCACACTGATCTTTCAAGGCGAGGACGCCGTACATGCACGCATCTGCCAAATGCTCGAAGAGCTGAACGGCATCTTTGCCTTCGCCCTCTACGACGCAGAGCACGACGAGTTTCTGATTGCACGCGACCCCATCGGCGTGATTCCACTCTATATCGGCTACGACAACGACGGCAAGGTGATGGTGGCTTCCGAACTCAAGGCACTCGAAGGACAGTGCGACCACTACGAGCCTTTCCTCCCAGGACATTATTACTACAGCAAGACTCCAGGCATGAAGCGCTACTACACACGCGACTGGTTTGAGTATGCTTCCATGCAAAAGAAATACAACATCGACGACAGCAAGAAAGCTGCCGAACAGCTGGCAGAGGCTGCACCACAGGAGCAGGCTGCCGTCGAACAGATACACGACGCACTCGAGGCTTCGGTGAAGCGACAGCTGATGAGCGACGTGCCCTACGGAGTGCTGCTCAGCGGCGGACTCGACTCTTCGGTCATCTCGGCCGTTGCCGAGAAATTCTCTGCCACACGTGTAGAGAACGGAGGCGAGACACGAGCCTACTGGCCACGGTTGCACTCCTTCGCCGTAGGACTGAAGGGCGCTCCCGACCTGGCTAAAGCCCGATTGGTGGCAGAGCACATCGGAACCGTGCATCACGAAATCAACTACACCATACAGGAAGGACTCGATGCCATCCGCGACGTCATCTACTTCATCGAGACTTACGACGTCACCACCGTCCGCGCCTCTACACCTATGTATCTGCTGGCACGCGTCATCCGAAGCATGGGCATCAAGATGGTGCTTTCGGGCGAGGGAGCCGACGAGGTGTTTGGCGGCTATCTCTACTTCCACAAGGCACCCGACGCCAAGGCCTTCCACGAGGAAACCGTCCGCAAGCTTGGCAAACTCTATCTCTACGACTGTCTGAGAGCCAACAAGAGTCTGGCAGCCTGGGGCATCGAGGGCCGTGTGCCCTTCCTCGACAAGGAGTTCCTCGACGTGGCCATGGGCATGAACCCCGTGCTGAAGATGTGTCCCGACAAGACCATCGAGAAGAAAGTAGTACGCGATGCTTTTGCCGACTTGCTGCCCGAAGAGGTGGCATGGCGACAGAAAGAGCAGTTCTCCGACGGTGTGGGCTATTCGTGGATAGACACGCTGAAACAGATCACCGCCTCGGCAGTCAGCGACGAGCAGATGGCTCATGCCGCCGAGCGATTCCCCATCAACCCTCCACAGAACAAGGAGGAATACTACTATCGCTCTATCTTCGCCGAGCATTTCCCCAGCGACAGCGCTGCCCGCAGCGTGCCAAGCGTGCCAAGTGTGGCTTGCTCTACCGCCGAAGCACTGGCATGGGACGCCTCATTCAAGAACCAGAACGACCCCAGCGGACGAGCTGTAGCCGGAGTGCACGAACAGGCGTATAAATAGTCAATTTAAGTTTCGCAAGTAGGGCTCAACACGCCCTGAAAGGGCAGAAGCTCCTAGCCCAGGGCAACGCCCTGGGTATAAAAGTAATCAGCAAGGCGCCCTGAAAGGGCAAAAGCTTTGTATATTGCTTGGTACTTGAATGCTTTTGCCCTTACAGGGCGACAGGCTTGCGTCCGTAATTACCCAGGGCGTTGCCCTGGGCTAGGAGCTTCTGCCCTTTCAGGGCGTGTAGGGAAGTCACATGCGAAAGTTTAGTAGACAGCATGAAATAATGATATATCAATAGTTAGAAATAACCGATAAATATAAAACGAACAAGAAATGGAAAAAGGATTGTACAGTTCAACCTATGAGCACGATGCGTGTGGCGTAGGAATGGTGGTTAACATCCACGGCAACAAGAGCCATGAGCTGGTAGACAATGCCCTGAAGGTACTCGAGAACATGCGCCACCGTGGCGCTGAGGGTGCCGACAACAAGACGGGCGACGGTGCCGGTATCATGCTCCAGATTCCGCACGAGTTTATTCTTCTTCAAGGTATTCCTGTCCCCGAGAAAGGCAAATATGGCACAGGCCTCATCTTCCTGCCTAAAGACGAAAAGAAACAGCAGGACATCCTCTCCATCATGATCGAGGAGATAGAGCGCGAGGGACTGCAGCTCATGCATCTGCGCAACGTACCTACCAACCCGGAGTGTCTGGGAGAGGCCGCACTGAGCAATGAGCCCGCCATCAAACAAGTGTTCATCACAGGCGTCACCGACGACAAGGTGCCTGTCTTCGAGCGCATCCTCTACCTCATACGCAAACGCATCGAGAAGCGCATCAGCGATCCTGACTTCTACATCTGTTCGTTGTCCAATTCGAACATCGTATACAAGGGTATGCTGAGCAGCCTGCAGCTGCGCCAGTATTATCCCGACCTCACCAATAATTACTTTACCAGCGGTCTGGCTCTCGTCCACTCACGCTTCTCTACCAACACCTTCCCGACATGGAGCCTGGCTCAGCCTTTCCGTCTGCTCTGCCACAACGGTGAGATCAACACCATACGAGGCAACCGCGGCTGGATGAAGGCACGCGAGAGTGTGCTCAGCAGCGAGGCTCTGGGCGACATTCGCGAAATCTCGCCTATCGTACAGCCTGGCATGAGCGACTCTGCCAGCCTCGACAATGTATTCGAGTTCTTCGTGATGAGCGGTTTGTCGCTGCCTCACGCCATGGCTGTCATGGTGCCAGAGAGCTTCAACGACAAGAATCCTATCTCAGAAGACCTCAAGGCCTTCTACGAGTATCACTCTATCCTGATGGAACCTTGGGACGGACCTGCCGCTCTGCTCTTCAGCGACGGACGCTATGCCGGCGGTATGCTCGACAGAAACGGTCTTCGTCCTGCCCGCTACACCATCACCAAGAACGACATGATGGTAGTGGCCTCCGAGGTGGGTGTCATGGACTTCGATCCTTCCGAGGTGGCAGAGAAAGGTCGTCTGCAGCCTGGTAAGATCCTCCTCATCGACACACAGGAAGGCAAGATATACTACGATGGCGAAATCAAGGAGCGTCTGGCTGCCCAGCATCCTTACCGCCAGTGGCTCAACACCAACCGCATCGAGTTGGAGAAACTCCGCAGCGGACGTAAGGTGGAAAACTCTGTAGAGAACCTCACCCGCAAGGAACTGGAGTTCGGCTTCGGCGAGGAAGACATCGACGGAACCATCATCCCGATGGCCACCAAGGGCCAGGAGCCTACAGCCTCTATGGGTAACGACACGCCACTGGCTGTGCTCTCCGACCAGCCACAAATATTCTTCAACTACTTCCGTCAGCAGTTTGCACAGGTCACCAACCCTGCCATCGACTCCATCCGCGAGAACCTCGTGATGAGTCTCACCGAGTACATCGGCCGTGTGGGTTCAGGCATCCTGAATCCCGACGAGAGCAACTGCAAGATGGTTCGCCTGCCACATCCAATCCTGACCAACACCCAGCTCGACATTCTGCAGAACATACGCTACAAGGGCTTCAACACCGTCAAGCTCCACATGGTGTTCGAGACTGCCAAGGGCGAGGAAGGTCTTCACGAGGCTCTCGACGAGCTGTGCAAGCAGGCAGCCCAGAGTGTTGACGACGGTTACAACTACATCATCCTGAGCGACCGCGATGTCGACGCCACTCATGCAGCCATCCCATCATTGCTCGCCGTGAGCGCCGTACACCACTATCTCATCGACGCCGGCAAGCGCGTACAGACAGCCCTCATCGTAGAGAGCGGTGAGATTCGCGAGGTGATGCACGCCGCACTGCTTCTGGGCTATGGCGCATCAGCACTCTGCCCATACCTCACCTACGCCATCCTCGACGACCTGGTAAAGAAGGGCAAGATACAGGAAGACTATCACACAGCCGAACAGAACTACATCAAGGCTGTGAAGAAAGGCCTGTTCAAGATCATGGCCAAGATGGGAATCTCCACCATCCGCAGCTATCGCGGAGCCAAAATCTTCGAGAGCATCGGTCTGAGCGAGAGTCTGCTGAAGAACTATTTCGGCACCGAGGTAAGCACCATCGGCGGTATAGGTCTTGAGACCATCGCCCGCGACGCCATCCTGCTGCACGACAAGGCCTTCGCCACCAAGAAGCTCGACTTCCTGCCCAGCATGGGACAGTTCCACTATCGCAAGGACGGCATCAAGCATGCCTGGAATCCTGAGACTATAGCCACTCTGCAGCTTGCCACCCGCAAGGGCGACTACCAGCTGTTCAAGAAATACACTCATCTTGTCGACAACAAGCAGGAGCCTATCTTCATCCGCGACTTCTTCGCCTTCCGCAAGAATCCTATCTCTATCGACAAGGTAGAGCCTGTAGAGGAAATCGTGAAGCACTTCGTCACCGGAGCCATGAGCTTCGGAGCCCTCTCAAAGGAAGCCCACGAGGCTATGGCTCTGGCCATGAACGCCCTCGGTGCACGCAGCAACACGGGTGAGGGAGGCGAGGACAACGAGCGATTCCATTCTACTCAGGATGGCATCAGCCTCTCCAGCAAAACCAAGCAGGTGGCTTCGGGACGTTTCGGCGTGACAACCGAATACCTCGTCAATGCCGAGGAAATACAGATCAAGGTGGCACAGGGTGCCAAGCCTGGTGAGGGCGGACAGTTGCCTGGCTTTAAGGTCAACGAGGTCATCGCCAAGACACGTCACTCTATTCCTGGCATCAGCCTCATCTCGCCACCACCTCATCACGACATCTACAGTATTGAGGACCTGGCTCAGCTCATCTTCGACCTGAAGAACGTGAACCCACGTGCTGCCATCTCTGTAAAACTCGTTGCCGAGAGCGGCGTAGGAACCATTGCTGCCGGTGTGGCAAAGGCCAAGGCCGACCTCATCGTCATCTCTGGTGCAGAGGGTGGAACGGGTGCAAGCCCTGCTTCCAGCATGCGCTTTGCCGGTATCTCGCCAGAGATAGGTCTCTCTGAGACACAGCAGACTTTGGTGAAGAACGGTCTTCGCGGACAGGTTCGCCTACAGGTAGACGGCCAGCTGAAGAGCGGACGCGACATCATTCTCATGGCCTTGCTCGGCGCCGAGGAATTCAGTTTCGGTACTGCTGCACTCATCGTCCTGGGTTGTGTCATGATGCGTAAATGTAATCTCAACACCTGTCCTATGGGTGTTGCCACACAGGATCCTAAGCTGCGCGCCCACTTCCGCGGCAGCTACAAATATCTGATCAACTACTTCCGCTTCCTCGCCGAGGAGGTGCGCGAGTACTTGGCTGAGATGGGTTACACCTCACTCAACGACATCATCGGTCATACCGAACTCATCGTTCGCAAGAGCGACGAGGAAGTGGTTCCTGCCGAGGGAAGCGAAGCCGTAGACAGCGCTACCGCAAAGTTTATCGAGCAGAAAGCCGACCTTCTCGACTTCTCTCGCCTGTTGCATCGCGAGGCGGGTCATGGATCGCTCTATCACACCACCGAACAGATACACGATCTTGCCAACGTGCTCGACCAGCAGCTCGTTCGTGGCGCACAGAAAGCCATTGAGAAGCAAGAGGAAGTCAACCTCGACTTTGCCATCAAGAATACCGACCGCGCGGCTGGAGCAATGCTCAGTGGCGCTATCGCTGCCAAGTATGGCGAGGCTGGTCTGCCTGACAAGACAGTGAATGTGAAATTCAAGGGTTCTGCCGGTCAGAGCTTCGGAGCCTTCCTTGTCAAGGGTGTCGACTTCAAGTTGGAAGGCGAGACCAACGACTATTTCGCCAAGGGACTGTCAGGAGGCCGTATTTCCATCCTGCCTCCTATCCGCAGCAACTTCTCTGCCGAAGACAACATCATCGCCGGCAATACCGGACTCTATGGAGCCACATCGGGCGAGTTGTATATCAACGGTAAGGTAGGCGAACGCTTCGGTGTGCGCAACTCTGGTGCCATCGCTGTCATCGAGGGTGCTGGCGACCACTGTTGCGAGTACATGACAGGCGGACGCGTGGTAGTGCTCGGCGAGACGGGCCGCAACTTTGCCGCAGGTATGAGTGGCGGTGTGGCCTACGTATGGGACAAGAACCACAACTTCGACTACTTCTGCAACATGGATATGGTGGAAATCAACCTCGTCGAGGACAGTACCTACCGCAAGGAGCTGCACGAGCTCATCCGCCAGCATTATCTCTATACAGGCAGTAAGCTCGCCCGCACCATGCTCGACGACTGGAACCACTATGTGGAAGACTTCATCCAGGTAGTGCCTATCGAGTATAAGCGCGTGTTGCAGGAAGAGCAGGTAAAGAAGCTGCAGCAGAAGATTGCAGACATGCAGCGAGACTATTAATAAAGGTAAAAAGGCAAAAGGGTAAAAAGGTAAAAAGAGCCTTAGCCCTTTGCCTTGACTGCGGTAAAATGTCGAGTAATAAATAAATTAATAATAAAGGTAACATAAGGTTTAAGTAAATGACAGCAAGTAACAAGCAAGAATGTCTTTTTACCTTTTTACCCTTTTACTTTTAAAAGAAGATGGGAAATCCAAAAGCATTTTTGACTATACCCCGCAAAGAAGCAGGCTATAGACCAATACACGATAGAATCCTCGACTTCAGCGAGGTAGAACAAACATTAAACAGCAACGACCGCCGACAGCAGGCTTCGCGCTGCATGGATTGCGGTGTGCCCTTCTGTCACTGGGCTTGTCCGTTGGGCAACAAGGCTCCTGAGTGGAACGACGCCCTCTACAAGGGTGACTGGGAACTGGCTTACCGCCTGCTCAACTCCACCAACGACTTTCCTGAGTTCACAGGCCGCATCTGTCCTGCTCTCTGCGAGAAAGCCTGTATCCTCAACCTCATGGACCACGAGCCTACCACCAACCGTGAAGACGAGTGCGCCATCGTTGAGCACGCTTTCTCTGAAGACTATGTACGCGTAGAAATACCAGAACGCAACGGCAAGACCGTTGCCGTCATCGGTGCAGGACCTGCCGGACTTGTCGCTGCCAACCAGCTCAACCATAAAGGCTATAAGGTGACGGTCTTCGAGGCACGCGAGAACGCCGGCGGCTTGTTGCGTTACGGCATTCCTAACTTCAAGCTCAACAAGAGCATCATCGACCGCCGTCTGCATCTTCTCGAGGAAGAAGGCATCGAGTTCAAATACAATCAGCACATCGATGTCAACAAGCTGCCCGAAGGCTTCGATGCCTATGTGGTTGCTACAGGTACGCCTACTGCACGCGACCTCAAGATTCCAGGACGCGAGCTCAAGGGTGTTTACTTCGCCCTCGAACTGCTATCTCAGCAGAACCGCATCCTCGCAGGCATGGAGTTCAGCAAGGACGAGCTCGTCAACTGCAAGGGCAAGGACGTTCTTGTCATCGGTGGTGGCGATACGGGCAGTGACTGCATCGGAACTGCTCATCGACAGGGTTGCAAGAGCGTGACACAGATAGAAATCATGCCTAAGCCTGTAGAAGGTCCTGAGGATCCTAAGAATCCCTGGCCTAACTGGCCTCGCACCCTCAAGACTACATCCAGTCATGAGGAAGGCTGCACACGCCGCTGGAACATCAACTCACTCGAGTTCCTGGGCAAGAACGGCAAACTGACAGGTGTCAAAGTACAACAGATAGACTGGAAACCAAATCCTGAAGGCGGTCGTCCGCTGATGGTAGAAGCAGGCAAGCCCGAGATTATCAAGGCCGAAGCTGTGTTCCTTGCCATGGGATTCCTGAAGCCACAGCAGCCTGAGTTTGCCGACAATGTGTTTGTAGCTGGCGATGCTGCCAATGGTGCAAGCCTTGTCGTAAGAGCCATGGCAAGCGGTCGAAAGATTGCTGCCCAGGTAGATAAATATCTGAACAAATAATATCGGTTATTTTTAACTATAAGTAGCGGGGAGACGGACCTTGAGATGAGGTTTGCCTCCCCTTTTTCGTTCCAATACTCTGCTTATGGTTTTGGAACTTTGGCATCGAAGGTGAAAAACATCAGATAGTCGCCATCGCCATCCATCACCACCTCGTTGTCCAAAGCCTCGTTGAGTCCACCCTGCCACCATTCCTTATAGGGATATGGCTTCCATTTGAGTCCCTCGGCAGAAAGCCTCGAACAGCCAAAGTTGAAGATACTCACCTGTTGCCGCGCAAAGGTCTCGAAAGACTGAAGCCCTGAAGCTGGAACAAAATATCCGGTGTCGGTAATCATCGTCACGTCGAGCCCCCACTCTCGCATATATCGCATGATCAGCGAGATGTTGCAGAGCGTATGGTCTTCTCGCTTGCCCGTGCATCCCAAGTAGGCAATGCGCCTCATTCCTTGCTTCATACAAAATCGCGTGGCCTTCGTCTGATCGTTGTCATCCTGTTCGTCCACCAAATGCACCAAGTCGGCATAGCGTCTCTTGAAGTCATCAGGCAGCGAATCGCCATCTCCCACAATAGCATCAGGTGTCCCGCCGTGCAGAATGTAATGCATACCTGCACCATCGCAGCACACCAGATATTTGGCATGCTGAAGTATCGACAGCGCCACAGCATGAGAGGGATAATCTCCATCGCATAGGACCACAGCATCGAAACTGGAAACAGCAGTAACAAGAGGCAATTTATCTTTCTTCATTTTCCGATTCTTTTAATTTCAGCTATAATGTGGTTTAAAGTTTTTAGTTGACCACTCTAATTGATTGAGAGATAAATACAAAAAAATAGGCTTACACCTTTCGGGATAAGCCTATCGTGTTCTCTTGCTTATTATTTTTATTCCTCACCGTTGTCCTCGTCCTCAGCATTCTCAGGAATCTCAAGCAATGGCAACTGTCTGTTGATAGCTGCATTGAATGAGATGATGGTCTCACTGCGTGACAAGCCCAATGGCTGCAACTTGTCATGGATAATCTCCAACAAGTGATGGTTGTTGCTGGCATAAATCTTGATAAACATATCCATGCCGCCTGTCGTATAATGACATTCCACTACCTCAGGAATCTTCCTCAGCTCGTCTACAACGTGGTCGAACTGCTCTGGATTCTTAAGATACAGACCTACATAAGCACATGTCTCATAACCTATCTTCTCGGGATCGATGATGAACTGAGAGCCCTTGATGATGCCAAGATTTGTCAACTTGGCCACTCTCTGATGGATGGCAGCACCGCTCACATTGCATGCTCGTGCCACTTCAAGGAATGGGATGCGTGCGTCTTGTGATATCAGTTTCAATATCTGCCTGTCCAGGTAATCTAATAACTGCTTTGCCATAAATTAAGTTTAATTTGGGTGCAAAGATAGTACATTAATTTAAGAAATGCAACTTTTTGCGCATAAATAATTATAAATTAATATTATTTACTCTTTTCTACGGCAGAATAGTTAACACGAAGCACTTTTGCCTGTCGTAAAGCCTGCTTGACATCCATCACTACACCCATGGGAACCTGACGGTCGGCGCGGATGGAAACTGTCATCTGCCGCTGGTCCTCAGCCGACATACGACGCTTCTCTGCCAACACATAGTCCATCACCTCGGCAGGTGTGGCGAGCTTATCATTGAGCTGAACGCAGACTCCACTTGAATCGGTCTCTACATTCGAGACTACCGGCAAGGACTGTACTGGTTTGCCTATATAGATGTAAGACACAGCCGACTTCTTGGTCAGTCGGGTGAGCTGCTTGCCTTGTGGGGCGCGATAGTCAACCTTGAGCGTTACCTGGCGCATGTGGGTGACGATCATAAAGAAAAACAATACCGTGAATATCAAGTCGGGCAACGAGGAAGTGTTGAGTCCCGGCATCTCGTGCTCACGACGTCCGAACATGCTCATGATTCGCCCCCTTTCTTCTCTTCGGCATCAGCACTCACACTCTTGTCCTGGAAGGTGCGGGCATGAGCATACGACTCGGTAATGCGCTGCGGACACAGGTTGCGAACCCTATCCTTCTGGGCTTTCGACAACAGGGCAAAAGTCTTGCCATATTGCTTGCGGGCATATTCGTCACGCAACTGCGAATAGGCCATCATCAACTGATTCTGTACCTGGAAATAAAGATCATAGCTTGCCTCGCGGTCACTCTCAATTGAGATAAGATGACGGCTGCCCAAACGATGCACGAATTTCACCACCTCACCCTGCAGTCGGTCTACAGGGAAAGGCTTGTCGTTCAGGAGCAACAGATGGTCGGATGTGACGTGAAGTTCAAGGAGTGTGGCCTTGTCGACAACCGAAACCTGCTGTTGGTGCTGTGGCTCAGGGGCTGGCAACTGGCGCAGCAAGCCCTTGTCCACATCCATCGATGTGGTGACAAGGAAGAATATCAACAGCATAAAAGAAATGTCGGCTGTAGATGTGGTATTCAGTCCCGGTACTCCATGTGGTTTACGCAGACGCTTCATTTCTTTCGTTCTTTACGCACATAACGGGTTACGCCAAAGAGCACTACACCTATGGCTGCTATCAGCAATAAGACTGAGGCGAGGACAAACATATCACTCAGTTTCAGCCAGAACCAGTCGTTGTAGTCATTGCCGTTGACCAACATAGGAGTAGAAGAACCTACGGCGAAGCCTATGACGAGCAAACCAAAAGTTGAAAACCATGTGATGCGGGCTATCTTGCGGGCAGGCACACCATTGACCACAGCGTCCTGACGACTGCCCGAACGATGGCTTCGCCATGCCGAGAAGCCTATCATGCATAATGCCAACAGAAGGACTAACACCATAAGCACGATGAGCACATCGGTGAAAAGAGGAGCATTGAAGTCGGGGTTCTCGTCGAATGGCAGGTCGTAGCCCACCAGATAGAACAAGGCGAAAACCACCGCCGACACTCCTACCAGAATGTACAACAGTCGCTGCGAGAGCCTTTCGGTTCCCCAGCTCTTAAGATGCTTGATTTTCATGCTTATACTTGGCTATTATGTCCATCAAGGTGATGGACGATTCTTCCATCTGACTGATGATATGCTCTATCTTTGACAGGATGTAATTGTAGAACACCTGAAGAATAAGGGCTACGATGATACCGAAGATGGTAGTGATAAGCGCCACCTTCATTCCCGATGCCACAATGGTAGGACTGATGTCGCCTGCCTGCTGTATTTGGTCGAAAGCCATCACCATACCGATGACCGTTCCCAAGAATCCGAGCGAGGGAGCCATGGCGATAAACAGCGTTATCCACGAACAGCCTTTCGAGAGGTTGGCAGCCTGTACCGTGCCGTAACTGGCAACCGAACGCTCCACATTCTCCAGACTGTCATCTACATGCATCAGTCCCTGATAACAGATAGAGGCTACCGGTCCGCGTGTGTTGCGGCACAAGTCCTTGGCTTCCTCCACCTTTCCTTCTGCCATGCGGCTGTCGATGTCGAGCATGAGTTGCTTGGCATTGATTTCTGAAAGACTGAGATAAAGTATGCGCTCTATGCAGAACGCCAAACCAACCACCAGGGCAATGGCCACCAACGACATAAAGCCGGCATTGCCTTCTACAAACTTGGTCTTAAGAGCTTGATGAATTCCCATTGATTCTTCCTGCGCCATCAATGGCAAAGAAGAAGCAACAAGGGTGAATGTCAATATTGCCAAACGTGCAATAAAAGGATTTTTCTTCATATATACCTTATATTATATATGTATATGCGGAAAGAGGGGGATTCGAACCCCCGATTCCCTTTAGGGGAATACACGCTTTCCAGGCGTGCCTCTTCAGCCACTCGAGCACCTTTCCTTTTGTCTGCGAGCACCTTGACGGGCTTCGGTGTGCAAAAGTATCGCTTTTCGGGCAAATAAGCAAAAAAGGCTTCCTATTTTATATTTCTTTAACTGACTCTACTTTTGCCACACCAACTTGCAGCACTGCCTACAGTCCTTTCACCACCTCGCAGCTAAAGATACGGCTTACATTGGCATTGGTGGCTGCCGCCAATTCGTCCTCGCTCACCTGATAGGCTGCTGCCAGGGTGCGCATCACGTCGACAACATAGGCACTCTCGTTACGCTTTCCTCTATGTGGAACTGGTGCCATATAGGGACTGTCGGTCTCAAGTACAAGGCGATGAAGCGGAACCACAGCAGGAAGGTCTTCACGCAGATGACTGCTCTTGAAAGTGGAGACACCGCCTACTCCCAACACGAAACGGTCGAAAGACAGCAATTCCTCAGCCTCGCGCTGATTGCCCGTGAAACAATGAAAGACGCCTCCCGGCAGCTCTTTCTCGTAAGAGCGCAAGAGATGAACCATCTCGTTCTGCGCCTTGCGACAATGTATCATGAGGGGAAGACGGGTTTCCACCGACCACTTCACCTGTTCCTCGAAAGCCTGCAACTGTTCGTGCTCAAACTCACGGCTCCAGTAATAGTCAAGCCCCACCTCGCCTATAGCAATGAAGTCGGAAACTGTTGTGTTGATTTGCACGCGATGCTCATCGAGGATTTGACGCAGCTCGGCAAGCTGTTCTTTCCAGTCGGCCTTCACCTCCTCTGGATGGAGTCCTATCATGGGATAGGCGTAACCGGGATATTGATGACTGAGGCTGAGCACAGCCTTCGTAGTCTTCACGTCTATTGCTGGCAGGAACACCTTGCCCACTCCTGCTTCGCGGGCACGGGCAAAAGCCTCAGCTCTGTCTTCGTCGAACTCCTCGGCATCGAGATGCGTATGTGTGTCGATAATCTTTATCATTTTTTATTTGCGGTCTTCTCGCTGTTCGATTATTTTTTAGTCTTCTCGCTGTTCGATTAATATTTGCGCTTCATCATGCGCTGGGCATACTTCTGCAATTCTTCCTTACGCTCTGCCGGAACCTGGACTGCATCTAAGTATTTCTTGCTCTGCTCAAAGTAGTAGGCTATCTTGGCTTGCGCCATCTTGTCGATACCGATCTCATTATACTGACGTGTTACGGCAGCGATTTTCTCCTCGCGGTCGAAAGACTTGGCATTGACCCACTTCTCCAACTCCTGTCGCTGTGCCTCATTGGCATGACTGAACGCATTGATGAGCATGAATGTTTTCTTGTTGGAGGTGATGTCGCCGCCTATCTTCTTGCCGAAGACCTTGGAGTCGCCATAAACGTCGAGATAATCATCCTGTAACTGAAAAGCCAGACCTATCTGTTCGCCAAACTTATACAGATTATCAGCATCCTCGGCAGGGGCATCAGCCAGGATGGCTCCTATCTTGAGCGCACAAGCCAACAGGACGCTTGTCTTCAGTCGAATCATCTCGATGTATTCCTCTTCGCGCACATCGTCACGGGTCTCGAACTCCATGTCGTACTGCTGTCCCTCGCCAATCTCGAGCGCCGTAGTGGTAAAGAGGCGAAGAACATCTGCCAGATGACGGCTGTCGCATTGTGCCATTCGCTCATACGCCAGCACCAGCATACTGTCGCCAGACAGGATGGCAGTATTGGCATCCCATTTCTTGTGCACCGTCTCATGACCACGGCGCAAATCAGCCTGATCCATCAGGTCGTCGTGCAGGAGTGTGTAGTTATGATAGGTTTCCAAAGCGATGGCATTCATCAGGATTTTATCAGTATCTTCCTTGTAAAGATTGTAGCCCAGAAGCATCAATACGGGGCGAATGCGCTTGCCACCCATCGACAAGACATAGCGGATAGGTTCGTAAAGCGACTTCGGAGTACGCTCGTAGGGAAGTGCATCTAAAAAGGCATTCACCTGAGTCAGTAGTTCGTCGGCTGTCTTCATAATTGTTCGTTTTTTATAATAGTTGAGTGATTATTTCTATCAATGTTGAGTGATTATTTCTATCAGAGTATTATAAAGGGATACTTGAGCACAATAAAGAAATGCAGGGTCAGAGCTGGAAGACGACAGGCACTGCCACCATCGTGCGACACACCTTGTTGTGGTCCATACCAGGTTTCCACTTAGGCATCATCTTCATTACGCGCAAGGCCTCCCTGTCGAGCAAGGGGTCTACCGAAGTGCTCACCTTCACGTCAGACACCGTTCCGTCTTTATTGACAATAAACGAAACCACCACCATGCCTTGTATCTTGCGCTGCTGAGCCTGACGCGGATATTTCAGATTCTTGGTAAGCCACTGCATGTATGCCGACCAGCCTCCGGGAAAGACGGGAATCTGCTGAACCACGGTAAAATTGATAGGAGCCTCGGGCTGTGCCGACGTGTTTGTGTTGTCGACTGGCGTTTCGGGAGCAGCTTCCTTCACATTGGCTCCATCCACGGCTCCTTCTCCGTCTCCTATCACAAGTTCGCTGGTTGTAGTGCTGATTTTCTGCGCTGCCGGTTCTGCTTTCTGTTCTGCCCTCACCTCTTGTGTAATGGCCTTGGATGCAGGCTTCGAGGCTGCCTCTGCCGAAACCATGTCCTTGGAGTCTGGAGGCAGCGAGAGCTCCAAGTCCTGCGACAGGTCTTCTATATCGTTCGACAAGTCATAATCGTCGGGCTGACTCGTATACTGCAGGCCTACGAAGATAAAGGAAAGGGTAAGCAACAGCCCAAGCAAGAAGAATGTTACCCGCTTGTCCTCCAACTGTGCACTATGAGATTTCTTGATTTCCAATTCCTTATTCCTTTATTCTACTAAACTTTATTCGTTTCTTTCAAAAAACGACGCCATGATGCGGTGTGAACTTTTTGCAAAATCGCTTCCATATAGAGCATGGCTTCTTATCGCATGCAAAAGTAGCCTTTTTAAAGGTAATAGCCAAATTTATTCTTCCTTTTTTTTGTATTGTCCATGAATTGGACATACTTTACATAAACAGACGGCATCACTACAATAAAAAAGAAAAAATGGAGTTATTCTTTTGTATTGTGTTCGATTTGCATTATCTTTGCAGAAGAAAAAGCGGCACTCGGCAATCTGAAAGTGAACTTTCATTGCGCTCGTTTGCATTTTCTTTGCATCCAAGAATAAAATAATAGGAATGAGAAAACTTCTTCTTTCTGTCCTTTTGGCACTGTCGGCAACTATGGCTGTTGCACAGGAAAGCCAAACGGGATACAACTTTCTTCGCCTGCCGGCAAGTGCGCACGCTGCAGCTTTAGGTGGCGACAACATCACCCTCATCGAGGATGATGAAGCCCTCATTTTCCATAATCCAGCTCTGCTCTCATCGGTAAGCGACAAGACCATCAACTTGGGATATATGAACTATATGTCGGGAGTCAACGCTGCTTCGGCAGCCTTCAACCGCATAGTGAAGGACAAGGCTTCATGGGCTGTATCGGCACAATATGTTGACTATGGAAAGATGAAACAGGTGGACGAGAACAATGTACAGATGGGCGAGTCCTCTGCCAAAGACGTTGCTGTGGCTGGCTATCCATTGCTCTGGGCTAAGAACTTTTGGGCCTTCAGCCCGTACATAAACCACTTGCGAAACTTGAGCAAACAGTATGTTCGCTGGACTCCTTAGGAAGCTATCCCTCCCAAATCTCATAAGAGAACGGAAAGGCAAGGGCATCCGCCTGCACCTGAGAAGCATCCCCCTGCATCTGAGAAGCATCCGCCTGCACCTGAGAAGCATCCGCATTCCATACTGCCGAGGCGCAGCCCACCTTCACAAAATGAACCCGGGCGGAGAGCACCTTGCGGAACACACGATAACTCTTGAGACTACGGTCGGCATCGGCTTGCTGGATGAAGAAAACATATCTGTTGAGAGGATGGGCAGCCATGACGAAAGCGATGCGTGTAGCCAACTTCTCGGCTGAATAGGGACCGATTTTCGCAAAGATGTACGAGAAATGGAAGAAGATGACCGTAGGAACGCTGGACAAAGCATTCCAATCATCGTCATTCAACTCCTCAAAATGGCTCAGCTTGTGATAAACCACCCGGTCGGCGTAAGCGGCATGAAGCATCCGCTCGCCCATCTGATGCATGCTCTCCGAGATGTCGACTGCCTCGTACTCCAAACATCCGATCTTGTCGCCGAAAACCTGCATGAAAGCCAGGGCATTGGTGGCTGGTCCGCAACCCAGATGCACCGAGATGGTGCGCAGGGAGGTGGAGGAGAGCCTCTCCTCCACCCACTCCCGAACCGAGCCGTACATCAGCTTGGCGCAGGCATAGTGGGCAGGCATCATGTTGTGACAGTAAACGAGCACCTGGTCGGCGGGCGTGAAGGTGCGCATACGGTTTCTGCCCGAGGTGTCCTTGAGGTCGGTCTGAATGATTTTGGATTGCACGAAATGGCTCCTGCCATAGTCGATGAGCGCCTGGTTGGTGGCAAACTCGTTGCCCAGAACATACTGGGGCCAACGGGTCATCGCATCGCCCTTGACGGGCTCTTCGACGACCGTACGAAACGTATGGTCAAAGGTTTCATCGGATGATAATTCCCCGACCGGGAAAAACGCATTTCTCTGCCCATCGCAAGAGCCAAGCGAATCGAGCGAGCCGACAGAATCGACAGAATCGAGCGCCCCTGCTTCCCCAACGACAAAGTTTCCGCTCACATAGTCGCTGGGCGAGATGTCGAAATAGCTCTGCCTGTTACGGGCAAACTCCATGAGCTTGAAGAAGATGACGTTCTCGCGCAGGAGTCTGGCGTTGCCGATCATGATGAGATGTTTCATGGCACGGGTCATCGCCACGTTGAGCTTGCGGTCGATGATTTCGCCCGACGCACGGTCCACATACTGGTTGCCGGTGAGGAATCCCAACTGATAGTATTTCCTGATGGTGAAGCCGTAGATGATGTTCTCGCACTGGCTTCCCTGATAGCGCTCCACGGTGTCGATCATGATGTCGTGGAGCGGTTCGATGTGGTAGCTGTCTATCTCGTTGCGTATGGTGGAGATCTGATTGCGATAGGGCACGATGATGCCTACCGTGCGGTCTTTGTCGAAGCCCTCTGGATCCATGAGGTAGATGCGATGCACCGTGGCGGCGATCATCCTGGCCTCGATGAGATTCACCTTGTCGGAGGTCTCCTGCTGCCATGGGTCGAGTCCTGTCTGTCGTGGCTCGGGATAGGTGACGAAGGCGATGCGGCGGGTGGTGAGCAATGCCTCCAGCCCGTCGTGGCTCTCAGAGGTGAGCGGCGTGGGCTCCTCCTGATAAGGCAGGGGCACGGGGATGAGCTTGTTCTGATAGAAGGCATAGTTGGGGAAGATGGCTATCTCGCGGTGCATACGTCCCTGGCGGGTGAGCATGTAGCTGTACTCGTTGTTGACACCCTCGGAGCGATAAGCCTTGATGAGACGCTCGAAGAGCGAGAGCCGGCAGTCGGTGAGGTGGATGGCCCGCAGGTTGGGTTCCTGCACCATGGATTCCGACTCCTGTTGCTGCACGACGGCTGGCAACTGTTTCTCGTCGCCTATGAGCACAAACTTGGCGATGGCATGCTCGCCCGTGCGTGCATTCTTCGCCGAGAGCAGACCTACGATCTGGGGCTCGAGTATCTGGGAGGCCTCGTCGACAATAGCCAGGTCGAAATGCTTGATCGACAGGAGGGCTAACTGACTGTTGAAGGCTGTGGTGGTGCCGCAGAACACACGGCAACGCTCTATCATCTGCCTGATCTCACGGCCGTTGCGGCATGCCTCCGACCGCTTGCCGAGCAGGTGGGAGCGGTAAGCCTCATGACAGCCCAGCTCACTGCCCAAGCGCACGAAATCGATGCCCTCGCCTACCAGTTTGCTGCACATCTCGTCCACAGCCCTGTTGGTGAACGAGAGCAGCAGTACCGACGTACCTTCCTCCATGAGCTGTTCCTTCAGCACGTTGACCATGCCGAAGGAGGTCTTACCCGTACCGGGAGGGCCGATGATGAGGAAGAGGTCCCGGGCCTGCTTCACGCGCAGCACCAGGTCGTTGAACTCCGTGTTGCCCTGGCTGGCGTAGTCGCCCTGGAGTGTGAGCGTGGTGTCGACCCTCGGCTTGCGCTGCAACAGGAGCAAGTCCTTGCGTTCCTGACGGGCTTCGAGGAAGAGTTGAAGGCCCTGATAAAGAGCACGGTACGACGATTCCATAAAGTCATGCTCTATCGCCCACACCTCGCCATCGAACACCTCGCACTGGGTCTGCGGATTGCGGAGCGACACCTCTACCCTCGCCTCGTGAATGTCGACGATCGACCCACGGAACACATAGTGGCGCGTGGCGTTGGGCTCGCCCTCAAGGGTGGGATTGTAGGCATAGAAGAAGACTATATCGCCCTTGCGGAAGTTGGACACGTCCTTGTCCTGTCCGTCGGCGAAGGCGAACTCCACCCGCTCGATGGGCATTCCCTTGACCTGTCGGATGGGCATCATGCGCAGGTCGCAATAGATGTTGCCGGCGTTGCGTCGCTCGTCGAGTGTGGAGTTCCATACCGAGGCGAATCCCGACTCCTCCTTGGTTCGGTTGCCCACCTTGGAGAGCATCTGCTCGTTTTCCACAAAGGTGAGGAAGCGGTAGTAATAGTCTTTCTCCAAGGGTGTGGCCGTGCGCACCCGGTCGAGCAGCGCCTGCAGCTGTGGCCGCTTGTAGCGTTCCCACAACGTTCCGCTCTCGCCCGGACATACGAGCTCGGGGGTGAGCGACTCGAGAATGCGGAAGCCGCCACGCGTGAGGAGCAGTTCGAGCCAGGCCACCTGGTTGCGCAACCTGAGCGCCTTGAAGAGCAGGTCGGGCGCCGAGGCGATGTCGAGCAGGCTGTTGGCGTACTTCGAGTAGAGCATGTAGGAATGGAAGTCCTTGTAGGCCACGCCGTAGTTGTATCTGAAGATGGCACGATAGAGCAGCGCCTGCACATAGTGGTCGGGGCGAATGTGGGGTGTCTCGGGGCTCGACTTATAGGACGCCTTGCCCGATTTCTGCTCCACCATGAGCGTGAGGTCTTTCTGAATGAAGTCCATACGGGCCTGCAGTCCGAGTGTGGGCGAGAAGAAGGAAGGCTCCAGGATGGTGTTCTTGCCGTCGCGCCTGAAGGCTACCGACGAGGCCTCGGCCAGGGCTCCCTGCACGGCACGGCGAATGTGCTGGCGCTGCAGTTCGGCATCGGCACGGAAATGGTCTGAGAGGGGCGTCACGGCGAGGCTCACGGCATTGCGGGCGCAGAAGTCGGCCATGCTCTTCTCATAGGGGCGGTCTACGTGGTAAACCTCCTCGTCGAGCAGCTGTCCGGCAAAGTTACCCAGCATGATGGCCTCGTTGCTGAAGGCGGGCGCCAGCTTCCTGAGCATGTAGGCGTAGGGGGTGGCGGTCTCCTGCTCGGAGAAGCATCCTGCCAGCGAGGTGACGTCTATCAGATAGTCGGGGTTGTAGATGATGATGGCGGGATAGATGATGCCAGCCTCCTCTCGGGGCAGGATGAGGTTGAGCTGTTCGCCCTTGAGTAGGATGTCGGCCAGATAGGCTCGGTCGCCCAGCGCATACGGGTTGTCGGCCTTGCGATAGTAGATGCGGCACGACTCGCCCGTCTCGCTGTCGGTGGCTGTGATGCGGGTGTCGTCCCAGGTGTCGATGATGACCCGCATCTCGCTGCCCTTGCGATAGAGCGGACGGTAATAGGAAGCCACGACATAGGGGAAACGATGGTCGAGACTGGCGGGCACGGGAATGTCGTAAACGAGAGCGATAAACTTGCACAGGGCGGCTGTGTCGTGGGCGACAGACTGGCGCAGCTCTTCATCGGTCAGTACGGCTTCGGGGGCGTTCTGAGCCTGCCGTGGGGCATTCAAAGTCTGAAGGGGGCCATTCTGAGCTTGTCGTGGGGTGTTCTGCAGACGGCGCAAGCGGATGCGGAAGGCGTTGACCGAAGCCGAGAGAGAGGCGTCGCGCATCTTGTCGCGGTTCTCGGTGAGCAGATAGTCCACCTTGGCGAAGAAGCCGGCAAACTTGGTCTTCGACTGCTGCAACTTTCCCTCCACGGCCTGATGGAAAACCTCGCTGAGCAGACGGTAGCGCAGACGGATGTCAATGTCGGCGGGTATCTGGTCGACCTGTTCGAAGAGGTCGGTCGCCACACTCTCCACGTGCAGCCCTGCCAGCCCCTCGCCTGCCGTCTGCACATCGTAGGCCTCTATCCTGAGTCGTCGGGGAATGTCGCGCATCTGCTCGGCCGTAAAGATCTGTGCGCCCTGATTTCTGCTGCTGAGGGTTGCGCCCTGACTTCTGCTACTGAGGACAGCTCCCAGATGGCGGTTGTCGCACACGGAGAGCCACTTCCCTACACTCTCCGAGAGGCCCGAGGCGTCGATCTCCGCATCCCGGCTGAACACGACCACCACTCCCACTTCGAGGCGCTCACATCCGAGATATTTGCGCAGTCCTGCGGCAGTTCGGCTTCGGTTGAGCCGTGCCTGTGCGAAGGGACTTTTGCCGTAGGCTCCACCTGCTATCGTCCTGCCGTCGCTGGTCCAGGGTCCGTTCTCGCCTGCCACGATGCTGCCGCCCCAGTTCTTGAACTCTATCACCAATGCCGCCTGCGGTGTGAAGAGCAGCGCATCGAGCTCCACGCCCTCGATGTTGTAGTTGCCCACGAGCACATACTCCCCACCCGTCTGCGTCTCCAACTCGCCCAGGATTCGGCAAAGTGCATCAAACTGCCTGATCTCGGCCGCATGCTCATACTCAGAAATCTTGTATATTCTCACCCCCATGTGTCGTTTTTTATTTCGCTCACAAAATTACAAAATATTTTCGATACCACCAAATTTTTGCCTGCGTCAACAGGCGAAAATGGACAGAAGTGCTGACACTGACACTGACAGTCCAAAATTATGTCCCCTACAGGAGAAAACTTAGTTTTCATACACGCAAAACTAAGTTTATGCATGGCAAAACTTATGTGATGGTAAAACTACTGAGGGTACGAAACGTACCGTCAGTAGTTGCGCACCCTCGAAAAAAATTATTAGAAATGATATTTCGAACCCACGCTGAGACGCAGTTCCACCTCGGCAGGATTGCACCAGTGGGGAGCCTCCAGGTTCTTGGTAGAAAGCGTGGCGGAAGGTTCAAGATACAGTTCCACACGAGGCGACACGCGCAGGCCAGCCTGCATGGCTGCATGAAGACCCGGAGCATAGTTGGGCGTGCGGTGCTCCTTGGTGCTTACTGCCACCTGGGCACCCAGCAGACCCGTGAACTGCACCAGTTCGTCGTCGGAAGGCTCGCCCGTAACGGCACTCTTCAGGTTCATCATGTAGTCGGCACGAAGGGCTGTGAGCGTCTTGCTGCCCAGGTTGGGCGAAGGCACGAGGGTGTTGCCCAAAGCCACCTGGATGCCGCTCAGAGAGCTGAACCAATGGCCGTAACCGATGTCGGTGGGAAGAGTGAGACGGCGACCGATGCTTCCTCCGTCGCCCATGTTGCCTGTATAGACACCCGTTCCGGCACTCAGGAAGACGTAATTTCTGCGGGATGGAGCCTCGTCGAGGTCCTTGTTGCGGGAGCTGCGCTGCACGTTGTACTCCACACCCAACTGCACCTGGGGCTGCAGACGATGCGAACGGAAGCCCTTGTAGCGCGAGGTGAACTCATAGCCCAACAGTGCCTCGCCCAGCAGGTTGACGTGCGATGAGAGGCGCAGGGCAAGCTGTCCGCCGGCATGAAGGTCGGAGTTGAGACGGGTGTACTCGGAGTGGTCGGCACCAAGATTGAAGCCCAGCACGGAGCGCAGGGAGAGCACACGCGAGTTGTCGCAACCATAGCTGACGGCCGTGAGGTCGGTCATCCAGTCGAAACCGCCCGTTGCCGCACCGTAGTAGCGCTCGTTGATGGGGCGTCCGAACATGCCCTGGAAACTGTAGCGGAAGCCTGCCATCGGAGCCGACCAGTGGGTGTAGCTGATGCGTGCCACAGGCATGTAGCGCTTCCACTCGTCGTACTGGAAGAGGCGCACCGCCATACCTCCCGTGAGGGCGAAGCTGTTGCGTCGCATCTTCATGTTGTCCTCTGCCTGATGGGCCTTACGCGACATTTCCTCGTGATAGGAGTAGACGAATCCAGCCATGAGCGAGCTGGTCACGTCGAGCTTGTCAACCGTATAGGCATTGGGCGCCCAACGGCTGTTGTAGAGGTCGAAACGTGGCTCGAGTACGAAGTCGATGTCGCGCGAGAGGCGGACATTGGCCTGCAGACCGGCTCCTACGTTCAGACTGTAGCGCGACTCGGTGTACCAGTCGCGCGAGTAGTTGAAGCCGATTCCCGCCAGGGCGTTGACCCAGAAGCGTCGCTCGGGCTTGAGTCCGCCGAAGGCATTGTGCAGGTTGAGCATATAGTCGAGACGGGCACCTATGGCACGCATACGAGTCGCGTCGTTCTGCATGAAGGTGGTGGTGTTGAGGTTCAGACGAAATGCGTTGCACGGGTCGATCCACTTGCCGAGAGACACAGCCACGCTCATGCCCGTGTTGTCGTGCCAGTCGCTGACGTGGGCGCTGCCCAGGAACAGGGGGCCTGCCTGCACGCCGGCAAAGAGTCCGTCGGCAAAGCTGTGGGGCGTGGAGAAATAGGAACGCATGTTGCCCCTGCGCACGTCAGGCATACGGACGCCCAGACCCATGGTGAGGCTTGCCATGGGGCGAAGATTGCGCCAGGTCTGCACCTGCGACACGTTGTCCTGCGTCACGCCCACACGTGTCTCTGCATAGACGTAGGTGATGGGCGAGAAAGCATACTGTCCGCGCAGACCCATGTGAGCGCCGAAGCCGTGGTCGTTGTGCTTGTTCTCACGCGAATACGACAGGTCGATGCCGGCAATGCCGTACACCTCGAAGGGATGCTGGCTGTAGTGAGTGCCGGGCTGGGCGATGGCGGTGATGTTGAGCAGATAGTCGAGGCCCACGGAGGCGTATTTCGTCTCCTTGCCGCTGATCTTGTAGGCTCCGCCATAGAAGTTGAGCCTTACTCCGTGTTCGGGCGAGATCCAGTCGCCCAAGCCCATCTCGGCGGTGGGACCCAGCTTGACGTTGTGGCGGCCCATGAGATTGCCTCCGAAACCGAAATCCATGAACAGATGGTCCATGAACTTCTTGTCCTTGTACGACTTGGTGACCTGTGGGCGCTGCAACATATAGTCAAGAGCGCTCTTCGAGAGCTGCGCCTTACCGGTGAGGGGTGCGCCCGCCATGATGAGGGCGCTTATGAGGATGAAATCTTTTCTTTTCATGATGATCTGTGTGTGTGTTTATTGTTGTTTATCCGTAGACAGGAGGTCGGTCACGTCGCCGTCGGTCTTGGCGATTTCCTTGAGCGAGGGGTCCATGGCGAAGGCTCGTTTTAGCTCCTCGTAGGCCTCGATGGGCTCGTCGGTACGGTTCAGACAGATGGCACGGAGATAGTGACTCACAGCCTCGTTGTCGGGCAACTGACGGCTCATGCGCAGGGCTGCGTCGTCGAGCTTCATGGCAAGGAGCATCACCACCTCGTTGCGCTTGCCGGTCTTGGCGATGGTGGCGTAGTTTTTGGCATCGTAACGGCTGTTGAGAACGGCGTTGACGGCCAGTATGGTGTGGGTCGACTCGTTGTCGTTGACGAAATGAGCCACGGAGTCGGCAGAGGCATAAAGGCCCTCGTTGAGCAGGGTGATGAGCTGGTTGACGTTGACTTCCTGTGGGGCACCCGCTCCGGCGAAGGGGCGCAACAGGGAGGCGTCGTACTGGCGATGGTTGATGAGCTGCACAGAGAGATCGTTGGCTGCTGCCATGAACGAGGGGTACACCTCGAGTGCCTGACGCATCATGGCGACGCGCTTCGCTGTGTCGGCCGCGGCACGGTAGAGCTTGAAGAACTCAAACTTCGACAGCTGGCTGTAGTCCTGGGCGTAGAGCTGGGCAATCTCGTCGATGGTGAGGGTGCGGTAAACGTTGTAGTGCAGGGTGTAGTCCACACGGCGCAACTGGGGCAGACAGCGGGTGGCGATGATCTTGTGATAGAAAGGCAGGCGCTGTATGGCTCTGCCCTGGGCCTCGATATTGCCAGGATGAGCAGCCAGGATGGCCTCTACCCTGTCGGCCTCGCTGGCAAGGGTGTCCTTGCGGAGTATCTCGGCCACACGCGACCAGGGAGCCACTGTGGCGTCGGACGTGAAGGTCATTCCCTGGGTCATGTCGGCAGGAAGGGTGCGCTTCAGGAAGCCGAGGGCGTAGTCCATACGCATTTTGGCCAGACTCATGTTGCGGGAGTAGCGTCCCTCAGGCGACGACTGACCTCGGAGCTCGAGCGAGCTGAGCGAGGCGCCCTTCGACTGGGAAATGGTCTCTATCTGCTGACGGAGTTTGTCGATCTCAGAGGCGTTCTGCGGGTCGCTGCTGTCGAAGACGGCCTTGCCCACGGGGAAACGGAGGTTCACCTTGCCCTGACTGTCGCGAAGCTGCACCTCCTTCTTGGGGAAGTAGGCTGAGTCGGTAAGTTCGTGGGCGGCAAAGCTGTAGTCGAGGAAGCGCAGGGGGTTGACGGTTCCACGGGCGATGATGGTGGTGTCGCGGTAGAGGATGCGGTTGTAGTTCTCGATGGCCATATAGACGTCGCAGGAGAAGTCGTCCTTCACGTGCTCCACGTAGATGGAATCGTTGTAGCCTATGATGTCGTTGTGGCGGCCTTTCTCACGTGTCTGCTCGCTCTTCACGGTGATGTAGCGTGCCAGAGGGTCGCCGGCAAGCGAGTCGTTGAGGTCGAAGTTGTAGAGTCGGTCCTGCGTCTCGTTATACTCGCGTGCGTCGTACACCATCGGTTTCATGAGGGTCACCTGCTTGCGGGTGGCGTTGTTGAGCACGGGCTGAACCACGAGTCGGGTGTTGTGCGAAAACATCTCGCGGGGCACACGCACACGGGTCTTCACATGGAAATAGTTGCCTCTGACCTCGATGTCGGTTGGCTCGGGCAGGATCTTGTCGGTAATGCGCTTCTGCGAGATGGTCACCTCCTTGAGCGAGACACTCTCCTCTTCGAGCACCACGCGCAGTCGCGACTTGCCCTTCACGTCCACTTCCTTGGTCTTCATACCCACCATGGAGAAACGCAGACGGGCATTGGAACGCACGTTGACGGCAAAGGTTCCGTCGACATCGGTCATGGCAAGCACACGGCATGTGGAGGCGTCGGAAACGTTGACACCGATACAGGGTGAGCCATCCGACTTGACAACTACCGTACCCAGCACTCGCATCACCTCCTGTGCGGAGACGTCCGACACGGTGAGCAAGAAGAGGGCGACAAGAAAAGTAATGGAGCGAAGAGGCTTCATGAATAATAAGTTATGAGTAGTCATAAATTGCATTCTTATCTTATTTTTTGTATGTATATATAAGTATGTTCATGCATACGTTTTGCAAATACGTTTTTGTGAAATCTTATGCTGATAAATTTTGTGAAACCTTATGCTGATAAATTTTTGTGAAATCTTATGCTGATAAAAAAAGAGAACTATACACGTGAAAGTCTTCGTATGTGTGTGGCTTCCAGGGGAATTGTGCTTTTTACTTGATCAGATACACGAAGGTTACACCAGCCTTGATGGGGATAGGTCGCCACCCTTTCACATTGGCCTCGCCGGGCTCATACTCGTCCTTGTCCCAACTCATCTCCTGCACGTGAGCCATTCCCACTCCAAGGGTCGTCTCAAGACTCCATCGTCGCGACAGTGCGAAACTGTAGCCGTAGGTAACGCCTCCACCATAGAGGTCGCCCTTATGGCGATTGCCCCCACGCACGTAGTTGTAGTGGCATCCTATGCCGGCAATTCCGACAAAATGACCTGTCTGCGGACGGGCGCTGAACCAGTAACGCACCTCTGGCGTGATCATGGCGCCACGGGTGTCGATGTTAAAGACCTTGATGCGGTTGTAAGCTGCCTCAAAATTGAAGGTGACATGGCGATTGACCCTGAACTCTGCTCCGAGGTTGGGAGTCGAGGCCGCCCAGTAGAGGGCATTGGTCTTGACAGCCACTCGCTGGGCCTTCGTCTGCATGGGAGCCAGTAGGCTGGCTGAAAGGACGGCCAGCGTGCACCATGCTTTTGCTTTCTTTAAGTGATAGATAACCATATATATTTATAAATGTGATTCTTATTTTTAAGTTTACTCTAACTCCCCTACTTCTGCTTGTTGAGTCGCTTGATGACGGCGTAAGCATCGTAGAGTCCCAGCTCGCCAGCCTTGGAAAGATCCTGGATGGCGGCTTGCTTGTTGCCAGATTTCGAACGGGCAATGCCTCGGTTGTAGTAAGCCTCGGCAAGGTTGGAGTCGATACGGATGGCAATGGAATAGTCGTCGATGGCCTTGGACAGCTCGTTGCGCCCTGCATGCAGGTTGCCACGGTTGTAATACACATAGGCGTTGTTGCCGTTCTGACGGATGGCGTCGCTGAAGTCGGCCTCGGCAGAATGGAGATTGGTAATGCCCTTGCCCTCGGAGAGGTTGAACTCGTCGAGCTCGGTCTGACAGACGGCACGTTGCCAGTAGGCTATGGAGCTCTTGCCTCCACAACCCACGTACTCGGTAAAGTCGGCTATGGCCGCCTCGAAATCGCGCAACACGGAATGGGCCACGGCACGGAGCAACAGCAGGTGGGTTTTCTCGGCGTCGCTCTTTGCCACGCTGAGCTCGGCCGACAGGCGATCGATCATGGAGAAGAGCTCCATCGACTCGGCCTCGTTGAGCTGGTCCTTGCTGCACACGATGTAGAGCTTGTGCTTGGCTTTCTTGTCGAGGGTCATGTTGAAGGCGTCCACCTCCTTGTCGTAAGCCTGAATGGTGCTCAGACTCTTGTTGTTGGGGAAGTAAGACAGCTGATACATAGGCAGATAGCCGGCTTCGACCACACGGTTCTGCACCTTTCCACGATACTCGCTCTTGTACTCATGCTCGTACTTGGGCGCATCTTCGACCACGAGCGAGGCGTACTTGTTGGGGTCTATCTCCGAACGCTTGCGCATGGCCTTCTTGGTCTTCGCGCTCCATCGGGGCTGAATGCCTAAGTGCTTGTTCATCTGAGCCTTGAAGATGCGGAACTCGTCGAGCTCGGCCTTGGCTGTCATTCCCAACCGACGGTAACAGCCTGCACGATACGACAGACCCGTCCAGAAGTTGGGGAACTGGTTGATGACCGTCGTGTAGTCGCGGATAGCCGCCTTCAGGTCGCCCACCTTATCGTGTAGCAAAGCTCGGTTGAAGATGGCCATGAAGTTCTTGGGCTCCATCTTGATGACGAAGTCGAAATCTTCGATGGCTCGGTTGTTGTCACCCAACTGCACGCGCATCAGTCCACGGTTGTAGTGGGCCAGGAAGTTGTTGGGGTCTATGTCGAGGGCATTGTCGTAATCGCTCATCGCTCCTCGGAGGTTGTTGATGTTGATGCGTGCCAGGGCGCGGTTGATGTAACTGTTCACATTGTTGGGCTTGAAGTGCAAAGACTTGGTAAGCGCCTCGTCGGCAGTCTTCCATTCCTTGCGCGCCAATGCCACATAGGCACGCGTAGTCCAGGCCTCGCCATCGTAAGGGTCGAGCACCAGACTCTTGTCGAGCCATTTCTCGGCGTTGAGCGTGTCTTTTTTCTGCAGATAGACCTCGGCTTTGAGCGAATAGGCCTTCGAGAACTTGTCCCATCGGGTGATGATGGAATCGAGCTGAGCGAGGGCGTCGTCATACTTGCCGTCCTCCATCTTGCAAAGGGCTCGGTTGAACCAATAGTTGCGGTTGCGGGGCTCTAAACGGATAGCTGCATCATAGTCGGAAATGGCCTCGTCGTAACGTCCCTGTCGGATGCGGGTAATCGCACGCAGGTCGTAAATATCATTAATGTAGGGATTGAGTTTCAAAGCCTCATTGGCGTCGCCCTCCGCCCCAACGAAATCGTCGAGGTTGAACTTCGCCACACTTCTGTAATACCAAGGCTCGTAGAGATAAGGTTTGGCACCAATGGCAAGGTTGAAGTACTTGATGGAGAGTACATAGTCTTCATAATAAAGCGCACTTCGTCCGGCCGTAATGAGTCGGTCGACACGATATTGTGCTGATGCCGTGCCAACAAAAAGCATAAAAACTAAACCAGTCAACAATCTCCTTATCATAAGAACGTCTGCCTATCTTGTATGTTTTGTACGATGAACAATATGTACGATGAATGTAAGTTTATTGAACTTTCGGAAGTTTGCTCCACATGCCCTGAACCAACGGTCACCGGCGCGTAGCGGAATTGAAAATCGCTGGCCAAAGGGTAAAGCAAAGATAAAGGGTAGAAACTCATAGCAGCATGCCCTGAAAGGGCAGAAACTCTTAGCCCAGGGCAGCGCCCTGGGTTTATTTGAACGCAAGCCTATCGCCCTGTAAGGGCAAAAGCTTTAAAACTTCAGGGGCAATATATAAAAGCTGTTGCCCTTACAGGGCGCATTGCTTATTGGCTTCATACCCAGGGCGTTGCCCTGGGCTAAGAGCTTCTGCCCTTTCAGGGCGTGCTGCTTAGAACTTTTGGACCTTCAGCCCGTACTTGAACCACTTTGCGAAACTTCAATTAATGTTTAATGTTGAGTCCACAAAAGCAGTTGTCTTAACTCCCTTAACTCCTTAACTCCTTTGACTCCTTAGAAAAACTCCTGAGAATTCTCCTAAGCTGCATTAATGTCTGATCTTTGTACGATAAGAGCAGCGGAACTTTCCCTTGAGGATGTTCTTCAGCTTGCCTGCAATCATGTTCTTGCGAAGAGGCGACAGGCGGTCGATAAACATGGTGCCCTCCAAGTGGTCGAACTCGTGCTGCATCACACGTGCCAGGTAACCTTCCACCCACTCGTCGTGCTCCTGCATCTCCTCGTCGAGATACTTCACATGGATGCGGGTAGGACGAGTCACCTTCTCAGAAATACCTGGGATGGAAAGACAACCCTCCTCAGAGGAAGCCTTCTCGCTCTCGTCGTCATACTCTAAGATATGTGCATTGATGAATGCCTTGCGGAAACCCTTGTACTCGGGGAATTCCTCGCTCAGCACGTCGAGGTCGATTACCACCACACGGATGGCCAAACCTATCTGAGGTGCTGCAAGACCTACACCATTGCTGGCATCGAGAGTCTCGAACATATTGGCAATAAGAGTCTTAAGCTCGGGATATTCTGGGGTGACATCTTCGGCAACCTTTCGTAAAACAGGCTGACCATAAATATAAATTGGTAAAATCATTTTCTTGACTGCAAATAATCTTGTAAAATAATGGTGGCGCTGATCTCGTCCACCAAACCTTTGTTCTCGCGCCTTGTCTTCTTCTTCACTCCGCCATCTATCATGGCACGGTGGGCCAAGACCGACGTAAAGCGCTCGTCGTAATACTCTATGGGAATCTCGGGATGAGCCTTGCGCCAACGGTTGTAGAAATTCTCCACCCTTACCATGTTCTCGCTGGGCTGACCATTGGGCTGCATGGGCTTTCCTATCACGATGCGCTCCACCTGCTCACGCTGGATGTACGCCTCTATATACTCATAGAGCACAGAAGTCTCGACGGTACCCAACCCTCCAGCGATAATCTGAAGAGGGTCGGTTACCGCGAGCCCTGTGCGTTTTTTCCCGTAATCGATGGAAAGGATTCGCATTTATTTCTTGAAAAGCAACCAAGCATCTGGATACTTGCCAGCACGAAGCTCGTTGCGGCTCTTCACAGCGTTGGCCTTGTCGGCGAATGTGGTGGCAACAACACGGTACATATTGCGGGCACCCTGAACGATCTGAGCATCGTAACCTGCGCTCTTGAGGGTGTTGTACAAGCCCTCGGCATTGGCCTTCACACCAAAAGAGCCTACTACTACGCTGAAGTCCTGCAAACCAGAACCTGCAACCATAGAAACGCTCTCCTGGCGAACCACGGCATTATCGATGTCGGTAACTGTTGTCTGAGTGGCTGGAGCTGTCTCCAAAGGAGTTACGACAGGTTCGGTAGTGACAGGAGCCTGCTGTGCCTGCTGAGCCTCCTGAGCCTGCGCCTTCTCGAAAGCCTTACGATAAGCGCTCTCCTTAGATGTTCCACAACTTGCGAGCGCCAAGGCTGCGCATAAGCCAACACTCATTATTGAAATTTTCTTCATGTGCTTTTGTTTATTTATTGTTTAACTTTTGAAATCATTTTTTTGTTCGGCGAAAATACAAAATATATCGCAAATAGGGAAAAAAGGGCGCATAAAGTTTGTTAAATCCATATAAAACAACATTTTTATGGAAAATTTAAGCCAAAAATACTTGTTTTGTCCCTAAAGTTTTGTATATTTGCAACATCAACTTCAGCAAGCGGAGAAATGAAAAAACAACAACTCCTCCACTTGACAAAGTGTAATTAATAACATGTTTAACATTTAATACATTAGAATTATGAAAGCATTAGGTTACATTGGCGCATTCCTCGGCGGTGCTCTTGCCGGCGGCGCTCTCGGTTTGATTTTTGCTCCTGAGAAAGGTGAAGATACTCGCAACAAGATTTCTGGCGCAATTGATGATTTCTGCAAGAAGCACGACATCAAGTTGAGCAAGAAAGATGTAGACGACCTGGTAGATGACATCAAGGATGCTGCTACTGAGGTTTAATTTCCCTGCCCTTTCATCTTTTAGCACATTTTCAACACAACCAGGATTGGTTGAACAATAAATTGAAGTTTCGCAAATGCGAAAGTTGAATTAATTCGAAAGTTAGTTTTATAATATGATGTTCTCTAACGATAAAAACGTTGAGACAATAGGACAACTCGTAGAAACTATCAAGCACTACATCGGGCTTCAGAAGGAATATTTGAAGCTCGATGTAGTTGACAAAGTTGTTCGCTTGCTCACAGCCTTCACCATCACTCTGGTGTTGGTCGGGCTCCTTACCATCGTCCTCATCTACCTGTCGTTTGCTGCGGCTTTCGCCCTGGGCAACTGGTTGGGAATGGTATGGGGATTTTGCATCGTGGCAGCTTTTTACATTCTCCTCTTGCTCTTATTCGTTGCCAACAGGCACCAATGGATCGAGAAACCTTTTGTCAGATTTCTTGCCAGCCTACTCCTGAAATAGCGCTTAGTTTAATGGTTAATTCTTAGTGTTTAATGTTTAATTGAGCTGGGTTCTGAACTTACCAATGTTTAATTGAGTTGGCTTCTGAACTTACTAATGTTTAATTGAACCAAGTTCAGTAAAATCACAACAAAAATGACAAAAAATAATCAAGAACAGGAATTAAGTTCGTTGGCAGAAATCATGTTGCGCAAGGAATTGGTGCAAAAGGATATTGATGCCGATGATGAAAAAATAAAAACTCTATGGAACTCGCTTTTCAAAAAGCCTGATGCCTTGTCGAAGTCGGCAAGCACAAGCAAACGAATAAGCAGTATGATGTCCATGGGTGCTGGCGCACTCGATGGGGCTATCCTTGCATGGAAACTCTACCGCAAGTTCAAGAGAAAAAAGTAAACAAGACTAAGTTTGAAAAGTAAAAATAAAATTAAGTCGGAATAAGTCTTAAAAGTAAAAATAATGGCAAAAAAAATGGGCCACCGCCGTGACCCCATGTTGTTAACCTTAAATCTAATACTATGAAAAACACATTGCAAATATAAAAATATAATATGTAATTTGCAAGTATCCATCCGTTTATTTAATTTCTTTTAACCATTTCCCTTGTTTAAACGATTCAAATTTAACAACCCTTCAACGTCAAACTTTCAGAAGGTGGAGCGCTCTTTACCGAGCACCCCCTACCCTATAATGGTAAACTTGGCAAACTTGAGAAGAAGCTGCTTCGTCCCGGAATTGACAAACTGGACAGTGGCCTTGGCATTCTCGCCCGAGCCCTCCAGCTTAAGAACCGTTCCTACGCCAAAACGCTGATGCTCTATCTTGGCTCCTTCTACCAGTCTGCCTGAACCTGCCGAAGAGGTAGAAGAACCAAAGGCTGAACCACTCGAAGAAGAGGAAGAATCCATTATACGACGTGCAGCTTCCAATCCTCTTACCGACTTGAATCTACTGTCTAAACCGGAACCTGACCTACCCGATGTTCTGAAATCATCACGACCAGAACTTCTGAAATCATCACGACCGGAACTTCTGAAATCATCACGACCAGAAGTTCGATAGCCACCCCTTCCGTTTGTTCTGAAATCATCCTCGCTGTCAGAATAATCCTTTCTGTCGGGCTTGAATTGCGAGGAGATGGAATGGTTATCCCAGGGCATTCTTCCACCATAGCCGCCATTTCCATAACCGCCTCTTCCATAGCCACTACTTCCGAAACCATTGTCGTCGTGAGGCATTTCAGAATCCTCCTGAATAAACGCAGAATCTATCTCCTTGATGAAACGGCTGGGATTGCCAAACTCCATCTTACCATAACGGAAACGGTTTTTCGCACTCGTGAGAACACAATGTTTCTCGGCTCGCGTAATGGCAACATAAAGCAGACGTCGCTCCTCCTCCAACTCACGGAGCGTGGAGACAATGGCACTTGGGAAGATGTTCTCCTCCAAACCTACCACAAAGACCGTAGGGAACTCAAGTCCCTTGGAGGCATGAACGGTCATGAGCGACACACGGGGCTCGTCGTCATCGCCCTTGCTGTCGAGATCGGTCAACAACGCAACGCCCTGCAGATAATCCGTAAGATAAGCCTCCTGCTCACGTCCCTCCTCGCGACATTCCTCCACAAAACTCTGCATTCCTCCCAACAGCTCTTCCAGGTTCTCCTGACGGGCCAAATCCTCAGGATCACGGCTTCCCGATTTATAAATATCGGCACTAATACCACTCTCCTTGACGATAGTGTCGCCCAGGTCGAAGGCGTTCATGCTCGCCGACTTCTCCACAAAACCGCTGATCATCAACCGGAAACTCTCCAACTTGGCAAGCGTTCCCTTGTTGACTCCCAAACCATAATGCTCGGGCGAGGAAATAACCTGCCAGAAGCTCACACGATTGTCGTGCGCACAGGCAGCAATCTTTGCCACGGTCGTATTGCCGATTCCTCGAGCAGGATAGTTGATAATACGCTTGAAAGCCTCCTCGTCGTCGGGATTCGCCACAAGACGGAAGTAAGCAATGACATCCTTGATCTCCTTGCGCTGGAAGAAACTGAGACCACCATAGATGCGATAAGGAATGCCCTGTTTTCTGAACTCTTCCTCGAAGCTTCGGCTCTGGGCATTGGTACGGTAGAGAATGGCGAAATCGCTGTACTGGCAATCGTCCTGACGCTTGATGCGCTTGATCTCGCGACACACGATCAGGGCCTCTTCCTTGTCGCTGTAGGCTGGTTTATAGATCAGGCTCTCTCCCTTGTCGTTCTTGCTGTAAACGTTCTTCGGAATCTGATTGCTGTTGTGCTTAATCAGGCTGTTTGCCGCCTCCACAATGCTCTGCGTGCTGCGATAGTTCTGCTCCAGTTTGAAGAGTCTGGCTTCCTTGAACCGGCTCTGAAAACTGAGAATATTGTCGATATTGGCGCCACGAAAACTATAGATGCTCTGGGAGTCGTCGCCCACGGCACAAACCCGCTCCTTCTCCTTGCACAACTGCATCACGATGCGCATCTGGGCGTGGTTGGTGTCCTGATACTCGTCAACCAAGAGGAAGTCGAACCTGTCGGCATATTTCTTCCTGATGTCCTCATGCTCCTGAAAGAGCTTGAAGGTAAGAGTCAGCAGATCGTCGAAATCCATGGCGTTGGCCTGTTGACAACGTTGCACATAGGTAATGAAAATATCTCCCACACGTGGCATTTTGGCACGCTGGTCGGCTTGATACAATTCCTTGTCGCGGGCGTAGTTCTCCGCACTCATCAGGTTGTTCTTAGCCATAGAGATGCGGCTGTGGACGGAGGCAGGCTTGTAGACCTTCTCGTCGAGTCCCATCTCCTTGACGATGGTCTTGATGAGCGAGCGCGAGTCGCTCTCGTCGTAGATGGTAAAGTTGTTGTTGAAACCTATGTGCTGAGCCTCGGCTCTGAGAATGCGAGAGAAAATGCTGTGGAAAGTTCCCATATAGAGATGCTGCGCCAATTCCTGTCCCACGAGTTTGCCGATGCGTTCTTTCATCTCTCGTGCAGCCTTGTTGGTAAAGGTGAGCGCCATGATGCTCCAGGGTTTCACTCCCTGTTGCAAGAGGTAAGCGATCTTATAGGTAAGCACACGGGTCTTTCCCGAACCTGCACCGGCAATCACAAGCGAAGGTCCGTCAATATATTCCACAGCCTTGCGCTGCGATTCGTTCAGGTCGTTCAATAAATCCATTCTTTTAATGTTTACTACTCATTATTTATATCCTCCCACAGCAGTATTGGGGTCAAGGTCTTCTCCCTCCTTCGGAAAGGCGGGAATGAAGCGCATTTCGTGCTCTATCTGCCTCTGTCGCTTGCGCATGTAGCGACTGGGATGCTCCGAGTTGAACTTGCGGGGATTGGGGAGAGTGGCGGCAATCAGGGCGCACTCACTACGGAAGAGGTCGTTCGCCTCCTTGTCGAAATGGTATTCAGCCACAGCGTCCACACCATAAATACCGTCGCCCATCTCGATGCTGTTGAGGTAAACCTCCATGATGCGCTGCTTGCTCCACATCATCTCTATGAGGAAGGTGAAGTAAGCCTCGAATCCCTTTCGGGTCCACGAGCGACCGGGCCACAGGAAGACATTCTTTGCCGTCTGCTGACTGATGGTACTGGCTCCATGCACCTTTCCGCCACGGGCATTGTTGCGGGCAGCATTCTCTATGGCGTTGAAGTCGAAACCATGATGTTTCAGAAAACGGGAGTCCTCGCTTGCCATGACCGCCACGGGCATGTGGGCCGAAATCTTGTCCATCGAAACCCAATGATGATGCAGGGTAACACTCTCGCCCTCAGCCACTTGTTGAAAGCACCTTATCACCATCAGGGGCGTGATGTAGACCGGGATGAAACGATAGGCCACAACAGCAAGAATGGTGGTACTGAAAAACAGCACCACCACCCATTTCAATATTTTCTTTATTTTCTTTAGAATCATCGTAATGATTACTCATGTGGACCGGGGAATACAAAGAATGCGTCCACGGCCCGTTGGATTCAGTTCATTAGTTCAAAGTACCGTTGTTGGCCTTGTCAACCATGGCCTGGCTTGCATAGAGGTAAACCTCCACACGGCGGTTGGCCTGCTGACCAGCCTTGGTGCTGTTGTCGCCTACAGGGTTGCTTGAGCCGTAACCAGCCACGTTCTTGAACTGGCTTGCCTTCACACCACATGAGGTGAGATAATTGTAAACAGCCTTGGCACGGTTCTCACTCAGAGGCAGGTTGATTCCATCGTTACCTGTTGAGTCAGTATAACCCTGGATGTCAACCTGGCAATCAGTATTGTTCTTCAATACCTGAGAGAACTTGGCAAGGTCGTTCTTGGCGTTGGCGTTGAGGTCGAACTTATTGACCTTGAAAAGGATTCCCGAATCAAAGGTCACCTTGACGGCAGCCAGTCCGTTGGCGTCGGTCACCTGCTCCACCTTGGCGTTCTCCACCTGCTTGGCCTGCTCAGCCACCTTGTCCATGTGTTTGCCAATCAGAGTTCCGGCTCCACCACCTACGGCAGCACCAATGGCAGCACCCACGAGGGCACCGGTTCCACGATGACTGTTGTTGAGCAGTCCACCAACGATAGCTCCCAGAGCCGCACCCGAACCAGCACCTATGGCTGCACCCGTGCCCGTCTTAGTCTGACAACTACCCAAAACCAGCAGCATAGAAAGGGCTGCTACCTGAAATTTCATCTTTTTCATAATCTTTTCTCCTATATATTTCGTTAATTTAAATGCAAAGATAACTCTTTTTTCTCCAACATGGAGTCTTTTCTAATATTTTTTTGTAATTTTGCATGCAAATTTAAGGCTATTTGCAAAAAGATCCAAGGGAAAACTCCTACTAAAGTGGGAGGGAATCCCTAAAACTCTTGTTCCTCGGGAGATTTTCTAAGGAGATTTCTAAGGAGTTAAAGGAGTTAAGGAATTAAGGAGTTAAAGGAGTTAAAGGAGTTAAAGGAGTTAAGACAACAGCTTTTGTGGACTCAACATTAAACATTAACATTAAACATTAACATTAAACATTAACATTAAACATTAACATTAAACATTAATATTGAACATTAATATTGAACATTCCCTCAAGACTATTGTCTTAACTCCTCAGCGACCGA
>OMEP01000019.1_pt1 | contig 40657 bp, 28 predicted proteins | sample 1645411 | NCBI WGS metagenome assembly OMEP01 (sample SAMEA103958158, study PRJEB25191) | human gut metagenome | reverse complement strand
ACACTGGCAATCAAATCGTTAGATTTGTTTGAACTAATTTGCGACTATCCCTATTATATATATAGGGGCGAGATTGCATCTTTGCAATCTCGCCCCTATTCTTTCACTTCACTATCTTCCCGAAACATCCTTATCTCGTCAGCGAGAACTTGACACTCAGACCGAAGTCCTGCGTGGTGGTGGGATAACTGCTGCTCGAGAGCAGAGGAGTGTTGGTCTGACGGTCGTAATAGAAACTCATGGTGAGGAGCCGGTTGAGGGTGTAATCGGCCGAGAAACTCAGCTTGAGCGCCTTGTTTCCGCTGCTGGCACTGCTCACCATAGAGGCTATGTCGCGCACGATGGCAGCCTGACGGCGGAAGCTGAAATCAAGACGCAGGTTGAGGTTCTGGTTGGTTCCAGAGTTGCGGTTGCTGGCGGCCGCGTTGCTCTGATTCTTGTTCTTTCCCTTCGACTTGATGGCTCGCTTTCCCCTACCGAAAAGGCTGAGGTTGTTGAGACGATAGCCCATTCCTACGACCCAGTCCTTGCTGAGCGCCTCGTTCACCTGCACACTCGTCATGCTGAGACTCAGCACGCGCGTCTGACGATACTCAGCCTTGAGCGTCATATTGTTATTGAACGTCATGTCGACACCCATGAGTGGCGAGAACGACTCGTTGATGCTTACCTGCGAGATATTGAACATACTGCTCGGTGTGACACTGCCTGTCGCCGTGTCGTCGATGAAGCCTATTCCGTTCATATACTCCTGGAAGGTGCTGTAGGTGTTGTAGCTTCCTATGGCGAAGATGCTCTTATAGGAGTGGTTGATGTTGATGCTCTTGAAGTGGTCGCGCAGCCAGGGCAACTTGCCCAGTCCGCTGTAACGGACAGTCCAGTTGGGCAGCAGACGGCTGAGTGCGGGGAAGAGCGAGAGCGACGAGCCTCCCATGCTGGTATAGGCATCAAGGAACGCCGGAATCATCACGTCGCCGCTGTACTTGTTGACAGGCGTGCGCGAAGCATCAAACTTGCCTCCAGCCAGAGCCGACCCTGCCGGATAGACTGCGTCGGCATAACGCGCCTCCACCTTGTTGCGGTAAGACTCGAGCGAGTTGACAAACTTTTCGAAAGTCTTGCTCTTGTAGCCGCTGCTTGCCGAGCCCATTCCCTCGAAGGCAGAGCCTATCGAGATGGTAGTCATGGTGAAGGTTCCGCTCTCCGTGGTGGGCGTTCCCTCGTACATGTACTGCATGCTCTTCTGCACAGTCTTGGTGCGCGAGGCGTTGAGGTCTATCTTTAGATTTCTCACCGGTTCGAGCGTCATGCGCAGCTGCAGGTCGTTGGTGGTGCTGCTGGCAGCAGGTGTGGCGATGGTGTCGTTCACCAGGAGCCAGTCGTTGCGTCGTGCCTTGTCTATATAGCTGTCGTCCACCATACCGAAGGCGAAGTCGAGGCCTGGCGAGAGTACGCCCTGCTTGGTCTGTCCGAAGGCGTCGCCGATGGTGGGCAGGAATCCTGGCAGCGTGAGCTGATAGTTGTTGCGATAGGTGAAGCTGATGTTGCGCACCATCATGGCCGTGCGTGCCACAGCCTGCATGGTCTTGTACCAGCCCTGGTTCTCGAGCGGTTCCTTCGGCAGCACGGTGAGTTTCACCTTGGTGGCAGTGTCTACCTTCGAGATGAGTTTTATCTGGTTGGCGTTCACCTTCTTGTATTTCAGTTTCATCACCTTTCCGTCCTCAGTCTTGGCGGTAACGATGAGTCGCTTGCTGTTCTTGCCGTGGTTCACCTTGATGATGGTGTCGGGCATGAGCACCACTTCCTTCTCGAAGGCACGGCGGTTCTTGGGCAGTGCTTTCTTCTGCTGCTCTGCCTTCTTGTTCTGCTTGCTCCGCCATTGTTTCTCTGCCTCGTCGGGGTCTTTTCCGGCAGCCTCGGCTTCCTTTCTCACCTTTTGCAACTCCTGTTTCTGTCGCTGTGCCTCCTGCCTCTGCTTGGCTTTATCCTGCTTCTTGCGCTGCAGTTGCGATCTCGACGGCTCGCGGTCGAAGCGCTGGTTGGCCTTCTTGAGGAAGGGCACGTGGTTGTAGAGTTTCACCAGGTTGAACGATCCGTTGAGTGTCACGTCGCGGTTGGTGTTGATGGTGTTTCCGTAGTTGTTACCGTCCTCGTCGTCGGTTCCCTTGTTCCAGGAATAGGTCGAGTTGTAGTTGGCGTCGGCGTTCACCCAGTCAAATACGGGCAGCAGGTTGAGCGGCAACTGATAGGATGCGGTAAACGTCTGATTGTAGTCGAGCGGTGTACCGAGGTGCTTGATGCTTGTCCACACCGAGTCCTTCCAGGCATGATACTGGTCGGGATAGAGGTCTTTGTTGACGGGTGTGTAAGGCTCCTCTATCTGTGCGTGTGTAGCGCTTCGGAAGTTGGCGTGCAGGTTCTTGGTGAGATCCCAGCGCACGGCGAACTCTCTGTTCCAGAGGAACTGCTGGCTGAACGAGAGCGGCAGCTGCGTGTTCTCTGTCGACTCCATGTCGCGCTCCTGCAGCTCGTAGTAGTTGCGCGTCATCTCGGTGTTGAACGCCACATTCTGCGGCAGCCAGTTCAGTCCGAATCGCTTCAGTATGTCGAGCCACTTGCTGCGGTTCTTTATCTTCTTGAACGGCTCCCAAGCCTTGTAGACCGGAGTCCACGAATAGTCGAGTGCTCCACGCCAGTTGTCCTCTTTCTCGTAAACGGTGGTCTCGCCCGTAGTTCGCTGGTGCGAGTGGCTGTAGGAGAAGGAGAAGTTGGCAGGGTCGTATGGCATGGGGTGACGCTTGGTGGAGATTCCTACCCTTGCGTTGGAGATGGAGAAGTTGGTATTGGTGACCTTTGTCACGGCAATGCTCTCTATGGAGTCGCGCTCGTGTCGCGATCCAGCCGCGTCGAGTGCGTCCTTGAGTTCCATGTCGGTGTCCATCGGGTTGTACTTGGGCGAGGTCTTCTCCTTGGTGATGCTGTAATATAAAGGTATGCTCACCTTGGCCTTGTCGGGGAAGAACTTTCCGAGCTCGAGGTTGGTGGTGACGCTGTACGAGCTGTAGGTGTCGGTGGATCGGCTTGCCACTCCGTCCTCCAGACCGCCGAATCCCTCGCTCTGATATTTACCTGTGGCATTGACGCTTCCCAGGTCAGAGAGCTGCACATTGAGATTTCCGTTGGCAGCCCATCCGCCCTTGCTGTTGTGGTCGAGCAGACGCAGCTCGTTGACCCACACCTCCACACTCTTGATCTCTCCGGCGTTGTTGCGTACGCCTATCATCATGGTTTTCACCTCTCCGAGTGTAGGATTACCCATGATGGTAATCTTGTTGTTGGGATGGTTGGAGTCGTAGGCCGAATAGGGTGCCGAGAAGGAAGCCATGCCTTGCGACTTGGCCTGGTTGCGCGCCTTCTTGAGTGCGGTGAAGACGGTGAGCGCCACGTCGAGCATGTTCTCCTCGGGCCACACGGCACGGCAGTCCTCGTAGCTGTATCGGCTGTAGTTGTTGCGTGCCGGTGTGAGCTTCAGCGGTATTTCGTACTCGTAGTAGTTGTTCTTGTAGTCGCTTCCCAGACGGATGAACACCGAAGCCTGGTTGTCCTGCAGCGAGGTGACGTCCTGCTCCAGGGCGTTGGCGTGAACAAACATCTGCATGCGCTTGTACTGTCGCAGGTCGAGGGTGGTGTTCTTGTACACCGCCTTGGCCTCGCCTGTGCTCAGGTTCTTGGCCACGAGGCTGAGCGACTGCTCGTTGGCCTCCACAAGCTGTGGCTGCGTGGGGTCTTGCTCGCGCTGTACGCCCGGTGGCAGCACGTAGTTGACAGGTGTCTTCTCGGCATTCTCCTCTATGCTCACCGCACTGGCCTCGAGCGTGCCGCTGTTGGCAGCGCCCAGCAGCTGGTCGTAGGTTCTCCACTCGCCCCTTACCAGGTCGAGTGTGCCGAAACGCAGCACGATGGGCTTGCGGAAGTTGGTGAGGAACATGCGCATGAAGCGTATGCTGGAGAAGTCGTTGATGTTGCCTTCCTTCTTCTCGTACTGGTCTACGGGAATGCGGAACTGATACCAGGTGACGGTGGGCTTGCTGCCGTCGCGCAGTGTGGGCGTGTAGCTTCGCTTGTCGACGATGAAGTTGGAGCCCACCTGCAGGTCTTCGGGTCGTATGCTCACGTGATACTGATAGTATTTCTCGTATTCGTTGAGGGTGAAGTCCTGGTTGATGTCCTCCACGTCGGGCGTCGACTTGTAGGAAGTGTCGTAGCTCTCGGTGCGGCTGTCGCTGTCGGGCGAGTTGCCCTGTGGGTTGTTGATAAACTTGTATCTGTACAGGATAGGTGCCTTCATCTGGTCCCAGTCGCTGCCACGGTAGTAGTGGTAGTCGTCGCGGGCAGGGTCATTGTAGATGCTGTCAAACACCGCCTGGTTCACCTTGCCCTGTATCTGGCTGAGATAGGCGTTCTTGTAGTAGTCGCGTTCCTCCTCGTCGTTGAGTCCGTTGAATCCCACGTCCTGCAGTGCGCGGCTTCCCTTCGTGGTGGCGAAGGCATAGGTCACGGTGCTCTGTGCGGGAATCTTTCCCCATTGTGTGTAGGTGAAGTTTGACGTTCCGTCCACGGGCATTCCGCTCTCATAGAATTTTTTTCCGTCGCGCAGGATGTCCTCGCTTATCTCGCCGAGGTTGATATAGAAGTCGCCGCCATACTGGGAAGCGTCGGCCTGCTCGCGCGAGTAGATGAAGGGGTCGAGCATCCAGAACTCGATGTACTCCACGTTGGCCTGCTCGAAGTCGTTGGTGTCAAGTTTGCGCATCATGCCTCCCCAGTTCTGCTGTGGCATGGCGAGGGTTCCGTCGGGCTGCAGGTCGGGGTTGAAGTTATAAGGACCTGGCTCGGCAGGATAGTAGGCGAGGTTGAGCACGCTCAGCGTGTTGGTGGCTCCGCTGTAGGAGCTTTGCTGGCGCAGTGGGAAGAGCTCGCGCACATAGACCTCACGCACATAGTGGTTGGACAGCTGTGCCAGGTCGCTCTTGATGTGTCCTGGTGTGAGCGAGCTGCCCCGTCGTGTGAAGAGCGGGTCGATGGTGTACCAAGCCAGACGGCTGCGTCGGAATCCGCTGGTCAGCCCCGTCTTGTCGTTGTAGTCCTGACGGAAGTTTGACGAGGGCACGCTGGAGAGCACCCACGATGTGGGCGACATGACGTCGATGGTATTCTTGGTGTTCTCGAAGTCGTCGAGATAGGATGCGTTGTCCTGCGTTCCGCTGGCCTGTCCGGCAAAGAGTTTGGCAAACTCGCCTGTGAACGAGATGTAGGATGGCTGCGTGAGGTGCAGGAACGGTATTTTGTCGAGCATGTTGGTGAGCCACTGGCTCTCGCGCTTCCAGTTGAGGTTGAAGCCCACGAGGGTGTTTCTGAGAGGCTCTGCGCCCATGGTCACCTTGGTGGTGAGGGCCTGTTCGGTGAGGTGCTGCAGGGTTCCGCTGATTTGGAAGTTCTTCGAGAAGTCGTACTCCCAGTTCACGCCAAACATGGTTTTGCGCATCTGTCCGTAGTCGGTGTTGCTCTCGAGCGACACGTTGACAGGTGTTCCAGCGTCGATGATGCTCTGGTTGAGGATAGTCACCTCGCCGGCATTGTAGTCCACCGCATAGTCGGAGCCTTCGGTGAGGGTCACACCTCCTGCCGTGACGAGCACCGAACCCTGTGGCACGTTGTATGCGCCTAAGGAGATGACGTTGGCGGAGGTTCCGCGAAACTGTCCCACGAGTTGAAATTTGTTCTTCTCGGCTATCTGCTTCGCCACGGTCTTGGTGCTGTCGTAGAGTTCGGTGAAGGCGTACTTTTTCGCCACCTCGTCGGCGATGCCCTTGCCCTTGAGATAGGTGTAGAGATAGCTTCCGAAAGGCTCGGCCTTGGGGATGAAGACGCGTCCTTCCGATACGGTGTAGCCAGCCACGTAGTCGTAGTAGCCGTTGCTGTGGGGATTGTTGTTGTTGTCGAGTCGGTCGGCTCCCAGCACCTTGATGATGGGCTGGTCTTTCACCTTCGCCTCGGGAATGTAGTTGAGGTAGACGCCCGTAGAGTCGCTCTGATACTTCACGTCGAGTCGGAACTTCTCCTTCTCCACCTGCGATGCGAGGTAATACACGTTCTTCATCATCAGGTCCCAGTTGCCCTGCTGCGGGTTGTTGCTGGCGTTCTTGAGCGACTTGACGAAGAGTCCCTGTCTGGTGTCGGTGATGTCGGATGCGAACTCGCCCACCTGATAGGTAACACCGCCGTAGGTGTACTCGTAGGCCACAGCCAGCACCTGGTCGGTCTGCAGTCCGCTCCTCAGCGACACGTAGCCGAGGGCAGTGTTCACCGTATATTCCGACGAGGAGAGCAGCCTGGCGCTCTCCAGCTTCTCGAAGTCGTCGCCGCCCTTCAGTCCTGCTCCTTCGAGCACGGTGGCGGCCTGGTCGATGTCGCGTGCTGCGGCATACTGGTTCACCATGGCGTCGTACTCGCTGTTGGCTCTGTTGGAGGGCACGGCCGTTCCTGAAGCCGCCCACATGGGGTTGCTTATATTCGAGGCCTCGCCCAGGTCGGTGAGGGCTATGATGTTTCGGGTGTTGGTGGTGGTGGCAGTCTTGTTGGTTACCCAAATCTCCACTCGGTTGATGGTGACGCCAGTGGTGAGGTTGGGCAGTTTCTGCATCCATGCGTCGTAGTGGTCGCGGAAGTATCGCGAGAGGAAGAAGTGTCGGTTCTCCTCATAGTCGGCCACATTGATCTCGAAGGGTGTGAGCTGCACACCTCCCTTCGACGACACGCTCTTCGACGACGATTTCTTCTGCGACAGGACGGTCTGCAACTTCAGTTTGCCAAACTGCATATCGGTGCGCACACCGAAGAGGCTGCTGGCACCGCGGATGAGCGACGAGTTGGAGGGGAACGAAACGTTGCCTGCCTCCACGAGCTTGATGATCTCGTCTTCCTTGCCGTCGTACTTCAGCTTCATGTTCTGCGCGTCGTAGTCGAAGGTGGCATCGGTGTTGTAGTTGAGGTTCATGTTCACCTTGTCGCCCACCTTTCCGTTGACGTTGAGGTTGATCTTCTCATCAAACTCCATCATCGTGGTCTTGCGGTTGCGGATGGGCAGCGAGGGGTTGTCCACACTCTTCTTGTTGATGCCAAACTTCAGCTCGGCAGTTCCCTGCGTGCGCACTCGGATGCCTCCGGGACCGAAGATTTTCTCGGCAGGTCCCAGGTCGAAGTGCATGTCGGTGAAGTCAAATTTCTCCTTTCCCTTGGCCTTGTATATCTCGTCGTTCTGCTTGCGGTAGTAGGCACGTCGCTCGTTGAGCTCGCTCCATGCCATGTACTCGGCAGGCGTCATCATGATGGGAGCCGAGAGCCATGCGCCGCCCAGCTTGTTGCCGATGACGTAGCGGTCCAGCGTGTCGTTGTACTCTACGTGGTATTTCATGTTGTCGGGGCGCTGCAGGTCTAACGGACTCTGATACAGGTCGCCCGTGCTGATGGGCTGTGTGCGCTGTACTGGCCATCGTGTGTGCAGCAGCGAGTCGGGTATGGTGTCCTCGTCGGCGAGGATGGGCTGGGCCGTGATGCCGGGCTTTCCTGCTGCCGTGGCAGCCTTTTTCGTCGTGGCAGCCGTCTGCTTCCTACTGGCTGCGCTGGCATTGCGGTTCTGTGCAGCTCGCTGCCGCGTCCTGTTGTCCTGCCAGTACGACAAGCCAAAGGCATTGCCGATGACCGAGACCATCAGCAATGCCATCAACAGAAAGGCATATTTATATTTTCGTCTTATCAACATCTACACTCGTTTCTTCTTTTTCGTCATTTTATTCGTTTCAGAGCCGTCTTGATCACCTGTTCCACCTTCAGGTCGGGCTGTTCCTTCAGGATGTCGACCACCACCTTGGACGATGGCGCTGGCGAGAATCCGAGCATGGTGAGTGCGCTCACCGCCTCGTCCTTCACGCCGTTGTTCACCATGTCCACGTTTCCTCCGTTGGCAGGCAGCTCTTCGGCTATTCCCATGCTTACGATCTTGTCCTTCAGGTCGATGATGATGCGCTGGGCTGTCTTCAGTCCTATGCCCTTCACGCCCTTGAGCATCGCCTCATTGGCAGTGGAGATAACGTTGCACAGCTCGCGTGGCGACATCGACGAGAGAATCATCCTCGCCGTGCCGGCTCCCACACCCGATACGGTGATGAGAAGACGGTAAAGCTCTCGCTCCTGCTTCGAGGCAAAGCCATAGAGGGTGAACGAGTCGTCTCTTCCACCTGTCACCAGTACTTCATGAACGTACAGTTTAGCCTCTCTCTTACCCTGTATGGCAGTATATGTGTTGAGCGAGATACTGAGCGCATAACCCACGCCCGCGGTCTCGATAACGGCCTGTGTCGGCGTCAGCTCGGTCAGGTCGCCATGTATATATTCAATCATGATTGTCGTTAATAATTTTATGATTTCACATCTCTCGTCATCGCGCCCATGCGCATACGATTATATAATAAACGCACATTCGGCGCTATTATTGCCAAAGAGGGGGAAAATGTTTTTGCTCCACTTTTGCAAATGAGAAAATTAAAAGAAGTTAGAGAAGCTCAAGAATTCAATTCCTGCATTTGCCCTCCTTCTTTCAATCTGTAAGTATTCTCACCCCACCATCCTTACACTATCCTACAAAAACATACCTAAAAGCTATGATTTTACAACTATTTGTCGGTTCTTATAGTTAAAAAACTATTAAAACGTTTGTTTTCTCGAATAAAAGCTATACTTTTGCAACTGGAAACTGAACAAACAACAAATAAAAGAAAGAATACAATGAAGAAATTTAGAGCAGCCGTAGTAGGTTACGGCAATATCGGTAAGTTCACCGTCGAGGCACTCGAGGCAGCTCCCGATTTTGAGATTGCAGGCATCGTACGCCGTCAGGGCGACAAGAACAAACCAGCCGAACTGGCTGATTATGATGTAGTAGACGACATCACCAAGCTGAAGGACGTGGATGTAGCCATCCTCGCCACTCCTACCCGTTCCTGCCCAGAATACTCTGCTAAGATAGTGGCTCTCGGCATCAACACCGTCGACAGCTACGATATCCATACCGGCATCCTCGACTATCGTACCAGCCAGATGGAAAACTGCAAGAAGGCAGGCAAGGTGAGCGTCATCTCTGCTGGCTGGGATCCAGGTTCTGACTCAGTAGTGCGCGTGCTCATGGAAAGCCTTGCTCCCAAGGGTCTTACCTATACCAACTTCGGTCCTGGTATGAGCATGGGCCACTCTGTTTGTGTACGCAGCAAGCAGGGTGTCAAGGAGGCTCTCTCTGTCACCATCCCATTGGGCGAGGGCATTCACCGCCGCATGGTGTACGTAGAGTTGGAGGAAGGCGCCAAGCTCGAGGACGTAACTGCCGAGATTAAGGCCGACCCTTACTTCGCTCACGACGAGACCCACGTCTTTGCTGTAGCCTCAGTCGATGATGTCAAGGACATGGGCCATGGTGTGAACCTCGTTCGCAAGGGCGTTTCAGGCAAGACTCAGAACCAGCGTTTCGAGTTCAACATGAGCATCAACAACCCTGCTCTCACTGCTCAGGTATTGGTCAACGTGGCTCGCGCCACCTTCCGTCTGCAACCAGGCTGCTACACCATGCCCGAGATTCCAGTCATCGACATGCTCCCCGGCACTCGCGAGGAAATTGTCGCCACACTCGTGTAAGATTGTTTTCAGCAAATATTCTGTTCCCCCTGCCCATCGGCAAGGAACATGAAACCCAAAGGGAAGAGAGCCACTATGTTCTCTTCCTTTTTTCGTTTACTCATTAGCCCCTGCTTATCAGACTTTCGCAGCACAACCCACAACACTTCACTCAAATTCCTATGCACCCCAACACATTGAAGCATTAATCTTTGTTTACGCTTACACTTTTTTCTCTTTTTCTTGGAATGTTCAGGAAAAAGTAGTAGATTTACAGAAGTTGTGTAAATGATAGTTTAATACTTTGTCAGCTGCCCGATAGTGCCCCCTTTTGGGTCTTAATAGATGACCAGCGCCTGCCGTCTATTGTGACCTCTCTTGGTCGTAATAGATGCCCCCTGCGAGGCTCCCTGAGCACTTTCATTGGTAGACGATGCAAGAAAATGCAAATCGAAGGCAGAATATCAAGCTTGCTTGAATATTTTGCTGAGATGCAGCTTATCTTCTGCAAAGAGTTACTTATGAGTCATGATGTTGAGCACCATGTCGTCGGTGATACGCATGGCATCGGCACCGATGGAGGTGAGGTTGTGGATGCAGCGATCTACATCGTCGTCGACGATGCCCTCGGCAGAAGTGACACAACGACCCTCCATGGCGAGCAGCGAGGAGAGCAGAGCGGTGCTGACTCCCGACGAAATCTTAAGCGAACAACTGGGCTTGGCTCCGTCGCAGATCATGCCCGTAAGGTTGGCCACCATATTCTTCACCGAGTTGCAGATGCGCTGATAGTCACCGCCCATGAGATAGGTGATACCGCAACTGCTGCCTATGGACGCCACCACGCAGCCGCACAGCGCCGACAGCTTGCCGAGGCTCTGCTTGATGTAGATGGCGGTGAGATGGCTGAGCATGAGGGCACGTATGAGCTCTTCCTCGGTGTTCTCGTTCTCGAGGGCATAGACGGCAACAGGATTGGTGGCACAGATGCCCTGGTTGCCGCTGCCGCTGTTGCTCATCACGGGAATCATGGCTCCTCCCATACGGGCGTCGCATGCCGATGCGGTGCGCGAGATGATGTGCGAGAAGATGCTGTTGCCGAAGATGCCGTGACTCATGGGACGGTCCATGGTCTTGCCTAAGCAATGGCCGTAGTTGCCCTTGATGGAGAGCTCGGCTGCCCGCATGTTGTACTCCTTGGTCTTCAGAATGAAGCTGATCTCGTCGAGGGGAGCTGTCATGGCGAAGTCGTAGACCATGCGCATGGAAAGTTGTATGTCGGCGTCGTCCTCATCGGCGCCTCCGGGCTGTCGCTCGTCGAGCACCACCTCGTCGTTGCGCTCGGCAAAGACAAAGTGGGTGTGGCTGCCCGCGATGATGGCGGCAGCCTGGTCTTTACCCGAATGACAGACAACCTCGATGTAGAGTTTCTCGACGATGCCCTGCTTCAGCTTGATGTCAATGTCGGCATCCTCGATGTAGCGCTTGCCCTGCTGCAGAGCTTCGGGGGTGAGGTCTTTGAGCACTTCGAGCTCATATTCGGGCTTGCCGATAAGGGCACCCAAGGCTACAGCGATGGGCAGGCCGATCATTCCGGTGCCGGGAATGCCCACGCCCATGGCATTCTTGAGCATATTGGGACTGAGCAGCACCTCGATGCTGTCGGGACGCTTGCCCAACAGAGTGGCTGCCTTGGCCGTACACAACGCCACAGCCATCGGTTCGGTGCAGCCGATGGCGGGAACTACTTCCTTATTGACAAGAGCGATGATGCGCTCGCGGGTCTTCATTTCTTGCATGATATTCTCTATTTTTGGGGCAAAGGTACGAAAATTATTCAAAAAAGAATAAAAGTGATGATAAAAAAAATTACTCAACTTCCGTAAGTACGAAAGTTGAGTAATTTGGGATGATTAGTCTTCTAACTGGAAGAGAGGATCGTCGGCTGTAAGCATCACTGGCTTCTGGTCGAACTCCTTGAGGAGCTGGGCAGGAACATACTGCTTGTCGACCACGAGGCGGAACATGTACTCATTGAACCAGCGGTTGGTCATGATGAGACAGCCCTTCTGTCCGTTGTCGGCGCCCCAGCTGTTCTCCACCTTCCACTTCAGCGGCTTGCCATTGGTGTCGAGGTCGACGGCGGTGAGCGTCATGGCGTGGGTAGAACCGCTGTCGAAGGTGCTGATGCGCTCGGCCTTGTTCATAGGGAACGTGGTACCGAAGAGCGAGGCATAATCATAGTTGTCGAGGTCGAGATAACCGCGCTTGCGGTCGAACTGCTTGCCCACATCGTAGCTGGAGTACATCTTGCGACCGTCCTTGAGCGAGGCGATGGCGAGGCTGGCAATCTCGTCCATAGGCAGGTTGAGATACTTCCAGTTGTGGCCGTCGTAGGTGTGGCGGTCGTACTCCACCTCGTAGGTCTTGTGGTAGGGGCGGCGTGGGTCGTTCATCACCATGATAAAGGTACCGTTGAGTTCACGGCCCACAGTGGCGTCATAGAAGCTCTTGGGAGTATAGGTCTTCGCCTCGCCCATCTGCTTGCCGTCCTTGTTGCGGAAGGCGTAGCTGAACTCCTTGACAGGCTCGCCCAGGGTGAGGCATAACATGTGATAGACGGTGGCGAGCATCTCGGTCTTGCGGGCCGCTATCTGCTTGGCGTTCTTGCCTGTAGCAGCCATGCGGCGAAGCTCCAGTCCGTACTCACGAAGCTTGCTTGCCACGAGACGGCTCATCTTGTTGGTATTCTCGCTCGAATAGGTCTCGGGCATCACGCTCATAGGCACCAGTCCGTACTTGGCTGCCAGGTCGGCTACGCCGCAGAAGGTTCCACCGTCGTTGAGCGGACTCTTAAAGAAGAACTGCACCTGAGGGTCCTCGATGGACTTGCGTGCATGGTCGATGACGCCCTGAAGCATGAGGTTGGCCTTCTCCAACTGGTCGTAGAAGAAGAGATAGTCCTGCGAGAACTCCACTGCCAGGGAGTCGGCATGAGCCTTGGCGAAGTTGGCACGCAGCACGTTCATGCCGCTGAACATCCAGCAACGGCCAGAGCTCTTCTGGTTGTGGATACGCTGCGCGGGAGTCTCCACGCTGAAGTGAGTGTCTACAGGACCGGCATTGGCATGGTTCTTCACCAAGTCGTCGATACTGTTGGCAGCGATGGCATTGAAGAGCGCCTTGTCGGCAGCCGATGTTTTCTGCATTTTCTCGATCTGCGAGAGCATCTGCGCCGAGATGCCTCCCTGCTTGGTCTGAGCCATCGTGGCGGTTGAAACGGCCAGCAAGGCTCCTAAAAGGAAGATGTTTTTTCTCATTATGTTGTGATATTATTGATTTGTCGGGATGCAAATATACGAAGAAAATGTGGGAAAACAGAAATAAATCGGACAAAAATGACATATACTGAAAAAAAAATACTACCTTTGCATGGTTATTCATGAGATGAAGACATGGACAAAGAGAAGTTTAGCCTTTTAAGCAACATCAAGTATCCCGAAGACCTGCGCAAGCTGAGCATCGACGAGCTGCCGGAACTCTGCAGGGAACTGCGCGAGGACATCATCGAAGAGGTGGCGGTCAACCCCGGACATTTCGCCTCCTCGCTGGGTGTCGTCGAAATCACCGTAGCCCTACATTATATATATAATACACCCTACGACCGCATCGTGTGGGACGTGGGCCATCAAGCCTATGGCCACAAGATACTGACCGGGCGGCGCGACGCCTTCTGCACCAACCGAAGGCTGCACGGCATACGCCCCTTCCCCACTCCCTTAGAGAGCGAATACGACACCTTTGCCTGCGGGCACGCCAGCAACTCGATTTCGGCGGCGCTCGGCATGGCCGTGGCCGCCAAGCAGAAGGGGGAGAACGACAGGCACGTAGTGGCAGTGATAGGCGACGGAGCCATGAGCGGAGGACTCGCCTTCGAGGGAATCAACAACGTATCGAGCACGCCCAACGACCTGCTCATCATACTCAACGACAACGATATGAGTATCGACCGAGCCGTGGGAGGTATGGAGAAATACCTGCTCAACCTCGACACCAACGATACCTACAACCGACTGAGGTTCAAGGCCTCGCAATGGCTGCACTCGAAAGGCTACCTCAACGATGACAGGCGAAAGGGAATACTGAGACTGAACAACGCGCTGAAGTCGGCACTGAGCCACCAGCAGAACATCTTCGAGGGAATGAACATACGGTACTTCGGACCCTTCGACGGACACGACATACGCGAAGTGGTGCGCGTGCTGCGACAACTCAAGGACATGAAAGGCCCCAAGTTGCTCCACCTGCACACCACCAAGGGCAAGGGCTACGAGCCTGCAGAGAAAAGCGCCACCATCTGGCACGCACCAGGAAAGTTTGATCCCGAGACGGGCGAGCGATTAGTGAGCGACACCAACAACCAGCCGCCCAAATATCAGGACGTCTTCGGAAACACCCTGCTCGAACTGGCACGGCAGAACCACAACATCGTGGGTGTAACGCCCGCCATGCCCACCGGATGCTCCATGAGCATCATGATGAAGCAGATGCCCGACAGAGTGTTCGACGTGGGCATAGCCGAAGGACACGCCGTCACATTCTCGGCAGGAATGGCAAAGGACGGACTCATACCGTTCTGCAACATATACAGCTCGTTCGCACAGCGAGCCTACGACAACATCATACACGACATGGCGCTGCTCAGTCTGCCCGTGGTGCTGTGTCTTGACAGGGCTGGACTCGTGGGCGAGGACGGCCCCACACACCACGGGGCCTTCGACCTGGCGGCGCTGCGGCCTGTGCCCCACCTCACCATCGCATCGCCTATGAACGAGCACGAGCTGCGCAACCTGATGTACTCGGCCCAGTTGCCCCACCACGGTTGCTACGTGATACGCTACCCCAGAGGCAACGGTGTGCTCACCGACTGGCGAAACCCCATGCAGGAAATCGTGACCGGAACGGGCAGAAAACTGAAGGAAGGCACTGACGTGGCTGTGCTCACCCTCGGGCCTATCGGAAACGATGCTGCCGAGGCCATAGCCGAAGTGGAGAAAGAGACGGAGGGAATGAGCGTGGCCCACTACGACATGCGATTCCTGAAACCGCTCGACGAGAAACTGCTCCACGAGATAGGTAGCAGATTCAACCGCATCGTAACCATCGAGGACGGCGTGCGCATGGGTGGCTTCGGCTCTGCCGTACTGGAATGGATGAGCGACCACGACTATCATCCTCACGTCATCCGCATGGGACTGCCCGACGAGTTTGTGGAACACGGCACGATAGCACAGCTCAGAGAAATCGTACACATGGATAAGAAATCAATCAAAAAAGCTATTATAAAAGAATGAAAATCATCATTGCTGGCGCATACGCCATCGGAACGCACCTGGCGAGACTCCTGTCACGCAGCAACGAGGAGATAACACTCATCGACGAGAGCGAGGAGCGGCTGGCAAGCATCGGCTCCGACTGCGACCTGCTCACCATGGTGGGAAAGCCTACAAGCCTGAAGATATTGCGCGATGCGGGAACGGCTGACGCCGACCTCTTCATCGCTGTCACACCATTGGAGAGCACCAATATCACTGCCAGCATCCTGGCGAAAAACCTGGGAGCCAAGCGAACGGTGGCACGGGTGGACAACCCCGAATACATGGATCCGCAGGCACAGGAGTTCTTCCAGGGACTGGGCATCAGCAAGCTGATATATCCAGAGATGCTCGCCGCTGTCGACATCAACAACGGACTGAAGATGAGTTGGGTGAGACAGCGATGGGACGTGCACGACGGCGCCCTGGTAATGCTCGGCATCAAGCTGCGACAGACCTGCGAGATACTGAACCAGCCGCTCAAGGACATCAGCGGACCCAACGACCCCTACCACGTAGTGGCCATCAAGCGAGGCGACGAAACCATCATCCCCGGCGGTAACGACGAGCTGAAACTCTACGACCTGGCTTACTTCATGACCACTCGCAACTATATTCCCTACATCCGAAAGATAGTGGGCAAGGAGCACTATGTGGACGTGAAGAACGTGATGATTATGGGCGGAGGACGCACGGCCGTGAGAGCCGTGAAGAAAATGCCCGAATACATGGAGTGCAAAATCATCGAGAAGGACGAGGCACGGTGTGAGTACCTCAACGAAATACTCGACGAGAACAAGACACTCGTCATCCATGGCGACGGACGCGACATCCCGCTGCTCAACGAGGAGGGAATACGCAGCACGCAGGCTTTCGTGGCGCTGACGGGAAACGCAGAGACCAATATCCTGGCATGCCTCACAGCCAAGCGCATGGGAGTGAGAAAGACCGTGGCTGCCGTAGAGAACGTCGACTACGTGAGCATGGCTGAGAGCCTCGACATCGGAACCATCATCAACAAGAAGGTGATTGCCGCCAGCTACATCTATCAGATGATGCTCGACGCCGACGTGATGAACGTGAGATTTCTCATGAATGCCAACGCCGACGTGGCGGAGTTCATCGCCAAAGAAGGATCCAAGGTAACCAAGAAGCCTGTCAAGGACCTGGGAATGCCCATCGGCGTGACCATCGGCGGACTGGTGCGTGGCGAGGAGGGAATGCTCGTTTCGGGCAACACGCAGATTGAAGCGGGCGACTCGGTCATGGTATTCTGCCACAACATCAATATGAAGAAGATAGAAAAATACTTTGTATGATGGGAGGTAATGGGAACTTCCATTAACTTCTTAAAACTTCCCTCACTTGAGAAAACTTGAACAAAAAGAATGATCAACTGGAAACTGATATACAAGGTCCTGGGGCAGCTGCTCTTCATTGAGGCTTCGCTGCTGCTGCTCAGTCTGCTGGTAGCTGTCTACTATCAGCAGGAAGACATCTTTGCCTTTATCGTGGCAACGCTGACCACCATTGGCGGAGGACTCATCCTGAAATGGCGAGGACACGGAGCCGACAACTCCATGTCGCGACGCGACGCCTATCTCGTTGTCTCGCTATCGTGGATTATCTTCAGCCTCTTCGGCACGCTGCCCTTCATGGTGAGCGGCTACATCAACCACTTCACCGATGCCTACTTCGAGACGATGTCGGGATTCACCACCACTGGAGCCACCATACTCGACGACGTGGAGTGCTTTCCGCACGGACTGCTGTTCTGGCGATCGCTCACACAGTGGATAGGCGGACTGGGTATCGTGTTCTTCACCATCGCCCTGCTGCCATCGCTCGTAGGCGGACAGACCAAGGTGTTTGCCGCCGAAGCCACAGGCCCTATCAAGACCAAGTTGCATCCACGTCTCTCCACATCGGCAAAGTGGATTTGGAGCACCTATCTCGTGCTCACCATCGCCTGCATTCTGTCGTATTATGTAGCGGGAATGGGAATTTTCGACAGTTTCAACTATGCCATGACGACTACGGCAACGGGAGGCTTCTCCACCCACAACACCAGTACCGAGTTCTTCCACTCGCCATCGCTCGAATACATCTGTACGTTCTTCTGTTTCCTATCGGGTGTCAACTTCACACTGCTCTATGCCGCCGTCATCAAGTTTAAGATTAAGGAACTGTTCCGCAACTCCGAGTTCCGATTCTACATCTTCCTCGTCACGGTCTTCAGCGTCTTCATCATGATAGAACTCATGATGATGCGCAACTACGACATGGAGCACGCCTTCCGCAGCGCCATCTTCCAGGTGGTTTCGTTTATCACGACCACTGGTCTCTTCAACGACGATGCCGCACTCTGGCCTCACGTCACATGGGTGGTGCTGTCGATGTGTATGTTTATAGGTGCCTGCTCGGGCAGTACGAGCGGTGGACTGAAATGCATCCGTGGCGTCATCCTGCTGCGCATGGTGAAGAATGAGTTCCGACAGATATTGCACCCCAACGCCGTGCTGCCGCTCAAGATCGACGGGGTGAACGTGCCCATGCAGAAACGTGTCACGCTGCTGGCTTTCCTCACCATCTACCTCATCATCTGCGTCATCATCTCGTTCACGATGATAGCGATGGGAATCGACAACACCAATGCCATCACCATCACGCTGAGTTGCGTGGGAAACGTAGGACCAACCTTGGGAACTGAGATTGGACCCACCATGTCGTGGAGCGAACTGCCCGATCTGGCCAAGTGGTTCTGTTCGCTCATGATGCTCATCGGCCGTCTGGAAATCTTTACCGTACTCGTGATTTTCACACCGGCCTTCTGGAAGGAAAATTAGGGGGGGAGGCGATGGAGCCTTCCTGCTGATAAGGTGTTTCATGTTAAGGGGCTGAAGTTTCGAATGCGGTTCAAGTCGGGCTGATGTTTCGAATGCGGTTCAAGTCGGGCTGAAGGCCCAAAAGCTCTTAGCCCAGGGCAACGCCCTGGGTATAATGCCAGTCAACAAGGCGCCCTGTAAGGGCAAAAGCTTTGAATTTTGCCTGGAATTTTAAAGCTTTTGCCCTTACAGGGCGATAGGCTAACGCCCGTAACAACCCAGGGCGATGCCCTGGGCTATGAGCTTCTGCCCTTTCAGGGCGTGCTGCTTATTAGAGTTTCTGCCCTTTACCCTTCGAACAGCGAATTTCAATTCCATTCAGCTGGTGATTTTCAATTCCATTCAGCTGGTGATCGTTGGTTCAGAGCGTGTGGAGCTTACTTGCTAAACTTAAATTAATGAGTCCACTTGAAAAAGTCGAAAAATGTATTTTTTATCTTTGTAACTTATTGATAATCAAGAGTATGTTTTCGTAAAATTGACTTTTTCAAGTGGGATCAATTAATGGTAAAAAATAGAAAAATAAAATCAACATGACATAAAATAATAAGTGTACTCCACTCGTTATTTGTATAGTAAATACTCAACTATAACAAGTGTGGAGCTAAAAAAAAGCAAAAGAGTAGAAAAACTTATTCTATCTGACTATAAATTACAAACACAATGAAACCATTAAAATTTGAACCCTTACTGAAGTCCACCATCTGGGGTGGCAACAAGATTATCAACTTCAAGCATCTCAACCTGCAGCAGGAGAAGGTGGGCGAGAGCTGGGAAATCTCTGGTGTGCCAGGCAACGAGAGCATCGTGGCTGACGGCGAGATGAAAGGCAAAAGCCTCAACGAAGTGGTCGCCGAACTGAAAGACAGCTTCTTAGGCAAGGAGAACTATCAGCGATTCGGCAATGAGTTTCCGCTGCTCATCAAGTTTATCGACGCCAACACCGACCTCTCCATTCAGGTGCACCCCAACGACGAGATAGCGCACAAGCAAGGCAAGGAGCGCGGAAAGACAGAGATGTGGTACGCCCTGCCATGCGAGCCCGACGCCAAGCTATACAACGGTCTGAAAATGAAGATCACACCCGAAGAGTACAAAAAGATGGTGGAGAACGACACCATCACCGGCGCCCTGGCACAATACGAGGTGAAGGAGGACGACTGCTTCTTTATCCCTGCCGGAAGAATACACGCCATCGGAACGGGGTGCTTCGTAGCTGAGATACAGCAAACCAGCGACGTGACTTACCGCATCTACGACTTCAAGCGCAAGGACAAGGACGGCAACTACCGACAGCTGCACACCAAGGAAGCTGCCGAGTGCATCGACTACACCGTGCTGTCCAATTATCGACAGGAATACAAACCTGTGAAGAATCAGGGTGTCAGCATCGTGCGCTGCCCTTATTTTTGCACCGCTGTCTACGATCTCGACGAACCTATGACGCTCGATTACTCTGAGCTCGACAGTTTCGTGATTCTCATCGGCCTGAAGGGCCAAGCCACCGTCACCGACAACGAGGGCAACACCATCACCCTGAAGGGCGGCGAAAGCATCGTGGTTCCAGCCTCCACCCAGACGTTGAAGGTAGAGGGAACATTGAAGTTCCTCGAAACTTACGTATAATATTATAAGGGTAAAAAAGTAGCAAGGTAAAAGGAGAATAAAGTTAATGATACTTCTCTTTTTACCTTTCTACTTTTCTACCTTTACTTCTTTTATCTATCCTATATCGCAGAAGGCCTCATAAATCTTTGTACCCCCTAAAACTGCATCTCAAAGTAGTGTGGGCTGTTTTTGGATTACATTACATCCCTCCAACATTATTTCAGAATCAGGCATATAAGGTATATAGGATAAAAAAGTCATTTCATTCTACCTAAATAGGATTTTGCCTCTATTTCTATAATTATTCGGTATTTTTTTTGCTTATTTCAATAGCTTTTATTATTTTTGCAAAACAGTTCTGTACTAAAAGTATGTCGACTGTAAATAGCCCTACGCCGAAGTCGCTAGAAAAAGTGACGGTTGGTAGAGGGCAAACATAAGAAAAGCGTTATTGGCGCTTGGTTTTTGACCTTTGGAACTTAGGACACTCCAAATCTCACGTCAAAGAACCTCGCAACGATGATGCCTATGGGTATGTACATACATACCTTCCATAAGTCAGCTCTATGGGGCTGACTCTATGGGAGTGTATCTATACATATCGGCGTGGGGTCTCGTTGCTTGTTCTGACGTGAAAGGCAAGTCCTAAGGCCTCAAAGGTGGAGCAAGCAGCAAATAGGCTTCACGCTTTTTCGTGCATTAAATTGCGCATAACCTAAATTATAATCGTCTGAATTGGAGCCATAGGACATATTCTTGTAACTATGTATTCAAAAGAATTAGAAGAGCTTATTGACAGCGTACTCGCTGATGGTGTAGTAACAGACCAAGAACGTGCCGTACTTCGCAAGCGAGCACTTGCTTGTGGTGAGGACCCAGATGAGGTCATGATTGTAGTAGATGGGCGTCTTGCTAAAATGAAGAAGTCAGCAAGTCCTGCAATTCCAGCTACCGAAAAGCGTGGAAACATCGTGAAGTGTCCAAACTGTGGTGCTCCGATTGAGGCAGGTGCAGTAAAATGCAAGGAGTGTGGCTATGTCTTTACCAATGTAAAGGCTAATAACACCGCCAAAGAGTTTGCCATCATGTTGGAACAGAGAATTCAAAAGGTTCGCTACGATGGCGATAAGACGAACATCAACAAAGTCAATGAATTCATCAAGAATTACCCTCTGCCTACAGGAAAAGAAGATTTGTTAGAGTTCATTGCAAGTCTTGATGCTAGACGCCGCAGTAAGTCTAATTATCAAGAAGCATACAATGCAAAATATCAGGAATGTGTTACTAAAGCAAAAACCTTGTTCGCTGGAGATTCGGATGTCACATCTTTGCTTGCCCAAACTGAAAAAGGTTACCGTGCCCATACCTTCATAGCTACTGTTATCCAACATAAAAAAATCATCTTTATTGTTATTGTTGTAGTGTTACTACTGAAAGGTTGTATTTCTGTCTTAGATTACAATCCTTCTGGTTGGAATAAAGTTTCTGATGCAATAAAAGAGCAAAATACAACAGAAGTAATCAATCTTATCGGAGAGAAAGACGAAGACGTTATAGAAAGACATAAAAACGAAGTCCAAGTCTATATGCAGCGTCTTATTAATGAAGGCAAAATAGAAGAGGCAAAAGAACTTGGCGATGCAGTAAAACTTGCAGCACCGAATACGTATATCACTAAACCTCTGTATGATTATTACCTTAACCAAGGTGATGCTACTAATGCAGAAAAATATGATGCACCGCTCGATGTCACTAATGGTGATGCAAGTTCCGAGGATGGCGTGAGTTCTGAGGATGGCGATTTGTCAGAGTAATGATAAATTTGTTAAACAATGATGAAATTAGCAAATATTGATATAGGTTTGTGTGGCGAATATTATGTTTGCGCACAAATGCATTTGAAAGGTTGGACGGCAAGTATGACCTTAAAGAATTATCCTGGCATAGACATCCTGGGATATAATCCTAAAGAAAATAAAAGAACAGAGATACAAGTTAAAACAGGTCAAAACAAGTATACAGTCTTAACAGGGTTAAACACCGACAATTTCAACAAATCAATCGGTAGTATTACCCAACCTTATGTCTTTGTTCATTTGCTAGATGATGACAACATTGAGTGTTACATCCTTACCTCGGCTGATTTTGTGAGCTTATCAAAAAGTATCTATTCCAAAATGAACACAGTCACACAAGGAAAAACTGCACCTATCAAGTTTAAATGGTCAGACTTACAACAATATAAAAATAAATGGGATAATTTGTGGTAGACAATGGGATTCTTTAGTAAAATACTAGGCGGAAATGATAGTCAGACTATTGTCCGCTGCGATGAGGCTGAGTTCCTCATCTGGAAATATCAAGGAGGTGCCGTAAAAAGCGGCACTTCCATCATTGTGAAAGATGGCGAGGTGGCTGTATTGGTAGGCTCTTCACAGACAACAATCGAAGGACCGGCTAACACGACTGCCAGCGAAGACCTCAGCGAAGTGTTTTTCATCAACCTTGCTGGCAGTAACGTAGTACGCTTTGCCGTTCCATACTTTGGCGTTAACGACCCACGTTATCCAGATCTCAATGTACCTGTGGCAGTACGTGGTTCTATTAATTTCAATATCGAAGACTACAAAGGATTCATTCGCCTGCATCGACTTGTAGGCTTTAACATTGAAGCATTTCAGAAGAAAATAAAGGATGCGGTAATAAAATATGTAAAGTCTGTGGTAAGCAACATCCCTACAGACCACAGCATCCCTGTCGTGCAGATGGAAAAGAAGATACTGGAGATCGGAGAGATTCTGAATCAGTATCTCAAACAGAGGCTGGCTATAAATTTCGCTATCAACGTGCGTGCTGTAGACCTCAATGCCATCGAGTATGATGCAGATGACGAAAGCTACAAGCAACTCCGTGCATTAACCCAGGGACAAGCTGCAGAGATGTCTCAGACCCAGCATAAGATAAACATGGACCAGATGAAAGCTCAGTCACAACTCAACATCGATGCCATGCGAGAGACCCAAAAGCAGGACTTGTACAACCGTAGTGCAAACCTCGACATGGATAGACAGATGCGTGCCCAGGACATCAAAGACCGAGGTGAAAAGATGCGCATCCAGCGCGATCTTGGCGAAAAGGCTTACAATGCTCAAATCGACGAGATGCAGAAAAGCGGCAGAATGGCAATGGGTGGCATGCCTAACATGGGACAACCTGTTGGAGGCTTCAATCCTTCGGGAATCAATGGCATTAGCGGACCTAAACCTGCCGCACAAATCGGTCAACCTTCAGGCATCAACATGAGTGGTGGCATCAACTCAGGCACACCAACTCCTTCACCTGCCCCACAAGTTCCACCACAGATACCACAAGTGAGCATCTATGTAGCCATCGGTGGTCAGACTCAAGGACCATTCGACTACAATATGCTGAAAGAAATGGTGAGAACAGGAGGACTTACCGCACAGACTTTGGTGTGGAAGGAAGGTATCAACTGGACACCTGCAATTCAAGTTCCAGAGGTAGCATCCATCTTGAATGCTCCCCAAACACCACCTCCACCAACATCGGCCGTACCTCCTACCCCACCAACACCTCCAGGAGTACCACCAACGCTATAAACATACAAGGATATGAATAGCTATTTATCTGATTTAGAAAACATAATCATCAATGCTCAAAGCGGGGGACAATCATTGTCCTTCGCCTTGAAGCCTTGCGCTACCGAAAAAAGCGTCTTTGACAAAGAGGTCAACATAACACCATTGTGGCTTATCCGAAAACAAGAAGCAGAGCGAAAGGCTAAGGAAGAGACCGAACGCACAAGACTTCAACAGGAAGCCGAACGTAAAGCCAAAGAACTTGCAGAAGAAAGAATAAGACGAGGAACCGCAGAACCTGTAGACCTCGGATTGTCTATACTCTGGGCTTCCCACAACATAGGTGCTCGCAGCAGTGAGCAACCAGGTGTTTATGCTGCATGGACAAGCAAGAAAGAAGCTATCAACATGTGGGGGGAAGATTGGAGACTGCCTACCCAACAGGAAATGACCGAACTGATGCAGAATTGCCAATGGACATGGACTGTAACCAATGGTATGCCAGGATTCCAAATACTGGCAGCCAACGGCAACAACATATTTCTACCAGCAGGAGGTTCGTGTGTTGCTCAGCAATACGACTCTTATGGAATGGCAGGACGCTATTGGAGCGACACCTCGGATGCACAATATACCGACCGTGCCATGTATTTGGAGTTTAGCCAATATACAGGAAATCTGTATAGCATAGCCAAGACTATGCAGATGGTCATACGACCAGTAAAGAACAGATAACGAAAGACCTAATGGAGACATTAAATTACATACAAGCTTTGATGGGAGCTTATGCTCTTGACCTCTCGCGCATTGATACAGAAAATGAGGCGGAATATAACGAGCGTGCCCAAGCCGTTAGAGAACGCACAGTTTCCTTATTTAATGCTATGCGTGATTCTGCCCCAGAACTTCTGCAATACAACTTTGCTGATAGTATGTCGGACGAAGAGGTAAGAAGAACCATCAATCGAATAGCATTAGATGCCAATAAACGATATACCGCCCCTATCATTCCAGACAATATCGCTGCCATTGATTATATCAATGGAGAACCATTTGTTACTCCAACTTATGTAAAGTGGCAGAACGACGGATATAGAAAGCAAAACTTTGTCATCAACTATAATGGTGAACTACAGTCTGTTGCTAAAAGACAACTGACCGCACTGATGCAGAATATGCTGCTATGCTTCGCTCCTGGAAAAATCAGATTCAACATCTTCGACCAGATGATGAGTGGCATGGCAGACTTTGTTACAGTTGGCTACGATGAAACAATCTATAATGGTAATGTCATTATGGACGAAGCTGCCGCACGAGATTGCATCAAGCGTCTAAGAGAACGTATGCAGATGGTGATGGGCAAATATGGTGACATCGCAAGGTATAACGAGAAGCACCAAGAAATCATCATGCCATACGAAGTTGTCGTATTGAACGACTATCCTGCACGCTATGAAAATCTGACTGCAGAACTACAACCTCTGTTTGAGAATGGAGCAAAGGGTGGCATCTACTTTATTGTGATGCACAACGCTGATGCTCCGAAATTAAAAGAGGATGCAGTAGACATTCTCACCAGTGAAACTGTAACAAATATCAGTTTACAGACTCGCAGTGGAATTCGAAACAACCTGATGGTAAACCACACTCCTATCGCCGAGCATCCTGCACTGGCAGATGCATTTCGTGTTGATTTCAACAAACGTATCAACGAAAAGGGTACACGACAGGTGCTAAAGGCAGACTATGCCTCTATATCTCATAGCGAATATACGGATGTAACATCAGAAATCAGCATAACCGTAGGACTCGACACAGAAGACAAACATCCTGTTACCTTGCGATTCAACTCTGGTGACTATATCCATGGATTCATTCTTGGACAGTCAGGTTCTGGTAAGTCTGTCTTACTGAACAACATCATCAGTGCCGCCATACTGAAATATGCACCAGAAGACTTGATGCTCTACTTGATGGACTTCAAGGGAGTAGAATTCAACCGCTATCGTGGTGTAAAGCATGTAAAGGCGTTACTGGTTGACAATTCTGACCCTCAGATGACTTTAGAAGTTCTACGAGAGTTGCAGGAAGAGAACAAAAGACGTGTAAAACTATGGCGAGACAATGCAGTCAACAACATCGATGGTTACAACAAGAAAAATCCGACATCCAGACTTCCACAGATTCTGTTTGTGGCAGATGAATGCCAAGTGATGTTTGCCAAGCCAACATCCAATTCCTATGGAATGGCTATCCAAAGAGAAATCTCCGAGATTCTCAATGTCATCGCCACACAAGGACGTAGCCAAGGTATCCACATGCTTCTTGCGACCCAACAACTCGACGAGACAGATATCTCTGGACAAATATTGAAGAACCTCACAGAATGTTTCTTGCTGATGAGTGCAGCATCCGACTCAAACAAACTTGTCCCTGACAGTGATAAGCTAACCAGCAAGCAACCAACAGGTCAAGCCTGCTATTACCACAAGCGTGAGTTGCAGAGCAAGGTACAAACCTTCTATGCCACAGACGAAGAACTCGCCGATGCCATAGAGAAAGCTCGCGAGAAATCAACTACCAAGCAAAGCAATGGAGAGGCTTATTTCAGTGGTTCTTCTATCTATCACCTGCAAACAGAAGATTTGCAGTCTGCCAAGACACAGAGTTATGGCGCACCAGTTGCAACCATAGGTCGCAGCATCGGTCTCAACCAGCAAAGCACAGCTATCACACTGACACAAGACTTCAGCGAGAACATCATTGTTTGGGGTGCAAATCGCCAGGAGCAAGCCACCGCTACAGCCATCAATGCGCTCGTATCCCTCATGGCATATTATGAGCAGTCCAACACACCTTGCAATTTCATCGTATTAGATTGCACCAACAATCCCATGTCACAATGCAAGCCATTGCTGGCAGAACTCGAAAAGCGAGCATACTGCAAGATAATCCAGCAGTCGGAAGGAGGCAAGTATCTGAAAATGATAGCAGACGACATCTACCGCGACACGGCACCCAATTTGATTCTCACCATTCTTGGACAAGATCGTTTCAGTGAAATGAAGAGAAACAGCTTGCTGGTGGAAGAAAAGAAAGCCACGGAGATTAAACCGTCAGTAGGCGGCTTGGAAATGCTTTCTTTCGACCCATTACCTGATTTAGGAGCAAACAACATAACTGATGGAAGCAAGGTCAAGAAATACCAAGAGGCACTGAAGTACATCTTAGACGAAGGACCGAAGCATCATGTTCACGTGTTGATGCAAGTAGACAAGCCTGGCAACATTCTCTTCGATGAGTTCGGAAAAGAGGCAATAGGATTGTTCAAACATAGAGTTATCCTAAAGAGTGAAAATAAGCATCTTGCACCACTCCGCTTCGGGGAAGACATCGACGTACAATCGTTGAGCGATGACAATGAGCACTTACGTGCCTACTATTATCCAGATGGCGAACAACCGATGCTCTTCACACCATTCCTCTTACCTGACGCACAGTATCTATTCAATGCAATATTAATCAATTAAAATACAAGAAATTATGGCAAATGACAGTTCTATGCTCAACATTGACATGGTTGAACAATTCGGTAAGAACATCGCCAACGTGAGCGCACAAACATTAGAGATTTTCTCCCGACTGGGGCAGCAGCTCCAAACTGTAAACAGTGTATGGAATGATGACAACTACGACAACTTCCAAGACAACTTCGAACACAACATCATGAAGAAAATCCAGGAAGTCTCTGCCGAAATGGAATTATTTTCCGACTACATCAAAAAGCAATGTGAGATACAGCGAATGTATAAGGCGAACAAATATCGTTAACCATACAAATAAGACAAGACATGTTTTGGTTTTTAATAGGTTTCATTATAATCATTCTTGGAGGCTTTATCATTATTAGTCTCCTCCAAATTGTCTTTATGATTATAGGCTGGATCATCCAAGCCATATTTAGCCTCTTCGAATAAAGGCTAGAAGTCTTTGAAACAAGCATCAGAAGTCGGTCGAAGAAGCAATATATGTCGTTGACAATATAGCCAGGGCGGACGCATCAAAATGCGTTCGCCCTGATTCTGTAAACATCTACCGATATTAGCTATCTTCCTTATATCAATTCTCCAAATATCTTTCCACGTCCGCCAGGATCTTCTGGAATTCCGGAGAGAACTGATAGTAGGTATTTTTCTTCATCATCATCTTTACCTTGCCGAGGCTGTTCTCGTAGCAAGCTATTTCGGTGCGTGCCTGTTCGCTGTGAACAGCACGGTCGCGGATGTCGTTCTCCTGCTCATTGCGCAGAATGTCGCACACCGTCTGCACCACCGGACTCACTACCAGGTCGAAAAGATGATGACCCTGGATGTAAAGATAAGTATTGGTGTCGTTGATTCCCAAGTCGCGCAACATCCGCTCCGTCTCAGGCAAGGCATCCTTAAGTTTGGGGAAACGGCGCTCCAGCTGGAACATCTTCGCCCTCACCTTCTTGCTCAGATACTCTATCGCCCACTTCGGATTCTGAATGCGTACTGAGGGAAGCACCACCACCTTGTTGAACTCGCACATATCGAAGTGCATCGTCATCTTGCGGCGCTGCAGAAAGACAACATGCCATACAAAGAGAGGCCAGATGGTTTGGGAATAAGACTGCAGGAAGCGCTCAAAGTTGAAAATGCGATGGTCGTTGAGCGTCACCATCACACAGGTCTCGTGCAGTCCCTTGGCATAACACTGGAAGTTTTCTATCGCGTAGGCATAAGTATGAAAGATGTAGGGATTCTCCAACATCTGTCTCGACATCTCCGTAGCGCCTTGCAGAATATAGTCGTAGTCGGCATCCACACAGGCTATCATGTCTCTGCCCACGCCCTTGAGCATATTGGAGATGGCAGCCTTCTTGCCCCTGTCAAGATGCTGGTTGCGCGAAGGCAGCATGATATCGAAAGCTAGTTTGTCGTCCTCATAACGGCCAAGCACCGAGCGCCAGAAGAACACATCGTCGTAGCTCTCGACGTAGACTACTATTCTGCGCCGGGCTTTCTTCGGAGTCATCTTATTGATGGCCTCGAAGTATTGCGAATTGATATTATCGGTTAAACGTTTAGCCATAAGCAGAACAATTAAACACTAAACATTAAACACTAAAACATCACTTAATCGTTATGTCGTTCACCTCAGTCACACGGTCGGTCCAGCCGTCCATGACCACAGCAGGACTGTGGGTTGTCATGATAATCTGAATGTTGGGGTTCAACTTCAGCACCAAGGAGATAAGCTGCTTCTGCCATTCAAAGTGCAGACTGATCTCAGGCTCGTCCATGAAGAGCACATAGGACTGATTGTCTTCCACCAGCACAGTGAGCAGAATGGCAAGCATCTGCTTCTCGCCTGCCGACAGCTGATAAGGCTGCAGCACCTCGCCGATTTGGTTAAACTTGATCTCGTTGGCAGTGCGGATGATGGTCTTGCCCGTCTCGCGGAACAGGTCGTCCACGATGTCCTGAAACATCCTCTTGGGCTCGGTGAGCGCCTGAGCCTTCTGGGCAGCATCGGGTTCGCCACTCTGCAGCACGGCAATGATACGGTTGCCGATGTTCACCTGATAGTCGAGGTACTTGCGCTGCAACTGGAAGAGCTGCCAGTCGAGCTCGGTGACAAGCGTAAGATCCACCTTGCTGATCATCTCAGAGTTGAGCAGCGGACGGTCGGCCGAACGAATCACGTCAAACCGAATCCACTTAGCCTCCTCGGGCTCCACCTTCAGATGAACACCCTTGAGCAGATGGCTTGGAAACTCGCCCCCGGCACTCAGGCCTTTCACTACCTTGTTGAGAATGGTGCTCTTTCCCACTCCGTTCACACCGCTCAGGATGTTCACCCTGCGGTCGAGGTTCCAAAGTATGTGCTTGGTACCACTCCATAGAGAGTCTATCTCTATCTGCTTGATATAATCGGCATATTTCTGCATAGGTTTATACTTTTATCTACTTTAACTCTAAATCTTAGGGCAAATATAATCATTTTAACCGAAATTTTGTACCTTTGCACCGATTTTTTATATTAAATAAGGTAAAATGGGTAACAACAAACCACTTTTAGCCCACTTGTGTCTCTTTGGATCGGGCGCATTCTGGGGACTGATGGCACCTGTAGGCAAGGATGCCATGACACACGGCATCGAGGGCATCGACATGGTATCATTCCGCGTTCTGGGCGGAGCCATCCTCTTCTGGCTCACTTCACTCTTCACTCGCAGGGAACACATCCCTACAACCGACATCATCAAGTTGGCTGGAGCAGGACTCTTCGGACTGGTATTCAACCAGTGCTGCTACACCATCGGACTGAGCATCACCTCGCCCAGCAATTCCAGCATCATGACTACATCGATGCCTATCTTCGCCATGATTCTGTCGTTCCTCATCCTCCACGAGCCCATCACCTGGAAGAAGGTGGCTGGCGTACTCTTAGGCTGCAGCGGTGCCGTGCTCATCATCATGACAAGTGCCACGGCGGGAAATGCCAAGGTGGGAAACATCTGGGGCGACTTACTCTGCATGGCCGCTCAACTGTCGTTTGCGCTCTATCTGTCGCTCTTCAAGCCCTTGGTGGGAAAGTATTCGCTCTTCACCATCAACAAGTGGATGTTCACCTGGGCATCGGTCATGATCCTGCCATTCTCCGCCTCTCATGTGGCTTCCATCCCATGGGCTGAGGTGCCAGTATCGGCATGGTGAGAAACGGGCTACGTCATCTTCTTCGGCACTTATCTGGGCTACATCCTGATGATGATAGGTCAGAAGACACTCCGACCCACAGTGGTTTCGGTATACAATTATGTGCAGCCCTTGGTCTCTGTTTCTGTCAGCGTGCTCGTAGGTCTGGCTGTCTTCAAAGGCACGCAGGCTCTTGCCGCCCTCCTCGTCTTCTCAGGCGTTTGGCTGGTTATCAAGAGCAAGTCGAAACACGACATCGACAAGCACGACCACAGCCTGGCCTACGAGAAAAGGCATGCGTAAACTGATTTTCATGTCGATAAAAAATACCAGTAACTGTCCTCATCTGATATAACCTTTCAGATGAGGACAGTCTTTTTTCGCCAAATTAGGTAACAAATTACAGCCAAACTGGGTAACAAAACTCAGCCAAATTGGGTAAAAATATGCAGCCAAATTTGGTAATTCCAAGATTTCATCGTATATTTGCAGCAGAAATAAAAGAGATTTGACATGAAGAAATACAAGAAAAGAATTGCAGATAAACTATTGGAATACAGATTAGAAGAAGTTGGAGCTGTATTGATAGAAGGACCAAAATGGTGTGGAAAAACAACCACAGCAGAACAAAAGGCCAAAAGCGTGCTATACATGGCAGACCCAGACAACCAAAACAACTATCTGGAAATGGCGAATTTAAAGATAAAAATGCTCCTAAAAGGAGAAAAGCCACGTCTCATTGACGAATGGCAAATCATTCCGCAAATCTGGGATGCCATACGATTTGAAGTGGACCACCAAGGTGAGGAAGGCTTGTTTATCCTCACTGGTTCTGCAGTGCCTACATCATCTGAAAAAATACATCACACGGGTACAGGACGTTTCGCTTGGATTACCATGCGCCCTATGTCATTATGGGAATCGGGAGAATCTACAGGCGAAGTAAGTATCAGCGAACTGTTTAAAGGAAATGTAAACCAAGAAGGTTTCAATAAAATGAAACTGGAAGATATCGCCTTTCTCGTCTGCAGAGGAGGATGGCCCAGTGCTACAACCAAGAACACAAGAGCTGCCTTGCGACAGGCATACGACTATTACGATGCGGTGGTTAAGACTGATATTTCAAGGGTAGATAAAATCAGCAGAAACAGCGAACGAACCAAACTTCTTCTGCGTTCATACGCCCGTTCACAAGGTGGACAAGTCAGTATCGGAGCCATACGACAAGACATGATGGAAAATGATGATGAGACGCTGGCAGACAAGACTGTTCAGAGTTACATCGGTGCGCTCAAAAAAATCTTCGTCATAGAGGACATGTCAGCCTGGAATCCAAACCTTCGTAGCAAAACTGCCATCCGTTCGGCTGAAACCCGATATTTCGTTGATCCATCTATTGCTGTGGCAGCATTAGGCCTCGGTCCTGATGATCTCATCAACGACTTGGAGACTTTCGGCTTACTTTTCGAGACCTTATGCGTTCGTGATCTTCGTGTATATGCAGATGCCATAGATGGCAACGTCTATCATTATCGCGACAAGAACGGCTTGGAATGTGATGCTGTTCTCCATCTCCGCAACGGTTCATACGGTCTCATCGAAATTAAGCTGGGTGGTGCACAAGCCATCGAAAAAGGAGTCTCTACGCTAACTGCTCTTGCTGACAAGATAGACACAACCAAGATGAAATCCCCATCTTTTATGATGGTACTCACAGCTGTCGGCGACTATGCTTACCGCAGAGAAGACGGAGTATATGTGGTGCCTATCGGCTGCCTGAAAGATTAATTTTAGAATACAACCTCAAAACTTTTATATATGCCATCGCTACTGCCTTTGAGAAATCTTTAAACCACAGAAGCAATCATTCCAATTCTTTCCAATTTTGCAAACATTGGAAAGAATTGGAATGTATCTGTTTTCAGATTCCTAACTCGCTAACACATCAAATCCCCCAAGAGTTTTCTTGAGCCTCTTGGGGGAAAACTTGAATTTGTTATCCCTTTATATACCTATTATTAATATCTACTTTCTTAGTATTTTGGATTCTGTGTAAGGATATTGTTACTCTTATCACGCTCACCCTGAGGAATTGGCAAGAGGTAATCACGCTCATCGTCAAAATTGCGACCCTTCTGCACATTATACTTATTGGCATAAGCACGCATTACCTCACCAAAACGATGCTGGCTCATCATCATGACAAGTGCCACGGCGGGAAATGCCAAGGTGGGAAACATCTGGGGCGACTTACTCTGCATGGCCGCTCAACTGTCGTTTGCGCTCTATCTGTCGCTCTTCAAGCCCTTGGTGGGAAAGTATTCGCTCTTCACCATCAACAAGTGGATGTTCACCTGGGCATCGGTCATGATCCTGCCATTCTCCGCCTCTCATGTGGCTTCCATCCCATGGGCTGAGGTGCCAGTATCGGCATGGTGAGAAACGGGCTACGTCATCTTCTTCGGCACTTATCTGGGCTACATCCTGATGATGATAGGTCAGAAGACACTCCGACCCACAGTGGTTTCGGTATACAATTATGTGCAGCCCTTGGTCTCTGTTTCTGTCAGCGTGCTCGTAGGTCTGGCTGTCTTCAAAGGCACGCAGGCTCTTGCCGCCCTCCTCGTCTTCTCAGGCGTTTGGCTGGTTATCAAGAGCAAGTCGAAACACGACATCGACAAGCACGACCACAGCCTGGCCTACGAGAAAAGGCATGCGTAAACTGATTTTCATGTCGACTAAAACAGGAAATGTCCTCATCTGAAAAGTAGAATCAGATGAGGACAGTTTTTTATTCCGCCAAATTAGGTAACAAAGAACAGTTCATTTTGCAGCGTTATTCATATATAGGATTTAGTTTTTAAAAGTAATTAGACTTATTCAGGTTACAATAGATATTGCATAGATAGAAATTACAAGGCAGACTTTTAGGTTCGGTTTTTGAAAGTGAATCCTGCTGGCAGTGATGCCGGCAGGATTCTGCGTTATTATGCCCTAAAACAAACCGTTCCGTTTCATTAAATTCAACAATTCTTTATCAGAGATAGATTCCATTTCTGATTTATCATAAATGGTCAATAGTTCTATAAAACCATCCTCTTCATTCATGATTGCCACAAAGGAAATAACTCTAGCACCACCACTTTTTCCTTTACCTTTAGAAGCAATACTCATTCTTATTTTTCTTAACCCTTTACCCAAATCTACCCCTTGAAGAGGATTAGATTGAAGAGAATGCAAAAAATCTTCGTAATCTTGCTTAATAGACCTATAGCGCTTACTTAATTTCTTCAATCTACGGGCAAACTCAGGTGCAACCTCTATCCTATAACTCATTAAGCAAATCCTCCGCAGGAATAAAATCCATTTTTCCTTCTCGATGAAGCTTCAATTCCGTAAAGGCCTGATTGATACTAGCAAAGGCTTCTTCCTTAGCCTTTGCATTCTCCACGTCTCTTTTAGCTTGTGCCAATTTTTTAAGATAACGTGCAGCTTTTTCCAAATAGCTCTCGTCATTAGAAAGTACGCCCAAGCTATTATAAATATCAGTATTCAATTGCATTACATTCATTATCGAATCCTTTCTTTTAGCTAGTAATTATGCAAACGAACAATATGAAAGTCAGCTTTAAAATTGCCGAATGCAGTCTATTTGGTGCAAAGATAAACTAAAAGCATGAAACCCGCAAGAGATTTCGTACTTTTTATATGTTTTTATCGATACATTGCGTAGAATTCCTGCACCTTGTTATAGAGCATAGAAGCATAGAGAAGACCATCTTTCCATTCTTCAGGAATTGGGTTTATTCCAAATTTAGCACCCAGGATAGCTCCTGCTACTGCTGCATTGATATCCGCATCTCCTCCTGATAAAACAATCTTCAGGATACCCTCTTTATACGAGGTTACATGCCAATAAGCCCATAGGGCTGCCCCTAAAGTTCTGAGCGTATATCCCATACTCTTTTCATCATCCAGAAACAAAGAATCCAGACCTTCATGATATGCCAAGTCAACAAATGGAACGATTCGTTCATCATATTGTTTGGCAATGCCAATCACATCTTCATAATCTAATATTCTGTTTTCAAAGACAAGAGCATGTATGATAGAAGAAACGATAACGCAAGATTCCACACAGCGAGGATCATAATGAGTTAGCTTACAGATATTCTCTGCATTATTAGCCACATTGTCCTTCATAAGCCCTACCACCGAAGTTCTCATGACAGCTCCATTAGCTGCAGCATTTACGGGCAAGAGATCAGCATCCTAAGTAAACCATAAGTCCACCCAGTACGATATACAACACGGCGTATGGGATGGCGGAACGGAGGATCTCGCCGTCCTTACCCTCCATGTCGCATGAGGCAGTGGCGATGGCGATGCTCTGCGGACTGATCATCTTTCCACCCGTAGCACCTGTGGTATTGGCGGCAACAAGCCAGTTGCTTTGACTTCCCTCCACCCCGAAGAAAGTATCAGTGCCCGTCATGCCGAGCTGGTTGGCAACATGCGCCTGGAGCTTGGCGAAGAGAATATTGGATGAAGTATCAGAACCCGTTACGAAGGTACCGATGGCACCAATCATCGGAGCTACCAATGGATAGAAATCACCCGTCACAGCCACCAAGCCCGAGGCGATGGAAGTTATCATACCCGAATAGTTCATCACACTCGCCAAGGCTATTAGCGAACAGATGGTAACCACCGTCTTGCGCAAGTTCACCGTGGTTCGGGCCAAGATGACCATCAGTCGCTTGACGCTCAACCCCTGTACCAATCCACCGATCGTAGCACCCAGGAAGAGCATCAACCCTGCATTCGAAATCCAACCGAACTTAAAGGTACTGCCCAGCACCGGCAGATGAACAGCACTCACCAAATGCGTCTTCAGGAAGGCGTTGACTGGAGGACAGAGCGCACCCGACACCAAGATAAACACCAATATAAAGAGGTAAACGCTCCACGCCTTGAAGCTCTCGGTGAAAGTGAAGGTCTCCTGTTTCTGCACCTTGCTCTTTCTCGCAAACACCTTGGCATAAACGATGATGGCAACGATGGCGGCGATAGAGCCAATGATAGCAGGAGTCTCCGAACCGAGATAATAGCCGCAGACGAACTGCACCGCCACGGAAATCATTCCCACCCAAAGGGATATGACAAGGTTTTTGACGAGATGATGCCTGTCGGTAAGGGTAAGGATGATGAAAGGCAGGATGATGAAGAGCGGAGACAACTGTATGATGGCGAACGCCGATGTCTCGCAAATCTGCGCCACCGATGCCGAGCCGCTATCCGACACCTCATTGCAGAGCGTGGTGACAGGCACACCGACGGCACCAAATCCCGTTGCCACCGTGTTGCCGACCAAGGACACCAGAGCTGAGAACATGGGTTTGAATCCCAGTCCGATGAGGATGGCGGCAGGAATCGCCACAGCCGTTCCGAAGCCAGCCATGCCTTCGAGCAATCCGCCGAATCCCCAGACGAGCAACAGCACGAGCAATCCCTTGTCGTCGGTAATCGAAGTGAATTGTTTCTTGATAACCTCAATCTGCTTGCTTTCCACCAATATATTATAGCTATAGATAGCCATCAGGATGATGATGAGGATCGGGAACACCGCCTTCAGCAGACCTTCCATCACAGCCCATCCCGTCAGGGCGAGGATGCTGTCCCCCGCATGTTCCGGGGCTATCATCCCCAGTGGAGAGGCGGCGAAAAGAGCCAGCAATACAGTTACTACGAGTGTCAGCAAGGCGCTCTTATGTCCTGCCATCTTGAAGCCAAGCATCAAGACGAAGAGCAACACAATGGGTACAATAGAAATAATAGATGCCATAAGTTATTCAGATTTTATGTTTTTGCCTGCAAATATAACAATTTTCTTTGAGAATAGTATATATTCTTCTTAGAGAAATAAGTATTTTTAATCATCAAAAATCACGAAATAAGGGTTGGGAGGGGCGCTTTTAACCGACCTAATAATGGTGGTGAATGGAAGTTATAGGACGAAATTCATAAAGGGGTACAGTTGAAACGACTCCCTTGAAGGATGTGATTACATGTCATACCCTTTGTTCTAAAAAGCATTTTTGTGTAATTTACGATGCTACGTTTTGCTGTTTTTTTACTTCTTAAACGCAGTTTTTCTATTGTTTATGCCGTATTTCGAGATAAAAACGTTACCTTTGCGGTGTAAAATATGATACCAGTATCAAAAATAGCACTCTAATATGATATTTAAACGTAAGAAATACTTGGATGAACTTATCGCAGGACGTGGGAACGGACTTGTGAAGATTATAACAGGTGTCAGACGATGTGGAAAGTCTTTCCTGCTGTTTGATATCTGGCATAACTGGCTGTTGGAACATGGGGTGACAGATAGTCATATCATCGAAATACAACTTGATGATTTCCGGAACAGACGGTTGAGGAAGCCTGATACCTTGCTCGACTATATAGATTCAAAGGTTGTGGATGCTGGCAAACCTTATTATATAGTCTTGGACGAGGTACAGTTGGTAGAAGAATTTGTGGAGGTTATTCTTAGCTTGACGCATATGAGGAATGTAGATGTGTATGTGTCGGGCTCAAACTCTCGCTTTCTTTCAAGTGATGTTGTGACTGAGTTCCGAGGCAGAGGTGACGAGATACGCATCTGGCCACTCACCTTTGACGAATACTTTAATGGTATTGGTGGTGATATTCGCAAAGCTTGGTTGGATTACTATACTTTTGGAGGACTGCCACAGGTGGCTTTGCTTGAAACGGAAGAAAAGAAAACAGACTATTTGCGTGGTCTGTATGAAACTACCTATCTGCGTGACGTAATTGAGCGCAACCATCTGCGTAATCCTGAAGGAATGAAGGAACTGGTGCGTGTAATCGCCTCGGGCATTGGTTCATCAACCAATCCAACGAGAATAGCCAATACCTTTCAATCTGCACAAGGAGTAACCATAAAAAGAGACACTATAAAACAATACATTGACTATCTGAAAGACTCTTTCTTGATAGAAGAAGCCTTACGCTATGATGTGAAAGGCAGAAAATATATTGGTACCGAGACGAAATACTACTTCGCAGACATCGGCATTCGTGCAGCCATTCTCAACTATCGACAGCAAGAAGAAACACACATTATGGAAAACATTATCTATAATGAACTTCGCAGTCGTGGATATAATGTGGACGTAGGATTGGTTGAACTTGGTGGCAAGGATGAGAACGGTAAGTTTGTCAGAAAGCAGTTGGAGGTAGACTTTGTGGTAAACCGCCCTCCATATAGAGTGTATATCCAGTCGGCTTTTCACATGCCAACGCTGGAGAAGGAGCAACAAGAACGTCGCCCATTATTGTCAATCAATGACCACTTTCGTAAGATTGTCATTGTTGGTGATGACATTCATCGCAAGGAGGACGAACTTGGAGTGTTGACTGTTGGACTGTTGGATTTCTTGACAGACAAGAAAATACTTGAACAGGGTTAAACGCAATCGGATAAAAACAGATTCTTTTAAGGACGATGAACTTATACCTCATATAATAATACGCAAAAAGCATTGGGGGCAGCGTGCGCTTCCGATGCTTTTTGCGTTTATATAGTTACTTGTTTATTGCCATGTCAGCCATGAGCCAGTCGCTATCAGGGCGAGTGATGAGTCGAGCGTTGTTGTATGCCATCTGCAACGTGAAAATAGTACGACCTTCATAGTTGTTTACTCCCTCTTCGGGCTTGTAAACATGATTACAAACCAATGCCACATCAATTCTTTTCTTGTCCTCGAGTGCCAATGGTAGGAGTAATTGCAGTTTTTTTGCGGTAGGATAGTAAACTGGAATAGCAGTCTTGTAGTTCCATGCCACACGTGCCAGAGCCACAGTTACAGCATTGCGAAAACGAGTAGTAACAAACTGTTTCCAATCATCGTCAGCATATATGGCATCAGCCATGCTGCGATAGTACTCTTCGCGCTTCTGCTTAGGCAGTGCAGAAGGATCATCTACAAATGGGAAACTGTCTGCATATCCTTTCTTGATGAAACCTATGGGCAGTCGTGATATGTTATCTTTCAAAAAATGCTCCCAGTCTAGAGTCGGTTCTGTAGCTCGAGTATCGTAAAGAAGTTCGCGAGGATCATTGAAGTACGATGCTCGCTCTGGGCGATAAGGAAAGCTAGACATAATCTTCTGCTGAGAAGAGTTGGCTGTATTGAAGCCCATAAATACCCAAGGCTGTTTGATTGTGGGTGTACGACCATCGTTGCGCATGAAATAGGCATAGATGGGATCATAGATATTGTCTACAAGTCCAGTATTCCAAACTGCATACAGCTGATTTTCGAGAATTTTGAGTCGTGGTTGTCTGTTATTCATAGAAGCCGCCTCTTTCTCCAATTTGTCTTCATATTGAAGCCGCTGAAAGGTAAACGAGAGATAATTCTTCAAGATAGGTCGATTTTGTTTGTCTGCATCGTCATAATACCATCGTTCCTCAAGGGCAAGGTTTACTGCCAGAGAGTTGACTGCAGCATCCCATCCCTTCAATCCTGGCATATCCTTAGGTCGTGGAAAGTATGCATACTTATCAAGTTCGTTACCAAGATAGCTACCTTGCTTTGGTTTGAACGTTTCTGTTGTGAGTCGTGTGGTTGTCGTTGCAGAGATAAGATCCTCTCGTCCTACCATTTTAAGATCGCGTACTTGCACGGGAGCCTCGTGTTTAGAGATGTCCCCTTGACGGAACTCAATACGTTTACCAAACAGGCAGCGAACCACTTCACGAATGTTGAGGAACCCCATGGCCTCATATTCTGAACGAGTGATTTTCTGGCCGAAAATGGCGAACGGAACCCAACCGTCAGTATCACATACTGTAGTCTTGAATACACCCTCAATCTTCTTCTTCATCGCGCTAATGTACTTGAGTTTGTTGGGGGCAATGCGGAATGCAAGAAATACATCATCGGTGTCTTGCGGTTTGTAGTTAGGTTCATACTTAGCATTGGGATAGTTAGCTTTGATGAACTCCTCTACATCAATTGTCTTTTCACTACGTTCAGCAACCAATTCACTGAAGCGAGTTACAAATTCACTGAACTTAACAAAGTTGCCAGCTAGAGTTGGAATCTGAGCGTAAGCACCCTCGAGTAGTGCTCGAAAATTAGGATTTTGTTCCATAGTTGTAAATAATTTAAAAGATTATAGAATAAGGCTATTGACTCAAAAGTTTTTAGCCGTGTACATATTAAATTCTTGCAAAGGTTATACCAAACATAAGATTGGTTTAATATTTGATTTTTTCTAATAACATTTGCCCAAACAATGACATTTTGGCAGTAGATTTCGATTTTATTAACACTGCTGTTCAAAGAAGTAACTACTCAGCACCCCTATAGAAAACTTCTCGTTAATAAAGCATAAACTTGATTTTGCTTATTTTCTTCATCATTACAAACTTTTTAATGATTGAGTCGATGAGGACGTAGGCTGTTTAAAACAGTTCATTTAACGAGTTCTTTTCCGATGATGCCTCCAACATGTCTCCTTTGTCTATTATCGCCCTTCAACAGATTATCTGCCAGGAGATGCGTTTTTGCATTCCCCGTAAGTCAAAAGTCTGCGTTAAGGGATGTAAATCGTGATTTTGCCATGTGGAGATAAATGCTTATCTTTGCACCAAAAAATGGCAAGCGACTGTACTGACATAGATGTTGTTTTGCGCCAGATAAACCAGCGTCTGCGCAAACTTGAGAAGTCCGACTCCGAGAAGACTGAGGAGATCGGACGTCTCAACCGTGTCATTAACCAGAAGGACGTGGAGATACATAATCTAAAGACAGAACTTGCTTCCACAAAGGCTGAACTAGCCGTTGCCAAAAAGCGCATCAAGGAACTCGAGGGTGCTGATGACGATACATCAAGTACACCAGGAAAGCCCGAGAAAAACAGCAGTAACAGCAGTATCCCTCCATCCCAAGAAAGTATCGCTTCCCGTGAGCTGCGCAGGACCAAGTCTCTTCGCAAGCCAAGCGGAAAGCCGAGCGGTGGACAGCCTGGCCACAAGGGTCACACACTGCAGACTATAGCAGAACCAGACGTAATTGTAAAGCACGAACCCGTCTATTGTAAATGTTGTGGTCGGCTCTTGATTGATATACCATGCCAGAAGATCCGTAAGACACAAATTGTTGATATCAAGGTGGTCGTAGAGACCTGCGAGGAACAGTATTACGAGAAGGTCTGTGAATGCGGTTGCGTAAACAACTGCGAAGCTCCCAACTGTCGTATCAAGTATGGTGACAACCTCCGTGCACTGGTGACATACCTTAATGTAGTGCAGTGTATTCCGTTCAAAAGGATTGCAGAACTTATATCCGACCTGTCCGGCCAGAATATAAGTGAGGGAACAGTGCAGAACATACTCAAAGAGAATAGCGGCAAGGCAGACTGTGCATATGAGGAAATACGCAAGAGGCTGGAAACAGCGTCTGTCGTAGGAGCCGATGAAACTGGTGCTACGGTAGGAAAGCATCTGCATTGGAACTGGATATTCCAGAACGACCTGCTTACATACGTGTTCCAGTCAGAATCGCGAGGTCAGAAGGCCATAGATTCCAAGTTTCCAAAGGGACTTCCCTATTCGACACTTGTGACTGACAGACATCAGAGCTACTTCAGGATGAATGTTAAGGACCATCAGGTCTGCCTGGCTCATCTTCTTAGGAATGCAG
>OMEP01000011.1_pt1 | contig 46704 bp, 28 predicted proteins | sample 1645411 | NCBI WGS metagenome assembly OMEP01 (sample SAMEA103958158, study PRJEB25191) | human gut metagenome | reverse complement strand
AAAATTATTGAGATTACCAACTTTTACAAAGACTTTCTTATCCCGAACTCAGGTTATCAGCATGCCGTCCTTGCTCTGCGTGTACGTCTTCTTCTTGTTCACCTCCTTGTAGCCGAAGATGAAGTTCTCGAGCGGTTTAGCCACCCGCTCTTCCACTTCCGACGACGTGGCTCCGGGGTAGACTGCCACACATGCGCCCTGGCGCACCGTGAACTGCGGCATCTCCTCCTTCGGCATTACGGCGAGTCCGGTCATGCCCAACACGACGAGCATGCCGACAAGCAGCAGCACGATGTTGTGGTTGCACATAGCCGACTCGATGAACGAGCGCTTTATCACGCGGTTGGGTTTCCTTGTCAAGCGTCGCTTTATATGAAAGCGTAGGGCCGACTCCTGTTTGCTTGTTTCCATGTGTCTCCTCCCTTCGCTTTATCTTTCAACGTTCTTGCCGGCGCATACCCTCATGCCTTCCGACACCTTCTGCTGTCCGCCGACAATCACCTCGTCGCCCGCGCCGAGGCCTGAAAGAACAATTATGTCGTTGTTGCAGAAACCGCCAACCTCAACGTGTTGCTGGTGGGCTTTGCCCTTTACGACGGTCCATACAAAGCGGGTGTTGTCTGTATCAAGCTCAATGCATTTCGCCGGAATCGCGATCTGTGCCGGCTGCGTATCGCCGCTTGTCACCTGCGCGTTGCACACCATGCCCGGCAGAAGGCGTCTGCCCGTGTTCTCTATGCCCACCTTCACGTCGTACGTGTGCGAGATAGGATTGGCGTCGATGCCCTTTTCGCTTATCGTGCCCCAGAACACGGCGTCGCCCAATGCGCCAACGCTCACACGCACCTTGTCGCCTATGTGCAGATGCGATATCTCTGCTTCCGGCACCGACAGCTTCGCGTTCACTGCCTTCACGTCGGCTATCTTCAGAACCGGCTGTCCGGGCAGCACGTACATGCCCATGTCGGCTTGCTTCGAGGCTACCACCCCGTTGAACGGCGCCCTGATGCTGGTGTGCGTGAGCTGTTGGCGAGCTATGGCTTCGGCGGCTTTCGCCTGCTCCAGCTTGCTCTCTATCTCCACCCATTTGATGTCTGATATGGTGCCCGCCTTGTGCAGCGGCTGGAAACGATGGTAGGCGTCCTGCGCCTGCTTCAGCGTGCTCAGCGCTCCGCGATGCGTCTCGTTGAGCGTAGTGGGGTTGATGGTGGCGAGCACCTGTCCCTTGCTCACTCTGTCGCCTTCGTCCACGCGTATGCTCGTGATGTTGCCGCCCAGTTCGAAACTAAGCGTCGAACCCGTCTTCTCTTCTATAGTGCCTACGTAGTCTTTTGTCTTGCCGCTGGCGTTGGAGCCTCCTACGGTGAGGGTCTCCACCTTTACGGCGGCTTTACGCGTCCGCTTCTTTTGTTCGGAGCAGCTCGTCAGCACCGAGCAGCCAACGAGCAACGCCACTAACCATACCATTAAACAATCTGTTCGTCTCATAATATATGTTTGATAATCTGTTGTAAAACTACAATTTTCAACATGCACAACAAAAAAAAGCGCTCGCTTTCTTACCGCCGTTAACCTTATTTAATCAATCTATTCGGAACTAAAAACTATCTGCTCTCTCGCTTTTTATCCCTTTTATAAAACTTCTGTAACTTCTTTGACACACCATATCCTTACTTTTGCACCCGAAATTTTACACATAGTTAACTAAATAAGCAAAAGAATGAAAAAGAAAGTAGTGAGAGAAAGCTGCGGCAGAAGAATGGCTGTGTGGTCATTGGCTGCGATGATGTTGTTGGGTAGCATGGGTATGCAGGCTCAAGGCACAGTCGGCGTGTCGGCGTGCTGCAAGGCTAAGGTGGCAACGGCTGCCGTAGCGCAACCGGTTGCTGACGACGTGCGTGCCGAGTGGCAGCAGCTGAAGGGCGACGTGACGCTTTATATGACCAACGACATGGGACGCAACGGCTATTACGACCAGAAGCCGATAGCCGAACTGATGGGCGAAATGGCGGGAGTGGTTGACCCTGAGTGTGTGTTTGCTGCGGGCGACATTCATCATTTCAATGGTGTTGCGTCGCTACAGGACCCGCTTTGGATGACCAACTACGAGCTGGTTTACTCGCATCCTGACCTTATGCTCGACTGGTTCCCAGTTTGCGGCAACCACGAGTATCGCGGCAATACGCAGGCTTTCATGGACTACGGCAAGGTGAGTCGCCGATGGATGATGCCTGCCAGGTATTATACTAAGGTGTTCAAGCACGGCAACACTTCCGTGCGCATTGTGATGCTCGACACAACACCGCTCATCGACTCTTATCGTAAGAATTCGAGCGTCTATCCCGACGCCTGCAAGCAGGACGCTGAGGCGCAGCTGGCGTGGCTTGACGAGACGCTGCGCAACGCCAAGGAAGACTGGGTGGTTGTGATGGGTCATCACCCGATATATGCCGACACCAACAAGAAGGAGAGCGAGCGTCTCGACATGCAGAAGCGTCTGCTGCCCGTGCTTCACAAATATAACAACGTGGCTATATACGCCTGCGGACACATCCACAACTTCCAGCACATACAGAAGAAGGGTGACAATATCGACTACGTAGTCAACTCGTCGTCGTCGTTGGCGCGTAACGTGAAGCCTACCGACGGCACGGTGTTCTGCAGCTCTGCCGACGGCTTCTCTGTGTTCACCGTAGACAAGAAGCAGCTGAAGATGTCGATGATAGACAAGGACGGAAAGATTATTCACACGATAACAAAGTCGAAATAGCATGAAGAGATTCTTATTCACAGCGGCACTCCTTACGGTTGCTACCTCTGCCATAACAGCGCACACGCTCGACGGCATCGTCAAGGACCACAAGACCGGCGAGCCGCTTATCGGCACCGTTATCAGAGTGAAGGAACTGCCAAGCGTCAGCACCACAACCGGTCTCGACGGCACCTTCACGCTGCGCGAGCTGCCCGACCGCGGCCGCTACACGCTCGTTGTCTCGTACATGGCGTACAAGACAAGAGAGATGGTGGTCGACGTGGCGAAAGACTATGACAAAGGCTCGGAGAAAGGCAAGGACGGACAACTCATTATCGCCTTGGACGAAGACTTGCAGCAGTTGGGCGAGGTGGTTGTAACCGGACGCCGCGAGTATCGCTCCGACCGCAGCGCCGTCGAGACGGTGAAGAATGCGGCGAGCGTGCTCAACGTAATGAGCCAGCAGAGCATACAGCTCTCGCCCGATGTGAATGTGGCGAGCGTGCTTCAGCGCGTGTCGGGCGTGACCATGGAGCGCGACGCTTCGGGCGAGGCTTCGTACGCTATACTCCGAGGCATGGACAAGCGCTACAACTACACGCTCGTGAACGGTGTGAAGATACCGAGCCCCGACGACAAGAACCGCTACGTTCCGCTCAACATCTTCCCGTCTGACCTGATGGACCGCCTTGTGGTTTCGAAGTCGCTTACTGCCGACATGGAGGGCGACGCCGCAGGTGGAGTGGTCGACATGGTGATGAAGGATGCGCCCGCACGCTTCCAGTTGCAGGCTAACGCTGCCATGGGCATGAGCGACTACTTCTGGAGCGGCGCAAGAGACTATCTCACGACCAACCGCTCCGACTATACTCACCGTTCGTCCTACGAGGCGTTCGGCTCAGACTATAAGGCTTCGGCTTCCGACTTCAGGAACGGACCGGTGCAGCTGAAGAGCCATGCTACGCCGGCGCCTAACTTCATCGGCGGTCTCAGCGTTGGCGACCGTTTCTGGAACAACCGTATCGGCGTGATGCTTGCCGGAAGTGTGCAGAACATCTTCCGTGGCACGGAGCGTACATACAACTCGGTGAAGATGGCGTCGGGCGAACAGGCTATGTATATCTCCAACCTCCACCACCGCTACTACAGCATACACGACTTCACGGCGGGTCTGCACGCAAAGCTCGACCTCTCGCTCGCTAACCACAAGATAGAATGGTACAACATGTACGTGCGCACCAACTCGAAGGGCGTGCGCTACGACAACGGCGTGAACACCGAGTATATCGCTGCCGACTCGTACACGCAGGACGACGAGCTGCGCTCTATGTCTGCCACGCAGAGCATCTTTGCCACCAACCTTAAGGGCAAGCATCACCTGACCGAACGCTTCACGGTCGACTGGTCGGGCGTGTTCTCGCAGGCAAGAGCCGAAGACCCCGACCGCACCTACGTGACGCTTACTAACACCGTTGGTCGTAGCGCCGGCGCTGAGGGCGACGCCGTGTCGGGCGATATATGGAGCCAGGAGAAGAACATCCTGAAGACGCTGCCCAAGAGTGCGGAACGCCGCTTCCAGCACAACAAGGATACCGACTGGGCGGGCTACATCAACCTCGCTTACGACACACGCTTCGGCGACAAGCTGGACGCTTTGTGGAAGGTTGGCGCGCAGTATCGCCGCAAGGAGCGCAGCAACCGCTTCTACTCGTACATCTTCAACCCGGCTGACATATCGCAGAAGCTCGACGGCAACGGATACGAGCAGTTCGCCAACGTCGATTGGGTATGCAAGACGCCTTACTCGCAGGCGTCTCAGCTCAACTACGACTCGAAGGAGCACATCGGCGGAGTCTACGCTATGGCTACGCTGAGCAGCGCTCTCGGAGAGCTGAACGTGGGCTTACGCGCCGAACATACCAACCAGATATACACCATGCTGCAGCACTTCCGCAACATGGGGCAGGTGGGCGAGCAGAGCTACTGGGACTATCTGCCGTCGGCTTCAGTGAAGTGGACACCGACAAAAAAGATGAACGTGCGCCTCTCTTACTACCGTTCTATCAACCGACCTGGATTCTACGAGATTGTGCCCTACCAGATACAGGGCGAGGAGTATCAGGAGAAGGGAAACCCTGAGCTGAAACGCGCCCGCATCGACAATATCGACCTGCGCTGGGAGTGGTTCCCGTCGAGCACAGAGCAGATTCTCGCAGGCGTCTTCTACAAGTATCTGAAAAACCCGATAGAACAGGTGTTCGTTACGTCGGACGGCAAAATCGGCGCCGGAACAGACGCCTACTACATGCCCGCCAACCTGGGCAACGCGAAGAACATGGGCTTCGAGATTGACGTGATAAAGTACATACGCCACTTCGGTGTGAAGGCAAACTACACCTACACCCACTCGGAGATTACCACTTCGAAGCGCCAGTACAAGGAAGGCAGCGCAGAGTATAAGACGGGCGTAACGCAGACTCGTCCGCTCGTGAACCAGGCGCCGCACACAGCCAATCTCTCCCTGCTCTACAAGGACACCGAACATGGCTGGAACGCACAGCTTGCAGCCTCGTTCACCGGCACGAAACTCGCACTTGTGTCGCCGTTCAAGGACGCCGACCAGTGGGACAAGGCGATGTTCGGACTCGACTTCAGCGCAGAGAAGAAGTTCCACAACGGCATCTCGCTCTTCTTCAAGGCCAACAACCTGCTCGACGCAAAGCGCGAGCGATACCTCAAGACCGTCAACCAGAGCAACCTCGAGTATGAAGGACAGAAGAGCGACAAGACCATCGTTGGCACATACCGTTACGGCAGAACTTTCCTGCTCGGCGTGCGCTACAAACTCTAATTTGTCACCACCTCATATCTCACCACCTCACCATAACACCACCTCATATCTCAACACCTCAACACCTCAACACCTCACCACCTCAACACCTCACCACCTCACTATAACAACATCATACAATGAAGAAGATAAACACAATGGCCGGTATGCTGCTCGCTGCAGCAACGGCAATGTTCTCAGCGTCTTGCGAGAACGACAACATCAATCCGTACGATTATGCAGGCAACAACGGCAACGCCAACCAAGGTTCTACAAACGTCATAAAGACCGCCGTGGCGGAGTATCCTGTAGGCTCGCTCGTGTGGTCGAACGACACCACGCTGAGCGAGAGCGTAGAGATACCCGTCGGCACATCGCTCTATATAGAGCCGGGCGTGACGGTGACGTGCAAGGCTGACGTGCAGGTGCCTGTAGAAGTGGTGGTGCTGGGCAACCTCTACTGCCTCGGTACTGCCGAGAAGCCCGTCACCTTCACCTCCGACCGCAAGAAGCCCGAAGCCTGGGGCGGCATCATCTGCGGCTACAACTCGGAGGAAGTGGTGCTCAACCATGTAGACATAGCCTACGCCGGCGCCACGCCTACCGAGTCGTCGGCATCGTTCCAGAACAAGCTCTTCAAGACCACTATCGACGGCGGCGTACCAGCCTTCCACTTCTGCAACGTCAACGGCAAGTTTGTCATCGCCAACAGCTTCTTCCACGACAACTACAACGACCAGACCTACTTCACGGGCGGCAACGGCGTGATCGCGGGCAACATCTTCGCCGATTCGGGCAACGCTGCCGACGGCGGCGAGGCTATCAACGTGAAGGCGGGCTGCCAGCTCGACGTAGCCAACAACGTGATATACAACGCCTGCACCAACGCCTTCAAACTCTCCAACGCCGGCAACAGCGAGGTGGTGCCGCTCACCGACATGACTGTCTACAACAATACCATCGTCGACTGCGGTTGGCGCCGCTCGAAGAATAAGAAGGGCGGTTCGGTATGGGTGGAGAAGGCTGCGCGACCGGTGTTCGTGAACAACCTCTGCTACGACTCGCGTTTCGGTCTGAAGCAGCCCAAGCAGGACGGCGCCGACATGGAGCACAGTCGTCTCACGCCCAACTACTACTACGCTTCTACCGCTACCGGCGTGGAGCAGATGGCAAAGGGCGCTTCGCTCGGCATCTGGTTCGACACAGACATAAAGAGCGCCACAGCAGGCCAGTTAAATCCGCTCTTCAAGAATTTCAAGCAGAACGCCGGCATGGACATCAACTGCGAGGTCGACGACCCCGACAAGGGCGCTCCGCTTGCTTTCGATAAGGCGTGGAACTTCGACCTGCAGCAGGGTAGCCCCGCTCTCTCGGGCGGTGTGACCGACTTTGTGCGCATCTTCCCGAACGGCATCCCGTTCTTCGGCATGAAGAAGGTGAACTTCCTCGACAGCGCTAACGACCAGAACTACTACTTCTCGGCACCACTGCCGCAGCCACGCTTCGGAGCGTGGCTGTAAAGCCGATTATTACTGTCCGGTAAAACTAATCTTTTGTTTCTTTGCAATTCTTGTATATGTCTTCAGTTTGCACTACCTTTGCATACCTTTTACACAAAGTAACGAAAAACAAGCAAGGATATGAATAATCTGATGAATATGGCGCGTAAGGCGATGGCGATAGCGGCGTTCCTTACGCTTCCTGTTGCGACTGACGCAGCGGAAGTAGTGTACAGAATTGTGGAATACAACAAGCTGCCGACTTCGACGGTATGGACGAGTCGCACTATCTCGACGCAGTTGCCGTGCCCTCGACGTCTGACGTAACCAGTCCAGACGTGCTGCGCTTCACGCTTGGCAAGACAGACGCACAGAACTGGACCTTCACCGACCAGTACGGTCGAAAGCTCGGCGCAACAGGCAAGCAGCAGCTTGCTTGGAACGAGGGCGCAACCGAGTGGACCGTAGACCTTGGCTACGACGGTGCGACAATAGCTCCCGCTGGCACCGAATACGGCACGCTGCGCTACAGCACGCCCGACAATAATTATGCTCGCTTCAATCTCTACACCTCTAAGTCGCTCCCTCTGCCGTTCCTCTATCGCAAGGGCGAACAGAAGCAGCCCGAGCAGTCGCGTTCGCTCGCCTTCGCTGAGGAGGAGCAGACCGTCTCTCTCGACGCTGCACACATCGGTCTGCGCCCAACGTTGCTGCCGAAGACCACAACCGACAAGCGCCTTCGCTGGACAAGCTCTGACGAGAGCGTTGCAACCGTAGCAGGTGGCTTCGTAACGCTTCTCGGCGTGGGCGAAACAACCATAACTGCCGCGGCATACGACGGCGGAGCCGAAGCAACCATACGCCTCATCGTGACCGAACCGACCGCCATCAACGGCGTAACGTCTGGCGCAAAGATGCAGCGCCCACGCAAGGTGCTCAGCGGCAACAAGGTCGTCATCCAGACGGAGCAGGGACGCTACGGCGTTGATGCGGCGATGTGGTGATGTGTTGAGATGTTGAGGTGTTGAGATGTTGAGGTGGTGATGTGTTGAGGTGTTGAGGTGTTGAGGTGGTGATGTGTTGAGATGTTGAGGTGGTGAGATTTGTAGATCTTAATTACATAAAAACAGCTAAATCTTGAACCGGAAAACTAATTATTCATTGTTTTCTGGTTCAAGATTTAGCTGTTTTTTGTCTATTACTGTTTTTCATGGCTTTTTACAGAATCGTTAGTCTGTTGTTTCCAACAACCATTTCCATAGCGGAATTAATTCTATAGTAAAGCCGTCTTGTTCCAAAACTCTCTCTTCATCCTTTGTTACAACTATCATTCTTTTAAGAGGTTGAATAGCTGCCAATTTTAGTAATCCGTCTACTTCGCGTTTGGCCGTATCTGCATTATTCATTGAGTAGGAAACCTGAATTGCTGTTTCTTCGTCGGGTATTAAGAAGTCCACTTCTGCATTTTTGCTATTCCAAAAATAGCATCTTTCGCTATATTTCCGTTTTAGGTTTACGGCTACAATATTCTCCAGCAAAGATGTTTCGGCATCTACCAGGAAAAGGTGCAGCAAGCCGTTGTCGATGAAGTAGTACTTGCGGTTCGATTCCTTGTCTTGTAATTTGCCGTAAAAGTTTTCAAATGGGAGTATCAACCACGATTCGTTCATATATTCCATGTAATCGATGACAGTATCGGTACTGACTTTTTTACCTGTGCTACTAACAATGCTTGCAATACGATTGTATGATTGTGGCTGTTTTACGCTTTCTGCAATCTTGCGTATCATTACGCGTAGTGCGAAGTCGTTTCGTATTTTATATCTTGCCACCAAGTCACCAAAGAAAATCTTGCTGAACAGGTTGCTCATCCATTGGCGTGGGTTTTTCATACCGACGGTTTCAGGCAAACCGCCATGTTGAAAGTATATGTCGGCAAGTTTTACAATTTCTTTGTTGTGTGTATAAAGTGCATTCTTTGTATGCAAGTCAATGCCGTTAGCTTTCAGATACTCTGCGAATGAATACGGAAAAACCTCATGAATCATATATCTTCCACCAAGTGTAGTTGCTATTTCGCTACTTAGCATTTTGGCATTGCTACCCGTGATGTACACTCTGTATTTCTGGTCGGCAAGTCTGCGTGCAAATTTTTCCCACTTGTCTACCAATTGTATCTCGTCCAAAAAGAATATAGGGCGGGTGTCGTACATTTCTTCATAGCAGGTTTTAATCAAGTCGAGGTCGCTTATGTCTAATGAATCTATACGGTCGTCCTCAAAGTTGAAGTAAAGAATCTCTTCAGCTTTATGTCCTTGCTCCATTAATTGTGCTATGTGTTGGAACATCAGATATGACTTTCCTGCATGGCGTAGTCCTACGAAAACGTAATTCAGTCCGTCCTGCAATTCCACATTACGTTTCACAAGTTCAACTTCTGTAACATATCTCTGATATTCTGCAATTAGTATCTTTATTAAATCCTTTGTCATTCCTTTTATTTTTATAGTTTTGTCAGAATAAATTAGTAGAATTATGTGCAAAGATACTAATTTTATCGAATATACTCGATAAAATAGTAGTGTTTTTATCGAATATACTCGATAAAATAGCTGTATTTTTATCGAATATACTCGATGAAATGACTATGTTCTTCCTTTTATAGGTGCGCCATACACCATGCGAAGGCTTCCGCTGTGCGCTCGGCTTCGGCGCCGAAGTGTCCGCCTTCGTGCCAACGCAGGGTGACGGCGGTGGGAGAGAGCTGCTGGCAGAGCAGAGCGTACTCGGCACGCACGCAGTCGCCGATGCGCTTCATGCGCTGGTTGCGGCAATGCTCCTCGCGGTCGCCGAGAGAGATGTGAATAGGTGTTGTAGTGGTGATATGTTGAGGTGTTGAGTATTGAGTGTTGAGTGTTGAATGTTGCGCTCGGCTTTTGCCGCTTGCCAGAGCAAGAATTGTTGCCTGTGGCGAGAGTATAGGGTGCGCAGCGGCATATTCGCCCCAACCCTTAATCCAGAGCGAAGGCGATGCGGCGGCAACGGCGGTGAAGGCGTCGGTGTTGCGCGCAGCCCAGAGAGCGAAGAGTCCGCCGAGCGAGTAGCCGCCGATGATGCAGGGCAAAGCGCCGAAGCGCTCGCGGAGCCACGGCAGCAGAGTATGCTCTATGAAGCGGAGCGTGTCGGGAGCGTGTCTGCCTACCTCGGCGTCGCGCGACACAGCATCGTCAGCCCACGGCATGAGGGCGCGCGCCCACTCAACGCAGTCGAAGAAAACCATGGCGAAGCCCTTGCCGCTCGCCTGTGCTATCAATTCTACTTCGCGTCGCACACCGTCGTTCTTCTCCTCGTGGCGCGCCGATGGCTGTATGAGCAGCACCTGCGGCTCGCCCACGATGAAGAGTTTGCAGGGCGTTTGTATGTTATGGTGTTCTGTAAGGATGGTGCTTTTGCTGGACATAATGGTTGGAGTTTTTATGGATTAGCAAAGTTAATGTTTTTGTTGGATATATGGCTGCTTTTGATGGGTAAAATTAAATGGCTTGTTGGTTGATTGGTTGGTTGCTTGGTTGGTGCAGCGGACGGAATCTGATCGGGCAGCGGACGGAATCTGATCGGGCAGCGGACGGAATCTGATCGGACGGCGGACGGAATCTGATCGGGTGGCGGACGGAATCTGATCGGGTGGCGGACGGAATCTGATCGGACGGCGGACGCGCAACGATGACAAAAGCATAGGGTGAAGAGCAACAAACTGCTCATGTATCTGCAACAAACTACGCCTGCGTATATAATAAAATGTGGAAATGTACGTTATTAATAGACGTTAAGCACTTTTGAGGCTTAATGCAGACAACAAAACAACGAATAAAACGTACTGAAAAATGATTGATTATATTAAGGGCGAACTGGCGGAACTCACTCCGGCGCAGGCCGTTGTTGAGGCTTACGGCGTGGGTTACGCTCTGAATATCTCGCTGAACACATACGAGGCGATACAGGGCAAGGAGAACGTGAAACTGTTTGTACACGAGGCGCTTGTCACTGGCGGACGCGACGACAGCTACACTTTCTACGGCTTCGCTTCTAAGCAGGAGCGCGACCTCTACCGACTGCTTATCACCGTGTCGGGTGTGGGAGCCAACACGGCGCGCATGATTCTCTCGTCGGCATCGCCCTCGGAGCTGTGCAACGCTATCTCCACGAGCAACGAGCGCGTGCTGAAGAGCGTGAAGGGCATCGGACTGAAGACCGCGCAGCGCATCATCGTCGACCTGAAGGACAAGATTCTCTCGCTGGGCATAGCGCAGGAGGTGGCGGCAGGAACCGCTACGGACAGCACTATTCCCGTCGACGTGCGCGACGAGGCGGTGGCTGCACTCACCATGCTCGGCTTTTCGCCCGCACCTACGGCGAATGTGGTTACGGCGATTCTCACCGACGACGCCACGCTGCCTGTTGAGCAGGTGGTGAAGCTGGCGCTGAAGCAGATTAAGTAGACAAGTAAACAAGCTGATTTTGAATTTAACTAATATCATATACCGATTTTTAAAGCGTAGGCTGCAGGCGATTCGCTCGCTCGGCACTGCCCGCGCGTTTGTCGTCGTAATGGTTATGGCGGCACTGGCGTCGTATGCCATCACGCAGACGCCGCAGAACCCGCAGCGCAAGCTCTCGGTGCGCAAGACGCGCGACGCAGCTCCGCAACGTAACGGCTCCGCTGGGCGCATCGACTCGCTCGTCGTGAAGGCGCAGCCCAAGCTCGAGAACGAGGACTCGATACCCGACTCGCTGCTGCATCCGCGCTGGAAGATACAGCGCACGCTGCCCATCACGCTCGACGACCTCAACCAGAACGCCGCCGACCTGAAGCGTCCCGACAACCTGAAGCAGGACGTGGTGTACAACGACTCGCTCGACCGATACATCATCGGTTCGAAGATATCCGACTCGTACATCAACGCTCCGTTCATGATGACGCAGGACGAGTATCGCAAGTGGAGCGAGCGCCGCATGATGAACCAGTTCTTCCGCAAGAAGAACGACGAGATCTACCAGGCAAAAGGCAAGGAGAAGTTTGACTTCACCGACATGCACTTCGACCTCGGACCGGCTGAGAAGATATTCGGTCCAGGCGGTGTGCGCATCAAGACGCAGGGAACAGCCGAGCTGAAGTTCGGCGCCACGATGAAGAGCATCGACAACCCGTCGCTGCCCGTGCGCAACCGCAAGACCACCACGATGGACTTCGACGAGAAGATAAACGTGAGTCTTAACGGACGTGTGGGCGACAAGGTGAACATGAACCTCAACTACAACACCGACGCTACGTTCGACTTCGACGCGCAGAGCCTCAAGCTGAAGTACGACGGCAAGGAAGACGAGATAGTGAAGCTCATCGAGGCAGGCAACGTGTCGTTCCCCTCCAACTCGTCGCTCGTACGCGGAGCATCTTCGCTCTTCGGTCTGCGCACCGACCTGCAGTTTGGCAAGCTCAAGCTGCAGCTCGTAGCCTCGCAGAAGAAGTCGTCGTCGAAATCGGTGTCATCGAAGGGCGGCAAGCAGTTCACGCCGTTCGAGATAGACGCCGCCAACTACGAGGAGAACCGCCACTTCTTCCTTGCGCAATACTTCCACGACCGCTACGACGAGTCGATGCGCTCGCTGCCCAACCTCACGTCGGGCGTGACGATCAACCGCGTGGAGGTGTGGGTGACGAACAAGTCGGGCAACACATCCAACACCCGTAACATCATCGCCCTCACCGACTTGGGCGAGAACAACCGCGTGTCTAACAGCCTTTGGAGCGTGACAGGACAGCCCGTGCCTGCCAACGCCGCCAACTCGGAGTATGCAGCCATGACATCGCAGTACGCCGCCGCACGCGACATCGACCAGACCTCTACCGTGCTCGACGGAATACCCGGCTTCGTGGGCGGATCCGACTACGAGAAGCTGGAGCGTGCGCGCCTGCTCAACTCGTCTGAGTACACCGTGAACAAGGCGCTGGGCTACGTCTCGCTGAAGACATCGCTGCAGACCGACCAGGTGCTCGCCGTGGCTTACGAGTACACATACGGCGGTGTGACGTATCAGGTGGGCGAGTTCGCGTCGGACATCACCGACTCTAACAAGGCACTCTACGTGAAGGCGCTGAAGAACACCAGCAACAATCCGCATCAGGGCAACTGGGGCCTGATGATGAAGAACGTGTACTACCTCGCCTCGTCGGTAGAGAAGGAGAAGTTCCGCCTCGACGTGAAGTTCCAGAGCGACACCGCCGGTGTCTACCTCACATACATACCCGAGCCGCAGGTGAAGAACCAGACACTCGTAAAGTTCCTCGGAGCCGACCGACTCGACAACAACAACAAGGCGCATCCCAACGGCTACTTCGACTACGTGGAGGGCTACACCGTTACGAACGGTCGAGTGTTCTTCCCCGTTGCCGAACCGTTCGGCAGCTATATGTACGAGACGCTTCTGAAGAACGGCGTGGCGGCAGACAAGGCTGAGAAGTACGCCTTCACCGAGCTGTACGACTCTACGAAGACCGTGGCGAAGCAGATTGCCGAGAAGGACAAGTACGTGCTCATGGGACAGTTCCGCGGCACATCGGCTAACGTAATCTCGCTCGGCGCATACAACATTCCGCAAGGCTCGGTGGTGGTTACGGCTGGCGGCGTCACGCTCGCCGAAGGCACCGACTACTCGGTCGACTACTCGGGCGGCGAGGTGACTATCCTCAACCAGAGCATCATCGACGCCGGCACCGCCGTGAACGTGTCGCTCGAAAGCAATACCGACTACGGACAGGAGCGCAAGACGATGTTCGGCATGAACTGGGAGTACGACTTCTCGAAGGACTTCCAGCTCTCGGGTACGTTCCAGCACCTCTCCGAACAGGCGCTCACCAACAAGGTGAACATGGGATCGGAGCCGCTCAGCAACACTATCTGGGGCTTGAACATCAACTGGAAGAAGCAGAGCCAGTGGCTCACGAACATGCTCGATAAGCTGCCCTTCCTGCATCTCACACAACCGTCGAGCATCTCGTTCTCGGGCGAGTTCGCGCAACTCATAGCCGGACAGAGCAGCGGCACGCAGGACAACGCCTCGTACATCGACGACTTTGAGAACACCAAGAACACCATCGACGTGTCTACACCTACGTCGTGGATAATCTCGTCGGTGCCGTCGATGTTCCCCGAGTCGGGCGACAAGTCTACGCTGCGCTCGGGCTTCAACCGCTCGCGCCTGGCGTGGTACACTATCGACCCGCTCTTCACACGCCGCTCTTCGTCGCTCACGCCGAGCCACATCAAGAGCGATCTCGACCAGCTGTCGAACCATTACGTTCGCGAGTTCTACGTCAGCGAGCTGTTCCCCAACCGCGACCAGAGCGCATACAACGGCAACTCGTCGATGCTCAACATCCTGAACCTCGCTTACTACCCGAACGAGCGCGGTCCGTACAACTTCGACCCAGACCTCAACCCCGACGGCACACTCAACAATCCGCAGAAGCGTTGGGGCGGCATGATGCGAAAGCTCGACACCAACGACTTCGAGGCAGCTAACATCGAGTACATCGAGTTCTGGATGCTCGACCCATTCATCTACACACGCGAGCAGGGCGTGGCAGCCGACTACGGCGGCGACTTCTATATCAACCTCGGCGAGATGAGCGAGGATATTCTGCGCGACGGCAAGAAGTTCTACGAGAGCGGCATGCCCGTAGACGGCTCGCAGAACTTCACCACTACGCAGTGGGGTAAGGTGCCCAATCAGGCTACCGTCGTGTATGCCTTCGCTACATCGAAGGGTTCGCGTGCGTTGCAGGACGTGGGCTTCAACGGACTCAACGACGAGGAGGAGCAGAAGTGGGAGAGCTATCAGGACTTCCTGCGCGAGGTGCAGGGCAAGGTGAACCCTGCCGTGTGGGACTCTATCTGGGCAGACCCCGCAGGCGACAACTACCACTACTTCCGCGGTTCCGACTACGACAAGATGAAGGCGCCTATCCTGCGCCGCTACAAGTACATAAACAACCCGCAGGGCAACTCGCCCGACAACGACTCGCGCACCGAGAGCTACGACACATCGTACAAGTCGACGCCTGACGTGGAGGACATCAACCAGGACTACACGCTCAACGAGTACGAGAAGTTCTTCCAGTATCGCGTGTCTATCCGTCCCGAAGACCTCGAGGTGGGCAAGAACTACATCGTAGACAAGCGCGAGGACACCCACCAGCTGCGCAACAACAAGACAGAGACGGTCAACTGGTACCAGTTCCGCATACCGTTGCGCGACTATGAGAAGAAGTTCGGTGCTATCAACGACTTCACCTCGATGCGCTTCATGCGTATGTTCCTCACAGGCTTCAAGCATCCTATCGTGCTGCGCTTCGGAACACTCGACCTCGTGCGTGGCGAGTGGCGTGTCTACGAGCAGAACCTCGACAACTCGGCTTCCACTTCGGGCAAGCTCGTGGTGAGCGCCGTGAACATCGAGGAGAACAACGACAAGCAGCCGGTCAACTATATCCTGCCGCCGGGCATCAAGCGCGGACAAGACCCCACGCAGCCGCAGCTCGTGGAGAACAACGAGCAGGCACTTTCGATGAGCGTCACCACGCTCGGCACCGGCGAGGCAAAGGCGGTGTACAAGAACACAACGCTCGACCTCAGACAGTACAAGCGTCTGCAGATGTTCGTTCACGCCAACGCTTTCCAGCCCAACCAGACGAATCTTGAGGACGGACAGCTGTCTGTATTCATACGTCTCGGCTCCGACTACAAGAGCAACTTCTACGAGTACGAGATTCCGCTGAAGCTCACAGAGCCTGGCAAATACGGACGCTACTCGGCTGCCGACGCCCGCGCCGTATGGCCCGAGGAGAACATGCTCGACATCGCCCTCTCCAAGCTCACCGGCTTGAAGAAGGAGCGCAACAAAGCCAAGGCAAACGGACAGGCTTCGTACAACCGACTCTACTCGGCGTACGACCCCGACCAGCCTAAGAACCGCATCTCGGTGATGGGTAATCCTACGCTCGGAGAGGTGAAGACTATGGTCATCGGTGTGCGCAACAACTCGGGAGAGGTGAAGAGTGGTGAGGTCTGGGTGAATGAGCTTCGACTGAAGGAGTTCAACAACTCGGGCGGTTGGGCTGCACAGGGCACGCTCAATCTGCAGCTCTCCGACCTCGGCACCGTCAACGTGCAGGGCAAGTACACCTCTGCCGGCTTCGGCGGACTGGAGGAAGGCGTGGCTCAGCGTTCTACCGACAACTACTCCAACTACACCGTGACGGCTAATGTGGAACTTGGCAAGTTCTTCCCCGACAAGGCGAAGGTTACGGCGCCGCTCTACTACTCGGTTACTAAGGAGAAGACATCGCCCAAATACAATCCGCTCGATACGGATATGGAGCTCGATGACGCTCTCGAAGCTGCTGGCTCTAAGCACGAGCGCGATTCGATAGAAAGCATCGCCGTGACAAAGGTTACGCAGACCAACTTCTCGCTGTCGAACGTGCGTGTCGGCATACAGAACAAGCGCCACCCGATGCCGTACGACCCTGCCAACTTCTCGTTCTCGTACAGTCACAGCCACAGCTACACCACCGGCGAGACTACTATCTACGAGCGCGAGGACAACTGGCGCGGTGCGTTCAGCTATTCGTGGTCGCCTATATACAAGGCTTGGGAACCGTTCAAGAAGGTGAAGAGCCGTTCGAAGTGGCTCGACTTCCCGAAGAAGTTCGGACTGAACTGGCTGCCGCAGAACGTGGCATTCAACACCGACATCACGCGCAACTACTATGAGCTGCAGGAGCGCGACATGGAGTCGACCGAGAACCAGAAGCTGCCGCTCACATTCTCGTCACAGTTCTTGTGGAACCGCGAGTTCAACCTGCGCTGGGACCTCACGAAGAACCTGCACATGAACTTCCAGAGCGCCACTAACGCAGAGATTGAGGAGCCTTACACACCCGTAAACAAGGATCTCTATCCCGATAGCTACACGGCTTGGAAAGACTCTGTGTGGACATCCATCAAGCATCTGGGCAGACCGTTGAAGTACAACCAGTCGTTCCAGGCGTCGTACAAGCTGCCTATTAATCTCATTCCGGTGTTCGACTGGATAACAGCCGACGGATCGTACAACGCTACGTACAACTGGATGCGCGGTTCAGACCTCGAAGACGGCACTTCGCTTGGCAACACCATCGCCAACAACCGCCAGATAAACATCAACGGACAGTTCAACATGGAGAAACTCTACAACCATGTGCCGTTCCTGAAGAAGACCAACGACCGTTTCAAGAAAGACAACTCTGCCGCAAACCGCCGCAAGGCGGAGGAGGCAAGGAAGAAGAAACGCGAGGAGGCGAAGAAGAAGCGCGAGGCTGAAGCAAAGGAGAAGGGTGCAGCCGACGGCGACCAGAAGACGAAGAAGAAGCCGCCGTTCGCAAACGACTCCAACCCGCGCGACTTGCTGGCAAAGAAGAAGAAGGGCTTCGAGAAGGAGATAACGCTCATGCCCGACACCACTATCAAGGTGAATCACGGCAAGCGCACGAAGCGTATCATAGTAAGCGGACGTACGGAGGCAGGCAGAGTGTTCGAACTGAAGTACAAGCGTGTTGACGACAACAACATCCTTATATTAAATAAGGTGGACTCGGCAACGAAGATAAAGGTTTCGGTGATAGCAAAGGAACCGCTTGAGAACCAGAAGTGGTACCGTGCGGCGCAGAGCGTGGCTCGAGTGCTGATGATGGTGCGCAACGTGAGTCTGAGCTACCGCAACCAGTACGCCATGTCGATACCGGGCTTCAAGCCGATGGTAGGCAACATGTTCGGACAGGGTTCGGGCTACGGACCGCTGTCGCCGGGCTTGGACTTTGCGTTCGGCTTCGTGGGCGACTCGTATGTAGACAAGGCTCGCGAGAACGGATGGCTGATGGTGGCAGACTCGCTCGCTACGCCGGCTACGACCAACCTGACCGAAGACTTGCAGCTGAGGGCTACGCTCGAGCCTGTGCGCAATCTGAAGATAGACCTCACGGCGTCGCGCGCCAAGACAACGGCACGCCAGGTGCAGTACATGTACGCTGGCAACCCGACCACACAGAGCGGAACGTTCACCATGACAACGCTCTCGCTGCGCAGCGCGTTCGAAGGCTCGGGCAGCGCGAAGAACGGCTACAAGTCGGCATCGTTCGAGCGTTTCTGCAACTCGCTCGAAGGCTTCCGCAAGCGCGTCGAGGCACAGTATGCCGGTGCGGTATATCCTGCCGGATCGCAGCTTGCAGGCAAGAAGTTCGACGCGGCTAACGGCGGCGTCAACAAGTATAGCTCAGACGTGATGGTGCCTGCGTTCCTTGCAGCCTACACCAACATGGGCACGCAGATGTCGATATTCCCGACGCTGGCTCACCTGCTGCCCAACTGGACTATCAAGTACAGCGGACTGTCGAAGCTGCCGTGGTTCCGCGACGTGTTCAAGAGCGTCAACATCAATCACGCATACAAGAGCGTATACGCCGTAGGCTCCTACTCGTCGTACAGCACGTTCATGGAGTACATGGGCGGACTCGGCTTCATCACCGACGCCACCACAGGCATGCCTACGCCGAACTCTATGTACAACGTGTCGACGGTGAGCATCAACGAGTCGTTCTCGCCGCTGCTTGGCATCGACGTCACGCTGAACAACAACCTCACCGTTAAGGCGGAGTATCGCAAGACGCGCGTGCTGAGTCTGAGCATGACTTCGGTGCAGGTGAACGAGTCGTCGTCTAACGACTGGGTGATTGGCGCCGGCTACACCATTAACAACTTCAACCTCTTCGGAGGCGGCGGCAGCAACAAGCACCGCAAGGTGAAGTCGAAGCGTAACAGCGCAAGCAGTAACTCGTCGCCGAGCCGCACACGCTCCTCAAACGGTGTGAACAACGACCTGAAGCTGCGTCTCGATCTGAGTCTGCGCAAGCAGGCGTCGATAAGCCGCGATATAGCCACGATGACTTCGTCGGCTAACAGCGGCAACACGGCGTTCAAGCTCGCCTTCTCTGCCGACTACACCGTGTCGCGACTGCTCACCATGAGCTTCTACTACGACCGACAGACCAACACTCCGCTGCTCTCGTCGAGCTCGTATCCGACAACAACACAGGATTTCGGACTGAGCATGAAGTTCTCATTGACAAGATAGTGTAAAAGTTGAGAGTTGAAAATTGAGAGTTGAGAGTTATGATATGTCTTGTGGGTGATGGTTTGTTGTTTATTCAGACTCTGTTTTTTATTTTATTTTTATGATTTATATGGTAATCATAACTCTCAACTCTCAATTGTCAACTCTCAATTGTCAGAACGGATACGCAATGCCCATTTTCCGCGCTCTTTCCATGTTGCGCTGCTGTATCTTGCGTTGGCGTTCGCCCTTCTGTTTCTTTATCTTCTCGGGTTTCTGCTGGTCGAGTGGTTTCTCGTTGATGTTCCAGTTGAGCGTTACGTCCCACTTCGCCTTGCACTCTATCTCGTACGGATAGTAGAACACCTCTTCGGGTTGCAGGTTGGCACTGTAGTCGCCCGTGTCCCACACGCCGTTGTTGTTGCGGTCGACGAACAGGCGGGCGTAGTATTTGCCCGGTCGCACGTAGTAGAACGCTGCCGTTGAGTTGGTTGTGCGCACGCTCTTCACAGCCTTGTCTTCGCTCGTGAGCAGTTCGACGACGAGGTTCTCGCCCTTGAGCTGCGCTATGTTGAGCACCAGACTGCTGTAGTCGTCCATGTCGCCCACCTTGAAACCCTTCTTCAGCTTTTTCGACGCGAGGCCGTAGATGTCGGTGAAGGCGAGCGAGTCGATTTCGAGACTGTATTCTATGCCCGGACGCCACTCGGCGCGCAGTAAGTACTGGCGCTTCGACTTTGCGGTGGCTATGCTGTCGCCCCACATCTTCTGCTTCACTGGCTCGAAGCGCAGCGGCGCTACGTACCAGAGCGTGTCGTGCTTGGCGTAGAGGTGAATCTTAGACGTGTCTGCTGAGGCGAGCGGCGTGTCGAACTCGAAGTGCAGGTTGCGGTCGGGGTCGAGTTTCGAGTCGACTGCCAGCTTGAATTCCAGTTCCTTCGGCGGCATCACGGAGTCGTACTCCTCGCCGCGCTTGCGCTTCTTCTCCTGCTGTTTCTTCCAGCTCTCCAGCTCCTTCTGCGCCTCCTTCAGGCGGCGTTCGTAAGGCTGCTTAGAGAGAATCTGCAGCGTGTCGGTCTGCGGCACGAGGTTGCCCAGCGTGTCGGTCATCTCGTAGGTGAGGGCGAGGCTGAGCGTGTCCTGATTGACGAGCGCCGTGTCGCGCAGCCAATAGGTTATGGTGTCGCGTCGCACAGACGGCTCTATAAGGAGTCGGTCGGTAGCGTTGAAGTTGAGCGGCTTTATCTCGGGCAGCTTCTTCGAGCCGTAGCTGAAGAACAGCGTGAAGCGGTCGGGCTGCTGGCGTTCCGACTTGAGGAAGAATCGGTCGGTCTGCACGTGTTCGAACGCTCTGAGCACGAGGTCGTCGGGCGTGAAGCGTATGTATCCCGTCTGCTTTATGTCCTTGATATGCAGCGAGTCGAGCCAAAGCGTGTCCTGTCGCAGGGCGTCGCAGAACGCGGGGCGTATGGTGTCGTGCGAGAAAGCCATCTGCTCGCTCTTCTGCGAGAACATATAGTTGCCGTCCTGGTCGTTGAGGGCGTAGATGCGGTAAGCGCCCGGCGCCACGCCCTTTATGACGAAGTGTCCGCGCGAGTCGGCACGCGCCACGCGCAGCATAGGTATCTTCATGAAGCACGAGTCGCCCATCTCAGCGTACAGGCCCACGAGTATGCCCTTCACCGGTTCGAGGTTCTCAGCCGCCACCACGGTGCCAGCCACTTCGAGCGTGTCGATATGGTCGCCCGTAGAGAAACTGTAGGTGTAGTTGCCCATCGGGTTGCCCTCGTTGTTGTCGGAGATGGCGTCAGAGAAGTCGACGGTGTACGTGGTGTTGGGCTTCAGCGAGTCCTTCAGCTCCACGCTGATCTTCTTGCCCGAAGCCTTTATCTCCGCCTGCTCGAGCTGCGGCGGCGACACCACCACCTTCTCCGACGCGTTGTCGAGCTTTATGAACTCGTCGAAGTAGATGTTCACCTTCTTCGCCTGCACGTTAGTGCTGCGGTCGGCAGGTGTCGAGCCTATCACATGCGGCGGCGTCTCGTCGTACCATCCTCCGTCGGGGCGTCCCATGCGAGCGCACGATGAGAGCAGCGCGATTACACCTATTATATATAGTATGTTTCTTAGTTTCAGCATTTGGCTTAACTTCTTGTTTTTTTTATTTGTTTCATACAATACGTTGGTGCACTTCTTCAGGGGGTGCAGCAGTCTCTGCTGCACCAACCAAGCAAACGGTGCATTTCTGCTCGGTTGGTGCACTTGAGACAAGTGCACCCCCTACAAATGTCACCATCTCAACACCTCACCACAACAACATCACTTCACCGCCATTATCTCCTCAATGGTCTTGCGGTTGTTAGAGAGGCGCGGTATCTTGTGCTGTCCGCCCAGCTTGCCCTTAGAGCGCAGCCAGTCGTCGAACTGACCTTCGCGCGCAACGACAACCTCAAGCGGCTGCAGCGTGATGTCGTGGAAGCGCTTCGCCTCGTAGTCGGAGTTGATGGCTTGCAGCTGTCGGTCGAGGATGTCGGCAAACTCGCTGATGTCCTCAGGCTTCTTCGCGAACTCGATGAGCCACTGGTGGCGGCACTTTGCGTTGGCGTCCATGAACACCGGCGCCGCCGTGTACTCCTTCACCTCTGCGCCGGTCTGCTGGCAGGCATAGGCGAGGCCCTTCTCGGCGTTGTCCTGGATAAGCTCCTCGCCGAAAGCGTTGATGAAATACTTCGTTCTGCCCGTTATCACGAACTTGTACGGGCGCACCGACGTGAACTTCACCGTGTCGCCAATCATGTAGCGCCACAGACCGCACGACGTGCTGATAAGCATAGCGTAGTTCTTGCCCGTCTCCACGCCCTCAAGCGGCACGATGTTCGGGTTCTCAGAGTCGAACTCGTCCATAGGCAGGAACTCATAGAACACGTCGTAGTCGAGCATCAGCAGCATCGACTTGTCCTCTGGGTCGTTCTGTATGCCGAAGAATCCCTCCGAGGCGTTGTACGTCTCCATGTATTGCATGCGGTCGCTCTTTATGATGTGCTCGTACTGCGAGCGGTAGGGCGTGAACGCGATGCCGCCGTGGAAGAATACCTCCAGGTTGGGCCACACCTCGTCGAGGCGCTCCTTGCCCGACAGCTCGAGCACGCGCACCAGCACGCTGAGCATCCATGAGGGCACACCCGAGATGTTAGTCACGTTCTTGTTGAGACATTCGCGCGCAATGCGGTCGCGCTTCACCTCGAAGTCGCTCAGCAGCGCCGTCTGCTTCTTCGGCACACGCACGAGGTTCACGAGTGGGTTGATGTTCTCGATGAGAATGGCGCTGAGGTCGCCCACGAGCGAACCCGCCACGTTGTAGTTGGGCGAGTGCGAACCGCCCAGAATCAATCCCTTGCCGTCGAACATGCGGCTCTTCGGGTTGTTCTGCAGGTAGAGCGCCACCACGTCGGTGCCGCCCTTATAGTGTATGTTCTTCAGTCCTTCAGCCGACACGGGTATGAACTTGCTCTTGTCGTTCGTAGTGCCCGACGACTTGGCGTACCACTTCACCTTTCCCGGCCACAGCACGTCAGCCTCGCCGTGTCGCATACGGTCGATGTCGGCCTTCAGCTCCTCGTAGGTATTCACGGGCACGTTGCGCACGAAGTCGTCGTAGCCCTTTGTCGTAGCGAAAAGATGGTTTCTGCCGTACTCGGTGTTGGCGGCAGCGCGCAGGAGGTGCTGCAACACATTATGCTGCAGAGCCTCCGGCTCGTTGAAGTGTTGTTCCAGCTTATGCTGTCGGGGTGCGAATGCGTATCGTGCAATGCCAGTTAAACTCATTATATTTCCTTTCTGTCTTCTTCTATAAATCTGAGCAGATGTTCCACTGCCTCACTCTCCGGTATGGCTTTCTCCACGCACATCTTCTGCTTGTAGAGCGAAATCTTTCCCGGTCCGGCGCCCACATAACCGTAGTCGGCGTCTGCCATCTCGCCCGGTCCGTTCACGATGCAGCCCATGATGCCTATCTTCAGGCCCTTCATGTGCGCCGTAGCCGCCTTTATCTTAGCGATGGTAGAGCGCAGGTCGTAGAGCGTTCTGCCGCAGCCAGGGCATGAGATGTATTCGGTCTTCGATGTGCGCAGACGAGCCGCCTGCAAAATGGCGAACGCCGTGTCGGTAAGGTCGCGCACCGCGATGTCGCCGTTGTTCATCAGCCATACGCCGTCGCAGAGGCCGTCAATCATCAGCGCGCCCATATCGGCTGCCGCCTCAAGCTGCAGGTCTGCCTTCTCGGCGCTGGTGTGACTGTACATCTGAGCGAACACAACGGGGTTGAACAAGCCGTTCGACCACAGTTCGTGAGTAAGCGCACGCTGCTCGCCGAGGCGGTTCTGCTGGTTCGACACAGCAACGACCACTACCTCTGGGTGAGCCTTCAGGCAAGCCATGTACTCCTCCGACGGAGCGCCGAGCTGCAGCACGAGGAACTTAACATCTGCCTTCACTCCGCCCACGAACGGCGTAGCGTTGTACGGGAAGATAGGATAGGTGTTCGGCTCGCCGGTGTATGCGTTGAAGTCGACGATGTATTTCTGTCCGTTGCGGCGGTTCTCTGGCAGCTTAGCACCGCAGTAGATATAGTCGGGTGTCATGTCGGGGTTGAACTCAACGCTCTCTGCGTCGTCGTTCTGTCCGAGCGAAGCTATCACCACCGGCACATTCGAGCCGCCGATGTGTCCCATAGCGCGAGTGGGGCGGCGCTCAGGGCGCACCCAAGAGAAGTCCTTCGCCTCGGTGCCTGGCACGAGAGTGTGTCCGGCACGCTTCGTGATATAGTCGACGAGGTGGCGCGCAACGGGTATCTCCGCCTCCGGCTCCTCGCTCAGACTCACGCGGATAGTGTCGCCGATGCCGTCGGCAAGCAGTGCGCCGATGCCCACCGCACTCTTGATGCGTCCGTCTTCGCCTTCGCCAGCCTCGGTGACGCCGAGGTGGAGCGGATAGTGCATGTCGGCGTTGTCCATCTCGGTGATGAGCAGACGCACCGTGCGCACCATGATAACCGTGTTCGACGCCTTGATGCTTATCACTACGTTGTCGAACTGTTCCTTCTTGCAGATGCGCAGAAACTCCATACAGCTCTCGACGATGCCTTCCGGCGTGTCGCCGTAGCGCGACATGATGCGGTCGGAGAGCGAACCGTGGTTCACGCCGATGCGCACCGCTGTGTGGTGTTCGCGGCAGATGTTGAGGAAGGGCACGAAGCGGTCCTCCAGTTTCTTGAGTTCGTCGGCATACTCTGCGTCGGTATATTCAATCTTCTTGAACACGCGCGCCGGGTCTACGTAGTTGCCCGGGTTCACGCGCACCTTTTCTGCGTACAGAGCAGCCACGTCAGCCACGTTGGCGTTGAAGTGAACGTCGGCAACGAGCGGTGTGGTGTAGCCGTCGGCACGCAGTTGTGCGTTTATGTTCTGCAGGTTCTCAGCCTCTCTGCGGCCCTGCGTAGTGAGTCGCACGAGTTCGCCGCCTGCCTTTATGATGCGCTCAGCCTGAGCCACGCACGCCTCCGTGTCGTTGGTGTTGGTTGTGGTCATCGACTGCACGCGTATCGGGGCGTCGCCGCCAAGCTGTATGTCACCTACCTGAACGGGTGAGGCTTCACGGCGGCGGTAGTTGAAGAGATCAATCATGATTTTTGATGTTGTTGTGTTGAGATGTTGAGGTGTTGAGAGATGTTGAGGTGTTGAGGTGTTGAGGTGTTGAGGTGTTGAGAGATGTCGTGAGATGTTGTTGTGTTGATGTGGTGAGTTGTTGAGAGATGTTGAGGTGTTGATGTGTTGAGATGTTGAGAGATGTACTATTGTCACCACATCACCACATCACCACATCACCACAACAACATATCACCATCTCACCACCTCACCATCTCAACATTTATATTCATACTTCACCTCAGCGAGCTCCTTGTTCGCCTTTTCTATCTTCTCTCCCAAGCCAGCCTTGTACTGAGCCATCTTTTCTGCGATGCCTTCGTCGCAGAGCGCAATCATCTCGCAAGCGAGGATAGCTGCGTTCATGGCTCCGTTCACGCCTACTGTTGCAACGGGTATTCCTGGGGGCATCTGTATGATAGAGAGCATGGCGTCGAGACCGTCGAGCATACCCTTGATAGGTACGCCGATGACGGGCAGAGTGGTGCTTGCTGCGATGACGCCGGGCAGAGCTGCTGCCATGCCTGCTGCGGCAATGATTACCTTAACGCCACGCGCCTTTGCGCCCTTAGCGAAACTTTCTACTGCGTCCGGTGTGCGATGAGCAGAGAGGGCGTTCACTTCAAACGGCACCTGCATGTCGTTCAAGAACTTGCATGCCTTTTCCATAACGGGCAGGTCTGATGTGCTGCCCATGATGATGCTAACTAATGGAGTCATAATATTTTATTGTTTTTTATTGTTTGTTTCTTTCTTAAGCCTTTCTAAGCCTTCTTAGGCCTTTCTAAGCCTTTGCTAACTCAAAACTGAATAATTCACAATCGGCGAAGCCGACAACTCAAAATTCAAAACTCAAAACTCAAAATTCTTGAGCCTTTGCTAACTAAGCCCTCCCCGACGGGGAGGGTTGGGAGGGGCTACAGCCCCAGTATTATTACGAAGGCGATGAGCACGCCTACGCCGAAGCCCGCCGTCACTTGCGAAAGGGTGTGCTGTCGGAGTATTATGCGGCTGGTGCCGACGAGCCCTGAGAGCACGAGCGAGAAGCAGAGCCACGTGATGGGGTTGAACATGAATATGAACGAGAAGGCGAGCAGAGCGCCCACCACGCCACCGATGGCTGCGGTGTGCGTCGATATCTTCCACCACACGTTTATCAGTGCGCACACTATCTGTATCACGAGTGCCGCCATGAGTATGTTGCCCATGAAGTGCGGAATATTATACAGTCGCATTACGTAGAAGCAGGCGTAGTAGCTCACTATCGAGAGCAGATAGGGCACCACGCGGCGCTCCTTGCGGCTGAGCTGTATGAGTGTCCAGCCGTGGTAGTTGCGGTAGAGCTTGATGAGCATTGTGGGCATGAGAATGGTGAAGAAGTAGACCATAGCGAGCACGCTCAGTTTGTACCCCCACGGCATCTGACTGAGATAACTGAACGTGAAGAGTACGATCATCCCTACCAAAGACAGATAGAACGGGGTGAACACCGCGCTCAGGGCGCGGGCTGCGAGGATTATGTTCTTTTCTTTCATAATTAGTTCTTTCTCATTCTTGCCACCGGTATGCCCAGTTGCTCGCGATACTTCGCCACGGTGCGTCGTGCGATGGGGTAGCCGAGCTTCACGAGCGCCTCTCTGAGAGCGTCGTCGCTGAGCGGTTTCGCCTTGTTTTCCTTGTCGACGAGGTCTTTCAGCGCAATCTTTATCTTGCGTGTAGACATCTCCTCACCGTCTTCGTTGGTGTAACCGTCGCTGAAGAAGAAGCGCAGCGGGTAAGTTCCCCAGTTGGTCTGCGCGTACTTCACGTTGCTGACGCGCGATATTGTGCTTATGTCGAGCCCGGTGCGGTCGGCGATGTTCTTCAGAATCATCGGCTTGAGGTCAGCCTCGTCGCCGTCCTGGAAGAACTTGCGTTGCCAGTCGATGATAGCCTGCATGGTGAGCGTGAGCGTTCGGTAGCGCTGCTTTATCGCTTCTATGTATCCCATTGCGCGCTCCACCTTCTGCTTTGCGTAGAGCAGCGCTTCCTTTTCGCGGCGCGACATCTTCTCCTTGTTGTTGCGATAGGTCTCCATGAGTTCGCTGAACGAGGAAGAGACGCGCAGCTCCGGTATGTTTCCATTGTTTATGTAGAACGACACGTTGCCGTTGTCGTCGGTGTCGATGATGAAGTCGGGCGTAATCTGCTGCACGTTTCTGCCCTCGGTCTCGCCGAGCGAAGCGCCCGGTTTGGGGTTGAGTCGGCGCAGCTCCTCCAGCACGCGCTGTCCGGTATGCTCGTCCACGCCCAGCAGCTGCGGAAGTTTCTCGAAGTGCTTCTTCGCGAAGTCGTTGAAGTGCTTCTTTACGACTGTCGTCATCAGCTGCTTCATTCTGTCGTCGGGTCGGCGTTCTATCTGCAGCAGCAGACACTCCTGCAGCGAGTGCGCACCGATGCCAGCCGGGTCGAAGGTCTGCAGGATTCCGATTATGCGGTCGATGTCCTCAACGTCGCAGTAGACGCCCTGATAGATAGCCAGTTCGTCGCATATCGACTGGCTGTCCTTGCGCAGCAATCCGTCGCTGTCGAGCGACCCGATGATGTATTCCATTATCTTCTGGTCGTTCTCCGAGAGGTCTATCTCGCCCATCTGCTCCTTCAGCTTGTCGTAGAACGAGCGCGTGTCGCCGTATACCATCTCCTCGTAGTCGGCAGAATCGGCTCCGTAGGCTCCGGTGTAAGCCGCCGTAGGCATGTCTTCGTCGGAACCGGTCATACGGTCGAGCGCATTGTTCAGCGCCGACTCGCGTTCCTCCCGCTCTGTGTGAGCGGCGAAGGCGTCCGCCTCGGTGTCCACCTCGTCCATGTCGCCGCCGTTGCTTTCGCCGTTGCCGCCGTCGTTGTCTGAAGAGGAAGCGTATGCGGGGCTTTCCTGACTGTCGTACGGGTTGCCGGCTGTGCTGTCCATCGTGTTCGAGTCGTAGATGTCGTCGTCTGCCTTCACGAGCGCAGGGTTGTCGTCGAGCTCCGCGTTCACGTTCTCTTCAAGCTCCGTGACGGGCATCTCGAGCATGTGCACCTGCAGCATCTGCTGTTGCGTCAGGCGCTGCAACTGCTGCTGCTTCTGTTCCTGGGTTTGTATTAGTTTCATAATATTTCTGGTGGCGTTTAGGCCTTTCTAAGCCTCTTTAAGCCTTTCTAAGCCATTGTTGACTAAGCCTCTTTAAGCCTTTTTAGGCCTTTCTAAGCCAAGGTGTAAAGAGGCTTAGAAAGGCTTAGTTCGGCTTAGGCGCAGCCTTTGAAGTATTCCTTTAGCCTCTCCACAGTAGTGGTCAGCACCTCGGGCGCTTCGTTGCTGTATCTCTGCCAAACCAGCTTCGCCTCGTCGTTGAGGGGCGAGTGGGGCAGCGGTTCGCGTTTCAGAATGGGGTCGAATGTCTGGTATATCTTCAGCACATCTACCACCTCTTCGGGCTTCAAGCCCAACAGACGCGCCATATCCTGCACCTCCGGCGTCTCGCTCACCATAGTGTTCGTCATCAGCTGGAAGTAGAGGCTGAGGATGATGGTGAGCATCACCGGCGTCAGCTTCTGTTCGGTGTCGATAGGCAGATAGTCGTGCTCGAAGGGCAGCGTCATATCCATGCCGCTGTAGAAGGCGTTGCCGAAGCCGAAGCCCGCCATCTGCCTGAGCCGCTTCACATCGCGTGCAAGTCGGCGTGGGTTTTCGGCGTATGTGTCCCAGAGACGTTGCAGCGAAGGCGTGGCGTGCTCTTCGAGTGCCACCATCTGCTCCTGCAGCGTCTTCGGCGGAATATGCAGCTCGAGCGCCAGATTGACCATGGGGCGCGAGTATTCCGACTTAACGCCTGCCGGACTCTTCTGGTAGAGCTGCACGATAAGCAGCCAGTAGTCGTCTGTCCAAAGAGGATGAATTGCCATATATTATATTAATAATGTATTGTTTAATGCTTGCAAAGTTACAGAAAGTCTTGCATATAAGGGCACGCCCGCCATACTTTTTTTGTGTAGGAGTAAAGAGTTGTTAAGGTGTTTCATGGTGCTCTGAGCGCTTTTCGGGGGCTGTTTTCAGTAAAATCGCAGTTTTTCTTGCAATTTTACAGTATAAAAAGTCAGTTTGGTTGAATTTTTAAAAAATTTATTGCAAAACATTATTGAATTGCAATTTATTTTGTACTTTTGCGGTATGTAATTTTAAAACTTATAGACTATGAAGAAAACTTTACTCTCATTGGCAGCAATGTTGCTGCTCGCAGGTGGTGCTTCGGCACAGACAGCAAAGTCAGCTGCAGTTTATACTGACAAGGTAGACGCAACTCCAGTTAGCGTTGTAAAGAAGGCAAAGGCTCCTATGATGAAGGAGGAAGAATCTAAGTATGCGCTTCTTGGCTTCACTGGTTCTGATAATCCGTCACAGAATAATGGCTTCCCGAAATGGGAGTCTGCTTTGATGGTAATGTCAGAGTTGGATAATGGCGTAGATTACGATTTCTCTGAAATGGCAGGCTACAAGATTGTAGGTCTCAACTTCGCTGTAACAGCTAACTTGGGTGAGCAGGCAGGTGCGTTTGCATTTGTATATCAGGATGAAAATGATCAGGAGGGTACAGAGCTCGATTCGCCTTATCTTGTTGAGGACGAGAACTATAAGGTCAGCACTGTAGAGAACCAGCAGCTTACTTTGCAGTGGAACTCCGTAGCTTTTGCTGAGCCGTATGAGATCACAGGCGAAGAGTTAGCTTTCCAGTACGGTTTGGTATACGAGCAGGTGAAGGGTAATGGCACTACTCAGGAAGAGTTCCCGTTCCTCACTGGCGTGAGCACAGATAGCGGCGTTGAGGGCATGTTCCTCGCTTATGGTAAGCCTTCTTCTGAGTATCAGGAGGGTCTGTACACGCTTAACAATCCTAACGATAACTCAGAGAAGCGTTGCCTTTGCATGCAGCTCATCCTCGAGACCCCGGGCGGCTCAACAGTTATCCTTGGTCTGAATGGTTCTGACAAGCCGGTTGCTATGCAGTACTTCTCACTCGACGGCAAGAAGCTCTCTGCTCCTCAGAAGGGCATCAACGTTGTTAAGATGAGCGACGGCACATCTAAGAAGGTGCTTGTTAAGTAAATATCGGAAAAACATATATAAAATGGAAATCCCAACAGAGGGCTGCCTCTGTTGGGAATTTTTTTGTAATCGTGGAGAGTGTGTCAAAACTAAAATATTTGGCAAATTGAATAGCAAATGGTTCAAATCGTAGGAGGAGGGTGTGTCAAAACTCGCTATGGTTGTATTTATTTGAGGTATTCGGCGAGCTTCGCAACGGCGCGTGCTCGGTGCGAGATGCCGTTCTTGATGTCCATGCCGAGCTGTGCGAACGACTCCTCGTAGCCTTCGGGCACGAAGATAGGGTCGTAGCCGAAGCCCTCTGTGCCCTGCTTCTCGCGCGATATGGTGCCGCGCACGATGCCCTCGAAGAGCGTGTAGTCGGCAACGTCGCTGCGGCGTGCGAGAGCTATCACGGTGCGGAACTGCGCACGGCGGTCGTTGCTGTCGCCCAAGCGTGCGAGCAGCTTCTGCATGTTGGCTTCTGAGTTGTGGTCGGTGCCCTCGGCGTAGCGTGCCGAGTGGACGCCCGGTTCGCCTCCAAGCTCGGGCACTTCGAGTCCCGTGTCGTCGGCGAAGCAGTCGTAGCCGTAGTTGTCTACTACGTAGCGCGCCTTCTGAATGGCGTTGCCCTCAAGCGTGTTGGCTGTTTCGGGTATGTCTGCGTGGCAGTTGATGTCTTCGAGCGAGAGCACGTCGAAGCGGTCGCCGAGTATGGCGCGTATCTCCGAGAGCTTGTGCTTGTTGTTTGTGGCGAAGACGATAGCCCTACCCCGTCCCTCCCCGTCGGGGAGGGTGTATGATTGCTGTGGATTGTTCATTGTTTTTTTTTTTAATAAGCCTTTCTAAGCCTCTTTAGGCCTTTCTAAGCCATTGCTGACTAAGCCTTCCTTAGCCCTCCCCGACGGGGAGGGTTGGGAGGGGCTCTTTACCTTAACCTTTATCTGGTCGAATCCCTCGCCGTAGACGCCGATGACGCTGCTCTGCGACACGAAGGCGCGCGGGTCTATCATCTTGATGAGGCGGAAGATGAGCACCGACTCGCTCTTCTTGGCGAGCAGACATATCACCTTCATCTCCTTACCCGTATACCATCCGTGACCGTCGAGGATAGTGAGCGTGTGGTCGGTCTTCTTGGTGATGGCGCTTGCTATCTCCTGATACTTGTGCGAGAAAATCATGAACTGCACCGATTGCCGTTGCACGCTCATCACGTAGTCGAGCATGGTACACTCGATGAACATCGTACACAGACCGAACACCACCATCTGACAGCGCTGCGGGAACGGACCGAAAGAGTCGATGGCGAGACAGCTGCCGATGATGACGAGGTCGACCATGATGAGACCCTTGCCGAGCGACACATTATAGTGTTTGTTCACTACGGCAGCGATGATGTCTGTTCCACCCGTGCTGCCGTTGTTCAGGAACACTATTGCCAGTGACGTGCCCGTGAGCATACATCCGATGATGAGCGACATGAAGTCGTTACCCTCGCCCATGAGTTTGTAGAAGGTGCCGTCGGGCATCTCCACTATCTTCTGCGCCAGGTCGAGCATCACGGTTATGGCTATCGTGGCATAGATGGTTTTGGCAAGGAACTTTATTCCAAGCTCCTTCAGAGCCGCCACGATGAGCACGGCGTTGATGATGAAAAATGTCCATTGAACTGGAAATTTAGTGGCATAGAACACGATGGCTCCGATACCGGCGATGCCTCCGGTTACAATTTCGTAGGGTAACAGGAAAACTGTGAAACCGAAGGTGTAAAGCAGTAAGCCGAGAGTAATGCTGAAATAGTCTTTCGCTTCTTGCCAGATAATTTTGCGGTCGATGGTCATAGGATTTATATTTGTTACTTTATAACGACATTCACGATCTTCTTAGGTACGACAATCACCTTAACGACTTGTTTGCCGTCGAGATACTTCTTGCTCTGCTCGTCGGCGAGCACTGCAGCCTGAATCTCGTCGTTGGTAGCGTCGGCAGCAAACTTCTTCTGGAAGCGTGCCTTGCCGTTGAACGATACGGTGAGCTGCACCTCGCTCTCTACGAGATACTGCGGGTTGAACACGGGCCACTGAGCGTCGCATACGGTAGTGGTGTTGCCTAAGGCGTGCCACAGCTCCTCTGCGATGTGCGGAGCGAACGGCGCGATGAGCACCACGAGCTGCTCGAGCACCTGCTTTGAGCGGCACTTCTGCTGTGCCAGCTCGCCCACGGCAATCATGAACGCCGAGATAGAGGTGTTGTAAGAGAAGTGCTCGATGTCCTCAGTCACCTTCTTTATGAGCTTGTGCAGGCTCTTGAGGTTGTCGGCTGTAGGCTCGGCGTCTGCGGGCAGGAACTCGTCGGTGCGGTTCTCGTAGAACAGCGCCCAGAACTTCTTGAGGAAGCGGAAGCAGCCGTCGATGCCGTTGGTGTCCCAAGGCTTGCTTGCCTCCACCGGACCGAGGAACATCTCGTACAGACGCAGCGTGTCGGCGCCGTACTTCTCCACGATCATGTCGGGGTTGACAACGTTGAACATCGACTTAGACATCTTCTCTACAGCCCAGCCGCAGATGTACTTGCCGTCCTCGAGCACGAACTCGGCGTTGGCATACTCCGGTCGCCATGCCTTGAACGCCTCGATGTCGAGCACGTCGGCGCTCACGATGTTCACGTCTACGTGTATCGGTGTGACGTCGTAGTCCTTGCGCAGGTTGTACGATACGAAGACGGGGGAGTTAGAGGGGGCTTGGTTTATTCTATATACGAAGTTGGAGCGACCCTGAATCATGCCCTGGTTGACGAGTTTCTGGAACGGCTCTTCCTTGCACGACACGCCGAGGTCGAAGAGGAACTTGTTCCAGAAGCGCGAGTAGATGAGGTGGCCCGTAGCGTGCTCGCAGCCTCCTACGTAGAGGTCTACGTTCTGCCAGTAGTTGTCGGCGTCCTTGCCCACGAGGCATGTGTCGTTGTGCGGATCCATATAGCGCAGGTAGTAAGCCGACGAACCGGCGAAGCCCGGCATGGTGTTCAGCTCGAGCGGGAAGACGGTCTTGTTGTCCACGAGCGCCTTGTCTACCACCTGGCGCTTCTCTGTGTCCCACGCCCACATCTTGGCGCGTCCCAACGGCGGCTCGCCGGTCTCCGTAGGCTTGTATGTCTCAATCTCGGGCAGCAGCAGCGGCAGGCAGTCCTCGGGCACCATCTGCGGCATACCGTCCTTGTAGTAGACCGGGAACGGCTCGCCCCAGTAGCGCTGACGCGAGAAGATAGCGTCGCGCAGACGATAGTTGACCTTCACGCGGCCCATGCCCTTCTCCGTCACGAACTGCTTTGTCTTTGCGATAGCCTCCTTAACACTAAGCCCATTAAGTGAAAAACCGTCCAATGTCTCCTTGCCAGCGGCAGGCGAGTTGCAGACGATGCCCTCCTTGGCGTCGAAGCTCTCCTCCGACACGTCGGCGCCCTCGATGAGCGGCGTGATAGGCAGGTTGAAGTGCTTGGCGAAGGCATAGTCGCGCGAGTCGTGCGCCGGAACAGCCATGATGGCTCCCGTGCCGTAGCCTGCAAGCACGTATTCTGAGATCCAGATAGGAATGTTCTCGCCGGTGAACGGGTTCACGGCATACGAGCCGCTGAACACGCCCGTCACGTTGTGGTTTGCCATGCGGTCGAGTTCCGTGCGCTTCTTCACGTACGCTAAGTACTCGTCTACCTCAGCCTTATGCTCTGCGGTGGTGAGCTGCGCCACGAGTTCGCTTTCCGGCGCCAGCACCATAAACGTTACGCCGAAGATAGTGTCGGCGCGAGTGGTGAAGATAGTGAAGTCGAAGTCCTGACCAGCCACCTTGAACTGCATCTCCGTACCCTCACTTCTGCCTATCCAGTTCTTCTGTGTCTCCTTGATAGAGTCGCTCCAGTCGACATTCTCCAGACCGTCGAGCAGGCGCTGCGAGTAAGCCGATGTGCGCAGACACCACTGCTGCATCTTCTTCTGCACGACGGGGAAGCCGCCGCGCTCGCTCACGCCGTTCACCACCTCGTCGTTGGCAAGCACCGTGCCCAGACCAGCACACCAGTTCACCATCGTCTCGCCGAGGTAAGCGATGCGGTAGTTCATGAGCGTCTTCTGCTTCTCCACGTCGCTCATGGCGCGCCACTCTTCTGCTGTGAACTCCAGATGCTCGCTCTCGGCAACATCCAGACCCTCGGTGCCCTTCTCGTTGAAGTGCTCTACGAGCTTCTCTATCGGCTGCGCCTTCTGGCACGAGTTGCAGAAGAACGAGCCGAACATCTTCTCGAACGCCCACTGAGTCCAGTGGTAGTACTTCGGGTCGCAGGTGCGAATCTCGCGGTCCCAGTCGAACGAGAAGCCGATGTTGTCGAGCTGCTGACGATAGCGTGCGATGTTAGCCACAGTAGTCACCTCAGGGTGCTGACCGGTCTGTATAGCATACTGCTCAGCGGGCAGTCCGTATGCGTCGTAGCCCATAGGGTTGAGCACGTTGAAGCCCTTCAAGCGCTTGTAGCGTGCGTAGATGTCCGATGCGATATAGCCAAGCGGATGGCCTACGTGCAGACCGGCTCCCGACGGGTAGGGGAACATGTTGAGTACGTAGAACTTCTCCTTTGCAGGGTCCTCAGTGGTGTGGTAAGTCTTGTCCTTCACCCACTGGCTCTGCCATCTCTTTTCTATTTCTCTGAAGTTGTATTCCATTGATTTTATACTGTTTTTATGCAAAGTTACGTCTTTTTCTTTATAAATAGGTGGGTTTGCCTGTAAAAAAATATTGCGCGGTGGCGATATGGCGTTCAGCTTGTCTGATATTGGCAGTAAAAACCTCACGAAAAGTCATCGTCACCCGTACGGAATCCGATCGGGCGGCGTACGGAATCCGATTGGACGGCGAACGGAATCCGATTGGACGGCGGACGGAATCCGATTGGACGGCGGACGCGAGCGGTGGGAAAAGCTTAAAAAAATCCGCAACACCTGCTGTGCAGGCATTGCGGATAAAGGATTATTTTATTGTGCTTCTAATATTAACATGCTACTACAAAAGGATGTTACTTGATGTCGTCGTAGGCATTCACTGCCTGCTCGAAACGCTCGTTGATCTGCTCGAACGAGTAGAGGCCGTCGGCGTTCTTCTGGAGGCCCTTGAACGAGAGCGGGAAGACCTGCGGAGCATGGTCGAGGTCGAGCGGCGCGTTATGCTGTAGCTGGTCGGTGCTCTGGTATACGAGGTTAACGCCTACGTACTCCTTGCCAGTAGCCTTCTCGATCCACTTCTCGTAGACCACCTTGCTGCCTATCGGCGTCACCTTCTCGATAGAGTTGGGCAGGCTGTAGCGCTCAACACCGAGAGCCGCGTTGACGGATGCGATGTTAGAGTCGTGACCGCAGAGGAACGTGAACTTGCGGTTCTTCGAGTTAAGCTCGTCCTTCATGTACATCAGCAGCGGGTGAGCCACGTTTGCAGCCACGATAGGCGCTGTGAAGAGCACGTCGCCGTACACATCCTTCACCTTGGCTATAGAGGTCCAGTCGTCGCGTGTGAGTTTCTCGCCGAACGCCGCCTTGTCGGCATCAGGCTCCTCGTAATACTGCAGGATGAAAGCGTCGGAAGCCGAGTTGAAGTTCTTCATTGTGCCCTTCATGCCAGGCTCCTTGCCCTTTACGAGCGTAATCTGCGTGTCGTCGTACTTCACGTCGCCCAGCTCCTTGTAAGCCTCGCTCTGGGGATAGTCGAGCGTGCGTGATATGTTGCGGTAGCTCTCCTTCAGGCTCTTAGCCAAACCGACGAGACCAGCCTTTCCGCCCAGCGCGTTAATCTGCTCCATAGCCTTTGCCTTGAACGCGTCGCTCACCTTTGTGAGCACGGGGTTGAACACGGGGTCCATCGTAGAAGGCGTGTAGCGGTGGTTCACCTTCAGGCCGCCTACCGGCATGAACGCCGTAGAGAAATAGGCAGCGGTGGCGATGCAGCGCTGCATGGAGTTGGCGTAGACGTTCACCTCGTCGACAGAAGGAACCTGATTCTCCTTGAACAGACCCTCGCTGACGGTCCACTTTCTGAAGAACTGGCCCATCTCGGTCTCAAGAACGCCGCCCTTCAGCGTCAGTTCGCTGGCAGCCGAACTCCAGTTGGTCCACTGGTGGGTAGTCATCTTGCTCAACGCAGATCCGTTGGTAGACAGCGGGCTGCGTATGTTGTGGCGCGAAAGCACAACCACCTCCTTCAACTGATACTTATCGTGGAACGCAGCCGAACGCTGCACCTGAGCAAAGACTGCTGCAGGAAGGATAGCTGCAAGCAGAATATAAATAGCTATAAACTTTTTCATATATCACGGGATGTTTTAATTGAACATGTTTTTTTTAGAATTTGAACTGGAGACGTGTCTCAATAACGCGGAAAGTGTTCTTGTTGAAGCCAGAGTAGTCGCTCTCGCCGGCACGTACGATATGACCGCTCACACGCCAGATCATATACTTGTTGATGTAGTAGTTCATGGTAAGAGCCCAGTCGCTGAGCTTGCCACCATGGAAACCAGCCTTCGCATCGTTCATGTCGGTGTAGTTGTAAGCCGCAACAAGCTCCCACGACTTCGGGGCAGGAGTGGCGATGCCGGCATCGTTCTTCACATACTCGTACTCGTTGTTGAGAAGGAAGCGCAGGTTGCCGTAAGCACCCCATGCATTGTAGCTCTTGGCGTCGCCCTTACGGTCTACGTTCATGAAGATGTACTGACCCTCAATGCCTACATGACCCTTGGCTGCCATAAGCTCGCCAGAGAACTTGAAGTCGTTCTTCGCATCGGTAATCTTCGCACCAATGGCGTTGATGCCAGCTACGCGTACCGGATAAGGAGCCTTGAACTCCATGTTAGAACGGTTTTCGGCTGCAAGCTCATAGTTCAAGCCGATGCCTACGTGGAAGAGGTTGCCCTTCTCGATGAGCGGATGGTAGACCAAACGGGTGAGGAAGCCCGTACCCTGATAGCCCGTTTGGTTGGTCTGCTTCTTGAACGACTGGGCGTCGGTATATACAGAACCCGTACCCATGAACTTGTCGTCGCTATGCTCGTACATCAAACCAACAAGACGACCGCCCACACCGAACGCAGAGTGGGTCTCAGGCTCCTCCATAGAGACCTTGAAGCTCGAAGACGTAGCGCTCTGGTAGCCGAACTGATGAACGAAGTAACCACCACGCAAGAAGTTCTGCTTGTTGAAGTTGTACTGGATGAAGATATCCTTCGGAGAAACCGAACCGCGGGCATAGCCGATATCGGCCTTGCCTTCCCACTTGCCGTACGAAACCTTCATGCCGATACGTATGTCGGGAACGTTCACACCGTCTACACACTGCTCGTCTACAGCCTTGTTGGAGCTGTTCAGAAATGCAGCATCCATAAGGATACGGCCTGAAGGCTTGACGACGAGCTTATTCTCCTGCGCATTTGCAGCAGCCGCAAAACCCATGACGAGGGCTGCAGCCATTATATATTTTTTCATATTCGTTTTTTAGGATTCTAATTGTCAGGCAAAATGGTTTGCCAACCGTTCTTTTACTTCTTGTCCCACGGAGTGGCTACGAACTCGCTCTTTTTTACCTTGCCCTGCTTCACGAGCTTTGCAAACTCCTTCTTGGCAGCCTCAAGACACTTCTGGAACTCCTTGTTGGCGTGCAGACGAGCTACGACAGCCGAAGCCACAACGCGTGCGGCGTCAACGTCGCTCTGCCAGTGATAGCCACAGATGACGCGGCTCTGACCCATCTCGAAACCACGCTTCAGTATCTCGTTCTGGCGGTCGGGGTTGATCTCTGCGAGCACCAGCGCCTCAGCCCAGCCTATCGTGGTGTGGCCAGACGGATACGAACCGTTTGTAGACAGCTCGCCCTCCTGCTTAGAGTTGCAGGTAGGCACGTTGTAGTATTTGAACGGGCGTATGCGGTTATAGTGTTTCTTTGCGCTGCGTGTGGCAAGGTCGCCGGCATCCTCGCGCATCTTGTATACGAGCTTGTAGATAGCCGGAGTCTCCTCCTTGGTGATGCGTGTGCCGAAGGCGTCGGAGAAGTTCATAGCCACATCCTCTACGTTGGCGTCGGCAGCAGCCTGGTCGCCACGCGGAGTGTTGCGCTGCTTCAGACCCCAATAGTAGCGGGCCTCGTCGTTGAACCACTGAAGACTGCCAATCTCTGGTGGAGGAGGAAGAAGATCGAGCGAACTTGCCTGCTCTCCGTCCTTAAGGAAGAACAAGTCGGGATTTGTTCTGACGTCTTTGATGTTAGTCTGCGCAAAGGCAGAAAAGCAGAACACTGCAAGAGCAGCCACTAAGAATTTTCTTTTCATCATAATGTTTTATGTTATTAAGTTTTTTATAAAAATTGTCGCTTTCAATAGATCGCTTGCTTGAATAGGTCGCTTGCGAATTTTGATGCTGCAAAGTTATAGATGAAAAGCAAAAAAAAAAGTTGCATTCGATGATTACAACGTTTCATCGAAATGCAACTTTTTACAAATGTCTGTCTGTAAGACGTTTAGAAGAATGCGGCGTTTGCGAAGTTATTCTATCAGTTTTAATATGTATGACGCTAAGGAAGCCGGATGGCGCTCTACGTACTGCCTTATTTCGTCTTCCGAAGGCTTAATCTTGTTCTTCAGCAGTCGACTGATAACCGGATTAAGGTTGCCAACAACGCGAAGCATGCCCGGAACAGCGGTGCGCTTCACCTTAGCGTCGGCGATGAGAAGCATGAGCACCTTTGCCTGCTGGTTGTCGAAGCCGTTGAACTTAAGGATGTTGTTCACAAGACGCGGGTCGGTGTCGCTCATGCAAGCATAGATGTCGGCAATGAGCAGGCTGATGTTGTGAGTAGCCTCGTCGGAACGCGTCGCTATCTCGCACTCAAGACGCTTCTCGTCTACCTGCACTACCCGTTCCTCGTTCTCGCTGATAGCCGTGCGACGTATGAAGGTGTATCTATCCATCTCTTTCTGCAGTCGGCGGCGTAGCACGACCTGCTCAATGCGGCGGTCGGTATGCTTGAGCTGGCGCAGCAACGTCAGACGATCCTGCTGCTGCATGTCGGAGGTGACGCTGTCGAGCTGCATCCTTACAGCCTCCACGACATGGTCGTTGGCGTCGAGCGCGTCGAGCCGTTTCGAGCGCGAAGCGAAATAGGCGCGGAGCGTCTGGAGCGCATCGTCGAGGAATAGGCGGTTGTATCTGCGGCGTATCTCCTGCAACTTGCCGTCAAGACTCTCCATAGGATCGGTAGTGAGAAGCTGCTTGTATTCGTCAATCTCTGTAAGAATGCCGTCCGACAGACCTTTTATAATAATGATATCGCGAAGCTGGAACATATAGCCGCTAAGCTCCTTCTGTACCTTCTCATAGGCGGAGAGCCACTGCTCGTTGGCGAGAGCCTGGCTGCGGAGCTCTTCAATATCGCCGTTGCTTAGGGCACGTTGGCTGTTGTCGGCGAGAAGTTTGCTGTCCGCAATCTCGAGCGAAGCCAGACGTTCGCGCTGCTGGTCTATCTTCTTGAGGAGCATGAACACATTGCTTCTGTTCATGCGCATGAGAGTGTCGGAGATGGCGGCAATCTTCTCGTTGTTGGCTTTCCAGCTATGGTGCTTGCCCAACCCAATCTCGGCTATATCCTTGTATAAAGCAAGAATCGTGCTCTTGTAGTCGTCGGAGAACAAATTGCTTACCGACTCGATGCCGGCAAGTCGCTTCTTCAGTTCCTCCTTGCGCACCATGATAGTGCGTGTGGCAAGATAACGGTAGAAGCGGTAGCCGACAAAAATGGCAGACACGATGAGCAGCAGACACACGATGGTGACGACCATTCTTCTGCGGGTGACGGAGCTGTTCGTAATCTTCACCCATTGGGCTTGGTTTTCCTTGCCCGCCGTGAACGTAAGCACGCCCAGCTCGCAACCTAAATATACCTTGTCGTCTTTCACCACCGATGCTTTACGCTCAAAACTGATGTCTTGATAGTAGTAGCCAGCAAGAACGAGGCTGTCGGCTTTCTTCACATACTTACGGATGCCGAACTCGGGCAAGGTGTATACAACGCTGTCGCCGATAGCGAACATGTCGCTCTCAGCCTTGGCGTCAATAGCTTTGCCGCCGTCCTTTATCAGCAGTGAGTTGCCGGCAAGCACAATCATCTGCGGCGGAAACTCCTTGGTGATAGCCATGCTGCGTATGTTCTCCATGCCGCTGGTTCCGGCAATCGGCTTGTATCTGCTGTTGCTACCGTAGAATATGCCGTGGTTGAGCGTGGTGAGATAGAGGTTGTTGTCTTTAGACTGCTGGTAGAATTTGGTGATGTACTTGTCGTTGAACGATGGTATGGTGTCAATATGCTTGCTTTCGGGCTCAATCTCTATAAGTCCGTCCTGTATGCCGAGATACAACTTCGGCTTGTTGTCTACGGTCATAAGTCCCATGGAAGTGATTTTTGACTGCGAGTCGTAAACCATTTGGCTGTGCGAAAGCAGAATATTGCGTACGAAGTAGGAAGTAAGGCTGACCTGCTTCAAGTCGTGGTTGCTGGTAACATAATACAAACATCCGTTGTAGATACGCGAGTCGACAATAGGCGCCTCGCGGATAAAGTCGAAAATCTTGTAGGCTTTATCCGAACCGCTTGGCTGAAGGAATATCTCGTTATGCGCGTTTATATAATAAATGTCGCCATTCTCGTCGGTTGCAGCAGACATGATGGCAGCATTGTCATTGAACACGCTTTGGTGTACCGGAACCTTCCAAACGGCGTTTTCGGTAGCTATGCATACATGGTCGTTCTTCTTAGCCGAAACGATAACGTTGTTGCACGACATCGGAATGTTGCGGCGGAGAGAAATAGTGTAGAACTTTTCCAAATCGCGCGTTAGAACAGCCGTGCTGTTATCAAGAAAACAGTAGGCTCCGCCAACATAATAAAAAAGATTGGCATGAAACTTAAGATCTACCTCGCGCTTCAGCGAACCGTCCTTATGCTCGATGTAGAACTTGTTGCCAGCAAGGATATTGGTCTCGCCGTCAATCACGCTGACGAAGTTGATGCGTTCGCCCTTATGAGAGACACGGGTCTTCATGGATGCGACGTCTATATGCAGCAGACCGTTCTGTGTAGCCACAAGAACCTGATTGGCGGCAGAACGGCAGATGGTCTTGGTAACAAATGGGTCGCCGGAGTGATAATTGCCGCCATTCGGATAGATAGGCTTCAAAGCCGAATCGGCACTTCTAAGATTTAGCGTGTACACACCCTGACTGGTGGCAGCAAGAAGCAGCCCGTCTTCTTCCATAATGTCGTAAACGGAATAATGCTGACCCTTCTTAGGAATGGTATATTCGGCAAGGCATCTGGTGCTATTGCCGGCTATCTCCCATTTGGAAAGACCGGCATTGCGTATTGCTATCCAACAGATACGCTTATCGCCGTCGCACTGCTGGGTGTACACCTTGTAGATTCGGTTGCTACCCACCTGGTACTGGCGTCTATCGCTGTTGTTCGAGAAGATAATCTCTCCAAACTCGGTGCCTACCCACACGACAGAGTCTCCCTCGGCAGATATTGATGAAAGACAATTGTTAAGATAATATTCTGATTCGTTCAGGGATGGTTCTTTCTTCTCATTGCACGACACCAGGAGCGAGGCGGTCAGAATAGTGAGAATGAAAGAGAATAGATTTCTCATAGTTTTTATACTTGCATAGTGTGGTGCTTGAGCATGGACTGTGTCTGTACGGTAATCTGTATATTGCCGTACAGACACAGTCCATGCTCCATATTCTATATTTAATATTAATGTAGTATGTTTCTGCAAAAACACCTTTATAGATGCTATAACTTTCTGTTTGCTTCGAGCGCTCTTAGCCAGTTGCCGCCCCATATCTTCGCCATATCTTCTTCCGAATAGCGGCGGCGCAGCAGCTCTTTTGTGAAGTTTATCAGTTCGGAGGCGTCGGCAAGTCCGGGCACGCCACCATCGCCGTCGAAGTCGGTGCCAAGTCCCACATGGTCGATGCCCATTACGTTGATGGCATGTTCGAGGTGGAGCATTGCGTCGTTGATGCAAGCTTTGCCGTCGGTGCGCAGAAAGCCGTTGTAGAGTGTTATCTGGCATACTCCGTCTTTTGCAGCGAGGGCTCGCATTTGGTCGTCGGTGAGGTTGCGCGGCACGTCGCACAACGCCTTGCTGTTGCTGTGCGAGCATACTATTGGCTTCGCCGATATCTTCAGCGCATCGTAGAACGACTTCTCGCCGGCATGGCTCATGTCCACCATCACTCCCAAGCGGTTCATCTCGCGTATCACCTCAGCGCCGAACGTCGATACGCCGCCGTGAGTATTGAGACTGCGGCGCGCCGAGTCGCATATCTGATTGTCGCCATTGTGACAAAGAGTGATGTATACTATGCCGCGGTCGGCAAAGTGCTTCACGTTCCGCAAGTCGTTCTCTATCGCAAGACCGTTCTCTATACCTATCATCAGCGATTTTACTCCATTGCGCTTGTTGCGCAGCAAGTCCTCACGGCTTCGCGCCAAGGCGATGTATCGCGAGTCGCTGAGCACAATCTCGTCAATCTTGTCGAAGATAAGGTCGGCGTAAGCTTTCGGTGTGTCGACGGGGAATGGTGCTACGTCGGCGAAAGTTTCCTCCGGCTTAGGCTGTGGCAGATATGCCACCATCGTCACCGCGTCCGTCCTGCCCTCGTTCATTTTGTGCAGGTCGTAGAGCACTTTTGGGTCGCGATGGTCGAAGCACACGCCTTGCGGGAAGAACATCGGCGTGTCGCAGTGTGAATCAATCGTGAGATTGCGCTGGTGGAACAGTTTTGCGCGTCGCAGCACATCGCCCTCCTCCACAAGCCACTTGAAGAGCGGCAGTCCGTCATCACCGAGCCACTCCGGATGCCATTGCACTCCGAGCACAGCCTTATGTTCGTTACTCTCTATTGCCTCAACCACGCCGTCGAGCGCCCGCGCAGTTATCTTGAAGCGTTCGCCCGGCGCAGCCACAGCCTGATGGTGGAACGAGTTGACGAATATTTTCTCCTTATTATATATATTATAGAGCACGCTGCCTTTCTCTATTTCCACGGTGTGCGTCGGTTCTGAACGGTCGGCATCCTGCGAGTGTCGGTAGTTTGTCGGATCGTGCGAGATGTCCTGGTGTACCCGTCCTCCGAGCGCCATAGCAAGTGTCTGCACGCCGCGGCAGATGCCCAGCATCGGAATCTGCCGGTCGAACGCCAGTCGGGTTATGAGCAGTTCGGGCAGGTCGCGCACGTTGTTGATGTTATGCAGCGCAGGCGAAGGCTCCTCATCAGCCCACAGCGGATTGAAGTCGCCGCCGCCTGTGAGCAGCAGAGCGTCGATAGTTTCGAGCGTATCGAGCAGTACGTTGCGGTCTGCCACTGGCGGAATGAGCACGGGCGTGCCTCCTGCCTTTATAATCTGACGGTAGTAGCGGTCGCGCACTGTAGCGTCGACGCCCTCGTAGTTTGTTGTTATGCCTATAATGGGTCGCTGGCTTATCTTCGGCTTGTTGTCGTAGAAGTCGGCGAGATGCTTGTTCAGGTTAAATGATTCCATACTTATAAAAATATTCCCACAGAGTTCACAGAACACATAGAATCTCCGACGTTCAGCTCCTTTGCAGAAGCGGTGTCTGTTCTGTGTGTCATGTAATCTCTGTGGGAGACGTTTGTTTATTCAGTACGCAATGCGGCGCTTAGTCTTCATTCTTGTCCTCAAGGTGTACCGGGATCTCGCGCTTGATGCTCTGGTCGAGCGATATGAGTGTCTCTGTTGACACCACGCCCGGAATCATCTGCATCTTGTTGTTGAGCAGGTCCATGAGCTGTTCGTTGTCGCAAGCATACACCTTAAGCAGCATTGTGTACGGACCGGTTGTGTAGTGGCACTCCACGATTTCGGGTATGTCTACCAACTGCTTCACCACGTCCTTGTACATGCTACCGCGCTCGAGGTTCAAGCCTACGTATGTGCATGTGCTGTAGCCTACGCTCTTCGGGTTCACCTCAAAGCCGCTACCAACGATTACGCCACCCTGAATGAGATGCTGAACGCGCTGGTGGATTGCGGCGCGTGATACGCCACACTCAGCAGCTACATCCTTGAATGGGATGCGTGCGTTCTTAGAGAGAATACTAAGTATCTTTCTGTCTAGATTGTCAATTTTGTCCATTTTCTATAATGAAATTTTGTCTATGATTACAATTTGTCAGCAAAATTATACATTTTACTTGAGACAATCAACAAATAGACCTTTCTTTTTTAGTTTTTTAGTACAAAACGACACGAAAGACTCTCATTTTTGTTATTTCCCCCTTCAAAACTACTGCGATATGATATGCAGGTCTCTCTGCGGGAACGGTATCTCGATGTTGTGCTCGTTGAGCGTGTTGTATATCGCCTCCTTCACCTGACCGGTCTTGCAGAACTTGTAGTCGACAAGCACCCAATAAGTCACGAAGAGATTCACCGAGTTGTCGCCGAAGTCGTCGAACACGACGCTTACCGGGCGCGCCAGGTCTATCACGTCTCTGCCGTCGGGCGCTTTCTCCTCCAGATTGTTCACTGCCTTTATGAGCATCTGTCTCACTTCCTCCACGTTCGAGCCGTACGCCACGCCCACCGGCACTTTAACCCATTCGTATGAGTGGTTGCGAGTGATGTTCTTGAAGTTCTTGCTGAATAGCGAACTATTGAGGAAGGCTATCACGCATCCGTCGCCGGTGATGATCTGTGTACTCTGATACGTTATGCTGTCCACCTTTCCGCGTATGCCGTCACATTCTATGTAGTCGCCTACGCGCACACGTCCGGTCATTAGTGATATGCCGTAGAAGAAGTTCTCGAGCAGGTCTTTCATGGCGAAGCCCACACCTGTCGCCAGACCAGCCGAGATTACGGAGATAGCAGTAGACGGAATCTTCAGCATCTTGATAGATATGATGAAGTAGAGACCCCAGCAGCAGATGGCTATGATATTATTGGCGAGCGTGAAGTTGGGCTTGCCGTTCACCACCACCTTCGACTTGTGGTACTTATGATAGAGCGACTTCACGAGATAGTTGATGTAGCGGAACAGGAAGAACTGCGACATCACCATCACCAGCTTGCCTATCGAGAGCTGTACCACGCCCGGCACGTTCAGGAAGTCGAACATGAATATAGTCCACACCGTAGCCGTCAGGTCGAACACGTCAGCCGCCCACCATATTGAGAGCAGCACCGAGAACACGCTTATCATCGGCACCAACGCCATGTACACGAAGTCGTAGAACCACGTTACGTTGATGTGCTTGTTGTGACTCTTGGTGATGATGCTCAGCACCGACCCCTTCTTCGCTTTCTCTGCCTCAGCCTCCGAGTGTATCTTATGCGCCAGATAACGCTTCTCGTACTGCGCCAGTATGTCGTACACGCACGTAATGGTCTGTATGCAGCTCAGCTGGAACATCCACCAGATGAGCACCTGCACCGACAGCAGCACGTATCCGTAGAGTGCCGAGGCGGTAGAGAACACCATTATAGCCAGCGATATCCATGTATAGAAGATGTCCGAGCGCGGAATGTTAGCATTATGGCGCTTCACCACACGCCACTGCCATACGGTGAACGCGAGCAGTATGGGCGGGAAGATGAGCGTCACGAGGTTGTTCGGTATGAAGATGATGCGGAACGTGATGACGATGAACGACATCAGCATTATAGGCGCATAGATGTGGAAACCGCTCTTTATCTGGTCGCCCGGCAGACGCACCAGCAGCGAGAAGAAGATGGCACAGAGCAGCCATGCGTACTCTATGAGCAGCTTCGATGCCATGAGGAAGAAGTTATGGTGCATGAACGTGCGTGCCACCATCACCGACACGGCGAAGATAAACATCGCCACGAACAGTATGAGACACACCTTCTTCTTCATGAACTCCTCCGTGCGGAAGCGCTTGGGCACGAGCCAGCGCACCAGCACGTTGCTCAACATGCCGGCAAGGAGCATGTAGAACAGCATGAATACGCTCAGACCGCCCACGATAGGTCCGCGCCATTGCGAGTATACCTTACGTTCGCCGCCGTCGGCGCTTTTCACCTTCTCCTCGTCGTACTTCTCGTTCACGTCAGCCTTCGCCGAGTGATACTGCATCGGCATATTCTTCAGAATCTCCAGATAGTTTTGGTCGCCGTTCACGAAGATGGTGTGCTGTATGTCGTTATATCGCTGAATAGCGTAGTCGTTCATTTTCTTCAGCTTCGCCGATATGAGCTGGTAGTGCTGCTCGTCCTTCTCCACATTGTTGCGCATGTTCTGCAGATTGCGCGCGAGCGCCACCGTATAGTCCAGACACGCCTTGCGGTCGTGCAGTCCCTGCCCGTCGAGCATGAAGGGCAGCTTGCGCTGCTTTCCGTTCTTGTCCACGATGAACTTCGGCGCCTGCTGCACACTGTCCCTGCGCACCATGCGCCTCATCGACGGCGGAATCTTGCTCAGCGTCTCTATCAACCTGAGTTCGGGATAAGAAAGTCTTTGTAAAAGTTGGTAATCTCAATAATTTT
>OMEP01000008.1_pt1 | contig 48638 bp, 49 predicted proteins | sample 1645411 | NCBI WGS metagenome assembly OMEP01 (sample SAMEA103958158, study PRJEB25191) | human gut metagenome | reverse complement strand
CAACTTTATCAAGGTTTAAGACATACAAGTAGTCAACCTAAATCAGGAAACTACAATACCGGCCAAATCTAAATCTCCAAAATGGACGTATTGATTAGGTATGGACTGTAGCCATTTTATAAGATCTTTATTTTGGTTTTGAGGATAACGGGATACGAAAAGTACGCGTCCATATCGTGCAAAGAGATGTTTCTGTAATGCGACATATCGGAAATTCTCTGCGTTCTCCACTCCAACTACGACAACATCCTGCGGAATGGTGAAATGCTGATAGTCGGCAATGAACATGAAACAGCCTTCTGTGGGATGAATTATTATCTCTTGTCCGTTGAGGACAGCAGTAACAGGCTGATAGCTATTTACAAGAAACCCAGTGAAAGTTCTACGTGAAAGGAACTTACTGTCGCCAGTGACAGCCACCAAAGAGGCTCTGCTGGCATCTTCATCAGAGAAGGCTTTCCGTGTTTGTTCCAGGTCGTAGATGTCGTACTGACTAGCAACATACTGGCGGAGAGACATTCCGTCTATTGCCCTCAGACTCTTGCGGCTACCGTGTGTTGTAGCCAGAAGGATGCCGTCTTCCTGCATCTGTTCAAACCAGTCGCCCTTCAGGCTGCAGGCTGGCAGGACGTCGCCATTGGCCAGCCGAATCAGTTTCTCTATGAGTATGGTAGTCTTTTTCATCTTATTGTCAGCAGCGTTTTAACTACTGTGTTGCTCTTCTCGTCTTTGTTGAGAGAATAGGTGTATTTATACGCCTGAGCATTGTAAGTGGTGGGCGAGGAGTTGATGAGATTGATGTTGCGTACATTGGCAAATTTCAGAATACCTTCCACATTATTGGGGTGCAGTTTGCCTATCTCATCCATCATGCAGTGGAGCTTAAAGTCGCCAAATTTGCGGGATATTTTACGCTTGAAGACGTTGATGAGCATGATGTTCACCATCGCTTTGACCAAGATGTCCGTACCGTCAGATCCCACGTTTGAAAGCTTCTCCACCCAGTTGGTGTCATTGTCATTCTCCTTGACTTTAAATTCCAGTTTGAAGGTGTCAGCCAACGTTATCTGATCGCGTTTCTGCTCAGCGTCCATCATTTCTATTAGTGTCATCAGGAGTCTGACGGCTTGCTCATTGGTGCGGTTCAGGTTGTCTTCATCGGTAAAGAGGTTCAGCTGCCCGATGTCATAGCCGTGTTCATCGTCAAAATGCTTGATGTTCAGCAGTTGCTGCATCAGCCGGTCATTGCTCTCCACCGCCCTCAGTTCAATCTCTTTGATGACACCAGCAAAATTGTTCTCACGGAAATCGCGGTTGATGTCGAGGATGGTCCTTTCGATGTCCGACTTATGCTGGCTCAGGTCGCTGACATCCTTGGCTATACGTTTGATGATTGTGGCATACTGCCGGCTGGTGCGCACCCGGTATTGCTCTATCTTGTTGTTGCTGATAAACTCATTCAGTTCGGCAGCAAATTCTGTATAGTCGGCATCGGTGTTGAACTCTGTCCGGAAATAGAAGGTGTTCTGAGGCGAGAAGTTGCCCTTGAAGCGTACGACAGCTTCCTTGAAATCCTCAAACTTTCGTTGTTTGGAGGCAATTTGGTCGCGCAACTCTTCCAGTATGTCAGCCAATGGCTTCACGGTTTCCAGCTCTTCTGCTGCAGAGACTTCCGGAGGATAGGAAGGACTGTTCAAGAAAGCCTGCACCTTCGTAATGGCCTCAGTCAGTTTCTCTTGTTCTTTACTTAAGGCCGAAACCTCATCCGTCAGCTGCTTAATTTTCTCGTCATACTGCTGTTTGCGCTTCAGGTATTTATCCTGCAAGTCGTCTATCTTCTGGCGCATCTGCTTGCGCTCCTCTTTTTTCTGCTGTTCATGCTCGAAATAATCACGAATGTCGTTTTGCCAGGAAATGTATTCTGCGCGATGTTCGTCAATGTATTTCAGATTGTCGACAACTTGCTGAAGCTGACGTCGGATGTCTGCCAACTGGTCTACGTCCACGCCAAGTCCTTTCAGCTCTGCATCCATCTGTGCCTGGAGTTCCACCTTTCGCTGTACTGCAGCTTGTTCTTTCTTTTTCAGTTCTGCGTTTACTTCCGCCTTTTGTTGGTCACTATTGGTCTTCAGTTCTTTCTTCTGTTTGTTGTACGAACTTTGTAGGGAAGCTATTTCTTTTTCTCGCAGGTCTGTCAGACTATCTTTCTGTTTGTCAAGTGTCTCAATCTCCTTCCCTGTCTCTCCAAGCTTCTTCTGTAGCTTCTCCAACTCGTCTTCACGCCATTTCTTCAAACGTTCCTCAGCTGCTTCCTTCTCTTTCTGAACGATTTCTATGCGACGAGGTATCTGGTTGTACTCAGCGTCAATAGTCATTTTCTCCATACGCAGCTGTTTCAACCTGACGCCCGGCTTGTGCTCCAGTTCGGCAATGTCGGTCTCCAGTCGCTGTTTTCGCAGTGCAATTCTTTTGTTCTGCTCCTCAGCCTTTTGCTCCAACAACGTTTTCTGAGCCTTCAGTTCATCAGGTGTCTTGACCGTCTTCTCTATATTGTTGACATCAATCCTAATGCCGTATATGCTATCAGAAGGGGTAGACATCTGAGGATTGAGGGCGGTGTTATAAAGAACGGCATCCTCATCGAGCACTTTCCCTACATTGCTTTCCCATCCCGGCTTGTTCAGGGTAAGCCATTCTATCAAAGACCCCTTCTGTCGGCTCAGCATATCGTCGAACCTGGCTATGTCGGCAGAAATAAGTTTGATGTCATTCTCGATGTCGGCAATCTCCCGATCACATACTGTCTCCAAATCTTTGCGCTGTATGGCCACATCGCTGGTGATGCGGTCTATCTCCTTTTGTTTTTCAGTAGACGCTTTCAACAAATCTAACCGCTTGTTGCTCAGTCCCTTTATCTTCCGCTCCAGTTCGTCTGTCTCTTCCTTGTAGGGATTGGACTGCCTTACACGTTGCTCCTGAAGTGTCAGGTCGTTTTTGGTTTGCCGGGCATCGTCCAACAATCTCTGATGCTCTTTTAGCTTCCGTTCATATTGGCTGCGGACAGCATCAGCCTTCTCATTCCATTCCGTTTGCAATCGGCCTTCCGATTCTATTCGCTGCCTATCCGATTCGTTCAGTTGCTTCTGGCATTGCAAGCCAAACGCTGCTAAATTGTTGTCAACCTCCTGTATGAGGGTGTCATATTTCGACTTGACACTCAGGTTCTTGCTGGTCAAGGTCTTTTCCTGATTGGTGAGACTGAGCTGTTGGATCTTCAGTTCGCCCTCCTTACCTATGCGTACTGCTGTTTTTTCAATGTCAATCTCCTTATAGTGCTGGCGCTTCTCATTGATTTTTTTCAAGAAATCGTTGATGATGGCTTCGCTTCCTTTCAAGCTGTCACGCTCTTTAGTGAACTTCTCGTTTTCTTCACCCAACAACCTTCGCTGACGTGACAGTTCCGTGCTGCTAGCGGATTCCTGCTCTGACAGGACCGGCAGTCGGCTGGTATCACGGTCTAAGGCGTAGTTCAACTGTCCGCAAAGCTCTGAGATAAGTTTGCGCACATACTCGTAATTGGTGTATCTCTCAATGACCGCATCGGCATCCGTCTTCACCTTCACCTTGCCATTCCTTTCAACTTTATACCATTTCCAAATGTCCTCATATTGTTGACGGAAGTTTTTCACCTCCTCGCGATAGCGGTTCAAGTCAATCTCGTCGCCAGCAAAGTCCATCGAGTCGATGATGGTGTCCTTGATGACACGCGATTCTAGGCTTTGGTTCAGGAAGATGTTCTGTATGGTCAGCGGAACCTGACGGTATTTCGCACTCTCCATCAGCGAGAACCTGCGATGTTCCTTCGCTACCTGCTGGCTGTTGCCATAGATGATGTCGCGGAATTCCTCATAACCGCGAATGATGTTGCTTTTATACACCCTTGCACCTATTTGTTCACTGATGCGCCCCCATTCATAACGAACGCTACCATCTTCTTCCAAAAAGAACCGCTTGTCGTAGGCACAATCCACAATTCGAAAGGCGGTACGTCCATGTGACAAGAAGGTCATAACAAAGAACTTTCCAGTCTCGCGACACACTTCATAAATGATGTACGAATTCTGGTGAGGCAAATAGAATTCATCGTAGCCTTTCTGACCAGCTTGCGTTTTGATGCCCAGCTTGCTCTTGTCCACATTGTAGAAGAACAAGATTGCACGAAGCAGAGTGGATTTACCCACACCCTGTGTACCGATGAAATGTACGTTGCCATCGAGTTTGATCTCTGCGTATGGCACGTGGGCACTTTTGATGAATATGATCTTATTGAGGTATCTCATCTTTTACGTCTTCGTCTATGTTAATACAAAGAATGATTTGTTCAATGTAATGGAAAGCATTGGTCACCTGATAGGTATCATCTGCCTCATTTACTAGTTCTGCAAAGCCCATGTTCTCCAGGGCTCCAGCAAGTGCCTCCAGTTTTTGGCGGTTCGACGTTTTGTCTGGAAACATCTGTGTCAATTTCTCTTTCAACCCCGGTATGGTGGCAAGTCTCACCTCCATCTGTACAAGACTAAACTGGGTACCAGCATCAAATGCTGTATCGTATGTCTTCAGAAAGTCCAAATAGCCAATCCACGAGAATAGCGCCTGTAGCTTGTTTTCAATTATTACCTTGGCTTCCTTGCGGCTGAAATAGTAGAAACCGTCACCACAGCTGAGTTGAAAGTCTATTTTGCCGAAATAGTCTTCATACTCCTGCTGGTTCTCTTCAATATCGTTGTAGATGGCACGAGTATCAGCATCGATGCTATTGCTCGATATGAATTGCCCTCGACTGAGGCGCTGGAAAATTTCACTTGTATATTTCATCGCGGATATATTATGGGGTATTCTATATTCTCAATAGTCTTTGTCTCTGTTGTGAAACGCATTTGTTCTGGATACTGAGATGCCATCTGAAGGAATAGCACTAAGCGCAGTTCTTTATCTGCTGTTTCCGTGAATGAGTAGTTCCAAAGGTAGTAGAACAAGTCGCTGCTTTGTGCTAGGAAACCATTCAGCAGTTCCTGATGATTGAAGGCTCTTGCCGTTTCTGTTTGTTCTTCCAGATAACTCTCGTCAATCTTTTCCGCAAGCCTCGACTTGATGTTTGCCTTCTTCGACAGGCGCTTTCTGATGTTGTCCAGTATCTCAAGGGCGGAATCTTCATTGCGAAGGAAATCCAGAGACACTCGGGTAACATACTTGGGCTTGCTCTCCATCCAGACGGTATTGGTCTGCGCCATTACCTCCTTCACGTTGGTTGCCTGCTCTATCATGAACTGGTCGCGCAGGTATTTCAGCTGTCGCACACGCTTCACCAGTCGGCTCTGATATTCTATGCGGTTCAGGTATTCTATAATCTGAGCGGTGATGGCTATCAATCCGTGAGCAGACTCACGCAAACCATCACGAACCTCGCTGACAGTCTGTTTCAGCCCATAGTCGGATACACTCGAAAAGAAAATGGTCTGCTCGTCTATCACGTGCTCCGTCTGGCGTATCAGTTCGCCTATCAAGCGCGCTTTCTCGTCAAAATCCTTCAAACGCAGTTCCTTGATTTTAAAGTTGGGCTCCTGCTTGTAGGTATCATCGACGATGCGTTTCAGGTCAATCACATTTCTTCGGGTGGCATTGTCGATGCTCTTGAATGTATGGCGAATTTCTCTCATGAAACTCTCACGGCGGACATTGTTCTCTGCTGCAAGATAAGAACTGATACCAAGGTTCAGTTTGTCGATGTACATCTTGACCGATGAAATGTTGATGTCCTCGTTCACTGCCAAGACCTCCTCGAAAAATCGCTGGTAGGCATCGTCTAGTTCCAGAGAGTCGCCCGTCTGCACAATTACCCCAAAGGTGATAAGGTGTTTCAGCTTATTCTCGTCTCCATCCAGGGTATCAAGTGCATCATCATACTTCACGGCAATCGTCTTGCGCTGCAAGAACATATTGCTTAGCAGTTTTGTGCCTTGTTGAAGTGCACGTGTCAGTTCTTTTATCGACCTAAATGTTGCCATTTTCTTTTAGGTTTGAATTTACTTCTCGTCTTCACCCTCTTGATCGGAACGGAATTCAAAAACGAGTTCGGATGCAGGGATATTACACTCCTCAAACATGCCATGAAGAATATTAATCTTGGTGGCAGTACTGTTGTCAGTCCATACGTACATACCTGGTGCAAGTTCGCGTCTCCACTCTTCAGGAGTCGCTGAGAAGCTGCACTTTTCATTTGCACAAAGCCATTCTATAGTTGAACGTTTTTCTATAAGAATGTGTCCACATACCTGAATGAGCATTTCCTTCCATGTATTGACCGTGTATCTAACCCCATGGAGCATATACGCTTGAAGCTTCTTGCCTGTGAACTCATAATCCTCATCGTCAAGTGATGCAGATTCCGCCTCACGGCTCAACGGTTCAAATGATGTTGTAGGCATAGGCCAAAGCCGCATAAACACATTCTGCAGTTCTTTCTGACGTGCTTTCAGTTCCGTTTCGGTCCATTGTTCGCACGATTTAACAGAGTTGTTCAGGCGGAATGCACTATCCTTGAACCCCTTCTCCATATCTCTTTTCTCAATAAAGGTAAGGTTGCTGTATTGAGAATTATATCCAGTGAGCGTGAGATTTGCCATTGTGTGCAGATATTGCTCATGAATTCTTTCCCAATCTTCACCCAAGGTAGCTTTCCACTTGTCCGATAGGGTCTGTGGCATAATATGCTCAATCGTGATATTCTTCTCCGTCAGTTCCTTCACCACATCATGACGTTCGTTATTGTCTTGGTTCTCCATGCGCTCGAGTATAAACATACGAGCATTGACAGGCATCTTATATACTTGGCGTGTCTTGAAATCGCCCTTCACCTCCTCGTCTGATGGAAACACCGAAGAACGCCCTTTCTTTAGCAGAACGTATTTCAGTACGTCAATATATGAAGGTGAAGTCTCGTCACTCGACCTGTTGACGTGATTCAACACATCTCTGTGAAGTGTGGCAAAAACCTTATTCAAAGCATTCGATGGAAGATTGCAAATGATTCTGCGAGCCCAGTAGGCTTCTATGACATCAAGAACTTGGTAGATTTCTGTTTCTGCTAATCCTACTTTAGTTGCATAGTCGAAGAATGCCATAAAGAACGGATATGCGATGGTTGAATCCAATGTGCGCAACTGGTTCAGTTTCATGTTCAGTTTGTCTGTTCCTACCTTGGCATTATCAACTTGACTGTATATCTTGGCGTAGTGATGCATATCCTCCAAGAGTATTGCCCTGTCGATATTCGCTGTTTCAGCATACTCCTTGAAGATGAAGTATATCTTGTCGATACGTCCAATCTTACCCTGTTTCATAGTCAGGTAATCACGCACAAAAGAGGATGGATCGTACTTAGTAAACTCCTCAATAGGGTTCCAGAATCGAGTATAAAGGTCGTCCTGCTCGGCTGGTGCGAGTGACATCAAGAGATAGTTGCGTATCTTATCTGCTTCGCTCAGATCAAGACCTGTAGAGTTCAGACTTTCAAAAATCAACTGTGGGTCATCATCTTCGTCAAGACGTATGTTGATAACTTCAAGTTTCTTTATGGTCTCAAAGAGCTCGTCAAGGGTTAGACCAACACTAGTTATCTTGTTATAGAAGAAATCGTAGTTACGAGTTACATTCGACTCCTTGATATATTGGTCTTTAGGCTTATACAGCAAAGCGTCAAATGCTTGCATATCCTTCTTAATAGGCTTCAGCTTCACCTTGCGTTCATCTTCCTGATATTCATCCACGAGATAGCGCTTAAAGATTTTCTCGACAAGCTTGGCATCAGTAGACTCTATCAGTCCTTCCTTCTTGGCATTCACCATAGCTATCAGCAGCAACGAAACAGTAGTGATTCGCTGCTGACCATCAATGATGAACCTATCCTCTGTTCCCGACTGAATACTTGATACGATACTACCAAAAAAATGACTCTTACGGTCACTATTATGTAGTTTCATCAAATCTTGGAACAACTGCTCACAGTTTTCCTCCTTCCAGTCGTAGTTGCGCTGATACAGAGGTATGATGAATCGCTTGTCCGATCCATCAAAGAATTTTATTAGGGGTTGTGCGTCGCCTTTCATAGTTAGAATATTGTTTTAATGTAACTCATAAGTTCTTTATTGTTGCAACAGGGAACTTCAAGAGATCTGCCTCCATTGAATCCATGTTTGGATAATTCTTGCTCAGAAAGCATTGTGCCTTCGTATTCCTCAAGAAGTTCAAGTTTGTAGGTAATATCATTTGGTGGCGTTTCAACCCAGAATTCTTGGTCTTCACGTTTGCAATTCTCTGCAGTTACAACCATCTTGAAGCGTATACAACGCTCATCTGACATAAAAAGATATACAACGTCTCCGATAGAAAAACGTGCTCTTCCCATTCTCCAGCTAATGAATCCAAGACTATGGATTGCATCAGCATGTCTACATCTTTTTCTATTGGCAAAGGCAAGCCAAGTGCGATTATTTGACATAATTAACGTGGATATGATAAAATGTATGTAACTGACATTTTTTAATTATCATGGACAAAGATAATCATTTTTTCTAAGCCTCCATAATTATTATTGCTGATTCTTTATTTTTTAGCTGTAATTTGAATTTATGTGTAATTTATAAAGCATAACGCACCTATCCTTAGTTAAATACAGATTTTACATACTCAAGTTTCGGATTTAGAATGAGTTCATAAAAAAGTTCATAAAAAAGGCTTTGAGTATTTCCGTATATCACGGAAAATGAGTAAATTAGATGTGACAAAAAAACATTACTCAAAACTCAAAGCCATGAGCAAAATTACAAATATTCCCTCAGAAATCCGCAACTTTTTCTCAGAAAAACGTCGCAGTATAGTTATGGATACATTTACGCGCCTGCTTGAAGGCTTAAATTTGGACACCCGCAGCCTTGGTGGCTTGAAACGTGAGAACTGCCAGTTGACGAACCTTCAAGTGTTCCAAATATTGTTACTGCTTCCATTCTTTGCAATCAAAGGATTCTCCCATTATGATGGTTCGGCGCTGTGTCGTATGTTTGGCGGTAAGAAGGATGTTCTCTATTCATATCTGTCACAAGACAATGTCAACTGGCGGAATGTCGTGTACCGCATAACCAATTGGCTGCTGACGAAAGTGACCGTGCGCCAGGACCATAAGAAGAGTCTGCTTCCAACCGTACTGATAGCCGATGACACGGATCTTCCAAAGACGGGCATGCATATGGAATCCATAGGCAAGATATTCTCGCATGTACACCAGAAATGCATCCTCGGCTACAAGGCTCTAATGTTGTGCTGGAGTGATGGCCGCACGCAGTTCATGCTCGACTTCTCTCTTCATGGCGAGAAGGGCAAGGTTGATGGTAAGGAGCAAGGGCTTACCTCTGAACAGAGGAATGGGCGTTATGAGCGCAAACGTGATGAGAAGTGTCATATTGCCAAACGCAAGGAAGAGTATTTCATGAGCAAGGGTGTCAAGCTGTTGGATATGGTAAAGAATGCGATACGCAACAAGATACCTTTCGATTACTTGCTGGTTGACAGCTGGTTCACATGTACCGAACTGGTTGATTTCGTTTATCGCAGCCACAAGAAATTCCATCTTCTCGGCATGGCAAAGATGGGCAACACCAAGTATATGACTACTAATTGGGGAGAATTGTCTGCCAAGGCCATAATCACCAAACTTAAGGCTAAGAAGGAAGTGAAATACAGCAGGCGCTACCATTGCCATTATTCCGAAATTGAAGTTGTGCTTGGAAAACGTTCCGTAAAATTATTCTTTTGCAAGAGAGGCAAAAAGGAAGCGTGGAAAGTTCTTCTTACAACAGATCTGAACCTCCGTTTTATGCGTGCCTACGAGATATACTCCATGCGTTGGAGCATAGAAGTGTTCTTCTCGGACAGCAAGCATCCGCTTGGACTTGCAGATTGTTCATCCCGCGACTTTTCTGCCCATATTGCACATGTTTCATTGGTCATGATACGTTACAACATACTCGCCTCAATAAAAAGAACACTCGACTATGACACCATAGGAGGACTGTTCGGTGACATGTATCTCGGAGTACACGAACTGACGGTGGTTGAAAAGATATGGGCAATCATAATAGAGGTGGTAGCCGTCGTTTCTGAACTCATTGGTGCTGACTCCGATGAACTAACCATCCAAATTATTGAGAATGACAAGAGATTGGCTGCACTTAGAGAGTATGCTCAAACGGCTTGAAGTCTAAATCCGAAACTTGAGAACCTAATGTTTTTTACACTCTATCAACAACATTCTCCAAGTTATTCAGCTTTACCAGCATAAATGCCATACGCTCATATGGGCAGGAAAACGAAGCGAGCATAATTGGGTTGGTGGATAATTGGACGGTTTGCCTTTATTTATAGGGAGTTACAGAGGTTTGAGGGGCTGGACGCTGGAAAAACGAAACGTGCAAAAAGTTGAATTTGGTTGAATTTTGGTTTAATTTCTGGGGCGCCCCCGTTAAATGGGGCTTTAATCGGGGTTTAATTCTGGTTTAATTTGGTTTAATCGGCTGGGCAAAATGGTGGCTGCGCGGCATCAAAACGCTGCCTCCTGACGACCGCCAGCTGGACGGCATCGAGCCGCTGGGCATGACCGCTAAAAACGGCGCGCCTGGCGGCTCTTTTTGCGTGGGTGGTGCAGTTGGTCAGACGAGGCGCAAAGCGCACGACAGCGGGCTTATAGCGGCCTGTGGCGGGCAGTCCTGACGGCGTGGCGGCGACCATTTGCGCGCGGCCACGGAAATGACCCCTGGCGGGTGGTGTCTGGGCGGCCTGTGGAGGGGCGGCAGGGGCATGGCTGCGCGCTCATGGGCGACATGGCGACGGGTGGCAGGCGGGTGTTAACGCGGGTGTTAAATGCACCGTTAAACGGGCAGGGCTGGAGGCCGAAAAAAGCACCCAAAAAAGGGCGCATTTCGTAGCTGGTCGCGGGGTCAAAAACGGCCTAAAAATGGGGTTGGAGTGACAGTTGGGGTGACAAATGGGGTGACGATTTGTGCAAGCATCGCCCCCTTTAATGGAAAATAAGGCGGCAAAAACCGCGAAAAACGGGCAGAAACACCCCCTTTAATTCCATTTAACGCCCAGGAAAACGACCCCTAAAAATTGGGGTTAATTACATTGTATTTCAAGCACTTAAAAGCATTTAACGGCCTTTTGCCGTGCAGAAAACAGCGTTTTAAGGTTCATTTGGTCTTTTCAGGGGGTCGCGCGGGGCTATCCATGCCCACCCCATTAGCCTACATGAGCAGTAACGGACGTGTCGGCAGCATCGGCATTTTTTTGCAGCCGCTGTGTGAGCTGGGCGACCTGCTCCCGAAGCCTGCCAATCTCTTCGGCCTGCTGTATAATCTTCGCGTCCTTTTGCTGGATATATGGCTCATATTGCCGAAAAAATTCCGTTAGTGCCGATTGGTCTGTTAGCGGTGTCCTGACCTCTTCGGGCTGGTTTGGCAGTGAGCTATACCCCAGACCCGTGAGCAGCCACATGGCGTTAACTTCGTATGTTATTACGATTTTCTCTAATATGTCGGCTTTGGGCATTACTCCCCTGGCATAACTGCGAATGTTAGCCTCGGAAACGCCTAACCTTTCGGCAAATACGGTGTTTTTGCCCCCTGCTTTTTCTGCGACAAGTTCCTTTATTCGGTCATTTATGGTGCTGCTCATAATTTTATTTTTTAGGTTGTGGTCGTAATTTTTTACGATTTTATTTGGTGGTGTCGTAAGAAATTACGAACTTTGCGACGTTGTAAGAAATTACAGCGCGGCCAAAGTTACGAAAAAACGGCCACATAACGAAATTTACCAACCGTAAAATATTAAAGGACATGACACCCAGAAAACAAATCGAGGTCAACAAGCAGACCCGTGAAATGCTTGTAAAGCTATTCAATACGACCAGCGTAAGCGTATGGCGCGCGCTGTCGTTCCGCGACAACAGCCCGAAGAGCCAGCGCATACGTCGCGCGGCAGAGCAGAGGGACGGCAAGCTGTTGATGCTGACCCCCGCCATGGAGACCATACACGACGCTGAGGGCTTCATGCGTCAGTATTTCCCCGCTGGCGTGATGATAGAGGCCGACAAGAACACGGGACGCGTGGAGCTGCTTAAAAACGGCGAAGTGGTAAAGAGCTGGGACAGCGTGAAGCTGTCGGAGTTCCCGACCATTCAGCAGGAGGCCGTTAAACTCTGTGGAAATTCAGTCGTAACCCTCTAAAGCCTGGCACCATGGAAATGTATAACAGTGCGCTTTGCATAAGCCACGCGGAGCTAACCAGCGGCATAATGACAGCGGCCAATTTGCGCCAGCTGCAACACCGTGGGCAGGTTACGCAGGTGCGCCGCGCATGTTATGGCACCTGTGCGCTCTATGAGGTTGAAAGCCTGCCCGTGCAATACCGCGCGGAGGTTTACCGCCGCTTTCCTGACCTGAAAGAGCAGGCCGAAAGCAAGCCATTTGTGGAGAGCGTGGAGCCAGACGGCAAGGCGATGCAGTATTATGCCGACTACGTATTGAGCGACGGGCGGCACCTGACGACGGAGAAGCAAAAAGAGTATGCCAATAACTGCGCGGTGCTTCGGGCATTCGGTCAGATGCTGGAGCGTGCGAACAGCCACCGCATGAGACAGAGCAAAGCCAGGATGAACGCTGGGGAGTTCTGGGCAAAGGCCGCCGCCGCGCTGCCGCGCCTGTGCGACCGCTGGCCTAACAGCCTGCCGCAGTCGCCGCGCCGCCTGCGCATGAAGTATGCCGAATTTCAGCAGGTGGGCTATGAGTGCATGATTAGCCGCAAGTTTCAGAATAAGAACGCGGCCAAGGTGCTGGACGACGAGCAGACGGCAGCCATGCAGGTGCTTTTGGCACACCACAACAACCTGCCCGACACGGAGGTCGCCCGCAGATACAACAGCGTGGCCAAGGTGAAAGGCTGGCCGCAGATAACAGCCAGCGCGGTGGCCGTGTGGCGCGAAAAATGCGACCTGGTAACGGCAGCCGCTCGCAGGGGTGCAACGAATTTCCGCAACGAAAGGAGTATGCAAGTAAAACGCCGCCGCCCGACCGCGCCGTTCCTTATGTGGACGCTTGACGGCTGGACATGCGAGCTGCTCTTCCAGCAGACGACAGTAAACAAAAAAGGCCAGCGCACGACGACCTACCACAACCGCCTGACGCTTGAAGTGGTGCTCGACCCATGCTGTAATTACCCCATAGGCTACGCCATAGGGAGCCACGAGACCCCCGCGCTTATAGCCGAAGCCCTGCGCAATGCCGCGCAGCACAGCCGCGAGCTGGTGGGCGTGATGATGCGGGCGTATCAGATACAGTGCGACCGCTACGCCATTAAGACCATGACCGACCTGTACCAGGTAATGTCGAAGCACGTAACGCCCGCGCGGGCGCACAACGCCAAGGCAAAGCCCATCGAGCCATATTTCAACTACCTAAACACGACCTACTGCCAGAAGTTCGATAATTGGAGCGGCTACGGCGTAACGACCAACCCGAAAAAGCAGCCGAACAGCGAAGCCCTGAACGCTCTACGCCACAGCTTCCCCGACGAGCAGGGGGTGCGCGAACAGATACACAAAATAATGGCCTATGAGCGCGCCAGCAAGCGCGCGCAGTTCATGCAGATGCTGGCCAACCTGAGCGACGAGCACCGCCTGCCGCTGTCAAAGGAAAATTATCTGCTGTATTTCGGAGCCACCACGGGCATGACCAACGCCATAGAGGGCTGCGGCCTGCGCCCGACGCTGTTAGGCATTAAGCGCGATTACGACACCTTCGACCTGACATTCAGAGAGCACGCCAGCGAAAAATGGCAGGTGCGCTTTGACCCCGACGACCTCACGGAGGTGCTGGCCGTGAATGAAGACGGCAGCCGCCGTTACATGCTGCGCGAAAAGTATGTGCAGCCCATGGCATTGGCAGAGCGCAGAGAGGGGGACGCGGAGCAGCTGGAGGCAATCAGAGCCTTTAACAAGGAGCTGGAGCAGCATGTAACCGACCAGCTGGGCGAAGCCTACGAGACGGTCGACCGCATGATACAGGACACGGACAGGCAGGAAGCGTTACTGTTAGGCCGTCTGCTGCTGACGGACAGCCACGGGCAGCACAAGCTCCCAGCGGCACAGCAACGGTTAAGCGCGCAGGCCATTACTGACGTGGAGTATGAAACAGTGGAGCGCACGCCCGCCATGCCCGTGGGGTGGCAGGAGGAAGACCCCGAAAGCTACGACATATTTTAACCAACCATTTAACACCAGATAAAAAGATGATTAAGGACGAAAAAACGCAGATAGCCGCACGGCTCAAAGAATACTGCGAGAAAATGGGCAGCCAGAACAAAGCCGCCCGTAGCCTGAACGGCATAAGCACTGCCACGGTCAGCAAGATGCTGTCGGGACAGTGGGACACAATCAGCGACGAGCTGTGGCGCGCGCTGGCCGCCCAGATAGGGCACGACAGCAGCGCGTGGCAAATCGTGAAAACAGGAGCCTACAAGCGCATGGCCTTTTTAATGGAGCAGGCCAAGGAGGAAAGCCTGGTAATAGCCATAACGGGCTTTGCTGGCTGCGGCAAGACGGAGGCCATAAAGAGCTACGCGAAGAGCCGCCCCAACGTGTACCACCTTATGTGTTCCGAATATTGGAACAGGCCGACGTTTATAAGCAAGCTGCTGCGCGCCCTGGGCAAGGACATGAGCGGCACAGTGAGCGAACAAATGGACGCCATAGTGGAGACGCTAAACAGCGCAGACGCACCGCTTATCATTCTGGACGAGGCCGACAAGCTGCGCGACCAGGTGCTCTATTTCTTTATAAGCCTCTACAACCAGCTGGAGGGGCACTGCGGCATTATCATGGTCGCCACAGAGTACCTTAAAAAGCGCATAGAGCGCGGGGTCAGGCTGAAAAAGAAAGGCTATGAGGAAATATACAGCCGCATAGGCCGCAAGTTCGTGCAGCTCCAGGTTATCAACGGCGAAGACATTGCAGCCGTATGCAAGGCCAACGGGGTAACGGACGCGAAGACCATACAGGACATAATAGCGGGGGCAGAATGCGACCTGCGCCGCGTAAAGCGGGCAGTATGGGCGGCCAAAAAGAAAGGAGGCGCGGCATGACACTGCACGTTAAACGCCGCATGAGCGCGGCAGCGGTGCCCGCCCTGCTGGTTGAGTGGCTAAAGGACGACGTTCTGCCATTCGACATTGAGGTGTGCGCAGGCCGCCGCCGTCAGGGCGAGCGTCAGCTGGTCTTTACCATAACGGGCACGACCCAGGAAGACGTAACGGCCAAGGTGGAAGCCCTGGAGCACACCATAGCCAACCTAAACCATTAACGACATGCGCAGGGCGATAAGTAATAAGAACGTGATGCAGGCGAAGTTTGACACAGCCCCATTTACAGGGGCGTGGCTTGCGAGCCTGGGACGGCCAGAACTGCGGGGCGCGTGGATAGTGTACGGCGGCAGCGGGTCAGGCAAAACGACCTACGTAATGCAGCTGTGCAAATATCTTACGAATTTCGGCAGGGTGGCATACAACAGCCTGGAGCAGGGTCTGAGCTTGTCGCTACAAAAGGCATGGGAGCGCGTCGGCATGGAAGAGGCAGGCAGCAAAATAATACTGCTGTGCAAAGAGAGCCTGAAAGACATACGGGAACGACTGACGAAAAAGAACGCCCCCAACGTGGTGGTCATAGACAGCGTAAATTATTGGATAGGCTTTACCATGCGCGACTACACCCGCCTAAAAGACGACAACCCCAACACCCTGTTTGTCTTCATAGCCCACGAAGACAAAGGCCAGCCAAAGGGCAACATGGCTAAAAACATACGCTATGACGCAGACATAAAAATCCGCGTGGAGGGTTACAAAGCATTTGCCACGACCCGCTACGAGGACAGCGACAAAGGCGAGGGCGGCCAGGACTTCACAATCTGGGAGCAGGGCGCGCGCGAATATTGGGCAGAACTATAAAAGCATTACGACAATGAAAGAAAACAAGACCATGGACGAAATCCACCGAGGGCTGCTGAAAAAGTTCCACACGCTTTGCAGCGTGCTGGGCATGAGCGACGACGAGAAGCAGTCGCTCATAGAAGCCTACGGCGTGGAGAGCAGCAGGGACATAGACACGCACGACCTTGTAGACCTCTGCGGCAAGCTGTCTCGCCAGGCCAACGGGAAGCAGGCCGAATATGACAAGCTGCGGAAGCAGTGCATGGCGGCCATAGGCAGCTGGCTAAAGATGTGCGGGCGTGAAAGCAACGCCACAATCATTAAAGCCATAGCCTGCCGCGCCACGAAGCAGACCGACTTTAATAAAATCCCCCTGGAGCGACTGCGCAACCTGGTGTATCTCTTCAACAACAAAGTAAAAGACCACGACGCAGTGGACGACGTAACCAACCCGCCGCAGAAGGTGGTGCTTATCTACAACACCGACGGCGGCCTAAAAGCATTTAACTGAACAATGGACACAACCCCGACCATGCGCGAGACACAGCGCAGCATCAACGAGGCCACCATGGACATGGACACGGAAACATATTGCTGGTTCATGCGCGAGCTGGCACAATGGTGCGAGACCCAGGCCAATTTGCAGGAGTACCGCGAGGAGGCCGTCTTCGATGATAACGAGTAATAACCCCCAAAAAAATAACAAACAGATGAAACAAACAGTAAAAACCTACGTAGGGCTGGCCGTGAGCCTGCCGTTTGCCGTGGTAGGCGGCGCGCTGCTTATTGTCGGCGCAGTGTGTAACGTTATAGCCTCTATGGCTCTGGGACAGCCCCAGAACGCGCGAGACTACATGGACGTAATGAAGAGTTAAACACCTATTAAACCCCCGTTAAAATGGACGAAAAGAAAACAACGACTGTCGAAATGACGGCAGAGGAACAGGCACAGTTTGCCGCGTTCAAAGAAGAGCAGGAAAAGCGCGCGCGCCAGCAGCGACGCAAGGAAAACCGCGAAATGTACGCCCAGCTGGTGGACGAGCAGGTGGCGTGCGCCATTCCAGAGCTGCAAAGCCTTTCGGAGGCAATCAAGACCGTAAAAAATACGGTCTTTGAAAACTTCAAGGCCGTGCTGGACATAAAGGCCGACGTTATGAGCCTGACCAAAGAGGGCGGGCAGCACAGCCACACGTTTACGACCAGCGACGGCATGATGCGCATAACGCTGGGCAGTAACACGGTGGACGCATACCGCGACACCGTGGAAGACGGCATCGAAATGGTGCGACAATACATAGAGGGCATGGCCAAGGACGAGAACAGCCGCACGCTGGTTAATGCCGTTCTGCGCCTGCTGGCAAGAGACCAGAAGGGGACGCTGAAAGCCAGCCGCGTGCTCCAGCTTCGGAAAATGGCCGACGAAAGCGGCGACGAGACATTCCAGGAGGGTGTGCGCATAATCGAGGAAAGCTACCAGCCCGCCGAAACGAAGCAATACATTCGCGCGGAGTATAAGGACGACAAAGGCTGGCACATAATCCCCCTGTCGGTAACAGACGCATGACCATGGGCAGGGACATAAGAAAAGCGCGACCCCCATAAGCTAAAAGCCTGAAGCCCGCGCCCCCGATGAATTAAAGGACGAGCAAAGTTACGAATTTTTCGGGAAATGGGCAAGCCAAAACGCTACAAAAGCACAGAGGCGCGGGCAAAATTGATACGCGCCCTAACCGACCGTTATTACGAGCCAGGAAACAATGCAAAATGTTACAAGGCTGTGTGGAAAAAGTATATTAACCCCATTTACCCGATGAGTTATAGAACATATCTAAATTACCTGAATATACCGACCGACCCACCAGCCCCACCACTCAACGAGCCGAATTTGTTCGGCGACATGTTGGACTAACCAGAAAAGCCCGTCAGCGCAGTGCTGGCGGGCTTTTTTCGTGTCGGAGGTGTTACGGGTCATTCTTTTATTTTGAGAGCCGCCACGACCACCTGCGTGGCCTTACGCTCTGCGGCAGTGAGCTGGGCGCGTGTGATGTAGCGGTCGATGCTTTCTATCAGTTCGGCGTGGTTGTGGTTGGTGGCCTGCCATGTCAGCATTAAGGTGCTGAAATTTTCGCCCGCCAGGGAGGCCATGGCGGCGTGCACTTTGTCGAGCAGGTCGAAGTAAGCCAGCGCGTCGGCCAGACGTTTGTCGCGGCAGCCTGCGGAGTATGCCACGGCGCGGGTAACGACGTGAAGGCGCACAGGTATGTCGGCCATGGCGCAGTGTCGGCTTTCCTGGCGCACGTCGTAGGGTTCAAACTCCACGAAGAGCGACGGCGTAGGCCATGCGGTGTTGTTGGTAATGTCGGCCAGGTGTTCGTTCCACAGGTCGATAAATTTAATTTCGGGCACGCGCTCTTTGATGCGCTGGGCAATGGCCAAAAAAATTTGCTTTCTCATTTTTTGAGGGTCTTTGTTATTTCCTGGTTGAATTGTTCCAGGTTGTCGTTTATTACTTTCTGAATAATTGATCGTGTCTCTTTGCCGTCGCCGACAAACTGACGCTGCGGCATGTTAATGGTGCGGCTGTGGCTCTTCACTGTGTACGTCTTCCCTTTTTTGCTTCGGCGGGTGTGCTGTCGGACAGTTACGGAGCCTTTCGCGCCCTCATTGTGGACGGTGGCGTAGGGCTGGTTAGATGTGAAGCGCACGCCGTCGGGAGTCTCTTTGGCCTGTATTGACCTGCGGAGGCTTCCCGTAACGACCAGGAGGGAGCCGAGGGCGTTTGGGTCTTTGCGCTTTTTCCACTTTTTGGTAAAGAATGCCTTGCGCGTAAAATTGCGGTCAAACTCTTCGGCCAGCTCCACGCGCATGTCGCTAATAATGTCTTTTTTGAGCTGCTGGGCGTTACGCATTGTTATTTTTTACGATTATATTTTTGTATGTCAGTAATAAATAGTAAATTTGTGGCATGATGAAAACCAATGTACCCACAGCCGTGCAGAATGCGGCAAAGGAGCTAACGGACTTGTACGGCTCTAATTTCGCCTACCTGGGTCAGTATGAGGGACGCGCTGTCTGGCGTTACTGTTTTCCCGAAGATACCGACACGGGCTTTCCGTTTGTCTACCTGTACGGGGACGGCCATGTCGAGGAGGTAACAGGCCGCCAGGCTCTGCGCTTAATCAGTCGCTTTGTCAAAGATTGATAAAAATTTCTTATTAAAAATTTTGTTGTCTATCCTTAAAATGCCCCGCTTACGGTAGGGCACCGCGCCGCCGTCGTTGCACAGTTCGTCAATGGGTCGCTTTGCGCCCAGCGCGGCACTATACACCTGGGGCTCGATGTAGGCCAGCGTGCCGTCCTCAAACCTCTGTAAAATGGTGGCATGACCGCCGCCGCCTTTCCAGCCGATAGTAAGGACATAAACGCCCTGCTCTTTGCACGTTTCCTCAAAATATTCTTTGTAACGCTTCGCGTTCATGCGCTTGTAGCCTTTAGCGGCCATCCAATCCACAGTGAGCACGCCAGAACATGCGGAGCCGTCAGGGTTAAGCCATGCCTCAAACGACCGCTGCCGCGCCAGATATTGGGACAGGGAGCCGCTGGTGTTACCTTTGGCCGTCAGATTAAAGCCGCGCAGGCGCAGCATGTAGGCAGGGGCGCACGTCTGGCAATTTATGCTATATTCATAGCCTTTGCCGTGTTTGGGGTTGGCACTCTGTTTGTCGGCATCTTCCACGGACATGGCCGCGCCTTTTTTCATGGCCAGCTCGTTTTCAATTTCGACGCAGTTCTGGGCTATGGCTTCGCGTTCCGTGTCGGTCAGGTAGCTGGGCAGTTCTGCTTTATAGCGAGCCTTGCGCTGCTCTTCGCTTTCGGCTTTTGCCACCTCTGTAATTACTTTTTTCGCGGCTTTGGGTGCCTTATAATAGGGGTGTTTGGGCGGGAACAGTTTCAGGGTCTTACCAGCGTTAAAGCGGAAAATCTGCTGTTTGGCCGCTTCGGTAGAGTTGTCGCCCAGACGCATGGCCTGCACGGGGTCGCTGGTGGTGTATTTGTCGCGGCGCACCTGCACGGCGGTGCAACGGCAGCCCCAGCCATTCGGGGGGTAGTATTTGTCCCAGAACGGGTCGGAGGGGGGCAGGGTTATGCCGTCCATGAGGGCGTGGTCTTCGCGCACGCGGTCGTCCTGTGCCGTGCGGTACTGCAACAGGTAGCGGTCGCCGTCGGCGGCAATGCCGACCCAGCGGGCGGCCATTTGGGCGGTGCCGACGGCGTGTTTATATTCGGCGTAAAGATAGTTTGTGTTATAAGTGGCGTTAATCTTTTGCACGTCGGCCTGAAAGTCGCTATAACTTTTAATTTCGCCTTTGTCGTTGACCAGCGACAGGCCTATTTCGCGCATGGCGTGGAACGTCTTAAAGCCTGAAAAAATAAAGCTGTTTTCTTCCAGGGCATAGCGCAGGGTGTCGGGCACGTCGGTGGGCAGATGTGCATCGACGCCCAGCTGAATGGCGGCCACAGTCTCACTTATGAGCTTACGGGCGGCGGGGTCTTTAATCTGGTTAATGTCGAAGCCGCCAGCATCGTAAATGAGTTTGGCCACGGCATCGAAGACGGAGGGGTCAAGGCTGGGCATGTCGTCGGCGGCCAGCTGGAGGGTGTCGTCTTCATAGAGGCTGTTAACGGCTGCATGGAACGCCCCGTAACTATTGCGCAGGTGACCGGCCAGCGCGGGGCTTACGCGAAAAAAGAGTCGGGCTGTGTTTTCTTTTCGCGCACGCCCACAATGGGCACGTTATATTTGTCGGTAAAATATTGGGGGTCTATTTCGTAATATTCCAGGAGCACGCGCTCCATTTCGCGCTGCTCTGACGGGGTAAAGGCCGCCGCGTCGTCCCATTCAAAGCGCAGGCCGCCGACGGGGAAGCCGTGCGCCAGCATGAACGGCAGCAGGTGGTCGTTAACGTTATTGGCCAGCATCTTTTTGTCGGCCTCTATGACATTCTCGAACACGTCTAAATGCGTTTCAGACTGCGACAGGGAGGAGCCCGCGTCAATGGTCATTGTCTGGTTCAGTATGCCTTTTGAAATTTCGCTGTTACAGCGGTCTACGCGCTTGTCGTAGACGTTGTAAGCGTCGCCCCTGCTGCTTTCCTTAATGTCTATTTCGGTGCCGTCAGGGAAGAGACCCCAAAACGCGCTGCCCATATTCTCAAGGGCATCTTCAATTTTGGCACGTTCCGCGTCGTCGGTGGTGGTGGCTTTGGCTATACGCATAGGCGCGCCGAAAATTTCGCCGAACATGTCCCAGAAGCCCAGCATGTTTTTTTTGCTTATGCACTGCGGGGCGCATTTCAGGAGCAGGCCAAGGTCGTAGGGCTTGCCAATCTCCAGGCACCAGCTGGCAAGTTCGCCCTCGCGGTATGGCAGGCCGTCGCGCCAATCGTCGCCCATGTTACGGAGCAGGACGCCGTGTTCCTGGCATACATGCTTACGGGGCACCAGCTCCACGCCGTCGAATGACAGGCCGTCGGCTGTCTTCACAATATCGCCGAATTGTACGAGGGAATGACCCCAGAAGCGGGAGTCGAGAGCCAGGGAGCAGTAATCGTTAAACCATTCGCGCTCAAACATGGCTGTGGCCTTTTCCACCTCTTTGCCGTCTGCGCCGACCAGGCGAAATTTTTGCTTTAGCACCATGCCTTTACGCTGGCCAATACAGCCCTCAAGGTGGAGGTCTACGAGGCAGTCGGTGTAAATGTCGTAAAGGTTCATGCGTTTGGGGTTGTCTACGTTAATGGCCATTTGCCAGGCCTGCCGCCACATGCCGACGTCCTTTTTGGTCAGGCTGTCAGTCTGGCGTATGAGTTCGGCAGTGAGGCGGCGACCCTCTTTGCTTTTGACAAATTCGGCAATGCGGCGCACCTCTGCGGAGCTGTACGCCTGGCGGCCTGTAAAGATATTGCCGATTTTCTGTAAAACGTTCATTTAACAAGTGTTTAACGGTTGTTTAATTACCATGTGCAACGGCCTACCTTATCGAGGCCAGAGCCGAAGCGCACGGGGTTATGGCTGTCGGTGTCGCCGTCTTCGGCTATGTATTTGGGTATGTCGGGGCTGGCCTTTGAGGCCTGCACGTCGCGCAGCCATTTTATGCTGTCTTCATAGAGCTGCTCGCGTCGGTCGCTGCCCATAGACTGCGGCAGGCGGTGCACCATGATGTAAAGCGTAATGTTAACGGCGCAGTCCACCAGCATGGGGTTGCGGCACGCGCCCTTTTGGGCAAATGCTTTGTCCATGTCGTAGCGGTCGCGGGTGTAGGAGCTTATTTTCTCCATGGCGGCGGCTTCGGCCTGCTTGCGTATTTCGGTGTGTGCCTGGAGCTGTTCAAACTCAAAATCATCGCACACGGCCTTATAGTCTTCATCAGTCAGGAACATAGGGCACTATTTTTTAACGGGTTGGGGGTTGGCCTCAAAAATGGCTATTTCGCGGGCTTTTTCGGCAGTGAAGCCCTTTGCAAAGCGGTGCTGCCGTATGAGCTTTTTAACGCCCTGCATGGAGACGACGACGGGCTTTCCGTCCCTGACGAGCACCAGGAATTTGCGGCGGTAGGTGTTGGCATCGTTCTGCGCCTGCTTAATGGCGCGCTTTTTGCGCCAATCGAAGACCAGGGCGCGCATGAGCTTTGAAATAAATTTTACCATGTTACATTTTTTGCGTTACGCCGTTTTCCGAAAGACGGCTTGAAGTTAGTAATTTTGGAATGCTTTTGCAGTATGGAGATAGCGGCCTCGTCTGCGTCGGGGGCATCATCGTGGCCGCGCATACCTTTCTGGAAGGCCAGCGTCTGGTCGAGGCCGCGCAGCATGTCGGGGTCGTCTTTCTGGCTGTCATCGTAGAAGACGAAGCCACGCTCCCACAGCGGGGCGGCTGCCTCAATGCGCTGGAATTTGTCGGGCTTTTTGCGTTTGTCGCCAATAATGGGCAGCTGGTAGCCGCGCAGTTCGCCCTCCTTTTTGAAGTCGTCCATTAACATGTCCTGCATGAAGTTGGCCTCCACGTAGAATTTTACGGCTATGCCTGTGCGGCCTGCCCATTCGTAGAGGTCGTAAATCCAGCGCACCATTTCGGCCACGGTGGCCTGACGCACGAAAGCGCGCAGGTGCCAGAGCTGGCCGCCTTTGACCTTACCCCAGAGCTTCGCGGCTTTGTAGTCGTTTTTCTGCGTGCTCTTCCAGGACGGGTCGATATACAGGACAATTTCGTCAAACTGCCGCCACTGTGGCCGCTTTGCCCAGCGTATCCATTCGGAGCGGAACACGGCACCCTCGACAATGGGGTTGTTCATGTATTCTTTTTGAAATGAGCGGTACCCCTGGAAGTCTTCAATGGCCTGCACCTCTTCGCGTGTCCATTTGGCCGCCCATGACACATTGCCCTGCGCGTCCAAAATATTGACCTGCGAGACGCGCACGCCTTTAGTTTCGGAAATCTTTTGCAGGACGCTGTTTTTGGCTATCAGGTTCCCGACCATGATAAAGCGGCCACGGCCACCGTCAAGCGCGCCGAAGAGTGCCTCCTTTACCCAATCCGTAAGACGCTGCACGCGGTTGGGGTTTTCGCAGAGTTCGTCGTCGTCCAGGTCGTCTATAACGACGTAGTCGGGGCGGTGTGAACGGTAGCGGAGACCACGGGGCGACTGACCACGGCCACGGGCAAAAAAAGCGGTGCCGTCTTTAGTTACAAACTGCCCCTCTTCCCATGAGCCGCTGTTGTATTGTTCGCCAAAGTCATTTATATAACGCTGGTTATATTGTAACTCTGCCTGGAGGTCAGCCAGCAGGGTGTTTGCGTTGTCTTCGCTTTTGCCCACCAGAACCATGACGTTTATTTCGCGCGTTTCCTGGCATTTCAGCCACAGGGGGATGAATATGTCCAGGTGTGTGGATTTGGCCGCGCCACGGTGCCAGCGGTAGACCGCGCGCAGGTTTTTGTTAGCCTTTACCTCTTTGGCCGCCTTAATGTGGAACGGGGCGCACGGGGTCTGCTTGCCTGTCTGGGCGTTCTGGGTGTAATGCGGGAAATAGTAATCGACAAACGCGGCATAATCAGCCCGCACGCGCTTAATGCGCTGCTCCCGCTGGGCGTTTGTTTCGCCGCGCCCTATCATGGTGGCTGTCTGCACGTCGGCACAGTGCTGCTTCCACAGCTCTAACGCCTCTTTTTTCGTCAGTTTGTCGTAGTTCGGCATGTGGTTATTTTATTAGTTTGTTCTGCATCAGATAATCGATATATTGGTTATGGTAGTGGTTTATGGTTTTCAGGAGTTCGGGCGTAATTTCGTCGTCAAACTGTGCCTGAAATTGCAGCCACTTACTGAATGCCATAAATACCTCGATAACGTCCACGATGCTGGTGTGTTTGTCCAGCTTTTCAATGGTCGCGGAGAATTTGGCCAGCTTATCGCCCAGGCCGTTAATGGCTGTGGGGTCTTCGGAGGCGTTGACTGTCTCAAGCATTTTGTCAATGGTTCGCAGCAGTTTGTTAACCAATTCGGGGCGCGTAATATTCTGCGCGGCGCGTTGTTCCTGCCAGCCCTCACTATTGACCCACTTTGTAATGGTCTGGGGGGATATACCTGTTTTTTCAGCTATAACCTTTTGGCTGTCGCCCTGCATAAACAGAATGCGGGCGTAGTCTTTTTTCTCTTCACGCTCTTTTTTAGTCGCCATTCATATTTTTTAATGCGGTTATGCGGCGCATGGGACACCCCAGACGCTGCGGGTTGTTATTACTGTTTATCGGCGCAAAATTCGGCAAATTATAGTGTAATAAAAAAAAGAGTGTCAAGAGTTTACACTCTTTTTGCGAGTGCGCGGAAAAGGTTGGAAATTTGCGGCGGAAGTGAAAACAGCGCGGCGTAGAGCAGTGGTAGCTCGTGAGGTTCATTCCCTCAAGGTCGCAGGTTCGAGTCCTGCCGCCGCAACAACCCATAAGTGAATGACCGACCGACGACCAGACGGCAGCTCGCGACATGTGCACAAATAGGGTTCTGCACAGGGCTGCCCGTCTGCCGTCAAACTAACCGACCAACGCAATGCAATGGCAAAAGAAATGATAATCAGCACCAGCAGCCTGAACAGTTACGGCAGCCGTGTAATAACTGCGGGCATCGACATAACGCAGTTTGTAAAAAACCCTGTGCTCCTGTGGATGCATCGTAGGAGTTTCAGCAATAACAGCCCGCTGCCCATTGGGCGCGTGGAAAATGTGCACTTTGAGGGGGACGCGCTGAAAGGTACGCCCGTTTTCGACTTAAACGACCCATTCGCCAAACAGGTGGCCGACAAGTGGGACAACAGGTTCCTGGTCATGTGCAGCGCAGGGCTGGACATCATAGAGACATCGGTCGACCCCGCGCACCTGCTGCCAGGGCAGACGCGCGCCACGATTCTGCGCTCCAAACTTACAGAGGTCAGCATTGTGGACATCGGCAGCAACGACGACGCATTACAGCTGACCAACGGCGGCCAGCTGCTTACGCTGGCGGCAGGCGAAGCCAGCGAAGCCCTGCCCCTGCTGGAGCTGACCAAGCCCGAAGAGAAGACAGAAGAGAAGACAGAGAACGCCGACGGCAAAGAGCCAGAGGCAAACAATAACAAAAACATTATAAACAGTAACATGAAAAAAGAGACCTTACAGTTGCTCGGTCTGTCGGAGACGGCGACCGATGAGCAGGTGCACGACGCTGTGCAGCTGCTTAAAAACAATGCAGACAAGGCCAAGAGCATGGAGCTTGCCGCCGTTACCGCCGTGGTAGACCAGGCGGTCAAGGACAAGCGCATCACCGAGGCCAAGCGCGACCACTTCATTACGCTGGGCAAGAGCGTAGGCGTGCAGCAGCTTACCGCCACGCTGGAGTGCATGACACCCGCCACAAAGCCCCTCAACCTTATCAACCAGACCGACGGCAGCAACGGCGCGCCCGCCGCTGGCGAGCATAAGACCTATGCGAAGCTGTCAGAGGTGCCCGCCGACAAGGTGGAAGACCTCAAAAAGGAACAGCCGCAGGAATACGCCCGCCTGTATAAGGCCGAATATGGCGTCGACCTGCCCCGCTAAACAGGCATTAAACACCAAATAAATAACCAATAACAACCGTAAACGCAATGAAAGCAATCTTCAAAATTTTCAGCTGTCTGTGCCTTATGCTTGTCGGCATCGGCGTAAACAGCGCAATGGGAGCCACAGTGTCGTGCGCTGTGGGCGGCACGCCCGCCATGGGCGCGCTGGTAGCTAACGGCGTGGCTCTGGTAGCTGGCGGCTTCATGCCTGCTGGCAGCCTGCACGCTGGCGTCCTTACCGAGATATGGACGGGCGAAATGATTAAGGCCTTCCGCACCGCGCCCGAATGCCTGGGCTGGTACGACCGCATCCGCTCTTACGATCAATATGTGGAAAATGACGTTATCCACTTCACAGAGATAGGCGGCGACCCCAAGGTGCTGGTCAATAACACGACCTACCCGCTGAACATTACAGCCCTGGACGACGCAGACAAGCCCGTCAGCCTGGACAAGTTCGACACCGAGGCCACCCCCGTAACAGACGACGAGCTCCACGCTGTCAGCTATGACAAAATGGCCAGCGTGCAGGAACGCCACCGCGAAGCCCTTAAAGAGGGCGTGCGCAAAAAGGCCATACATGCCATCGCGCCCGACAAGGCAGAGGCAGGAAAGACCATCCTCCTGCGCACCACGGGCGAAAAGGACACCGCCACCCTGCGCAAGCGCATGGTGCCCGCCGACATTATAGCCTTAAAGGCGGCTTTCGACGGCATGGGTACCCCATCAACCGACCGCGTGCTGGTACTGTGCAGCGACCACATCAACGACCTGCTGCTGACCGACCAGAAATTCCGCGACGCTTACAACATCAACCAGACCGAGGGCAAAATCGCCCGCCTCTACGGCTTCGACATCTACGAATACAACGGCACGCCCTATTACACCAGCGCGGGCAACAAAAAGGCCTACGGCACTACTGCCGCCGCCACCGACCGCCAGGCCTCTGTGGCTTTCCACGTCGGCAGCATGATGAAAGCCAACGGCAGCGTGAAAATGTACTACCAGGAGGCCGTAAACGACCCGCTGTACCACCGCAACCTGGTGAACTTCCGCAAGTGGGGCATCTGCCTGCCGCTCAAAGGCGACCAGACGTGCGGCGTAATCGTCAGCAGCGTAGAGACAGCCTAACCACCCGACTAAATGAAAAGAGAACTTTTATATTTAGTATTGCACTGCACAGCCACCAAGGAGGGGCGCGAGGTGTCGGCGGACGAAATACGCCGCTGGCACACGTCGCCCGTCGCCCTGGGTGGCCGTGGGTGGAAACAGGTGGGCTATACCGACCTAATCCACCTAAATGGCAGCGTGGAGCGTCTGGTCGCCAATAACGAGGACGCCTGGGTGGACGATTGGGAAATTACCAACGGAGCCAAAGGCTACAACAGCGTCAGCCGCCATGTGGTCTATGCTGGCGGTCTGGCCTCTGACGGCAAGACCCCGAAGGACACCCGCACCCCCGCCCAGCTGGCCGCCCTGGAAAAGTACGTTAAAGACTTCCACCGCCGCCACCCCAAAGTAAAGATAATCGGCCACAATCAAGTCGCCGCCAAGGCCTGCCCGTCGTTCAACGTGCCCGCCTGGCTGGCAAAGATAGGCATCAAGCAGTAACACCCCTGAATGAGCACAATAACGACAATTTTACTCGCAATCATTGGCAGCAGTGCCATAAGCGGCTCCCTGGGCGCGTGGTTAGGCTCTGTATTGACCCGCGACAAGTACAAGGCCGAAATCGACGCGCTGCGCGCCGACGTGGCCTCCAAACTGTCGGCTGTGGAAAATTCGGAGCTGGACAACGTGCGCAAGGCAAACCAAATGCTGGTAGAGACTGTCGTTGAACCGCTCCAAAAGGAAATAACAAGTCTACGCCGCAATGTTGACAAATTCCGCAAAGCTATTGAAAAAATTCCTGGCTGCCCTCATGCTAACGAGTGCCCTGTGTCTCGCCAGCTGTGGAGTGACGAGGACATCGACAACCAGCCAAAGGACGCACAGTAACAGTGCGACCACGGCCACAACCGACAGCGTAGGAGCCACGACATCGGCGACGCATGACCTAATAAAGGCGCAGGTCGACAGTCTGTTTGAGGCTGCCTTTAAGCAAAGATTTGACCAGGAGAGAGAGGCCAGCATAGAACAGACCCTGCACCTTTTGCTATTCGACACGACGCAACCCGCCGACACCACCACAGGACTGCCGCCTGTCAAGGCTGCCGCGACAGCGACCACCACCGCCAGGCATCGGGACAAGACCCAGAGCCAGACGCAGGCCGACGTTAAAGCAGAACTGACAAAGGAGCAGACCGACAGCACCCAGACCGTAGGCCAAAGCACGGCACACGTCAAGACCAAAGCGCAGTCGAGCCAGGCCGCGAACAGCGAAAGCGCGGCACAGGCGAAGACCAAGCGCGGCAGCTGGCGGCTGTGGGCAGTGTTAGCCCTGGTTACTTCGGTACTTATAGCGGTCTGCGCTTTTTACCTACGTAGAAAAATAAAACTTAACAAACAGTAAAATGAACAGTTTAGACATCAAACGACAGAACGGCAACGTCCCCAAAACGCTGGCAGGTCAAGACCATGTGTCTGGCATCATCTTTTATGTTACCGAGGCCGACATACCCGACAGCTTCAAGACGGAGCCTGTGCAGGCTGTCAGCACCATAGACCGCGCCGAAGCGTTAGGCATTACCGCCGACAGCAAGGCCACATGGGCGACCAGGGTAATGCACTACCAGCTGGCCGAAACGTTCCGCATTAACGACGGCATAAGCCTGTATGTGGGCATTTTCGCCAAGCCCAGCGCGCACACATTCGCAGAGCTGGCCACCATGCAGAACTATGCCAACGGAGCAATCCGACAGTTCGGCATCTGGGACGGCCTCACAGCCCTGACCGCCGAGAACGTAACGCTATTGCAGGCCAAGGCCGACGCGCTGGACTTAAACAACGCGCCCGCAGTGGTAGGCTATGCGCCGAGCCTCAAAAGCGGCTACCAGGAGCTCGACAAGCTCAAAATCGCGGCATCTGCCCCGCGCGTGTCGGTCATCATCGCCCAGGCTGGCGGCACCACCGACACGGGCGCGCTGCTCTTCGCGGAGACCAGCAACAAGACCACCAAGAACGCCGTCAGCTGCATAGGCGTATGGCTGGGGCATGTGTCAGCCGCCGCAGTGCATGAAAGCATTTCATGGGTTAAGAAATTCCCGTCGGGCATCAGCCTGCCCGCTTTGAGCGACGGCATCGAGGTGCGCAACATCGACAAGGCGTGGCTGGAGAAGCTGGACGCAGCCCGTTTTCTTTTCCTGACCCCCATTGTGGGCGTGTCGGGCAGCTATTGGAACGACAGCCACAACATGGACGCCGCCATTAGCGACTACAACGCCATCGAGCTGGTGCGCACCATGGACAAAGCGTGCCGTGGCATTCGCACCTACCTGACCCCAGAGCTGGGCGGCAACGTCTACATCGAAGCCAGCACGGGCAAGCTCCAGAGCTACACCGTGGCACACCTGGAGACCACTGCAAACAAAGCCCTGGAAGACATGGAAAAGGCGGGCGAGCTTTCGGGCTACCAGGCCTCCGTAGACCCTGAACAGGACGTTTTGGCCACCAGCACCGTGGAGGTGGTAATCAAGAACGTGCCCGTGGGTGTAATTCGCAAAATCAAAGTAAAAATCGGTTACGTAAAATCGCTGTAATATGATAGGAAACAATGGCATACCGTATGTAAACGGCAAACTGTATGATTGGGCAGACATCGTTTGTGCAATCGCTGGCGTGCCTGTAACAGGTATTACAGGCATCGAGTACAAGGACGACCAGGACATCGTAACCAAATACGGGGCTGGCCGCTATCCCGTGGGCTACGCCAAAGGCCGCATAACGGCCACGGGCAAAATTACCCTGTACCAGGAAGAGGTGGAGGCCATACAGCGGCAAAGCCCGACAGGCCGCCTCCAGGACATAGCACCGTTTGACATCATCGTCAGCTATCTGCCTGACACAGGCGTGGTGTCAATCGACAAGCTGCGCAACGTAATGTTTAAGAACAACGGGCGCGGCTGGAAAGAGGGCGACACAGGCCAGGAGATAGAAATCGACCTCGTGCTGTCGCACATCGAATGGAATAAATAAACGCGGGCGGTGGGGCGGCCAGCCAGCCGACCCCACCGCCAACGTATAACAGCACTTAAAGACACAATAAAAAACACTTAAAGACCCATTAAAATGAACCAGGAAACAACCCCTGCACCCGCAGAAAAGCACACCTATGACGGTGGCATCACAAATGAGAACATAAACAAGTGGAAAGCCCAGCACCGTAAAGTTACCCGCATCGACGTGGAGGACGACGGCGACCTGCATGTCGGCTATTTCCACCGACCGAGCATGGAGACCATGGCGGCAGTCAACAAGCTGGCCAAGTCAGACGAAATGCGAAGCGCACAGGTGCTCTTCGACGGCTGCTGGCTGGGAGGTAGCGAAGACCTGCGCCATGACGCTGTGCTCTTTACTGCATGTATGGGACAGCTTAACGTGGCTTTTGCCTCTGTCTCTGCAAGCTTAAAAAACTTATAGAGGCACACCAGCTTAATGAGGACGACGACAAGGAAGACCCGCCAGAAGACGGCTTTTTGAAAGCCTGCGCATTGATACGGGCAAACTTCCCAGCAATCGACCCCACAGCTGTGAGTGCCGAAGACTTCGCGACACATTACGCCGCTGCTGCATGGTTGGAAAATTGGAGACTGAAACGCCAGGCCAAAATGATAGCCGCTTTATTTAGCGACGGGAAAAATGGTCATGGATAAATGCCACAGCAAACCTAACCACCAGCACCAGCGGAGCCACAATGAAAAGGCAGCACGCAATGGCAGTTAAGGCTTTCAGAATAAACACGATTATAGCTTCAAACATGGCATGTAACATTTAACAGTGTTGCAAATATAATAAAAATAATTGACATGCAAGCATTTGATTATATTTTTAACATCGGTGGCGACTTCCAGGCAAAGGTCGACAACATGAACAGAGCCGTCGGCGAGTTTTCGGGTAAAATGGAAAACGCGCAGGGCTGGGTGTTGTCTTTTGCCCAGAAGCTGGCCACATTCGACCTTGCATGTGGCTATGTTGAACGCCTGGCAGGCACCCTTGAGGGGCTTTCGACCAGCGGCGTGGCTCTGGACAGCCAAATGCACGACCTGTCCGCCGTGGCAGGCGTTACGGGCGACGCGCTCAAAGAAATAGAGGGCTACGCCCGACAGAGCGCGAAAACCTTTGGAACGGACGCCGCCGTGGCCGTGGAGGGTTACAAACTGCTGCTGTCGCAGCTGACCCCAGAGCTGGGCAAATGCCCCGAAGCTCTGCAATCCATGGGCAACAGCATTCAGATAACGAGCAAACTTATGGGCGGCGACGGAGTGGCCGCCGCCCAGGTGCTCACTACCGCCATGAACCAATACGGCGTGAGCCTGGACGACCCCATAGCAGCCAGCAAGACCATGGCCGACATGATGAACACCATGGCGGCGGCAGGTCAGGCAGGCAGCGCGGAGCTGCCCGCTATCAAGTCAGCCCTGGAGCAGTGCGGTATGGCCGCCAAAGCCGCTAACGTCAGCTTTGAAGAGACCAACGCCGCCATTCAGGTGCTGGACAAAGCAGGTAAAAAAGGCAGCGAGGGCGGCGTGGCTCTGCGCAATACCCTGGCCATATTGGGGCAGGGCAGATTTTTGCCTAAAGACACCCGCGAAGAGCTGGAGGCCGCAGGCATCGACGTGCTGGCATTGGGCGACAAGACCAAGAGCCTGAAGGAACGCCTGGACATGCTTAAACCCGTGCTGAACGACAGCGCGCTGTTTAGTAAACTCTTCGGCATGGAGAACGCCAACGCCGCGCGCGCCCTGGTGCAGGGCAGCGACCAGCTGGCGGCCTTTACCGAGGCCGTAACAGGCACCCAGAGCGCAGAAGAGCAGGCCGCCATCGTAATGGACAGCTACGCCGAAAAGCAGGCGCGTATAAACCAGCAAATCGAGGACGTAAAAATTAGCATCTTCCAAGCTACGGGCGGCGCGACCATGTGGGCGGGTGCCCTGGCTGGCGTGCTGGTGCCCGTGGCGCAAATGATACCGCTATTTTCAGGCCTGGGCAGTCTTATGACGTGGATTAAGGGCATACAGTGGGCGAACATGTGGGGCAGCATTCGCGGCTTTATGTACGCCGCCCGCATTCAGGCCATGTTAATGAACCGCGAGCTCCTGACGGGTCAGTTCGTTAGCAACGGGTTTATGATAAACATAACCCGCGCCACGCTGGCCGTGGTACGCTTCGCCACCGTCGGCATATTGCAGGGGCTTAAAGCCCTGGGGTCGTTCCTGCTGTCGCTGGTAACGACGGGCGGCGCGTCGGCCACATTCGCGGGCATAGCGTCGGCATCATTCGGAGCGTTTAAGCTGTCAGCCGTTACGGCCTGCCGCGCCGTCAGTGTGGCCATTATGAACATACCCATTGTCGGCTGGATAGCTGCGGCCATTGCCGCGCTCATAGCCGTGGGCGTGTACTTTTGGAACACGTCGGCCAAGTTTCGCGCCGTGCTCAAGGGCACATGGGCGGCATTTAAGGCCTGTTTTACGGGCATCGGCGACATGGCCAAGGCCGTGTTTGGTGCCATAGGCGACCTTATTAAGGCGGCTTTCAGTCTGGACGCTAACGGCATTTCGGCGGCTCTGGGCAAGCTCAAAGCGGGCTTTTCCGACTATGGCAAGCAGATAGGCCAGGCCTTTAGCGAAGCATATAACGAGGAAATGGCCAACGCCCAAAAGGAGCAGGCCGCAAAGAACAAAAAGGCACCGCAGACCCCTACGCCTGCCGCAGTTCCGACCGCGCCCGTTACCCCCAGCGTGCCCACAGTGCCCTCCCCGACGGCAGGTGCCCCCAGCATAACGGGCGGCAAAGCTGGCGGCGGTGGCGGCTCTGCCAGCACGGGCGGCGACAAGGTGCGAAACATAACAATTAACATCGAGCGAATGGTGGACAAATTCGAGGTGCACACGACCACATTAAGCCAGGGCGCAGAGCAGGCAAAGGAAATGGTCGCCGAGCTCTTAATGTCCGCGCTCAACGATACCCAATTAGCCTAATATGTTACCGCTTAATTTCAATTTTGTAACCGTCGCAGCAGTGGGCGCAGCGCATCAGCTCAAAGGCGCGCTGTACCGCTTCAAGCCTGGCCGTACCACCGCGCCGCCTAATTGGGATAATAACGGCGCGCAGATACAGGGCAAGGAGATAGCCGCGCCCATGACCGACCCGTCGTTCTGGCGCGACCGCTTCGCGCTGTGTACGCTCATTTTTCGCAAAGAGGGCGGCGACCAGCTGGAAATGAACGACGCCCTTGTGTCCGTGTCCCGTAAAAAAAACATCGTAACCACGCAGCTGGTGGGCATGGACGGCACAGTAAAAGAGTATGTGAACGCCGACGACTACACTGTAAAAATAGCGGTGGGCGTGCAGGCTGTAAAGGACGGCGTGTTTGTGGATGAATACCCCACGCAGGGCATTAAAGACCTGCGGGCATTCTTTGACCTTAACGAGCCAATAATGGTTAACAGCACTTTCCTGGAAATATTCGACATTGACCGCCTGGTCATTACCGATTTTTCAGTGGAGCAGGCGACCGAGAGCAACTACCAGCCCATAACGCTGTCGGCTCTGTCAGATACAGAATATAACGTTTACAGCACCGAATATTAACCACCTTTTAACCACCTGTTAAATGTACGTTTTACAGTCTAAAATAGAAATACAGGGCGACAAGTCGTGGACGGTGCCTTTCGTTACCTCTGTGGAGATAACGCGGGACACCGAGAAGCTGACCGACGAGTGCAAAATCACCCTGCCGAAGCGCATAAAGTGGGACGGCGAGGCGCAGATACCTGTAAAGCGCGGCGACCGTGTAAAGGTCTGGACAGGCTACGGCGACGACCTGGAGCTGTCGTTTGTGGGCTATGTGCGCAGCGTGGGCATTAAAACGCCCATAGTGCTGACGTGCGAGGACGAAATGTTCCAGCTGAAACAAAAGCCGTGCGTAAAAAAAGCCTACAAAAACGTGAACCTGGAAACGCTGCTAAAAGACCAGGGGCTTGAGGACGTGAAAGTCTTCGGGGAGCAGAACCTGGGACAGTTCCGCGTAACGGACGACACCGTGGCCTCCCTGCTGGGCAGACTTCAAGAGAGCGGCATCCGCAGCTTTTACCGCTATGAGGACGGCAAGGCCGTGCTTTACTGCGGTGTTATCTTTGAGCGCGACGGCCAGCCCAGCCAGGTATTTGCCACGGGCGTGAACATCATAAGCGACAGCAGCCTGGAACAGCAGCAGGCGGCAAACATACGCCTGTGCATTAAGGCTGTCAGCATCATGCCTAACAACAAAAAAATAAAAGTGGAGGTCGGCGACAAAGACGGCGAGCACAGAACACTGCACACCTACAACAAGACCGAAAGCGAGTTAAAGGCATGGGCAGAACAGGAATTAAAACGCCTGAAAGTGGACGGGCTAACGGGCAGCTTTACCACATTCGGCTACCGTCTGGTCGACAAGCTGGACGCTATCGGCATAAAGCTGGACGGTAACAAAATGGGCGTGTATCAGGTAAAAAAGAATGTAATAAAATACGGCACGGGCGGCTACCGTCAGGAAATAACGCTCGGCTTACGTGTGGCGCAATGAGTGCAATAAAAAACATAATAAAGCAGATAGCGACGGAAGGCAGCACTGCCAGCCTGTTTGTGGGCACCGTGTCGGCTGTGGACAGCAAAGCCCGCACCGTGGACGTGGAGCCTATAAACGAGGACGCGCCCGTTCTGGGCGTGAACCTGCAAGCCAACCAGGAGGCCACGCTGGGCGTGGTGCTCTTCCCGCGCGTCGGCAGTTATGTGGCCGTGGCCATGCTGTCGGGCTATGCCGCTGGCGTGGTGGTGCTGACCGAAGACGTGGAAAGCATCGAGGTTAACATCAACGACGGCACAAAGCTGACCATTAAGGAGGGCGGCATCAGTCTGGCCATAAAGGACGGCACCACGCTGGACATCGACGACAGCGCGGCGGTCTTCAACGGCGGCGACCTGGGCGGCCTTATCAACGTGGCCGACCTGACCGACCACCTGAACACAATAGAAAAGGACATTAACAACCTTAAATCGGTCATGTCTTCATGGACACCCGTTCCCCAGGACGGCGGCGCGGCTCTAAAGTCTGCCGTAACATCATGGGCGGGCAAGCAGCTGACATTAAGCCAGCGCGGCGACTATGAGGACGAGGCCGTAAAACATTAGGCAAATGAAAGGACTAATAACAGACACCAGAACGGGCGACCTGCTTATCGGCAGGGATAGGCTGGCCATAGTAACAGACAGCGAGGAGCAGGTCTGTGAAAGCGTGCTGCTGGCCATGCGCGGGGAGTTCAAAGAATTTCCCCTCCTGGGCGCGGAGGTACGCCAGCAGCTGGGCGGCTGTGTTGACCCGTTCTGGCCACAGGAAACAAAAAAAATGCTGCGCGCCTGCAAGGTGGCCGCCAACACGGTCAAGCTGGCAGAAGACGGCACCCTAACAATACAGTAAAATGGTAGTAATAGCAAAAGACAGACAGAGCCTCCTCGACGTGGCCATTCAGGTGCTGGGCAGCCCCACGGGCGTGTTTGTCCTGGCAGAACGAAACGGCATCAGCATAACCGACCGCCTGACCGACGGCCAGCAGCTGACCTATGACCTGGCCGACATCGAGGACACCCGCACCGCCGACATGATAGCCGCGCGCGGCATCTGCCCAGCTACCGAGATACCGCCCAGGGACGAAAAAACCCTGCTCGCGCGCGTGGCAGCATTGCCCCCCAGGTTTGAAGGGCTGGAGCCTGGGCACCTGGAGCCGCTGGTGCCCCTGGTACGCCCCGACATACTGCCCAACATCGGCACCATGTACGACAGCGGCGTAACGACATTAAAGCCCAAAACCGTGGGCGTAACCAAGGCCGAGGAGAATGTGCTGGACAAGACATTCAACGAGGCAAAAAAAGCCGCCGCCAAAAACGAGGCACCGCCCAGCGAAAGCGGCCAGGCAGTTACCGACATTTTCAGCAATCAATTTAACGACACATTCGCATAATGGAATTAACAAACATAGAGCTTCAGGCATTCGACCCCGCGCCGCTGCAAGAGCGTGCGGCAGTAATCCGCGACGCGGTGGCCAACAAAGCCATTACGCCCGCCATGGTGGGCGCGCTCTTCGCTGACCTTATCGACGCTTGCGGCGACATTCGCACGGCTCTGTCGCTCTTTTTAGGCACCAACGTGCCCGAAATAACGCAGAGCATCGACACCCGCCTGGCTGGTGTTGACAGCGCGGCAGAGGCCGCCACAGCCGCCGCCCAGAAAGCAGAGGCCACCCGCGCGCTGGTGGCAGAACTGACCGAGACCCTGCAAGCGCAGGCCGTCGCCAGGCCGACCCCCTCACAGGTGGTTATAGACCACTGCCCGCAGGAGGTAACATTGGCCGCCGACGTGCACCCGCGTATTAAAGCCCGCGCCGTTCCTGGCTATTGTGAGGGCGGCGTGCTCTTCATCGCCGACAACCGCGCGTTAATGATAACCCCCGACGGCATCATTACGCCGACGGCCACAGGCAGCACCATGGTTAACGTGGTGGCCGTGGCAAATTCGACAGTTTACAAGCAGCTGACCATTGCCGTGGTGCCCCCGCGCATCAGAACAACGGCGGCGGGCGGTATGCGTCTGGATAAAAACGGTAACATTCGACTGACATAATGGGCACACAATACCAGAACTATAAAAGCGACTTTGTCCTGCGGGAGTCTTTTGTGGACATCACAGGCAAAGCGGTGCCCCTGCCCACGGACGTAGACTTTACGCTCCGCTATTGGACAAAGCACGGGCGCGAATATGTGGCCAGCCGACAGGGCGGCGTTTATACCAACTGCGCCCCAGAAGAGGGCGGCACGCTGCTGGTCTTTTTCAAGGCTCACAACCTATGCGAGGGAGAGCTGCACCATGAGCTGCATCTGGCTTTAGATAATCCCGTATTTGAAGACGGCACGCAGGACGTGTTTTATCCTGCCGACCTGCACATTCTGCTATGGGACAAAGCCAGCAGCACCGACAAGCTGACCAGCGGCCTGGTGGCCGACTATACGCGCGGCCATGCCTTTACCTTTGACGACTTCACAGCCGACCAGATTAAAGAGCTGCAACGCCCCGCCCAGGAAGCCGCCGACCGCTACGACGCGGCCATTGCCGACTACAACCGAAAGGCCAGCGAGCAGGTGGAGCGCGTGGGCGACGTGGCCGACGTGCTGGAGGGGCTGGAGGACGACTTCAAGGCCGACCACGAAAAGCTGGCCAAGGAAATGACCGACACAACCGAGGCGGCAAAATCTGCCCTGGCATCGGCAGAGAAGACAGCCGCCGACGCAGCCAAGGCCGCACAGACGGCCACGGCAGAAGCACAGGCCGCACAGAAGCGTGCCAACGCTGCGGCAGACAACGCCAACGCCGCCCAGAAGACTGCCGAAACAGCCGCCCAGGAAGCCGCCGAAGCAAAGCAGGCCGCCGACAAGGCCACGGCAGCGGCCAACAAGGCCAAGGCCGACGCAGACAAAGCCGCCCAGGCCGCCACGTCGGCAGCTGGCGACGCTACGGCCAACGCCCAGGAAGCCCGCACGGCAGCACATGCGGCCACCGCCGCCATAAAGACGGTCGGGCAGGTAACTGACGACGCGCGCAGCATCGCGGAACGGGCAGAGGCCGCCGCAGCTGCCGCCAACGCCGCGAAGACAGCAGCCGACAAGGCCACAGCCGCAGCCACCAAGGCAAAGGCAGACGCAGACGCGGCCACGGCAGCAGCCACCAAGGCAAAAGCCGACGCAGACGCGGCCACAGCCGCCGCCATAGCCGCCGCACAGCGTGCAGAGGCCGCCACACAGGCCACCGAGCAGCAGCGCGCCGTGCTTTATGCACTAATTGATCGTGCCCAGCATGTAACCGCTGGCGTGCCTACGGGCATGGAGGTGGAGGCACCCGCTACCGTTACCATGGGCAACCCCGTAAAGCAGTATGTGCGCGGCAGAGTGCTGCCGACCTCTGCGCTGCAAAACGTGCTTTACCTGGCCGACGGCAAGGCCGTGGACGTATTGCCCGACGGCGAAATAGTGCCCCAGGCAATAGGCACCAGCCGCGTGCATGTAATCCCGACCGACGGCACGCGCTTTTACAAGACAATACAGGTGGAAACGGTAGCCCCGCGCATCAGGACGACAGCGGCGGGCACCATGCGCCTGGACAAACAAGGAAACATTCGTTTAACGTAATCTAAAAACATAATTAAAATGGCTTTTACAGCAGAACAGGAGCAGGGCATGTTAGACATGCTGGCTGCATTCAACAACGGAAAGCGCATAAATGACCTGCCCGAAGCGACAGGCGCGCTTAAAGACATGAGCGTCGAGGTAATGGACGAGACGGGCGAAACACGCCGCATCGAGCTTGCCAAGGCCGTAGAACAGGCAAGCAATGCCATAGCTGGCCGCTATTGGAACGAGGCCAACAACACCAGCACCGCCGCAGGCTATTACGGTAGCCTGGAAGCTCTGCGCCAGCTGCCCGTTAAATTGGGGCTGGGTCGCTACCTGGTAACAGACGACCGCAAGAAGCGCAAGCTCGACCCATTCGACAGCACCCGTTACGCCGACGGCACCCCCGCCGCCCTGGACGGCACACAGGGACAGTGCATGTGGTGCTGGGGCGAGTTTTACGCCAACATCTGGAAAGAGGGTAACAACCTAATCAAGGCCGTAACATTCGACAAGCCCGTGGGCAACGGCGTAAGCATCAAAATACCCGCTGGCGGCATTTCCTGGCTGGGTGCTGCCGTCGTAGACCGCACAAACCAAAAGCTGTGCAGCCTCATTTCAGAGGCCGAGCAGTACCGTGGCGGCGGTGGCTCTGCACTCAACCCCGCCAGCTACGAAAAGGCACCCGCCGCGACCGCCCCGCAAATTACCATGCTGGGAATGCCCGCGACGGTCATAAGCACGACCAATTTTGGCACCTACGCCCGCAAGCGCGGCCAGGGCTGGGAGGCTAATTGGTTTGTAGCCCGTTTCGTGGTGGAGTTCCTGGAGGAGATAATCATGGGCACCGAAAATTTACAGGAGGCCTTTAATGCTGAAAAGGACGCAAACGGCCTCTATCAGGGCGGCTTTGGCTCTGGCGTGACCACCATGTCAGACTGGAGCAAGTACAACGGCGCGTACCCTCTAATCCCTACCAGCGTAGGCCTGGAAGCTGGCGACGGCGTGTGTGTGGTGCCTTACAGCCTGCCGCAGACCGACGGCGCAGAGGGCGACGCATATAAGGCCTTTAACGTGCCTGTATTCTTTGGCCTGGTAGGTGCTGGCTTCGGCCACCTATTCAGCTGGGTGCGCGGTCTTATCATGGACGCGGGCGAGGAGAAATCGCTGGTATATGTTACCCCCAGCATGTACGCCGACTATGACCCCGCCGAGGTAACAGATAAAATCCTGGTGGCAGAATGCCCGCGCGTATCGGGCTACATCAAGCGCAAAAGCTATCAGGGATTATGCTGTATGCCCACAGAGGTGGGCGGCAGTGCGACCATTCGTTTTGCCGACTATTTTTACACCAATGTGGATACCTCTAAGGGTCTTCGCGTGCGTGCCGCTGGCGGTGGCGCGGGCCATGGTACGTCTGCGGGCGCGTCGTGCACGAATGCGTATTACGCGGCTACGGGTGCGGGCTCGAATGACTCCGCGCCGCTCTGCTATTTTGAGGCCGACCCCACAATCCCCACGACCCAGAAAATAGGCTAAATCATAGGAAACAAAAAGCATGGAAGCCCACAACGGCGGGGGCGGGTGCGAGCGCGAATGCGACCCCCAACCCCGCCGCAGGCGGGCGAAAATCTTAAAGCTGCAAAAACAACGGGCTGCCACGTTTGGCAGCTGGCGGAACCTCACTGCGTGGTAGGTCTTCGCGTGCGTGCCGCTGGCGGTAACGCGGACAATGGTACGAATGCAGGCGCGTCGTACACGAATGCGAATAACACGGCAACGAATGCGAACTCGAATTACTCCGCGCCGCTCAATTTGCATAAAAGAAACAAGCTATTATGAGGTGAGCCATGCCCCATGGCAAAAAATAACAATGTAAAAAGGGGGTTAGTAGTGCGCAAGCATCGAAAGCACCCAAGTATGCAAAGCAGCTTAAAGACATGCACAGCATTATAACGAAATGAAACGCAAAGGCTATTTGTTTGAGAAGATTTGCGACATGGATAACCTGCGGCTGGCAGAAGTCAACGCAGGCCACGGCAAGGGCAGCCGCCAGGAGGTGGCGCAGTTCCGTGCCAACCTGGAGCAAAACCTGGCAGAGATACGGGCGCAGCTGGTAAACAAGACCTACCACACGTCCGCATATACCTGCTTTATCAAGCATGAGCCTAAAGAGCGCGTAATTTTCAAACTGCCCTACCGCGACCGCGTGGTGCAGTGGGCTATAATGCAAGTGCTGGAGCCCGTGTGGACACCGACGTTAACCCGCGACACATACGCCTGCATCAGAGGGCGCGGCGTGCACTCACTGCTGCACCAGCTGCGCAAAGATTTGCGGAACGACCCCGACGGCACGAAATACTGCTATAAGATAGACATCCGCAAATTTTACCCGTCTATAACGCACAGCATTCTAAAGCAGGTCGTCAGGCATAAGATTAAAGACCCCGACCTCCTGTGGCTGCTGGACGACATCATAGACAGCGCGGACGGCGTGCCCATTGGTAACTACATAAGCCAGCACCTGGCCAACCTCTACCTGTCAGAACTTGACCACATGGCCAAGGAAGAGTGGAAAGTAAAATATTACTACCGCTATGCCGACGACATAGCCGCCCTGTCTGACAGCAAAAAGTTTTTGCACGACCTGCACGACAAAGTGGTGCGCTACCTGCATGAGCACAGGCGGCTGGAGCTTAAACCGAATTACCAAATTTTCCCCGTGGAGGCGCGCGGCATTGATTATGTGGGCTACGTTACCCGACACAGCTATTGTCGTGCCCGTAAACGCAACAAAAAGGCTCTGTGTAAAATAGTGGCCAAGCTGCGCCATAAAGGCCTTACAAGCGAAGAAATAAGGCTGCGCGTGGCTTCCCGTCTGGGCTTCATTGTCCATGCAGACAGTAAACATTTAATCGACAAATTAGGCGTGAAGAAATTACATGAAGTTAAAAAGACCCTGGGACAAATGGTGGGCGACAAGCTCCACATCGACAAAATAACAGGGCGCGAAATTCATTTACTGCGCTTTGAGCTTACGCCGTCTAAAATGAACACGGGCGACTGCTTGAAGTTTCAGTATGAAATCAAAGAACAGCTGCGCGACGACAAAGGCCAGCCGCAGACCGACCCCGACGGCCAGCCTGTCATGGGCTGGGTCAAGCACATAACCTTTACAGGGTCTAAAACGCTGGCCGAAGACATGGCCGACCTGGATTTGTCAGAGCCTGTGCAGTGTCAAGTGCTAAAGCAGAAATGCGGCGACCAAAACCGCTTTTTCTACAAGCTGGAAGAGTGGAACGAGCCACAGCCCAGCGACCAATAAAAAACCGTTAAACACCAATTAAAACCCCAATAAAATGAACACAGCATTTAACCCCCAGCGTCAGAGTTACGCGAAGTATGACGACAACCATTTCCTGCTTTTCCTGAATGAGCAGGAAGCCACCCAGACCGACGAGCAGGGCAACACCGTGAACGGCTACACCTACACTGGCACCCGCCCCGACGGCTCCACCCTCATAGAGGCCGCCGACGTAACCGAGGCCAACAAGCGCAGCAAGTTTATTGCTGGCCTTATCGGCACCGAGTACACCCAGGACGACCAAATCGCCCTGCTGGCTAACGGCGAAGACACCAACGAGCACGCCGAAGAGCTGGCCGTCTTCCGCGCCAATCGCAAGCTCATAAAAAAGACCGTGGACGAGCTGCTCGCCCGTAACATCTAACCACCACCACAATGGCACGCACAGTAAAGGAGATAAAAGACGCCATGACGGCCACGTTCTGCCAGGAGCGTGCCGTTGTGGACGCATACAACCTGAACACCAAAAAAACCTTCGACCAGCAGTTCAGCAGCGTAAGCATTGAAAACATACTGTTTTACTGCTTTGCTTTCGCTGTCTGGACGCTGGAGGTGCTCTTCGACAAGCACCGCGAAGAGGTGGAAAGGAAAATCGAGCAGCTGGAGCCGCACACGCTCCGCTGGTATGTAAACAAGGCTAAAGCATTCATGTATGGCCGCCAGCTGGTCAAAGATGCTGACTATTACGACACCACCGACATGAGCGACACCGACATCGAGGCGGCAAAGGTCGTTAAATACGCCGTGGCCTCTGAAAGTAACACAGTGGTGTATCTGAAAGTGGCCGCACGCGGCGAAGATGGGCAGCCTGCGAAGCTCAACGCCTCACAGTTCGCCAGCCTTACCAGCTACATGAACACCGTAAAGGACGCGGGCGTGGCCATTAGCCTGGTCAACGAAGACGCGGACAAAATTAAAATTTCCATGGTCGTGTATTACGACCCCACGGCCATGGACAGCAACGGCACTACCGAAGACGGCACACAGCCCGTCGTCGAAGCCGTGCAGCAGGTCATTACCAACCTGCCGTTTAACGGTGTTTTCCGCAAAAGCGACCTGCTGGCCGCCGTTACCGCCGTGCCTGGTGTGGAGGTGGCCGACATTTCCAGCGTACAAGTGAAGACCGCCAACGCTGCCAGCTTCGCCGACGTTGTGGGCTACGACAAGCCTTACAGCGGCTATTATGCCATAGACAGCCTTAACGTGTCTTACAGGTCTTACGATGCACTCAACAACCCACAGCCGCAGCAGAATGATTTTTAATATAAATTACCCACGACTGCTCATTAACCTGCTGCCCACGTTCCTGCGCCAGCCTGTCATTTACGGCATACTGCACGCGGCGGGCAGAGTTCTGGAGCGTAAGACATACAAAAGTTTTACGGACGCGCGAAAAGAGCATAACTATAAGCTGAACCACAACGGCCAGGTGTGCTATTTGCGGGCGGTCTTAAATGATGCTTTCGGCGGTGGCTTCGACATTCTGGAGGTGGCCGCCAAGGGCGAGTGGCTATACGCCATTACAGAGAGCGGCACAGACATTTTGCTTGCCGTCGGCGAGGGTGGCAATGCTTCCGAGGTGGTGGGCGGCCTAAAGGTGCCCGTCGTCTATAACGAGGCACTGCTGAACGCGCCGCAAAATAGCTTTATTGTCAGCGTGCCTTATAACATCTACCAGACGCGCCTCCCTGCCGTGGCCGCTCTGGTGGACAAATACAAGCTAATCAGTAAACGCGCCATTTACATGGCACACAGTTAAACCATAGTTATGCAAACAGCAGCTTATACAACCGTAAAAACGGACAAAAACGGCGAGGGCAAATACCCCCTGTCGACCCAAACGCTTGAATTTATCCAGCAGCAAATAATGCTGGTGCAGGAAATTGTAAACATCTGCGGCGGCAAAGTCATTTTGCGCGAGCCTGACGGCACCCAATCGGGCTTGCTGGCTCTTAATGGCGAAGTGCTCCACATTGCCGCCATGCCGAAGCTAACGCCTGCCATAAAGTATGTCCTTGTTACGACCAAAACCGAGAACATAACAGCCGACGGCGAAGTCTACAAGGAAGCCCGCACCATGCGCACGGCCAAATTTTCGCCCAACCTGCCCGCAGTCAATTTGCAGGGCGTTAATTCGCAGGGCGTAAAGGTGGAGATATTCAACATCGGCGACTTTAAGAAGCTGACGACAAACACCACCCTGGCCGAAAAGGTCAATAACATGCCGTCGGTAGTTCTGGAGTACATGGCCGACACCCTGGCAAGCAAGCTCGACCGCCTGACCCTGAACCATGCCACACAGGAACAAATAGACGGCCTGAAAAAGGCCAGCGTGGTAAACTGCACCGACAGCGTGGCCATTCTGGGCTTCACTAATTACTGCATTTCGGTTAAATGCGTCGGCACCAGCGTGCAGCAGACCATGACCACTAAAGACGGGGCAGAATATTGCCGCACCTATAACGCGACCACGAAAAAATGGTCGGCCTGGGCTGTCATTACCGAAAATATGCACATAGAGGTTAAGACCGTGGGCAATGTCCTGTATGTGCGCCATGGCATACTGCCCGCAGACGCGCAAATCATCTTTTTACGCAAAAAGAAGCGCGGCGGCTGGCGTAGAACGGGCGGCGACAAGGCCTACGCAAAGAACAAAGGCAAACGCCAGAAGCGGCAAAAAAAGCTGCAATATGTGCACTACAAGGGGGTCATCCTGTCAAAGGGAACGCCTGGCAAATGGTATGTGCCCAAATGCACAGCTGTGTCGAACATGGCCGTTGATGCTAATTTGATAGACCGCGAGGTCAGCTCCATAGCTGGCCAGCTGGTCAAGACAAAGAGCAGCAGCGTAACAGGCGGCGAAGTCTTACAGCTGGCTGGCGTGCGCAAACGCCTGACCAAATCAGGCAACCGCAAAAATTTTAAGCGCAGCGGCTACATTAACCTGGCTGTCCAGGTCGCCAAGCTCAACAGCAAAGGCGGCAAAGACCAGGGTGGCGAGCTGGCACGTTTTAAGCTCCGCGTCGCGCCTAAAAAAGTCTACATGAATAAGACCAACCCGACGACAAACAAACCGCAGTACACACACGTGTATGTGCGCACGTTTTCGGTTGAGTAAGGGCATAAAAAAGATAGTGGGGAGAAATCCTCACTATCAAGTCCCTGCGGTCGTAACTCAATGTATGCCGTGCTAAAATTCCAATTTACGTTGGTCTTTTTCTATGATGCTAACAAATTTTCTAGAGCCGATAGCTCCACGCGGTTAATATCAAATGCAAAGGGACGGTGTTAAACGATGCGATGAACCCTTCGTCAAGGCAAGCCTGTATTAGGGTTTGGACGCAGCAAGTTGCTGAAATCCCAAAATCAAGGGACTAACAATGAGCCGAAGCCCAATTAATCTGCCGCAAAGGTAGCGAATTTTGGCAAGATACACAAGCAGATACTGACAAAATCAAAATATTATGAATGAAAAAGACGTTTAAGACATCGCCGCTGCCATTCAGAGGGCAAAAACGTTACTACCTCAAACGCTTTGCCTCTGTCCTGGCGCAGTGCGAAGACATTACAACAGTGGTCGACCTCTTCGGCGGCTCTGGCTTACTTTCGCGCGTGGCAAAAGACATGCTGCCAAATGCGCGGGTCGTTTACAATGACTTCGACCACTTTAACAGGCGCGTGGAAATGATAGACCGCACAAACGCGCTTTGCGCCCAAATTGCGCCGCTTGTCAAAGGTGTGGAAGATAACAAGCGAATACCTGACGACATAAAGCAGGAATGCTTGCGGCTCATGCGCGAAGCCGAACAATCAGGCGCGGTCGATTATATAACGCTGTCTGCTTCGCTGCTCTTTTCTGGAAATTGGGCGACAAGTTACGAACAGTTTGCAAAGCAGACGTTCTATAACAGAGCTGTAAACACTCACTATGATGCGACAGGTTACTTTAGCGGCCTGGAAATTCGGCACCAAGATTATAGGGAATTGTTCGCAGAGTTCAAAGACCAGGAAAACGTGCTATTTATTCTCGACCCGCCTTATTTGCAGACAGAATGCAGCGCGTACAAAAGCGACACTTATTGGCAGCTAAAGGATTATTTGGACGTGTTAAACATGCTGAAAGGCACAAAATACATCTTTTTCACGTCTGGAAAGTCCCAAATAATTGACCTTTGCAAATGGATAAATAATAACTTTCCAAATGCAGAGCTGCTAAAAGATGCTGAACTGTGGGAGCAAAACAGCAGAGTGAACGACTTCAACAGCTACAAAGACATAATGATTGCGAAAGTAACAGCATAAAACACCCAGGAAAGCCACAGAAATGGCCGACAAACGCTTTGAATTGCTTTACTGGTAAGTTGTAAGGTTGGAAGCTGAAACAACGCGACAGCGCGCTTAAAATGGCCTGCGCGAAATGCGGGCGAAAATCAGGAGCGACAAGAGCAAGAGACAGCACAAAATAAACGCTGGTTAAAAGCCTTTCAAAAGGTCTTTAATCAGCGTTAAATGTGAGCTTTTAGGCCGAATGTCAGAGAAAAAAAAGGAAGCGAAAAAAAGAGACATTTTGCTCGTTTCGTTTTCAAAATAGTGCTCGTTTCGTTTTCGCGATTATACTCATTTCCCCAATATTTATTAGGGATGTCTTTGACATTGAACAGCATCTTCTGTAATTCGGCATCTGTTTCACTTGGCTTCCTTATTCGAATCATGAAATATGCAGACTGGCTCGGAGTGTCGGGATAACTTTCTTTTCCCAGCTTATCCTTTGTCCACACATCATGTCTTGTGCGGACAATCTTGCACAGATTACCCACAAACTTTTCTCCTTTGACATATAAAAGCAGATACTTCGCCTGATTCCATGGAGAGTCAGCGACTTTATCCAAAGGTATGTTATACCAGAGTTTATCAAATGTCCATTGGCGTTTCTCTTCACTACCCGCAATTGCTACCATCACCAAATCATCAGGCAACATTCCTGCCTTTTCATCTTCGGTAACATATGCTAATGTGCGTTGTGGCTTGGCTTTCGCCACATGGGTATCAGTTGTCGAATATTTCATCAAGATGTCATTCAGATGCTCTCGCAATAAGGTATCGCTGTTGGGCAACAATGGAAATGCACCAATATTCACGCTCTCCACACTTGCGCTGTAATAACGCCTTCTGATATACTCATCGCTGCCACGACCAGGAAAGAGAATGTAGCCACCGATTATCTCCTTCGAGCGGTATGGCTCATGCTCTTTGCTGTAATAGATCGCGTCACGGTAACGGTGCATCTGGTTGATGGCATCTGTAGGCGGATAGTCACCGCCAGGCATGCCTGCATTCTCGGCAATATCCTGCTGTTCAAAATCCTTGTCAAGCTTCTTGTCGTTGATAACACGATACTTCGCATCATACAAGTATGTCAGTACGATTTCTCCAGATGCCTTGCGGATGTTGAGGACAATGTCGGGACGTTGCTCCGTTGTCGCGGTATTGATGCCCATACCATATTCGTCCTTGCCGCTTGTGCGGTTGAACGTGTGCTGATAGTGAAGCGTGACCACGTCTCCCTCGTGTGCTGCAAGTTGCGCCTTGCGTTCGTCCGTGTCGTTCTCCTCCGCTTTCGGATAATGATATTCCACAATGTGTTCCAAAGAGGAATCGGTAAACGGGTTGAGCAGAGAACCCTTAGGTTCTGTTATCAGTTGCTCATGTGACGGTTTGTTATGGTCAATGCCCATAGCGTCAGCCACAAGTCTCTTCATTTTGATGAAGCACCACAACTCATATATTTCCCATATCTGCAAAGTGCCAATGTTCGCCGCTCCATTATAAAGGTCGATGCCTCGCTTCAACTTGAGCCAGTCTTTGTATATCTGTTGGTAGCCTAATCGGCTTTGCAGCACAAGGCTCTCCTGCTTCATTCCGTCAAAGCGCCCCACAGTTTTGAAGAACGGATGTTTCGACTGCCTTCTCAGGGAGTCTTGATAGTCAGTCCACATCTGTCTGTGGCGTTCTGACAGTTCTTCTTGAGAGGAGTCGAGTATGGTTGCTATTATTGAAGAAAGCCGGCGCCCGATGCTTTGGAGGGTATGTTTCACGAAGCGATTTTCCATCGTGTCGTGTGTGGAACGCACTTCTTCAAAGCCGAAGTAATGCTCTTCCAGTTTACCTTCCTTCTCAATTTCTCCATATCGTTCCTCCATTGCAGGTGTCCAGAACTTGATTTGCTCCGCTTTTCTTGATGTGCGGAAGTTTACAATCTGCGAATGTGGATTCTGTATCACACGCTTCACGTTCTTCACATAGTTGTCCACCACGCTTTGGAATGCAGCCATCCATGTTGCATCTGTATTAATCTTGCCTCGGCTGAATTGTTGAAGCGTGATGCTAAGATAGCGATAGATTACGTTTTCGTATTCCTCGTTGACCTCACGCAGAAGCGACTTGTAATCGTTCTTGGTGTCGAGTTTTGGCGATACCACGTCAAACGTGACAAAACTTTCCTTGCGGATTCCATTCTTATGATACGAAAAGTCGAGTTTGAACACTCCTGGCTCATTCAAGAAATCCAATTCTCCCGTAAGAACCTGAGTTCGGGATAAGAAAGTCTTTGTAAAAGTTGGTAATCTCAATAATTTTTAGTACCTTTGTGATTGAGAATCAATTAATTATAAAATTAAAGGATACTATAGTTATGGAGATTACCA